>Ga0070765_100002105_pt1 | contig 12373 bp, 14 predicted proteins | sample HubBroMetageWFT5_FD_71516 | JGI IMG/M metagenome (GOLD analysis project Ga0070765, IMG submission 71516) | Warmed and freeze-thawed soil microbial communities from the Hubbard Brook experimental Forest, New Hampshire - Hubbard Brook CCASE Soil... | ecosystem: Environmental > Terrestrial > Soil... | reverse complement strand
AGCGGCGTGCGCAGTGGCGTGAACGGCACGCCGACATTCTTCATCAACAATCGCCGTTACGACGAACCGCCGGACTACGAGCCCCTGGTCGCGACCATCGCCGCTCAGCTCGAATACGCGTCGATGCCGGCTTGAGAAGGCTTGAAGTGCTTCCTGCAAGCCGGTGGCGCTGCGTCGTCGCCGCATCAGTATGCCGATAATCGCCTTTAACTGGTGAACGTGGAGAAGATCCTGATGGATGTCGGCTTTATCGGCCTCGGTCGAACGGGTCAAGCGATGGCCCGCAATCTTCTTAAGGCCGGTTTTCGAGTCATCGTGTTCAATCGCACGCGCAGGCGTGCCGAAGAGTTGCGGGACGAGGGCGCGGAAGTCGCGGACAGCCCAGCCGGCGCCTGCAAGGGCGACGTCGTCATTACCATGCTTGCCGACGACGATGCGGTGGAGGAAGTTGTCCTCGGCAACGGGCGGGTCATCCGCGCGCTGCGGGAAGATGCCGTCCACCTTTCGATGAGTACAATCACCGTCGCGCTTTCCGAAGAGCTGACCGAGGCGCACCGTACAGTGGGACAGCATTTCGTTGCAGCGCCGGTGTTCGGCCGCCCCGAAGCCGCCGCCGCGACAAAGCTCTTTATCGTCGCCGCCGGGGGAGCGGAACCGCTCGACCGTTGTCAGCCGCTGTTTGACGCGCTCGGGCAAAAGACATTCAAGGTCGGGGACACGCCCTCCAAAGCCAACTTGATCAAGCTGGGCGGGAATTTTCTAATCGCCTCGGTCATCGAATGCCTGGGCGAGGCGGTTACGCTGATGCGCAAGTCCGGTGTCGGTCCGCACCGCTTTCTCGAGATCCTGACCGGCAGCCTCTTTTGCTGCGCCCGTCTACGAGATCTACGGCGAACTGATCGTGAGCGAGCGATATCAGCCGCCGGGTCTCAGAATATCCCTCGGGCTCAAAGACGTGCGATCGCTCTTGGCCGCGGCTGAGGCGGAGAATGTGCCGATGCCGGTCGCGAGCCTCGTGCGCGATCACTTCATCAGCGGTATCGCGCGCGGCGAAGCCGATCTCGACTGGTCGGCGCTGGCGCGGGTGGCTGCGGAGAACGCCGGCATATGAACAGAGGGCACTGAACAGCGACGGCCGTCAGTCACGGAATCCCCACTGTGGACTTCGCGGCGCGGCAAGCGCTTCACGAACCGCGATAAACAAACTAGCCCATCGGGTTGCCTGTTCGTTAACCTGGCCGTTAGATTATCCTGCCGCTCTCTCAAACTTGCATGGCACGGCGGCGCGGTTGATCGCCGCCCTGCCTGAGTGAAGCGCAGCGGCAAACTGCGCGTGATCAGTTCCCGAATCCCCCCGTCCCCGGTTCCCGACCCTTGTGGAGGTTTTGCTTGCTGTCGGGGTAGAAGATTGCCATCTTGCGGCTCACAAAAGACGCGAATCGTAATACAAACGATCATAGCAGGATTGCCGAGCCTTGCTTCGGGTTCTAACCCAGATCAGGTAAAAGGCAATTAGAACGACGGAGACTTGCAAGCTAGGAAAGCGAAGATGGCAGATGTAACAGGAGTTAAAGTGACCGATTTGACCGCAGCCGGATCGTCCGACGACGGCGAGCACGTCTGGATTACTCACCGGCTGGGCGACGGAAGCGAATACCCGCTGGTCTATCCTTACGAGGCAGTGGGGTATCTGATCACCGTCCTGACCGACGCGGCTCGATCGGCGTCGTGGCGGCGCGGCACGCAGAACCCGCAGGAAGCTGCCGAAGGCCTCAACACCAATGTAATACCGGTCGAGGAGGTCAGAATAGGAACCTCACCGGATAATGCAGGAGCAATCCTCCACTTGACGACAGCGGATAATATTCCGCTCGCGGTGGAATTGCCGGCCGAGGTCCTCGGAGATGTCGTCGAGCAGCTTCGCCAGATTGCGGAGCGGACCCCGCGGAAATCGAGCCGCGGGGAGCGTCTCCATTAGGCAGCCCTCGGGAATTTGACGGAGGTCAAGGCGGCCGTGGGCTGGGAGCACTATGGTTCAGGTATGGCAAAGATACCTGAGCAAAAATGGTCCCGCACCGGAGATATCGGGTCGCGGCAGAAAATAGGCTCCGATCGCCGTGTCCTGCCGGCCCCCCGAGGGGGGCACGAGCGGTGCGCCGCGGGGCATGCGTCGGGGAAGACTGCGCTTCGGATCCGCTGAGGAGGTAGATCAATGGCGCTGATGGGGATCGCCAAATTCGAGCGCTTCTTCCGCCTCGCTGCGGGTCTCGATGTCGATAAATCTGACCTAAAGCGGTATGGCGACTTTGTGAATGAGAAGATCTATGACCTTCTCGTTCGCGGGCAGGCGGCGGCGAAGGCAAACGGCCGCGACATCATCGAGCCTTTCGATCCGCCGATCACCAAGGGGCTGCAGGAGCGCATCCATGAGTTCCGAAATATCGACGAGCGGATCGAGCTAAAGCCAATCCTCGATCATTTAGCTGCGCGGCCGCCGCTCGACCTGGCCTATAGCGAGGAAACCGAGGTTCGACTTCCCGAAATAGCGGGTGGGATCAGCGTCGCGCTTGCCCGCACCTTCAAGATCATCGACCCCGAGCTGAAGAACCCGCAGAGCGAGCATTGGGAGCGTTCGCAGCGCATCTTCGACCTGCTGCTGTAGACACCGCGCCACGACGTCTAGGGGTGGCGAGAGGTTCGTCGCCGAGCCATGGGTCGACCCGCAGCGAATGCAGGGGCAGGTGCTCCAACCGCTTGTCGATGGTGATCTCATGGAAGCGAACGGCTTGCGCTCCGTGGCCGATCAGGATCTGCTCGGCCTTATGCTCCTGATCGGCCGACCACACGCGCACCAATAAGACCAGCTCGCGTGTGATCAGTTGAGCTTGGAGCTCTCGGATATGCTTGCGTCCGAACGCGCGAGCGACCTGCGCCCCGATGAGAGCGGCAGCGATAGCGCCGATCGCCGCGGCAACCCCGGCCCACCCCAGCTCACCGCCCGACCTGACCACGAGCCAGGCGGCCGCGGCCGCACCGGCGAAGATCAATATGGCGAGAACGAGCGACCAGACGTGGATGAGGTCTTCGCGATCGATAAAGAGGTGTCGCGGAGCGTCCGGCACGTCCGGCAATTCTTCGATTGGGGGCTGAACTCCGGCAAGCCTTTGGCGGGCCTCGGCGGCGACCACAACATCGATATCTGCGCGATCAAAGCCCGAGCTCAGCAACGCATGTACCGCGGCGTCCAGGACATCGCGCGAGCGAAAAACACCAACCACCTCGCGCACTTTAACCCGTTCGAGAACCTCAGTGGTCGAACCGCTCGTTGCCATTGCCCGGTTCTCCTTGCACCCGATTCCATTGAACACGCCTCAGGCGGAATCCGCCTTGAGGGTTGTCAATTCGCGCTTGCGGAGTGCCGTTTGTTGCTACTCTGTGCTGTGGCCCAAGAAATGATGCCACGGGTGTCGCTAGCCCCCGCGCGCCGCGCGATCTCGTGGCCGCCCGAAAACAGCATCAGTGTCGGGATGCTCCGAATGCCGTAGCGCGCCGCCAGCGACGGCTCTTCCTCGGTGTTGACCTTGAGGAGCCGATAATCCGGTTCGAGCTCGGCGGCGGCACGCTCGAAAGCCGGCGCCATGGCAAGGCACGGCCCGCACCACGGAGCCCAAAAATCGACTAACACGGGAATGCCGTTCCGCGTGATGTGGCGCTCGAATGTCTCGGCATTAGCCATAACCGGTTTTCCCGCGAACAATCTCTGGTGGCAGGTCCCACACTTGGCCTGCCCGGCCGGCCGGTCCGGCGGTATTCGGTTGATGGCGCCGCATGAAGGGCAGACCACGTGAACAGCCGATCCGGTCATCGCGAGATCTCCATTAGTCGTGTTCCCGTCTGTCCTGGTCCCTGACGAGCCAATAGACCCCGCCAAGTGATAGGGTCGCTACCGCGAGCGCCAGCAACTGCGGCGCATCGCCCGGCGCGATGTCGAGAATGATCAGCTTGCGGACAATGGCCAATAGCGCGATCAGGATCACGGCACGGACTTGTACAACGCTGTCTGTTCGCTCAGTCACAAGCAGCAGGGTCCGCTTGAACTCGAGCGCGATGATGACCGTGAAGATCATGCCGAACACGCTTTGGAACGCTGCGAGATCGGTAAGGTCGAATGTGTCCGATAGAACCAAGCTGAGTAGGATCTTGACCGCCAATTTCCAAATGGCCGAGACGATAATAACGGAGATCAGCACGGTCAGGACGAAGACGACGGCGTGTTCGAACTTTAGGTAGACGGTCAAACGACGCCACCGCTCCTGACCCGCTTTGAGCTCCTCCCTCAGCGCCATTATCTGCTCCGTCAGGGGAGAGCGGCTAGAGCGGTAGCGGCGTCGGTTCCTTCTGCCGCGGCACCGGTAGGTACTCGACACCACCTGGCTGCGTATGCACCGGTTGCGGGTAGAGCGCCATCAACTCGAGCACACGGTTGGGCATCTCGGTGCTGACCGGTAGGCCAAGCTCTCGTGCCTCCTCCGCAGCGATCGGGTAATCGTGCGTCCAGGTCCCCGTGGACAGCTTCTCCGCCAAAGCTTCGGCCTGGTCTGCCGGAAGACGCCGGCTAAGAAGCTTCGTCGCCGCTCCTTTGAGCTGGACGATCGCTTTGCGTCCGACATCGGCGAGGATCAATGTCTTGTCGTCAATCTCGGCGATAGGTTTCTGCTCCACAACCTTGAGTAAGGAAGCCGCGGGAGACTCTCCTAGCTGGGGGTCGATCGGGCCGAGGACCGAATGTCGAGACATCACGATCTCGTCAGCTGCCAGCGCAATCAGCGTCCCACCCGACATCGCATAATGGGGTACGAGCACGGTGACCTTTGCCTTGTGGCTGCGGATCGCACGGGCAATCTGCAAGGCCGCGAGGACGAGCCCCCCGGGTGTGTGGAGAACGATGTCCAAGGGGACGTCATCGGCGGTCATTTGGATCGCACGCAACACCTCTTCCGAGTCGTTGACGTCGATATAGCGCATCACGGGAAATCCAAGGAGCTTCATTGTCTCTTGACGGTGCACGAGCAATATCACGCGGGAACTGCGCTCCCGCTCCAGCTGCGCGATCTTTCGCATCCGCATGGCGTCCAGCATGCGCTGCCGGATGACCGGTTGCAGCGCCGACAGCATGAAAAAGACCCAAAAGATGTCGAGCACCGTCATAAGATCCTCCTGTTATAATCGTTCGCCTCAGACAATCCCGGAGAGAGCGAAGCCGGGAATGCCTCGATCAGCATCGCGCGGCCAGCCTCGGCGTCCGGAAGGCCGCAACGGGCCGGCGAGTATGACGCCGGCGATGAAGCCGCCAATATGGGCCCACCATGCGATACCGCCGCCGGCGAATGATGTGGACCAATCCGCCGCGGCGCCCAGTGCCTGAAGGACGAACCACAGCCCGGCGAATAACATCGCCGGGACCTCGAAGAAGAGCGGCAGAAAGAGAATCGGAACCACAACAACGATTTGCGAGAATGGGAACAGTCGCATGTAACAGCCGAGTACTCCGGCGATTGCTCCCGAAGCGCCCAGCGCCGGGATGGTAGAGGTGGGATTTAGAGCCGCGTAGGTTATCGCCGCCAATACACCGCACGCGAAATAGAATGCGAGATAGCGCCCCGAGCCCAGTTGGTCCTCGACCACTCTCCCGAACAGCCACAACGTCCACATGTTGACGATCAGGTGCAGCCAGCCGCCATGCAAAAACATGTTGCTGACAAAGGGCAGATAATCGGTCGGGGCCATCGCGCTGTCGAAAACGCCGGAATCGAAGTATCGCGCCGGGATTAGAGCGAAGCTGTTCAGAAAGGCATTAAGTTCCGACGGACTGAGGTTCACCTCAAACAGAAAGACCACGCAGTTGGTGGCGATCAGTGCCCAAGTGGCGATCGGCGGGTAGCGGAGAGGAATGCCGGTCGCGACAGGAAACATCAGGCGGCCCGTTCCGCCGCGGCGCGCGCAACCGGCCGCCGCGGCATCGTGATTTGTTCGGCGCGGTTCAGGCAACTCGCGTAAGCCGATCTGCGCACCCGAAAGCGCCATGCGCGCGCTCACAGGCGGCTTAAACTAGCGTCTTCCGAGCATCGACGAATTGACGCCCGTCAATTCCGGACCTTGCTCGTGGCTCGCTCGGAACCCGCGGTCATCGCCGCCAATCCAGCGCGTTCTGCTGAGATCGCAAGTAGATCATCTTGGCTAGCGCTCGCAAGGGGTGGGTCGTTCCGACGAGCGCGAGGGCCTAGACCTACGCGGAATTACTTAAGCAATCCTACGCTCAGTAATTTTGCCGAATGTTAATTCGGTCCCCCGGTCGTCACGCTGCTTCGCATCGCCAAAAAAATACAGGTCATTCGGCGGCAGGGCAGACGAAGGAGGGACTGAAATGAACGCCAATCGAGCTGGTCTGCATATCACTGAGCCAGGGTGGACGCACGAGCGTGCCGCGATTCCCCGACCGATACCACAAGCGCTGGAGTCGCTCGCTGCCGTGTCCCGATATCAGCGGGACGAGGAGATCTATCCACAACAAGGTTCCGTGGAGTGCTGGTACCGGGTCATCTCCGGCGCGGCAAGGCGGTTCGTCCTTCGGGCCGACGGGCGTCGACAAACCGTCGATCTCTTGCTGCCCGGCGATTTCTTTGGGTTTGGGGTCCGCGGCATGCATGCCTTCACGGCTGAGGCCATCGTCGCGGACACCGTCATCGCGCGCTATCCAGCCTCGCGGATCGAAACGCTCGCCGCCTCCGACCCTCGCGCAGCGCGCGAACTATCCGGGATCGTCGTCAGCGCCATGTCACGACTGCACTCCTTGCTCTTGATCCTCGGCCGAATCACCGCGGAGCAGAAGGTCGGATCTTTCCTGCTGCACATGCAAGAGCGCGTCGGAAGCGGCGCAGTGGACCGACTCACGCTGCCCGTAACACGCTACGACGTCGCCGATTATCTGGCGCTTTCGGTCGAGACCGTAAGCCGTGCCCTGACCGGACTTAAAGAGCGCGGCGTCATTTCGCTCTCCGGTCCGCGGAAAATTGGCATCATCGATCGAGACGCCCTCGAAAATGAGTGCGATGCCGATGAGGCGCTGGCGCGGCCGCCGGTAGTGGAACGATGCAAATCGAGCCCACTACGGGAAGTGCCGCGGACCCGATCCGTGGAGGTCCGGGTTCCCCCTTTCACCTTTGGCGATGTCCTCAGCGACATGCGACGCTGGCTTGACCGTGAGCGCTGCGACCCGTCCCGCTTCACCTGTGTCAGAGAGGGGTCGGGGGCCGTCATCGTCCGGGTCGAGTTCGCGAACGAGAGCGAGGCCGTGGCCCAGGCGTTCGAGCAGGAGTTTGCCGTATCCTCTGCGATGGCGGCAGAGTGATATAGAGACAGCAAGATCACCGATTCCACTTGAGCGACATCGCGTGCTTTCGACATCACTTACTGACCCGAAAACTAATCCAGTTTAATGCGTGGGTGACGGGTATCTGGGATACTTCCGAGGCTAATTTTGCTGCGTCTCGGGGAACCAGAAGAGCGATGACCAGCGAACGGATCGTACACGTCGTCGATGATGATGCGGCTATCCGACGAGCGATGGTGCGGCTGCTTCGTTCAGAAGGGCTTACCACGGTCACCTACGACACGGCGCAGGCCGTTCTGAAAGGCGCATCGAGCCTGTCATCCGGGTGTATATTGCTGGATCTACAAATGCCCGGGATGGACGGCCTGCAATTGCTAGCCCGGCTGAGCGAACTCGGGATCGAGCTGCCGGTCATTGTCGTGACCGGCCATGGCGATGTTGCGACCGCCGTCAAGGCCATGAAGGCCGGTGCCGTCGATTTTATCGAGAAGCCGATCGATGAGGTCCAGCTGCTCGCCGCCATCGATGCCGCGCTCACAGAAAAGAAGTCTGCGGCCCGAAATCGCGCAGCAGCGCGGGCGATCGAACAGATGGCGCTGCTCAGCCCCCGCGAGCGGCAGGTTCTTGAAGCGATCGCGGTCGGCCGCCCGAACAAGCTGATCGCGTATGACCTCGGCATCAGCGTCCGTACGGTAGAGGTGCATCGCGCCCACATGCTGGATCGGCTTGGCGTCCGCTACATTGGGGAAGCGATCCGAATTGCGGTGATGGCCTCGTTTGCCGAGGCCGCCTGCTGACGGCATTCTTTTCTCCACTTAGTCGCGGGGATGCCATGACTTCTTTGCTTACCGGGTTCTTTGCACAACAGAATTTCATACCGCATGGCTTCTGTCTGGCCTGGGACCCAGCACTGCTTGGGCTGCATGTGATCTCTGATTCGGTGATCGCGATCGCGTACTATAGCATCCCCTTTGCCTTGCTCTATTTCATCTCGAGGCGTCGGGACTTGGCGTTCCGAGGCATCTTTGCGCTCACTGGGGCGTTTATCCTGGCCTGCGGCACCACCCATCTGATGGGTTTGCTGACACTCTGGTACCCGGTCTATTGGCTGGACGGGATGATCAAGCTCTTCACCGCATTGATATCGATCTTCACTGCGGCCGCAATCTGGTGGGCGATGCCGAAAGCGCTGGCGCTTCCGAGCACGGCGCAGCTCGAAGAAGCGAACGGCCAACTCGAGCACGAGATCGGCGAACGGGAACGTGCACAAGCGGCGCTGCGCAACGCGAATGCGGAACTCGAACAGCGCGTGGCAGCCCGCACCGCCGAACTCGAGGCCGAGGTCGCGCAGCGGCGACGTACCGAAGAAACGCTGCGGGCCAGCGAGCAGCGCTGGCGTAGCATGTTCGAAGCCTCCGCGGTCGGCATCGCCTTGACCGACGAGAATCGGCGTTTCGTCGCCGCCAACGAGGCTTTTCAGAAAATGATTGGCTACACTGCCGAGGAACTTTCCCACCTCGGCCCGGTTGAGATCACGTACGAGGACGATCGGGAGGCGACCCGTGAGATGCTCGATGACATGCTATCGGGCAGGCGGGCCGATTATCACGTCGAGAAGCGTTACCGGCGCAAGGACGGCACCGTGATATGGGTCCGCGTCAGCACCGCCCGGGCGCCGGAACCGGGGAGCAGTTTGCACGGGATTCCGACGATCACCGAGGACATCACCGAGCGCAAGCGGGCGGAAGATGAATTGCTGGAAGCTCGCGACGCGCTGCTGCGGGTTACTCGCTTGAGCACGATGGGCGAGTTGTCGGCATCGATCGCCCACGAGGTCAACCAGCCGCTCAGCGCAATTGTGGCAAATGGCATCGCCTGCCAGAGATTGTTGGCCGCCGCGACCCCCGATCTCGAAGAGGCCAAAGAGGCAGTCGGAGATATCATCAGCGACGGTAGGCGCGCGAGTGCGGTGTTGGCACGCGTTCGTCAGCTCGCCAAGAAATCCGTGGCCGAACGGGTATCGGTCGACATCAACAGCGCCATCTCGGAGGTATTGTCTCTCACCCGACAAGAGCTGCAACGAAGCGGAATTACCACTCGGACCGAACTGGATCCGAATCTGCCGTCGGTTATGGCCGACCGGGTTCAGGTGCAGCAAGTCGTGCTCAATCTCGTCATGAATGGAATCGAGGCGATGCGCCCGGTGATAGATCGGTCGCGAGTCTTAAGGGTCAAATCGGCGGCCGCGCCGCCCGCTGATGTCGCGGTCACCGTCGAGGATACGGGAAGCGGTTTTGGCGATAATGATCCGGACCACATCTTCGAAACGTTTTTTACGACGAAGGAAGACGGCATGGGAATGGGACTTTCAATCAGCCGCTCGATCGTACAGGCTCACGGCGGACGCTTGTGGGCATCGGCGGGAGCCCCCGTTGGAGCCATCTTCGGCTTTACCCTGCCGGCGAGGGCGGGAGCGTGAACATGACGAACGACAAATTTATCGTAATCATCGTCGACGATGACGAATCGGTGCGGAGGGCTGCGCGCCGTCTGATTAAATCATACGGGTTTCCTGTCGAGACTTTCGCCTCCGCCGATGACTTTCTCGCCTCGGGGCGACTGTCTGAAACGGCATGCCTGGTTTTGGATGTGCAGATGCCGGGTTTGAACGGGCTGGAACTGCAGAGTCGCCTGGTTGCCGAGGGCCATCAGGTCCCGATCATCTTCATTACGGCTTTCAGTGACGAGAACGCGCGGGCTCAAGCGCTAAAAGCGGGGGCGCTCTGCTATCTGGTCAAACCGTTCGAAGAGGCCGACCTTTTGAACTCCATCAATCTTGCATTGCAACGGTAGGCGATCGCCCCACGCCCACCTCGTGCGCTTCATGGCTAATTGCCCTGGCGCCGTTTGGCAACTCCGTCCGGTGTAACGGCGGATGCGCTAGTGCCAAACCGACCCGTGAGATAGTTGGCAACAGCGGCGATTTCTGCGTCGGAATATCCCTCGCCAAAGGTCGGCATGAAGACCGGACCGTCCGGCGTGTGGAGATGGGCACCCTGGAACAGCACTTGCGTCAGATTGACCGCCTCGGGGTCGTTCACAGAGCGATTGCCCGCAAGCGCGGCATGAGCCCAGACCGTGCCGCCGCCGTCGAAGCTGTGGCAACTGACACAGGCGCCCTCGAAGGTATGCAATCCGAGGGTCGGACCATTGCTGGCGGGATTCGATGGCTTCGCGGCCGCTATCTGTGCGGTAGGGGTCCGCACCGCGGCAATGTCTTTGCCGTCGTCGATCGGCGGAACGCTTTTCAAGTAGGCCGTCAAGGCGCTGATGTCTTCCTTGACGAGGAATCGCAGGCTGTCGTCCACTGCTTCGCCCATTGGTCCCGCGGCCGAGCTGCGGCCCGGCGCGTGTCCGGTCGAGAGATAATCCGCCAGCTGAGAATCGGACCAATCGCCGATGCCCCACGCCGGGTCGGGGGTGATGTTGTAGGCTTTCCAGCCCTCGATCACCGTGCCGGCAAATTTGCGGTTTGAACTCAGCCCCTGCAGCAAGTTTCTCGGCGTGTGGCAGTCACCGCAATGGCCGAGCGCCTCGGCGAGATACGCACCCCGGTTCCATTCCGGGGTCTGGTTGGTGTTTGGCCTGAAGCGCTGATCAGGATTGAACAGCAAGTTCCAGAAAACCATCAAGTAACGCTGATTGAATGGAAACGAGAGGTCGTTGGCGGGCGGCACATTGCGCACCGGCTTGAGGCCGAACAGATACGCTTTGATCGCCAGCACGTCACTGCGCGTCAGGAGAGCGTAGGAGGGATAGGGAAAGGCCGGATATAAGTGCTCGCCGTCTTTGCGGATGCCTTCGTGCAGGGCCCTAACAAAATCCTCGTCACCCCAGCGACCAATGCCGCTCTCAACGTCGGGCGTGATGTTCGTCGAATAGAGCGTACCAAAGGGCAACTTGAAAGCGCGGCCACCCACAAACGGCTTCCCGCCCGGTGCAGTATGGCAGGCGACGCAATCGGCGGCTCGCGTCAGATACTGGCCGCGTGTCACCAGATCTGCTCCCGTGAGAACGGGAGGGACGCCAGTCGGGTTTGGGCCTTGATAATTGGCCAAGTCGACGCGCGCCCCCTCGGCAAAATCGCTGGGATCGCGCGCGTGCAACGCGAGCCAGCCCGCTGCCGCCACCGCGACCAGGATCACAACGGCGATCGACGCAAGCTTCACCCCGCGTCTCATGAGGAGCGCAGCTGGTCTTTGACCGGCAACTTGCGTATCCGAGTGCCGGTCGCGGCAAAGATCGCGTTGGTGAGAGCCGGCGCCGCGCCTACCGTTCCGACCTCGCCGATACCACCCGGCGCCTCGTTGCTCTTGATCAGGTGCACCTCGACGTTTGGCGCCTCATCGATGCGCAGTACCCGATAATCACTGAAATTGCTCTGCTCGACGCGGCCGTCCCGGATCGTGATTTCGCCAAATAGGGCGGCGGTCAGTCCGAAGATCACCCCGCCCTCGATTTGCGCCTTGATCGTGTCGGGGTTGACGATCATGCCGCAGTCGACCGCGCAAACCACGCGGTCCACCCGCACCTCACCATCCTTGGATACCCCCACCTCGGCGATCTGCGCTAGATAGGTGCCAAACGCGTATTGTACCGCGACCCCGCGGCCGTGACGCTCCGCCAGCGGTGTTCCCCAACCCGCCTTCTCGGCCGCCAGATCGAGCACGGCCTTGACACGCGCGGGCTCGGGCGGCGGTCCCGACCAAGCCGCTGTCGCGGCGGGATTGAGCCCAGTCTCGGTGTCCGACGCTTTGCCGAGCAGAGCGCGGCGGTATTCGACCGGATCCCGCTTTGCTGCGGCAGCAAGCTCGTCGATGAAACTCTCCACCATGAAGATGTTGTGTGTCGAGCCGACGCCACGCCACCAGCCGGTCGTAATGCCCGGTTGTTCATAGCGGACGTAATCCACCAGGATGTTGG
>Ga0070765_100002104_pt1 | contig 12375 bp, 10 predicted proteins | sample HubBroMetageWFT5_FD_71516 | JGI IMG/M metagenome (GOLD analysis project Ga0070765, IMG submission 71516) | Warmed and freeze-thawed soil microbial communities from the Hubbard Brook experimental Forest, New Hampshire - Hubbard Brook CCASE Soil... | ecosystem: Environmental > Terrestrial > Soil... | reverse complement strand
TGGCAGCCCTCCCCCAGAACTGCCAAAACACAATTGCGATATTAGGGCGAGAGCCGCTTTGTGTAAATGCTACTTTGGTAACAAGAAAGCCGTTCGCAGGTAACCACGAAAGCGTGCGCGGAAGTAATCGAGACGTGATTACGTTTTTCCTTCGGGACGCTTTGCGCATGCAAACCGACCAGCCACGTGTTGTCAAATCTTCGTGTTACACTCAAACGGTCGGTGACTGCGGACTCGCCTGGATCTGAGCTGGCGCCGGATGGGGAAGCGAGTCGCAGTTTGCTGGCAGATTCCGCCACATTCTCAGCCGGAACGTCCGCAGTCGCAGTAAATCATTGCAGGGCGCGTAGCTCAATTGGCAGAGCAACTGACTCTTAATCAGTAGGTTGAAGGTTCGATTCCTTCCGCGCTCACCACTTAACTAGGTGTGACAGCAATCGTGCCCGGCGCGCTACCTGTGTTTTCGGCGTGCGCGGCTGCGATGCTGGTGCGCGCGCGAAGCTGCTAGGCTTCCTTGCGGCGCTGCTGCGGGATTTCGCTGAACTTCAGAATCAGAAACCTGCGCTCTGTCATGAATGAAGCTTGGGACAGTTCATGGGTTTATTCTAGGGCCGATTGTGTTCCTTTTGAGTGTTGACTTCTACTATTCGCTGATAGCTTCAACACCGCGCTGGACGGCCCTTCCCCAATGGTGGATTGAACGGGTAGCCAGACGTGGCACGCCCAGCTCCCAGCGCATGTTTATTCTCCACTTCGTCGGGGAGGATAACCCCAATGTTCTGGGAGCGAATGTTAGCCATCTTGGCAGGATGGGCGGTTATTCCTGCGTTGGCGTGGGCACTGGTGAATGAAGTTCTACGTTCCATCCGATAAAAGATCACAGTTGCACGCCTTGCCAAGCCAAAACCCTAGCTAAACCATTTCATCATGAAGGCCAACGCGAAAACACCTGTATCCTTAACGAAGCATCCAACGTAATAGAGTGAGACTGGCCAGGTCTTCTTGTGAAGAGCGAACAGCCCGGCTAGCAGGGCGTAGGCTACGATCAAAACTACTTGGGCATTCTTCGCGAACGCAGGATTCGCAATCAGTTGGCGCATTTCCCCTCCAAGCAAACCGGAATAAGATGCCTCTACCCCAGGGCAGGTTTCCAGTCCCTTTCATCTTCTGCGCGGTGGGCGGCTTAGTACGCTACGCGGATCGGCGAACCTGAATGGCGCTGTGTCCGTTATGGGCAGCCGAGTCCCACCCTGGGCAGAGTCCGACTCCGAAGCAGGTGACAAACTTGATTGACACGCACCGGCTCAACGTGCAAGACTCTTTTTCTTAACTACAGTTTCGTCCTGATAACGAGGGAAGCCGATGCCTAGCCTTCAGGAGCAACACGGTGAGAGAGAAGCGCCGTCCACGTTTCGCCTGGACGTTCAACTACACGACTTGCTAACTAAGCCTCCAGTTCCCAGGCCCCAGTTGATGATAAGCAACGGGGGTGGCAAGTTCCCCGAGCCGGTTTTCCCGCAGCGTCCCGATCTGCTGGCGCAGGACGACAACTACGAAGAGAACCTGGCGGCTGCCAAGGCGGGAAAACGTCACTGGGACGCGCCCATGGTTTATCGTGCCATGAATGGCTGGTTGTTCCCTTACATGAAGTCACGAGTCCTGCCGGGACCGTTTCACCCCATCATTGCCTATCTGTTTACCGAATGGAAATGCAACCTCGACTGCCACTACTGTTGGGCTTTCGACAACAGCGTAAAGGGCATGACTGAAGAGGTCGCCAAGCGCTCGATTGATTGGCTCCACTCCACGACATGTCGAGTGCTGGCATTTATGGGCGGGGAGCCGCTGCTGCGCCCGCAATTGGTGCATAAGGCCAGCTATTACGCAGCCAAAAAGGGTTTCTGGATCTACATGCCCACCAATGCACGCCTGTTGCGGCCCGAGGTCATTGACCGTTTGGCGGATGCCGGCGTGGCGATTTTCAACTTCGCCGTGGACGTGGTGGACGAGAAGCCGGGGCTGGCCAAGGCGCTGACTCCGGTACGGAAGTACTTCGATTACCTCATTCAGAAGCAGTACAAGTACGGCTATGCGGTGTTCTTCAACATAAACATTTGCCGCAACAATCTCGAAGACGTAAAACAGTTGACGGAGATCGCGCGCGACCACGGCATCGCTACCGACTACCACCTCAATGAATCGCCGATGATCGAACAGAGCCATTTCAAGCACTACGACGAAAATGACACATTCATCCACCCAGAAGATTTCTCCAAAGTCGATGAACTGGTGGATTGGCTGATCGAGAAGAACAAGTCGGGCTACAAGATGGTGAACTCGGTCAAGCGTCTACAGGACATGAAGGACTTCATGCGCGGCAAGGTGGAACCGTGGAATTGCCGTGCCGGGCAGAACTCGATCATCATTCGCGTCGACGGTACGCTGGCGCCCTGCTTCCCCATGTACTCGGCGACACACGACTGGGGTGTTATCGAAAAGCACAAATTTGAGGTCCCGCAACTCGACGAGATGAAGAAGTCATGCCAGACGCATTGCTTCTCCACCCTGAACCACAATCTGGGCTTTTGCTACAACGACACCAGAGTCTTGAAGTGGGTCATGAAGCAGGCCGCGCATGGCTTCCAGGGCGTGAGCGGAAGTTTCGTGTAGAATTTTTGGAGGGGTATTTAAATCCGAGGGGCTTTCGGGTTAGAATACCTGGAAATTATTAGTTTTGGTGTCGCATAAGTACGGCACCCCAGGACTCGTGTCCGCGCGATTCCTGAGGGTGTAAAACATCGAACCTCCTTAGGACGAGTGGTAGGAGTTTCTGATGGGTTTCAATCCCCGGATGAACGGCCTCGAACACGTATTCGAGGGTGCTCCCACGATATCCCTGCGTGTTTTCCACAGCCAGTTCCTACAGATGGTCGGCCGACCTTCTGTTTTCTCTCATCATAGTCTGACCAACACCCATACGCCGGAGGAAGACAATGGCTACGCACCTCGTTCAAATTGAAGACGACGTAGAAATCAAGCAGCGACTCGCGGCAGAGCGCGCTCGCTTGCGCAAGGTCGCGGGCCTGGACGCTCCCGACCATTTTCATCGGCCGGTGGAACGGGCTTTTACCGCTGAGGAACGGAACAAAGTTACGATTCTTTTTGGCGGCTTCACTTGGAAGCACGAGGACTTGATCCGTGCCGTCTTCCAGGGGTGCGGCTATCGCTGCGAGAAGCTGCCGGTGCCGGACGTGCCTGCATTCCAGATCGGCAAAGAATACGGGAACAATGGCCAGTGCAATCCGACGTATTTCACCGTGGGCAACCTGGTGCAGTACCTCCAATTCTTGGAGAAGGAAGGCATTCCGCGCCAAAAGATTCTCGACAACTACGTTTTCTTCACGGCGGGTTCTTGCGGTCCCTGCCGCTTCGGCATGTATGAAGCCGAGTATCGTTTCGCGCTAAAGAACGCCGGCTTCGATGGCTTCCGCGTGTTGCTGTTCAAGGACAGCGACGGCATCAAGGCTGCGTCGGGTGAGCCTGGGTTGAAGTTCACTATCGATTTCGGGTTCGGAATGTTGAACGCGATGCATCTGGGCGACGTGTTCAACGACATGATCTATCAGATCCGTCCCTATGAAGTGAACAAAGGTGAAACTGATCGCGTTTTCCATGAGACGGTCGATGGCCTGTGCGAGGACCTGCGCAATCGCAAGAGCTTCGAGATTGAAGAACGGGCGCCGAATTGGGCCAAGCCGAAATTCAAGAGCAACAAGATTCTTCGCAACACCGCCAATGTGTTTGGGAAATGGCACGAGAACATGTGGGGCAAGGACTATCTGAACGCGCTGGATACGGCCCGAAAGCGCATGGATTCAATCGAAGTGGATCGCACGAAGGTTAAGCCCATGGTGAAGATCACCGGCGAATTCTGGGCCCAGATCACCGAGGGCGACGGCAACTTCCACATGTTCGATTTTCTGGAGCGTGAAGGCGCGCAGGTGATCGTCGAGCCGATTGCCACCTGGGTGGCGTATCTGATGTATCAAGCGAAGGCGCATGCCATCGCTAAGTGGCCGGTGAACCGCCCGCACCGCAATACCGAGTGGTACGAAGTGAAGAAAAACTTTGCCAACTACATCGGCTTGCACAAGAAGCTATGGGGCATTGGCTTCGGTGAGAAGGCGTGGCGATTCTTTTATCACCGCACCATCAAGCATTTGGGCGGCATCACCCACGAACTCGTTCCGCAGAAGGAACTTGCTGATCTGGCGAACCCCTTCTACAACCAGTTCGCGCGCGGCGGCGAAGGCCATCTCGAAGTCGGCAAGAACGTTTATTACACGATCCACAAGCTGTGCCACATGGTGCTGGCGCTGAAACCGTTTGGCTGCATGCCGTCGTCGCAATCGGACGGAGTGCAATCGGCTGTGATCAACAAGTTCAAAGACATGATTTTCCTGCCGATTGAAACTTCTGGCGAAGGCGAAGTGAACGCCCACAGTCGCGTACAAATGGCGCTGGGCGAAGCCAAGGTCAAAGCCAAGACCGAGTTCGAACAGTGCTTGAAATCAACCGGTCGAAGCATGGAACAGATTCGCGAATACATTGCGGAGCATCCTGAGTTGCGGCGGCCGTTCTACCACGTGCCGCACCGCGAAGGCGTCGCGGGAACCGCTGCCCAGTTCATTTTGCACGTAAATGATCGCATCAAGAAAGATACGCATCTTTGGAAGCGTTCGCGCGTTCCGGGCATCGCAGTGCCGGCAGCGGCAAGCGGTGACTGAGAACTGAGAACAAGGGACTGGAACCTGTTTTCTGGTTCTCAGTTCAGGTTGGCGTCGGAACTCCCAGCGATGGGTGAAGGGAACGGAATGCACGATCATTCGGGACAAGCGGCAAAGGCTCCACTGCTTCAAATAGCTCCTGCGCCTATACAGAGGCCGCATGATCACCACACCCAATTCCTAGTCGGACTGGACGTCGGCTCGACCACAGTCAAAGCCACCGTGGTGGATGCCGCGACCGACAAGGTTTTGTGGCAGGACTACCAGCGCCACGAGACGAAACAACCGGAGAAGACGCTGGAATTTCTGCGCCGCATGGAAGCCGAAGTCGGCGTCAACGGCCACAACACGCGCATGTTCATGACTGGCTCGGGTGGTGGAGGGATCGCTGACCAGATCGGCGCAAAGTTCGTGCAGGAAGTCACCGCCGTTTCCCTGGCGGTCGAGAAGATGCATCCCGAGGTGTACTCGGTCATCGAACTCGGCGGTCAGGACGCCAAGATCATCGTTTTCAAAGACGACGATGAGACCGGCCGCAAGAAGAAAATTCCTTCGATGAACGACAAGTGCGCCGGAGGCACGGGCGCTGTTATCGACAAGATCAACGCCAAGCTGAAGATTCCGACCGCCGAGCTTGCGCTTCAGGGATACAACGGGATCAAGCTCCACAAGGTTGCTGGGAAGTGTGGTGTGTTCGCCGAGACTGACATCAACAGCCTGCAAAAAGTTGGGACTCCGGGCGACGAACTGATGGCGTCGCTTTTTGAAGCGATCGTCTTGCAGAACCTGAGTGTTCTAACCCGCGGCCACACGCTGCGGCCCCACGTGCTGTTGCTCGGCGGACCGAACAGCTTCATCAAAGGCATGCGCGAAGCCTGGCAGGCCAACATTCCGCGTATGTGGCAAGAGCGCAAGGTCCAGGTTCCGGATGGCGCCAAGCCCGAGGATCTGATCAAGGTTCCGCAGAACGCGCAGTACTTCGCCGCCATGGGTGCGATTGAATTCGGCAAGAGTGAGGAAGACTGCGTCGGTTGCTACCACGGGTACGACAAACTGGTGCACTACATCGAGTTCGGGCGTCAGGAGGAAAAGGCGAAGTCAGGGGCGAAAGGGCTGACCACCAGCGACCGCGAACTCGACGGATTCAAAGAGAGCTACCGCCGCAAGAAGTTTATTCCGGCAACGTTCAACACCAATCAGACGGTCGGCGGATTTATCGGCATCGATGGCGGCTCTACTTCGACCAAAGCTGTCCTACTCAATGAAAATGGCGACATTCTTTGCAAGTCTTACCAGCTCTCGAACGGGAATCCGATCCAGGACACAATCGAAATGTTCGAGAATTTGCGCGGCCAGGTAGAGGCGCAAAAGGGAAAATTGGAAGTTCTGGGAGTCGCCACCACCGGCTATGCCAAGGACATTTTGAAGGACGTCTTGCACGCCGACGTAGCGTTGGTAGAGACCGTAGCGCACACCGAATCAGCGCTAAAGTTTTACGATGACCCCCACGTTATCGTCGATGTCGGCGGCCAGGATATCAAGATCATCATCCTGCATAACGGACGCGTCAAAGATTTCAAGCTCAACACGCAGTGCTCGGCGGGCAACGGTTATTTCTTGCAGTCGACCGCAGAGGGCTTTGGATTAGGGGTTGAGCAATATGCTGATCTGGCGTTCTCGGCGCAGTCGATGCCGGTGTTCGGCTACGGTTGCGCGGTCTTCATGCAATCGGACATTGTGAACTTCCAGCGTCAGGGCTGGCGGGCGGAGGAGATTCTCGCGGGCCTGGCGGCAGTTCTTCCGAAGAACGTATTCCTGTACGTGGCCAGCATTCCCAATCTCGCGGCGTTGGGCACGCGTTTCGTGCTTCAGGGCGGGACCCAGAACAACATGGCGGTAGTGAAAGCGGAAGTCGATTTCATCAATAACAGCTTCCGTGCGGCCGGCAAGAAGCCGGAAATCATCGTCCACGAATTCTGCGGCGAGTCAGGAGCAATCGGCGCGGCGGTTGAGTCCGTCCGCTTGTGGAAGAATGGTCTGCAGACTTCGTTTGTTGGACTGGATGCGGTGCGCAAGATCGAGTATCGGACGACCCGCAACGAATCCACGCGCTGCAATTTCTGCAAGAACAATTGCCTGCGTACCTTCATCGACATCCGCACTGTTCCGAAGGATGAGAAGAGTTTCGTTCCGATCCAGAAGGTCACCAAAGTTCCGCTGATGCACGGTGAACAGCGGCTGATCATTGCCACCTGCGAAAAAGGCCTGGTGGAAGATGTCAACGACATGAAGGACATCAAGGCCGGCCTGGACGAAATTAAAGAGAAATATCTAAACTTCGTCGACATCGCGGCGCGCGAAGTTTTCCGCTCCGTCAGTCCAAAGAGCGTGGCTGACCCGGTTCCGGTGGCTAAGTTTTGGAACAAGGAAGTCAAAGAGCGCATCCCGCTGATGGAGAAACGCAAGAAGCTGCGCGTTGGCATTCCGCGGGTGCTGAACATCTACACTTACGCGCCGCTATTCAACGGCTATCTCGAGAGCCTGGGCGTGCAGCCGGAAAACATCATCTACTCCGATTACACCAGTTCGGATTTGTACCGCGCTGGCGCCAGCCGCGGGGCAATCGATCCATGCTTCCCGGCGAAAATCGGAATCTCGCATGTCTACAACTTGATTCAGGAGAAGCACCGCAAGAAGCCGCTCGACGTAATCTTCTTCCCCATGTACGACGTGCTGACTTCGCCGCTGGTGAAGATCGTCGGCGCGAATGCGTGTCCGACCGTGACGGCGACGCCGGAAACCGTGAAAGCTGCTTTCACGAAAGAGAACGACGTATTCGCTGAACACAACGTGAAGTATGTCGATCCGGTGCTGAACTTTGCGGAGCGCAAGCTGTTTGCGCACCAGATGCTGCAAGCTTGGCAGCCCATCATGGGCTTGTCACAGGAAGAGAACGACCGTGCAGTCGAAGTCGGTTACAAAGCGCTGGAGGACTATGAGGCCAGCATCCGCAAACGCGCTCGCCAGGTGATGGACCAGTTGGAACGCGAAGACCGCATCGGCATCGTCATGCTGGGCCGCCCTTATCACCATGACCCTGGCTTGAATCACGAGATCATGGAAGAGTTCCAGAAGCTAGGCTATCCCATCTTCTCGCAAAACACTTTGCCGCTCGACGAGGACCTGCTGGAGCGTCTGTTCGGCGAAGAAGTTCGTGCCGGCGTGATCACTCACCCGCTCGATATCACTGACGCCTGGAAGAATTCCTACTCTTGCAGCACCAATCACAAAGTTTGGGCTGCGAAGTTCACCGCACGCCATCCAAATCTGGTAGCGCTTGAAGTATCGAGCTTCAAGTGCGGCCACGACGCGCCCATTTATGGTGTGGTCGAGGGCATCATCGAGCAGTCGGGCACTCCGTATTTCTGCTTCAAGGATCTCGACGAGAACAAGCCCACCGGCTCCATCAGAATTCGCGTCGAAACCATCGATTACTTCCTGCGCCGCTATCGCGAAGAGGTCATCCGCAAGCGCAAGGCAAACGAAGAAATCGAGGCCCAACTCGCCGCGCTGGAAGCGGAACTGCGGGGACCGATGACATCCGGGCCACTTCAGGCGGAGCCGGAGGTGCAGGAGATGGCGGCCGATTGAGCGGCGGTTGTTTCACCTGCTCCTAGTCGCCTCCGTGGCGCATCACGCCGATTCCACCAGCGAGAAACGCGGCATCGAACTCCCCCGCTTGGTGATGTGCCCCAACCGTCGGCGATTGCAGCTGGCCCATTCCAGCCTACTCAGCACATCAGGAAATCGTTGAAAACATTCATCTTCAGTTGTGGATGGGGAATCAGTGGGTTGAAGGTTCGATTCCTTCCGCGCTCACTACTTAATTTCAAATAGATTGACGCTCAGATGCGCCGATTGTACCCTGCGACCGTGATTTTTCCCCTCGCGTACTCACCGGACGATCGTTTCTGAGCAGGATCGCGAGCCCCCGCTCGCCGTCCATCTGACTTTCCACCAGCAAGGCATGGGCCTGATTCAGAAACTCAAGGTGATGCTCGAAGTGCTTGGAGGCGGACTGGACCGTATGCACTACGTGATCAGTGGAAAATGCCCCACCATGAAAGCCCGCTACGCCGATGAGAAATCCTTTCATTAAGGCGAATTGGGCTATGAGCAAAGCATGTTCACGGGTCATCGAGGGGGAAGCTCCGGTCCGCATTGCTTCCCTCCCGAAGGGGAACTGGCAGCGGAGAATCGTGTTCACCATGTAGTTCTCCAGGATGTGGGGCTGACGATCGAAAAAAGGTTCGTAGTATCGTTCGTGCGCCAGGGCGTACTGGGTGGTGAGGCTCTCCAAGGTCGCGCCCGGACGGTTGCCGATGCCCGCTGTAAAGGCCTGGATACAGTCGACGAAACGGGGATGGACGTTTGAGCTGTGGAGCAGCATCCCGGCCAGCCGCAGTACCACATCCAACTGCCGAGCCAGGTCGGCGGGGAGGGTTTCCATGCCAGGCAGCAAAGTGCCGGAAGCAACCGTGGCCTCAAACTCGCGCAGAAACGTCGGGACGGAACATTTAAGATCGCCTTTGATAATGGAATCCAGCTGCCGGCAGAAGATGCTGAGCAGAAACAGGCGCTGCCAGAGCGGGAAGGTGCGATTCAGTATCAGGGCCAGCACGGATTCCCGAATAGACCAGAACCAGGGCTGGAGTGAGCCAGTGCCCTCCACATGATCACTGCCTTGCAACTGGCCATAGATGGAGATGGGCTCGGCGATCGCCGCATGGTTGACGTCGAGCAATTCTGGGTTGAGCAATTCTGGATTGAGAAGAACGAGACGCGCTGCCTCTGGACAGGAAAGCGCGAGCGCCTTTTCCTCAATGTCGCCGACCGAGTAGACGATTCGGGGATAGGCGTCGCAAACGTGAGGAAGAAACGCTTCTCCAAACTCTCTATGGATGCGGCACTGGTTATCTTCGGAGAGCAGCGGACACACGTTCGATGCCGTCATGCGAATAGTGGCGAAAGTGGCCGGCTCGGAGCCATCGTCGCTTTGCGGTGTGAGCACAATGCTGGCATCGATCAGCGTGCGTAGTGGACTGGGCGGGAGTATTCGGAATTTATCATTCGCCGCGCGGTCAACGGGAATGGTCCAACCCTTGCAGCAGTTGTCCTCGCAGGCGGGACCAATACAACGAAAGCTCTCAGTGTATGTGGGGTGGATAAGCTCGGTTTGGCGCAATCGATGCTCCTGGCGGCGGGTGGCACAATCGCCTTGCCCCAGACGAGATGTGCAAGCCGGAGGCCAATGCCAGGGAATATCGACTGCGGAACTCGGCAAAGACAGCGATTATTCGACTTTTTGTGGGCCAAAAAGTCTTTTGGGCGGTGGGAACGGGTCACAGAACAACAAGGCAACGTAGGTATTAATGCCGTTTGATTAGAACGCTCTAATTCGACGACCCAGGCTCACCCTGGAGTTTGTGTACCATCCGTCTAGGACGATGATCGGCTTCTACGCGGCGGCTGCTTCCTCCGCTGCGCCGACGGAATCGTAAAAGCGGAAAAAGCCCTCCACCTGGGTTATTTTGAGCGCGTTGTGAATCCGCTCGCTCACTCCTACAAGCGCCAAGCCTCGGCCGCTGTTCTGACGGGTGACGTAAGCTCCCACCAGCGCTCCGATGCCAGCCGAATCAACATAAGCAACGTTGCTGAAATCGATAATCAAAGACCGCGATTGGTCGGCGCGAACGGTCGCCTGAAAATCGAATACCGTAGCTAGAACCAGTGCCCCGGTGAGGCTCAAAACCCGCTGCCCGGGCTGTTTTCCGGGCCGATCGTCGATGCGAAGAGAATCCTTTGGCATGAGTAAAGATACCATCCCTGGCATTCGCCGCGAATTGTTAAAGCGATGTTAATTTCTGAGCGATGCACAACCTGATTCAGGATCTGGCGTACGCCGTTCGCCAGTTGCGGAACAATCCGCCTTCACCTTCGCCGCCATCGTAATCTTAGGCCTCGGCATCGGCGCGAGCACAGCCGTCGCTCTCGCACCATGCAGTTTGGATTGAAGTACGCCTTCTGAGCTGATTCGCCCGTATTGTCGCAAGTTCTTGCACTTAATACGCAGGATATTGTAAGCACGTCGCCACGCGACTTCGATTCCACTTGACCCGCCGCCGATCACGCATGATAATTTTCGCGCTTTTGCAAGACTACTTGTTCTTCGCGCTGAATCGGCCGGGCCGCCTCCATGAGTCCGGTAAGTGAAGTCGCGGAGCAAGATCCCCGGAGGAACTTAATGGTAAGAACAAAGATGTCGCTCTCAGTTCTATGTCTGGCCATTCTCGCTCTGGTCAGCAGCAACCTCTTCGCGCAAAACGCACAAAACGCCAAAACCCCGCAGATGAGCGTGACCGTGGGCTCTCCGATCATCCACCCAGCCGATGCGCCACCCCCTGGAGTGAAGGTGCTGTATAGCAACCTCGGATCCAAGACCGATACTTACACCGACAGTTCTGGCTGGACCATCTCCGGCCCGGACAGCGAACTCGGTTTCTCACAGGCCATCGGAATTCCTTGGACGCCGTCCGCCAACTCCACCATCCAGGGACTCCAGGTCGCGCTGCAATGGGCCGGCGGCGGCACCGACAATGGAGCAGTTGCCGTCTTTTCTGACGCCAGCGGCTTACCGGGCAGCCCCCTCAAATTTTGGAACCCGGCAAACCTTCCAACCTTCGGCACCTGCTGCGCTCTGGTGACAGTAAGGGATGTGGCGGGCGTGAAAGTAACCGCCGGAACCCAGTACTGGATTGTGGTCGGAACCGATTTCCCGTCGGAAACCGCCTTCGATGTCTGGGATTTCACCTGGAACGAAATCTCCGGCACCGTCGCATTTGAAGGCAACACTTCAACCAACGGCGTTTGGGAGACCTTCACCGGTACCCTGCCGGCCTTCGCGATCTACGGCTCCACTCCGTAGTTCACGATCGGCGCCTACGAAAGCTACGGCCCCACTCATTCGCGCGCTTTGCGAATGAGTGGGCGCCCGTACCACTCCCGTCACTAAACTTCTCCTCCAGACAAGGTTGGATCTCCACAGATGGCCGCCCCATCCCCGCGCGCCTTTCGCAAGGGGGAGAAAACCGGCGGTGCGCCTACATTTCCGCGCTGGCGTACGAGTTGATTTCGCAGTTCAAATTGATTTCTTACGTTAACGCTCTGGGCAGTCAGTTGTTGACGGCTCGTTGCGATCAAAAAGCTCATGGATATAAGAGCCAACGGTAGCGCCGCACCCCACTAGGTAGGAACGTCGTCTATGAGTGGAGAATTGGAACATCAACCAGCGTTGTGGGACGAAGCGAACGCTAGTTAGTGTGGCACGGCCAGTGTGTCCCTCACCCCTCGCCCTGTCAATAACAAAATTAACCAGGTCGGAATCGTTGCGAATGAACGACCTACCAGGAATTCGGGTTCTGGCCTGTGCGGTACACGCAACCGGAACAAATCAGCGGCGTGTCTTGCTGTGCGGTGGTTACATTTACGGTCTGTGCGGCTGACTCCTGAATATTCACCCCCAGCAAGA
>Ga0070765_100002103_pt1 | contig 12376 bp, 8 predicted proteins | sample HubBroMetageWFT5_FD_71516 | JGI IMG/M metagenome (GOLD analysis project Ga0070765, IMG submission 71516) | Warmed and freeze-thawed soil microbial communities from the Hubbard Brook experimental Forest, New Hampshire - Hubbard Brook CCASE Soil... | ecosystem: Environmental > Terrestrial > Soil... | reverse complement strand
TTTCAACAACCCTCCCCCGAAGGTCGCCAACCAAAGCGTTTGGCTGTTATCTTCGGTTGCTGCCATGAATCCAGCGGGTAATTCCCTACCAGACTTCCTGTCATAGATTGAGTAAGGAATCAGGCTATTTGTGGATCGGTCCAGAACAGCCAGTCCACTTCCACTGTTATTCGTGACGTATGTAATCCAAAAGACGCCAAGGTGATCTTCATAGAACGAAATTAACCTTAGACCCTCACTCAGACGGACCCGCGAGAGAACTCTCCCACTCTCACGATCGAACTCCTCCAGATTCTCCCCGGCGGCTACCCAGAATCGGCCAGTCCTGTCTTCCAACGTACATCTGACCTGGTTGCTGCCAAGGCTGGTTGGGTTTGCGGGATCGTGAACGTAGTGGATGATCTGTGCCGTATCCGGGTTCAACCGAAACAAGCCACTGCCTGTTGCCAACCAAAGCATGCCGGCGCGATCCTGACTGATATCGCCGACATAGGTCCCTACTTCACCTGCTTCGATCCGATAGTGAGTGAAAGTTTCGTGAACACTGTCGAACCTGTCTAGGAACTGATCGCAGCCCACCCAAAGCGCTCCAGAACGATCCTTAAATAACGAGTGGATATAAACGCAGCTGAGGCTGTTCGCGTGCGCAGGATCATGTGTGAACACCTTGAATTCATATCCGTCGTACCGATTCAAACCATATTGAGTCCCGAACCAGATAAATCCTTGATCGTCCTGCACGATTTGATTAGCTTGGGTTTGGGAGAGTCCTTGAGCGGTCGACAGCCTGGAGAATCGAATATCGTCGCCATCGATTGCTGGAATTCGCACGGAGCGCGGGTCGCCACGATGCGTCTCTGAGGAAGCATTCGTTGGAGTGGTCGCCATGGAAAACGGAGACAAGCCAATCAGGAATAATGCAAACGCAGAGATAAGACTCCGGTCTCGAAGCGTTGGCCAGCGTGTTTTCCGTTGGCGAAGTTGCGCGTGCAACTCTCGTGGGCAAGCCATAGCTCGCGGCCTCTTCCAGCCTTCAGATGGTTGCCTCGATCGTTTCATGAATCCCAGCCACAGAATTCATCAGACATCCACAGGATTGAAATGTTATCGGAATTACGGCTCGTCTACCACGTTGCCCTCCGGCGTCTATTCCGTATGTTGTTTAGACGCAGCGGCAAACAATCATCGCTCTTGGAGTCGGTGCAATGCCCCCCTCAAGAGGGTTGCTTGAGACCAACTCTTTTTGGGCTGTCGATTGCCGCGGGTCTCCGGGTACGCTGCTCGATTTAGAGCCGTTCGAGAGTCCTTCGGAACTGCGAACGGCCTCAAGAATTGCAGTTTTCTTGAGCGTGGCAGCTACACGCCAAGACAGAGGATTCACTGCTCTGCAACGCCTATTCTCCATGTTCCCGAATGGATGGCCTGGAGTTGCTCTGCTCCTGCTCAGGATAGTCGCGGGTTTTCTGCTGATCTCTGACGGAGTCGGTGCTCTCCGGGCAGAAGCTGATCTACAAACCGCGATCCTCCAATCTGTGGCGATCGGAGCCGGCACGCTGCTGATATTGGGGTTGTGGACGCCTATCGCTGGTACGCTGGTCATCCTCGTTGAGGTTTGTCTCGGGTTTCTCGGAACAACTCAGGTGCGAAGTAACATTCTGTTGGGAGCTTTGGCAGCAGCCCTCGCTGTTCTAGGACCAGGCATTCGATCTATCGATGCGCTGCGTTATGGTAGAAAACGTTTTGATATTCGTGATCCATAGCTTTCTCGCGACAGCGTTCGGAATCGTTGCCCCTGATGATCGCACTGGCTCGAGCGGATGTCCGGCAGTCGCTCTTCGGAGCGTGGACCGTCCAAGGCCAGAGTAGAATACCTGACAAACACGCCGTCCGACGATTCTGGGGGAAGACATGTTGGCAACCGAGAATCGCACGCGCTCGCATATCAAGCGCATTCTCGCGATCGCGTTGCCCGTGGTTGCGCGACAAATTCGAACAATTCGGGTACATGGGGCGATCCTCGTCGCCATCGTTGGTTTTGTTGTTTCGGGATTTTCCCAGACCACAGTTTCGACCGGAGGCATCCAAGGGACCGTCACCGACCCAAGCGGAGCTCTCGTGACCGGTGCCATTGTGTCTATTACGAACACCGGGACCCGTCAGACTGCTGCCGTCAACACAAATTCCGCTGGCGCCTACACGTTCGCTTTTCTGAAACCGGGGGACTATGTCGTTAGGATCGAAGCTAGGAGCTTTAAAACTACCCGATTGCCGATTACGGTCAAGGTTGACCAAACAGCGAATGGGAACGCGACGCTGGTGGTGGGCGATTCGTCAGAAATAGTCGACGTTTTGGCTTCCGATCTCCAGGTCAACACTAGCCAAGCCACGGTGCAGGGTGTACTCACTTCTACCCAGATCGCGAATCTGCCGGTAAACGGTCGGAACTTTCTTGATCTTGTCCAGCTTGAACCCGGTGTCCAGATTCAGGACGGTCAAAATTTCGACCCTACCAAAGCCGGCTATTCGTCAATCTCCTTTGGCGGCCGTTTCGGCCGGACTGCCCGCATCGAGGTAGACGGCGCGGATGTCTCCGACGAAACCGTAGGCACCACGACAACCGATATTCCTTCCAGCGCCATACAGGAGTTTCAAATCAGTCAATCGAGTCTCGATATGTCCACCGAGTTGACTTCCTCCGGTTCCGTTAATGTAACTACGAAATCCGGGACAAACAACTATCATGGCGAGTCCTTCGGTCAATTCCGCGACAGCGAAATTGGCGCTCCACTGCCGACTCCACCTGCAATCACCGCGCCTTATCAGCGCAGCCAGTACGGCGGCGACTTGGGTGGGCCGATCTTCAGGGACAAGTTGTTCTTCTTCGCGGATGGGGAACGAACCATTCAACATACGAACGCACCGGTGCCCGTCTCTGTTCCTTTCTCTCAATACTCAGGTACTTTTTCTGATCCATTCCACGAAGGCAACTTGTTGGGCAGAGTCGACTATCAGTGGGGCAACGGTGTTCATTTTTTCTATCGCTTTTCGTACTTCAACAATTCCCTCGACGCGAACAGTGGCGCCGGCTACTCGCTATACGACACGAAGAACAACACGCGTGATCACATAATAGGAGTGGACTTCAAAACCGGTAATTTCATACACAGTATTCGCTTCTCGTTCCTGAAATTTCAAAACCAAATCGTGGACGCCACCGCAGGAAACAGCGCCCTTCCGCTCAACAACCTGGGAGTGCAAATCATCATGGGCAGTACTGGTCTGGCTGCCGGACCAAACTTCCTGGCTCCTCAAACCACTGCACAGAGTGATCACGAACTTAAGTACGATGGGGGCAAGATCGCAGGTTCCCATGTGATTCGATACGGTGTCGCATTCAACCACATTCAGGGTGCCGTTTTCGCCCCACTGCTAAAGTACGGGCCGCAGATCGTATCGACGGTTTCCACTGTTGAAGTAGAAGCTGCCGCAGGCGGTCCCTTTCCGGGAGGAGCTTCGAATCCGTTGAATTACCCGGCTGACTCCATCACGATTGCCAACGGCCTCGGGTATTTCACGACCGAGCCTGCTTTGGGATTTCAGGCTGGTGGCCTCGGGCCAGACAACCGCGTACTGACGTATCTCGGTGACAGTTGGAAGATCAAGCCAAACTTTAACTTAACCTACGGCTTGCGCTGGGATCGAGACACCGGCCGCACGGACAGTCAATACGCCGGCCTTCCTGAGCTCAATGCATTACTGCCTGGGCGAGACCTTGGAAATCGAGTATCGCAACCCAACTTCAACTTCGCGCCACAGATGGGATTTGCCTGGGATCCATGGGGCGGTAAAACGAGAGACGGTAAAACTGCTATCCGCGGCGGCATCGGATTGTTCTACGAAAATGCTATCTGGAACAATGTCGTCTTTGATGCTCCGAATCGTGAGCCCACAGGTGCGTTTGAACAGTTCCCGAGCGCGTGCTCCGCTCCTGGAACGCCAGCGAAGATTCCGATTCCAGGTGGCTTTCTCGCACCGAGCTCCGGCACTCCCACTTCAGTTTGCGGCACGTCGACTGGCGCTTCTCTGATTGGCAACGCTCTGCCGGCAATTGTGGCATTACAGCAGACCTATCAGGGGGACTCGCCGCTAAACCTGCAGGCGTCAAATCCGTCGTATTTAGGACAGTACCTTACTGGCTGCAGCACAGGCGGTCCCAATTGCTTCTTCACACCGGGCGTCTCGATGTTTAATCCTAACTACAAGTCTCCGCGCTCAGTACAGATGAATATCGGGGTTCAGAGGCAACTCAAATCTGGCGTCGTATTGAGTGTCGACTACGTCCGCAACGTTCAAACACACTATTTATTGGGCATCGACGAAAATCACGCGGGAGACATTCGCTATTTCAGCAAAACCGGTGCTCTAAATGCCATCGCGGCAACGAATACAAAATTTGGGTGTGCTCCTACTCCAGGAGTCGGTGTCGACTGTGCAATTTCAGGTCTAAACCACGGAGGTGTCGGCGCCACGATATCCGACTACGCTGGTTTCGGTCTGAGTTCCTCGTCCGATATGGGCGGTAGGGGCTGCTTCGCTGCCTTGGGTTACGAGTGTGCCTTCGGAGGCGTGAATCCACAGGCGCCTCCGCTCAATTTTCTATCGCCGGTCGGTCGATCCGTATACAACGGATTGGAGACAAAATTGACAACGAATCTCGGCCGTCCATTTCGGGGTACAAGAACTCTCAATGTTCAGGTGTCATATGCTTTGTCGCGCTTCGAAAACGCTGGCGGTACCACATCTCCAGACGGCGCGCTTGGTCCTGGTAAAGCTGACCAGGACTATATTATTCCTGCTTTGGACAGCAGGAACCCGAACCGGTATTTCGGACCTTCGACCTTGGATCGAACGCACCAACTATCGTTTGGCGGCTATTTAGATTTGCCAGTTGGATTTCAAGTGGGATTGATGTCTCACTTTTATAGCCCGCTTTCAACCACCCTTACTGTTCCTAATACCGCAAAGGGGGCGGGCGAAATATTCCGAACCGACTTTACTGGTGACGGAACGACACAAGATCTGGTTCCGGCAACCCATGTTGGCGAATTCGAGCGTGGGATCAACGCTGGAAATATCAATAGGGTCATCGACAACTACAACAACTCAGTTGCAGGAAGGCCGACTCCAGCGGGCCAAGTTTTGATTCAAGAAGGCCTCATGACATCGGCTCAGCTCACAGCGTTGGGAGCCATTGCTCCAGTGTTGCCGGAAGCACCTGCTAATCAGGTGAATCTGGGTTGGCTGCGCGTCTTCGACACAACGCTGTCGTGGACCTATTCCGTCCACGAACGAGTAACGATCGAACCGTCAGTCGGGTTCTACAACCTCTTCAACTTTTCCAACTTCGACCTGCCGACGAGCATCATGTCCGGCCTCCTTACTGGCACCGCCGGTACCATCAATGGCACGGGTCCTGTGGCTCACAACACAAATCGTGTCGGCGTGGGGACCGGCGTGTTCGGGCTCGGATCGCCGCGCGAGATTGAATTTAGCCTGAAGATCACGTACTAGCCGCGGATCGTCCGCCGGCCATCTCGGTTCCGTACCGATTTCCAACCGCTCGGAATTTTTACGAATTGTCCTGGAAACGCCGGCCGACGAACATCTTCAAGACCGGCGGAGCTTCTCGATAGTAATCAACTTTCTCAATGAATGCGGCGACGATTTAGCGCCAACCGAGAGCTGGGGCGACCGTAGTCAGAATTCCCTCCATGACGTGCGCATTGTAGGCAACACCTAGTTGATTTGGAATGGTTAGCAATAGCGTGTCGGCCTCCGCGATGGCGTCGTCTTTCCTCAGCTGCCCGATGAGAATATCTGGCTCCGCCGCGTAGCTGCGGCCGAAGATCGCCCGCGTGTTTTCGTCAAGGAACCCGATTTTGTCCTCTTCTTCCCGAGAGCCTCGTCCGAAATAACCGCGATCACGGTCATCGAGCAATGGGAAAATGCTGCGGCTAACGGAAGTGCGCGGAGTACGCGTGTGACCAGCTTCCTTCCAGGCTGCCCGAAAAGCGCGAATCTGGGCGGCCTGTTGAATGTGCAGCGGCTCGCCGGTCTCGTCGAATTTGAGGGTTGAGCTCTGCAGGTTCATTCCTAGCTTTGCGGCCCATACTGCTGTCGCGTTGGAAGCAGAGCCCCACCAGATTCTATCGCGCAATCCTGCAGAGTATGGCTCAAGACGTAGCAACCCCGGCGGATTGGGAAACATTGGACGTGGGTTGGGCTTAGCGAAGCCCTTGCCGCGCAGCAACTCAAGAAATTCCTTGGTATGCCGCCGGCCCATATCCGCATCGTCCTCGCCTTCATTCGGGCGGTAGCCAAAATAGCGCCAACCATCGATGACCTGTTCGGGGGAACCGCGGCTGATTCCCAGTTGCAGTCGACCGCCGGCGATTAGATCCGCAGCTCCAGCGTCCTCCGCCATGTAGTGAGGATTCTCATACCGCATGTCGATCACTGCGGTCCCAATTTCAATCTTTCGCGTTTTAGCACCCACCGCCGCGAGTAGCGGAAAGGGCGATGCCAGTTGCTGCGCAAAGTGATGAACCCGGAAGTAGGCTCCATCCATTCCCAAGCGCTCAGCCTCGACGGCGAGGTCAATCGACTGCAGAAGCGCGTCGGCCGCCGACTGCGTTCCTGACTGCGGCGAAGGTGACCAATGACCGAATGAGAGGAAGCCAATTTTCTTCATGCAATATAAGTCTCCCACATCGTCGATACGCATGTGTGTCGTTTCTCCGCACCGCGCTCCCTGTCATCCTCGGTGCCGGAAAGGTCAATCACAGTTATCCGAGCTGAGAGTGGCCTCTCTTTTCGCCAAGACTTTCAGCGCGCTTACCGACCTTTTTGAGTATCAGTTCAAGTTGTTGCAGTTCTTCTGAAGAGACGTCCCGGAAGGCACGTTTGATGAGTGCCGCGTGCCTTCGAAAGAGAGGGACAAACATTTGCCGTCCTTTTTCAGTCAGCGACACCGTTTTGACCCGACGATCTCGGCTGCTCTCTACGCGACTGACAAACCCCTTCTGGTATAGACGATCCACCGCGACGCTGACTGATCCTGGATTGAGGTCAACCTTTGGACCAATGGCATTCACCGGCATCGGTCCCTTATGAAGCAGTATTTCGAGGACCCGAAAGTCAGACTCCCCTAGGCCCTCCTCCATCATCACCCGGAGTACATAGCGGGCAATGGATTGCCAGGCTTTCAGCATGATCAGCCAGGCATGTAGGGTCTCCGAGGGCTTTTTGCGCTCTTCCATAAAAACTTGAATCTTTGGCATTATACTCGATATCAGATATATCGACATCGATACAACTGACTTCGATGGAATAAAAGGAGGCTACTATGAGCACTACAACCACCGCAGCACCACCGCAAAACTCGACCACGACCTGGAACATCGACCCGGCTCACTCCGTCGCGGAGTTCAAAGTCAAGCACATGATGATCGCCAACGTGAAAGGCCAATTCTCCAAAGTTTCGGGAGCTTTGGTTCTGGATGAGTCTGATCTCGCGAACTCTCGCATCGAGGCTTCGATCGAGGCTGCCTCCGTTCACACCCGTGATGAACAGCGCGATGCTCACCTTAAGAGCGCCGACTTCTTTGACGTCGAAAAGTTTCCGACCCTGACCTTCAAATCCAAGGGCATCAGCGTCGTCAAGGATGGAGAGTTGTCAGTCGAAGGCGACCTGACCATCCGTGGCGTTACCCGCAAAGTCCGCTTTGCGGTCGAAGGGCCAACTCCGCCTACAAAGGATCCCTGGGGCAACACCCGCGTTGCGATCTCTGCGAGCACAAGGATCAACCGCAAAGACTTCGGCCTGACGTGGAACGCTGCACTCGAGACTGGTGGCCTTCTGGTCGGTGACGAGGTCACCATCACGCTCGATGTCGAATTCGTGAAGGCCTGATAGTCAGCCAGACGTCACCCGCAATATATTCGTTCCGGACCGAGATATCGAAAGACGCACTCGCTGGCTGCCCTATGTTCCGGCATGCCCATGCGGATTATTTCCATGGCGCGGTACCGGTCACCTCTGAAATGGCGCATCAGGAGACGGCCGAAGACTACGAGAAGAACACAGGTCCGCACCCTGGGGGGAACGACAGATAAGTCCGTGCTCGTGGCCGACCACGGACCTTTCATCTGGAGAAAAGATGCCGCACAGCCCAACGCGCTTATGAGAAGCTATATCGTGCTTACAACAAGTTCTATTTCACGTTGGGCTAGCGGAGCAGCAATAGTCCGGGAGATATTCTGCCGCAGGCCGGGCAATGTAGTAAGAGAAAAGCCTAAGGAGCAGCGATGAGAGTGCGACAGATCCTGCGAACAATGGTGGTCGGCGGGTTGTGGTTGGCGCTGTTTTCAATGACGATGGAGGCTAAGACGAAGGTGACGACGCAGTCCGTTGGAAAGATGCCGGATGGAACTCCGATAGAGATTTTCACGCTAAGCGACGGCGCGTACGAAGCTCGAATCGCAACCTATGGCGGCATTGTGGTTTCCTTGAAGGCTCCCGACAGGAACGGCAGGATCGCCGACGTAGTGCTTGGGTTCGATGATGTCGACGGCTACGTAGCCAACTTTAACGGGCCAACGAACGCGTTCTTCGGAGCGATTATTGGCCGTTATGCGAATCGCATCGCCCATGCCAGCTTCACACTCGACGGCCAGAAATACTCGCTGCCTCGGAACAACGGTGAGAACACCCTTCACAGCGGCCCGCACGGTTTCAACAATGTGGTTTGGAAAGCGAAATCAATCTCAGACGGAGTGGAGCTCACTTATTTGAGCAAAGACGGCGACGCGGGATTTCCCGGCAATCTCTCGGCTGTGGTTCGCTACACCCTCGTGAAAGGAGATTTGCGCATCGAGTACTCGGCGACAACGGACAAAGACACGGTGCTCAATCTAACCAATCATTCTTATTTCAACCTCGCCGGACAAGGCGACGTTCTGGGTTACCAACTGACTCTTCATGCCTCCCGATTCACCCCCGTGGATTCCAACCTGATTCCGACGGGTGAACTGAAATCCGTGGAATCGACTCCGTTTGACTTTCGTAAAGCAACCGCGGTGGGGGCGCGAATCAACGCTGACGACGAACAGATTCGCCTGGGACACGGCTACGACCATAACTGGGTGCTCGATAGCGGCGGGAAGTTGGCCGAGGCTGCCGAAGTCTACGATCCTGGCAGCGGACGTGTCCTGAAAGTTCTGACTGACCAGCCGGGAATTCAGTTCTACACCGGAAACTTCCTGGATGGCTCGATCAAAGGCAAGGGCGGAAGGCCGTATGAAGTGCGTTCGGCATTGTGTCTGGAAACGCAGCACTTTCCTGATTCGCCGAATCATCCCGATTTTCCATCCACAGAGCTGAAACCCGGTCAACGCTATCACACGGTCACCGTTTACAGTTTGTCCACTCGCTGAGGAACAGTGGCGATACCGGCTGGTGGATGGTCACGATCTTTCGGAATCACGGACCATGCTACTGACGTACTTCCTAGAGACAACCCCGCACAAATCAACATGACAACTCGGAACCCGAAAACAAAAGCTTCCCGAACGGACGCACTGATCGCAGCTCGCAGGCTCGGACTAACGCCCGAGGGAATCTGTAAGCCGGCAAGCTTCGTCTCGTTCGCTTGCAACTCTTGCAGAACACCCGGCGGAAGCAAGACGTGAGCCAGGCTATAGTTCAGTCGTGAACCAAAAGCCTTCACCATCACAATCCCCAGGACCGCGATGGCAAGCACGCTGGCGACGCGTGACACGGCGTTGTTGATTCCAGAAGCTGTGCCGACTCGCTCCTCAGATACTGAGTTCATAACGACGGTGGTCAGAGGAGCTACGGTGACCGCCATTCCGAACCCGAGAACGATGATCGCCGGGAAGAAGTCCCGCCAATAACTACCTCCGAGGGAGGGAACAGCGAACAGGACGAAGCCCAATGCGACGACCAGCGGACCAAGCATCAGCGGACCCCGTGAGCCGTAGCGGGCGACCAGTCCTCCAGACCAGCGAGAAAGAAAGAACATAAGCAGGATCATGGGAAGAATAGCAGCGCCCGTTGCGGTAGTGGAGTATCCCTGGACTTGAATCAGATTGAAGGGAAATAAGAAAAAGAAAATCCCAGTCGCAGCGTATAAAAGAAGCGTAAGCAGGTTGGCGCCACCGAAGCTTCGTGATTTGAACAATACGAGCGGCATCGTCGGTGCAGCGACGCGCCTCTCGACCAATACGAATCCGATAAGACAGCCGACACCAACGATCAAACTCCCAAAGACTAGAGGATGGCTCCAACCCAGACTAGGCGCTTCGATAAAACCTGTAACCAAACTTCCGAGTCCCGCAGTAGCAAGAATCGCTCCCAACGAATCTATCGGCCCCGCAGTTTTACTTCGGCTCTCCGGAATCCGCCAAACCGAAATCGCCACGACAGCCGCGGCGATCGGTAGATTCAGAAAGAACACCCACCGCCAGGAAGCATGCTCCACCAGCCAGCCTCCAAGAACAGGCCCAACTGCGGTAGTGATGGCCGTGAACCCCGACCATGTCCCAATCGCCTGACCACGACTCTTCTCGTCGAAAGACGTACTGATGATTGCCAGACTGCCGGGCACGAGGAGTGCAGCGCCCACTCCTTGAATACTCCTCGCGATAATCAGTTGATCAACGCTCGAGGCCAACCCGCAGGCACCGGACGCCAGAGCGAAAATCAAGACACCTGAGAGGAAGATGAGCCGGCGACCGAACCGGTCGCCGAACGAGCCGCCGATTAGAATCAATGCAGCCAGGAAAACTCCGTAAGACTCAACCACCCATTGAAGGTCCTCTACTGTTGCGTGAAAGCTGGCCTGGAGCGCAGGCAGGGCGACATTGACGACCGTACTATCGATGAAAGCCATGCTGGAACCGAGAATGGTTGCGGCGAGTATCCAGGTTCTCGCTTCTTTCCCACATGGAACCGCGCCATCCGCTGATTGCATTACGGCTTCATCGCAAGGCGTTCTCATGCTGGCGTGCCGCCGAGTTCGTTTCAACGGTTACTCACCAGCCTTCGCACAGCGGCCTCAGCCAACGCGCCGCGCGGGCAACTCGTGACGTGAAGAATCAACAAAATCTCTAACCAATATAGCGATCTCATCCGCCGCCGTGTCCAATGCGAAATGACCGCCGTCGACAACGTGAACTTCAGCGTTGGGTACATCCTTGCGGTAGCGTTCCGGCTCGCCCGAATCGAACGAGAGTTCGTACTTGCCCCAGATTACCAGCAAGCGCGGCTGCGTCTCGCGCATCCACGCCTGCCATTTCGGGTAGGCGTCCAAATTGGTCCGATAGTCGTAGAACAGGTCGCTTTGAATCTCCGCCTGCCCCGGCTGACTCAAGAACGCGAACTCGTCGGTCCACAGATCAGGGTCGTGGCGATCCACGTTCGGATCGTTTCCGACATGCCGGGTTCGTGCTGCTTCCAGCGACAAGAGATTCGTGCGCAGCGTGCGTTCGTTGGCCGCGCGATCGGCCCAGAAAGCCCGCCGCGGCTTCCAATTCGCGCCCAGGCCTTCGTTGTGCGCCACCGCGTCCTGGACGATGAGAGCCTCGATCCGCTCCGGGTGCGCCAACGCGATGCGAAAACCCACAGGGCCGCCATAATCCTGCATGTAAAGCGTGTAGCGCGAGAGTCCGAGACGTTCGGCGAAATGTTTCATGATCTCAGCGTAGTGGTCGAATGTGTACGCGAATGTTTTCGGATCGGGCCAGTCGCTATGTCCGAAGCCCGGGTAGTCTGGCGCGACCAGGTGATAGCGGTCGGATAGCCGCGCGAAGAGGGGTTCGAACATTCGCGACGAAGACGGAAGTCCGTGCAACAGGAGAAGGGTCGGCGCGTCTTCCGCGCCGGCCTCTCTATAGAAGATGGAAAGCCCATCAACCTGCAACGTGCGATAAACCGTTGAATGCTTCACGAGACGCTCCTCTATCCGCCTAGGCGGCCACCTTTTCCGCAGATCGCGCCTTATGCGGCTGCCCGACGTAAGGAAACACAGTGAGCAGATCCTTGTGCGGCCCTACTTTATCTGCTGTCACCTTTCCATTGGTAAGGAGAGGCAGGAAGAAATCTACGACATCGTCGGTGAGTGCCCGGCCATTGTCCGGGTAGGCCGCCGGCCTCGAGGGATCATAGTGGAGGATGTCCGGCAGCATGGTCCCGGCGACCCGCGTTGCTTCCGCCGGCGTATATCCTCCGGCGTGCTCCAGCGCGTGCGCGAAGACGGGGACGAAACGGCCATCGTCCGCTGGCTCCGCAGCGAGA
>Ga0070765_100002102_pt1 | contig 12380 bp, 6 predicted proteins | sample HubBroMetageWFT5_FD_71516 | JGI IMG/M metagenome (GOLD analysis project Ga0070765, IMG submission 71516) | Warmed and freeze-thawed soil microbial communities from the Hubbard Brook experimental Forest, New Hampshire - Hubbard Brook CCASE Soil... | ecosystem: Environmental > Terrestrial > Soil... | reverse complement strand
ACGCTCAGCCAGTCGGTTACTTTGGCTCTGTCCCACAACTGGACGCCGCGCCTCACCGAAACCACGCAAGCGAATTGGAGCCGCAGCCGCGCGCAAATCCTCAGCGACAATTCCTTCAATAACAACGTGGCCGGCGATCTCGGAATCGAAGGAGTCTCCACCGAGCCGCTCACCTTCGGGATTCCCTCGATCAGTTTCACCAGCTTTTCAGGATTGAATGACCCAACGCCGTCGCTGGTCCGCAATCAGACGCTGCGCCTGAGCGACAGCCTCCGCTGGGTCCACGCGAAACACACATTCACTTTCGGCGGCGAGATGCGGCGCATCCAACTCAATTCCGACGCCAATCCGCAGCCGCGAGGGAAATTCAAGTTCACCGGCCTGCTGACCTCGCAATTGAGCGCGACCGGCCAGCCCATCGCGCCGACGCCACAGACTGAGCCGTTCTACGAGCTAGCCGATTTTCTGCTCGGCTTGCCTTACAGCACCACCGTGCAATTCGGTCCCAGCATCTATCTACGTAGCTGGGATTTCATCGGCTACGCCCAGGATGATTGGCGGATGAACAAGCGATTCACGCTGCTCTATGGCGTTCGCTACGAAGCAGCCACGCCGCCAGTCGATCGCTACGACCGCATCGCCAATCTCGATCTGAATTCCTCGGCCACCGCGGTGGCGGTTGTTACGCCCGGCGGCGCAGGACCTTTCAACGGAACATTCCCGCGCGCGCTCGTTCACGGCGACTACGGAAATTGGGCCCCGCGCATCGGTTTTTCCTGCATCCCGCAATTCATCAAGCCGAAAACGGTGGTCCGTGGCGGCTATTCGATTTTTTACAACGAAGCGATCTACAACACGCTCGCGCAGCAATATCTCGAGTACGAGCCTCCCTTCGCCACTTCGCAAAATCTGATCACTTCGGGCACTCAAATTCTCACTCTGCAAAACGGTTTCCCGGCCACCAGCACGATCGCCAACAAGGGCGGCGTGAATCCCAATTACAAAGACGGCTACGCGCAGCTTTGGACTTTCGGCACAGAAACTTCATTCACTCAAAACTGGATTCTGGATTTGACCTACACCGGCACGAAGGGAACTGATCTCGACATTTTGCGGGCGCCCAATCGCGCGCCGCTCGGCACCAGCCCGCTCGACACGCAAAACTCGCTGCAAATTCCCGGTGCCAACAGCTTTTACTACGATCAATCCGGCGCGAATTCGATCTACAACGCGCTGCAGGTCCGGCTGGTTCACCGCTTCACGCGCGGCCTTTCCATCCAGGCGTTCTACACTTTCGCGAAATCTCTCGACAATGCCAGCACCATCGGCGGAACTGCCCCAGTCGTCGTCCAGCAGGATAATAATTTCGCTGCGGAGCGGGGGCTGTCTTCGTTCGATGTGCGCCATCAGGTCCGCTTCTTTTCGGTCTACGAGTTGCCCTTCGGCGAGCATCATCGCTCTGGAACGCACGGCTGGGCCGAACACGTTCTCGGCAACTGGAGGCTGCAAAATATCGTGACCTGGCAGACCGGCTCGCCTTACACCGCCTATCTGGGCGGAACGGCGGCCGACAATGGCACGGGCGCAAGTTTCTCTTTGCGCGCGGAGCAAATCGGCGATCCAAATGTGGGAATCTGCGGCGGCACATCGGGAGGCTTTTTCAATACCTCCGCTTTCACCACGCCTCCTGCGCAGCAATACGGCAATGAAAGCCGCGGCGCCATCGAAGGCCCCTGCAAACTCACCTGGAACGCGTCGCTCGCGAAATCCTTCCGGTTCGGCCCGCAAGAGCGGCATCATCTGGATGTCCGCTGGGAAGTCCAGAATCTTTCAAACACGCCGAGCTTCTCTGGCATAGCCACCACATTGGGCTCTTCGTCATTCGGCCGTGTCACCTCGGCCAGCGCGATGCGGACCATGGATATCATGATGCGGTACAACTTCTAATGAGAGACACAGCGCGCAAAATCGCGGCACTATTGATTGCAGGATTTCTCGCGGGGGGATTTGCGTTCGCGCAATCCCAGCAGCAACCGGCCAATCCGCCAGCGCCGCCCAAACCCGATCAGCCGATTGCTGTGCCGATGCAGCCCCCTCCGGATGCATCGCAGCAAGCGAACCAAGCAAATCCTGCCGCTGTGCTGCGAACTTCGTCGGACTTGGTGCGCCTCGACGTCGAAGTAACCGACAAATCCGGCAAGCCCATCAAGGGCCTGAAACAAGATCAATTCATCATCACCGACGACGGAAAGCGCCAATCGATTTCAACATTCCTATATTCGGACATCGAAAGCATTGAAACCGCGGGCACGGAAGACGCTAAGCCCATCGTCGTGCCGGTCGACAACGAAGGCCCGAACGCTCCGAGCGCCGAGGCTCTCAGCGATCAACTGCGCGATCGCCGCCTGATCGTCCTCTTCTTCGATCTCACTTCCATGCAGCCCGACGATTTGATCCGCGCGCACGATGCCGCGGAGAAATTCGTGAAGCAGCAGATGACCAAAGCGGACATCGTCGCGCTAGTGGCCTTTTCGACCAAGCTCAGTGTGCTCGTCAATTTCACCAACGACCGCGCCGCCCTGCAAAAAGGCGTGGCGCAACTGACCACCAACAGTTCGAATGACCTGTCCAGCCCGCTCTACGCCGCCGCGGCCAACGGCGAATACGACGTCCAGGAATACACCGGAGCAGCCTTCACTCCCGACGAAACCGAATTCAACGTTTTCAACACAGATCAGAAGCTGGCGGCGGTGGAAGGCCTTGCCAATGTTCTCGCCGGATTCCCCGGAAGAAAGGCTCTGGTTGAATTCACCGGTGGCATCACACAAACCGGGGAAGAGAATCGCACGCAGCTTCGCGCCGCCACCGACGCCGCAAATCGCGCCGACGTTTCGATCTATTCGATTGATTCTCGCGGATTATTCGCCGTGCCGCCCGGCGGTGATGCCAGCACAAATGCCGCCACCGGAACGTCGATGTTCACGGGCGCCTCCGTATTTCATCAGACCGATCAGCGGGAGGATTCCCGCGACACGCTCGCGACGCTTTCCACCGACACCGGCGGAAAAGCCTTCTTCGATCTAGGCGATTTAAGCGAAGCCCTGCCGAAAATCCAGCAGGATAATGGCGGCTACTATCTGATCGGCTACCGGTTAGGCGCGGACGTAAAGCGCGACGGCCGCTGGCGCTCCATCCACGTCAAAGTAAACGCCCCAGGCGCGCACGTCCGCTATCGCGAAGGCTATTACGCTCCACGCGATTTCCAGCACCTCGAAAAAGAGAGCCGCGACCAGCAGCTCGCCGACGCCGTCAATTCCGACAATCCCATCGTCGAGCTACCGGTTGCCGTCGAGACGCAGATGTTTCGCCTCAGCGATCAGCAAACCTACGTCCCCATCGCCGCCAAAATCGCCGCCAGCGCGCTCGATTGGGCCGAAAAGCACGGCCACCGCCAAGCCGAATTCGATTTCGCCGTCGAGGTTCGCGCCGTCGCCTCGCGCCAAATCGTCGCGCAACTCCGCGACACCACCCAGGTAAATCTCGATCCCGAGCGCTACCAGCAGATCAATCAAAAAAATCTGCTCTATCAAGGCGGCGTGGTGCTCGCCCCAGGAAATTACCGCCTAAAATTTGTAGCCCGCGAAAATGAATCAGGAAAGATCGGTACGTTCGAACAAAATCTAGTAGTGCCCGCAACGCAACCAGGCAAAGTAACTCTCAGCTCGGTAGTTCTCTCAAGCCAGCTCGTGCCGGTGCAGAAATCGACGGAAGTGCAAACGAAAGGCCAAGGCACCCGCGCCAAGCTCGTAAATTCCCCGCTCGAAATGAAAGGCGAAACGATCGTTCCCAGCGTCACCCGCCTATTCACGCAAAACCAAACTCTCTACGTCTTTTTCCAAGCATATTATCCAGAGAAAACCACCCAGAAGGATTCACTGGACGGAAACTCTCTGCGCGCAGGCCTAATCTTTTTCCGAAACGGCTTGCAAATAAACGCTACGCCGCTTCTCGCCCCGAGCGAAGTAGATCCGCAAAAGCAAACCGCCTCATTTCGAATCAGTCTGCCGCTCTCGAAACTCCCCGGCGGCCGCTACACAATCCAAGCCCTGGTAATCGCCCCTGGCACGCAACACTCCGCCTTCGGCCGCACTTATCTAGCTCTATACAAAACGCCCACCCCAGCAAATCCACAACCACCACCCGAAGCGCCAAAGCCGCAAACGCCGTAAAATAGCGCCCGCGTCCCCGCCGGCAGCCGACGAGCGATAATTTTCGCAAGGGCGTGACTCGACGACGGACTCAAACTGCAATTGGCTCGATTGCAATTACGCTCCCGTCGACGACATCAGCCGCCGGGACGAACGATGCAGACTTTCGTAGGTTTCACGCGCGCGGGCTCCGCAAGCGGCACCCCCACAAGGAAAAATCCGTAAAGCATTTCGAGGGAGTCGCTGTCCGAGGAATTACCAGCTCGAGTAAGGAGTGCCTTCAAATGGGGAACTGCCCGGCGCGATCGAATGTACATCGCAAATCCCGGTAGTAGTCTGATCCGGGCTCATCAAAGTATCGCAAGTATCGGTAGCCCAATCGCTCGAATGAGTAAACGGATCCTTCGGAATTCCCTTGAGGTAACCAGCCTGCTGCATATCATCCAGGCTCTGCGGCGCGGCATTCTTATCCATCGTAAATTGATCGATGGCCTCGCGCATCACGAACAAATCCTGCCGCAAAACAGTCTCGCGCGTATGCAGCAACGACTTCTGATACTGTCCCACAGCAATGGTAGCCAGAATCATGATGATCGTAATCACGATCATCAGTTCCAAAATCGTAAAGCCGCGCTCAGCGGCATTTCGTCCCGATTTCCATCCGTTCATCAACTGAGCCCAATCCTCGCCCGCCGCAATCGCGAGCTTCTACCAGTCGCTATATTTCGTGCCATCCAGCGCCGTGCCCGTCGATTTCGAAAACACATCGAACACATCCTGCCCGCCCCAACTGTTCGAATCCGCATCATCCTGCACCGAACGCATTCCCCATTCTTTCTTGCCGGTCATCGGGTCAATGGGAACCGCGCGCAAAAATCGAATCTTACGGTCCGGCGCCCCCATCATGTTCACGCCTTTCACCAAAGTTTCCATGTCCGGCGGATAACCTTCAGTCCCAATCTTCACCTGAATCATATTCTTGTCCGCCACGTCCTTATAGCGGTCAATGGCATCGCGCATCTGCCGCAAGTCGTAACGCAGGATGGCTTCCTTCTGCCGCGTCACCGTAAAACGCGCCACCGGCAACGCCGCCGTCGAAAGCGCAATCAAAATCGCGCAAGTAATCACCAGCTCGATCAACGTCAATCCAGCTTCAGCCGCCCGCGCTCGCGCGCAAACTCTATGATTATCCTGCCCAGTAAGTCTGCCGTTCATCTAGCTGTTCCTCAGTGCACAGTAATGTTCGCTTCGTTCGACACCATCTGAATCACATGCTGCTGCGAATCCTTCGCATTCACCTGCACCACCTGGATCTGCGAATTTCCCGGCGCCACCGCGTGAATCACAATCCCAAACACCGTCCCGCTTCCGTTAATCCCCGAAGAATTCGGTTGCCGCATGGCAGAAATAATCGCCTGGCCCTTCTGCTGGTCCACGCGCTGCACCACCGCAATTTCCTGCGTCCCGCCGGAGAGGAATCCGCCATTGCGGACTTCGTCGATCTGAATCACCGCCGGGTTGTATTGCAGCATCACCGGAATCGCAAACAAATCCTGCACGCTGTTCACCGTCAATCCCAGCGTCTGCGTTTCGCCCTGCTTCATGTTGATCGTTGCCGGTTCAAATTTCAGTTGCACGGCAGGTTGCCCCGACGATGGCGCCACCGCTCCCGCCGATCCCCCAGTTCCCGTCGTCGGTTTCGCATCCGGCAGCACGCTGGCGAGCGCATTGCGGTAAACGCGCACGTTCGTATCCGTGCCCGCCGCCAATGCCCGCAAATCGTCCGCATCAATCGTCGGTAGCCGAATAATGTGCGGCGTGATCACAATCATCACTTCATCATCGGTGATCTCGCGTCTGTCGTCCGAGAAGAAATAGCGGAAGAAGGGAATATGCGCAAGACCCGGCCATCCATTCAAAGTCTTCGTCTCGTTGCGCGTTATCAAGCCGCCGAGAATATTCGACTCGCCTTCTTTCAAGCGCACTTCATGCTCGATTTTGCGCTGGCTGATCACCGGCTGCTGAATTCCGCCGATGGTCTCTTCGCCAGTCACCGAGGAAACTTCCAGGCTCAATTTCAAGCTCACGTCGCCGTCAGGATGCACGCGCGGCGTCACATCGATATTCACGCCGACGTCCAAGTAGGTGAACTGCGTGTTCACCAACGGGTTCACCAAGCTGGTTCCCGCCGTGGCTCCCACACCGACACCGGCCTGGAAGCTGCCGGTTGCAATCGGGACGCGATCACCGATGCGCAGCTTGGTCTGCTCGCCGTCGGTCATGCGCACCTCGGGATCCTGCAAAATTCGCGTAGAAGTGTCGGTAAGAATCGCATTCGCAGCCGCGCCAGGCAGCGTGATGCTGTAATCCGCCAATCCAAGATGTTTCAAATTGTTCAAGGTAACCAGTGGGTTCGAACTACCCGTCGTACTGGTTGTCGAAGTAGTCGTTGTCGTTGCCGTCGTAGTGGTCGTCGCAGTCGTGGAAGTCGTGCTCGTGGTAGCCGTCGTGCCGGGCTGTAAATTCGTGCGCGGCGCAAACTGCACGGCCACGCTTTGCCCCGGCAAAATTCCCAAATCGTGCAAGCGGTCCAGCCGCGTCTCGAGCACTTGCAAGTGCAGCAGTACTTCCGGTTTGGCCTTATCGATGGTATGCAGAATTCTTCCCGCCAGCATCACTTTATCCGGCGTATCGCGAATGATGATCGCGTTCTGCGCATTGATTTGCTGCACGCGCGTCAAGTTCAGCGTCTGCCGCAATCCGGTAATGATTTCGGTGATGTCCTGCGGCGTAAGCGTGTTCGAAAGGTAGAAAGTACGAATCACTTCGTCTTCCACGTCCTTGCGCTTCTGCGGCTGATCCGGCGCCACGAAAATAATATTGCTCGAAATCGGTTTCCAGAAAGCCTTGCTCTCGAGCGAAACCGCATCGAGCGCCTGCTCCAGCGTCACGTTCGGCAATTCCGCGGTCACGCGCCGCGAAGAGAAATCCGGATCGAAAATCACGCTCAATCCCGCCAATTTTCCAATGGTCTCGAAAATCACTTTAGCGTCGTTGGTCATCGTCAAATTGATCAACTCGCGCGAAATCGGCTTCAATTGCGGCGGGCCTGCCAGCACTTCCGTCTCTTCCGGCGGCGTGGCAGGCGTCGGCGCCTCAGCCTCGCTCTTGGCCGCCAGCATTTCCATCACACGCTTTACTTGCTGAGCCGAAGTCGCGTTCGAAGGATCGACCGCTTGCGCCTTCTGATATTCCGCCAGCGCCGTAGCCAAATCCCCGCGATCCAGCGCCTTTTTGCCCTGATCGACGTGGTACTGCGCATCCACGAATTTCAAATGGGAGACTTTTACCTTGTATTCCAGGTTGGTCGGATCGGCTCGCAGCGCCCGCTGATACTGCACCAGTGCCGTATCGTAGTCCTGAATCTGCTCGGCCTTAACTCCCTCGTGGAAATTGGGATCGCCTTTCGGACAGCCCATCAAGAGCACTGAGGCGCACCCCAGCGTGGACCACAAGAGAAAACGGCGCAATTCAGACCTCCGCAGAATAAGGGCTAGTTATTCCATGCGAGTTTAGCATCGAGGGTAGGATGCCACAAGGAAAGCCCGTGTTGCCGGTGCCTCAACAATTCCCGCCCAAATCGTTACTATTCCGCAACAATCGCCGAAAGTGCGCGCTTGCTCACGCCCGTCAGTTTCAAACGTCTAGCTCTGTGTGCTGAAACGATTCTACTTGAAGGCTCGCGGCCCGGATGATTACATGTTTGCTTCCCTAAACGTGCCGTAGCGGAGATTCGACCGCAACTTTAACGATCGCTCGGCACTACTAGACCACCAGCGAGGCTCAGAGGATCATGCGCCCAGCTCTTTCTCTCAGATTCGTCTCCATCGCTTTGACAGCCGCCGCATTGCTCGCCGGATGTTCGTCGAGCTCCGCCCCGCCAATTTCTGTCACTGTGTCTCCATCGTCCGCACAAACGGACCAAGGCTTCACGGTCAGCATTAATGCGACGCTCGTGAATGATTCCAAGAACTTAGGGCTTGCTTGGACTCTCAGCGGTCCAGGCTCGCTCTCAAACCAGACCAATGCCGGAGTGACCTACAACGCTCCGCAGCCCTCAAATTCCGCCAGCCCGCAGTCCGCGACGATCACCGCCACCTCCGTCGCCGACACAACAAAGACTGCCGTAACACAAATCACCGTCAACCCGTTGCCGCAAATCACCACGCTCAATTTAGCCGGCGGGAACTTGGGCTCTGCCTACAGCCAGACCGTAAGCGAAACCGGCGGCACGCAGCCCTTCACTTGGGCCATCGCGGGTGGCGGGCTGCCTTTTGGCCTGAATATCGCCTCGGGCACCATCAGCGGAACTCCCACCGGAGGCGGCACCTGGTATTTCGACGTGCAGCTAGTCGACGCCGTCGGCGCTATTGCGGAGCAGGGTTTCCTGAGCATTTCAATCACTTCGAATAACGCGCCCGGCAATCCCGTGCCGTTCCTGAACCAAGCGTTAGTTCCGACGGCGGCCGCGCCCGGCGGTTCCGCGTTCACGCTCGCGGTCAACGGAACCGGCTTCGTGCAAGGCGCCACGGTGAATTTCAATAGCAGCGCGTTGGCAACGACATTCGTGAACTCCCGACAACTCACCGCGTTGGTTCCGTCCGCGAATATCGCCACGGCCACAACTGCTTCGATTTCCATCGTGAATCCAGCTCCCGGAGGCGGCCGCTCCAACGTAGTCTTCTTTCCCGTCTCGACTCCCACCGCCGGCGTGAATTTCTCAAACGCTAACGGATCGCCGATCACCGGGATTCCTTCGCCAATTTCATTGGCGGTTGGCGATTTCACCGGACAAGGGAAGCCCGATTTAGCCGCGGTCAGCTACACCGACACCTTTGACATCTTGCTCGCTCAAGGTGACGGAACTTTCACGCTTGCTCCTGGCTCTCCAATTCTGGTGCAAAAGCCGCCGTACAACACTTTCCCCTCGCAATATCCCGACTACGTAGCGCTGGGCTATTTTGATCCCAGCGGCAACCTCGGATTGGCTGTCACGGATTACGGCACTTTTTCCGTTTCGACTTTTCAAGGCGATGGCCACGGCCGCTTCACGCAATCCACGGCGTCCGTATTCACCGGCGATTCTCCCGGAACTGTCGGCGTCGGAGATTTCCTGGGCAATGGAAACAGCGATCTAGCTATCGCAAACGCTCTCGGCGTTCTGAACGTCCAACAGGGCTACGGAGATGGCGCTTTCAATTCCTTGCCAGCCCCGGAAGATGATCTGAATGGAGTTGCTTCGGTGGTGGTCGGCGATTTCAACAACGATGGCAAGCTGGACCTAGCCATTACCGCGAATATTAACCAGAGCCTGGTCCTGGTTTATCTAGGCAACGGCGATGGCACCTTCACCCTCGCCCCGAATTCCCCATTCACCGCCGGCGGCGGTCCAACCGCGCTCGTAGCTGCGGATTTCAATGGTGATGGCGTGCTCGATCTAGCCGTAGTAAACGAAGAAGACAACACCGTATCCATCCTTTTAGGCAACGGGGACGGCTCATTCGCCCTCGCCCCAGGCTCGCCAATCACAGTAGGATCCGGCCCAGACGCCATCGCCGTAGGCGACCTAAATAGCGATGGCCATCTAGATCTAGCCATAGCCAACACCGGCGAAAACACGGTGACGATCCTCCTTGGCAATGGCGACGGCACCTTCACCCCCGCGCCAAGCTCGCCCATCACCGTAGGCTCTGCCCCCATTGCCGTAGCTATCGGAGACTTCAACAGCAGCGGTCGGCTCGGCCTCGCGGTCGCAAATCTGTTCGATAACACGATCTCGATTTTAGTGCAGCAATAAGCGGTGGGAGTTCCCAACTGCATTGGAATTGGCCGTTTCTTTAATCTCAAATTTCAAATCTGAAATTTGAAATCTCCTGCGCCTTTGGTGTGTCTAAGATTACTTGCGTGCAGCTCGACTTTTTTTCGCAATCTCTTCAGCCGCCGAGTCAACGGTTTTCGGTGGGGGCCTCCGCATTCATGCGGGGGAGGAACGCTTCAGCGTTCCGAAAACGAGCCTTCGCTCTACATGCGCTTTCGCGCCTTCTGCGTCCCGATGCTTTAGATCGGGAAGCACTGGGCACCCGTTGCGGCATTTGCGCCGCGAGCAATGATCCATCCACTTCAGCCGCCAAGGCCAGCCCTCGAAGCCTAAGGCCACACCCCCGCGATTTCCGCAATTAGTACCATCGTCTAATGTTGACTCCAACGATACAATCCCACAGCGGTAAGCGGTCTCAAAGCGCGGAGTCTGCCATAGCCCCGCGCCATTCTCTGGAAATCCTCCCGGGATTCCAGATCGGTGACCAGAAGGAGCTGAAAGATCGTGACCATCCACCGGCCATCTAAAAATCCTAATCGAAAACTAATCGACACGATTACGACGAGAGCTTCGCGCAACTCCAATAAAATCAACAAAAGGGGCCCATCGCGAATCGAATTCTAATCGGGAATGAATACGATTAGAAATCAGCGTAACTCAATGAAAACAAACGATGGAATCAAAGTCTAATCGGGAAAAAGAAGCAGTTTCACCGGTAGGGGAGGGGGTTCACCACCCTCCCGTTTTAGCTTTGGGTGCAGGTTCGTATTCGCTTGAAATGCGCGGATCCTCCACCCCCCAAAATTCTAATCGGGAAGCCCTACGATTAGAAATCGACGTAACTCACACGAAATAAAGGAGAGGAGCCAAGTCTAATCGGGAAAATAACGCTGCTTTTCGAGCACCGATCTCGGATCGCTAAGCCCGTAGCGCATTCCGCGCGAGACCAAACTAGGGCAGCACCGAGCGACAAGTCGCCTTGCGACTCCGCACAAGCCGCAGCTATCATAGTTCGTTGTGACAGCCGCCTCGAAAAAACAAGCCGACGGCGTAAAAATCGTCGCCCAAAATCGCGCCGCCTCCTACAACTACACGATCATTGATCGAATCGAAACCGGCATCGTGCTGGTGGGCACGGAGGTGAAATCGCTGCGCGAAGGCAAAGGCTCGCTCCGCGAAGCCTATGCCGAAGTCCGCAAGGGCGAACTGTGGCTGCAGAATTGCCACATTCCCGAATACCGCGCCGGCGGCCCTTGGAATCACGATCCGCTGCGCTCGCGGAAATTGCTACTGCACCGCCGCGAAATCGATAAATTCGCCGGCAAAGTACAGGCCAAGGGACTCACATTAGTCCCGCTGAAAATTTATTTTCGCGAGAGCCGTGCTAAAGTCGAATTGGCATTAGCGCAGGGCAAAAAGTTTCACGACCGCCGCGAAGCCGAGCGGGATAAAGAAGCCAAACGGGAAGCCAAGGAAGCCATCGCGCGCTTCCGCCGCCGTTAAGACCGCAGTCGTTTCGGCGCTTTGTCAGGGCATGACTTTAGTCATGCCGCAATTGCCGCAAAATCAGTAAGGCTTTAGCCGCTGAGGGCCTGTTCTCAAGATCGCTAAATAGACTCTCAAGCCGAATTCGAAAGGTGAAAAGGAAAAATGCAGATTCAAATCGAGTCCCAGCCGTTCGCATCAATCAATACCGACGCACTCGTGACTTACGTTTTCGATAAGGACGATCGCATCGAAGGAGCAGTAGCCGATCTCGATAAACAGACCGGCGGAAAAATCGCTCCGCTAGCGAAAAGCGGCGAACTCAACGGCAAACCATTCGAAATGGTGCTGCTCCATTACCCGCAAGGCCTTGCCGCACAGCGCCTCTTACTAATCGGAGCAGGGAAGTCCGATAAATTTACGCACGCCGAACTCCGCCGTCTCGCAGGCGCTTCGTTACGCTATCTGAAATCGCGCGGCGTCAAAAAATTCGTCTGGCTAGCCCGCGAGAAAGAAAATAACGCGGCCTCCCTGCAAACCGTCGCCGAAGGTCTGGTCGCCGCCGATTTCGAATCCGACACCTATCGCAGCAAAAAAGAAAACACCAAGAACATCGACTCGGTAAGCCTGGCAGGCTTTCAAGGCAACGATCTAGCCGCAGCTCTCGAGCGCGGCAAACTCCTCGGCGATTCCCAAAACTGGGCGCGCACGCTGATCAACGAGCCTTCCAACAAACTCACTCCGCGCATCCTAGCCGAGCGCGCCGAAGCCATGGGCAAAGAAGCAGGCCTGGCGGTAGATATTCTCGA
>Ga0070765_100002100_pt1 | contig 12397 bp, 13 predicted proteins | sample HubBroMetageWFT5_FD_71516 | JGI IMG/M metagenome (GOLD analysis project Ga0070765, IMG submission 71516) | Warmed and freeze-thawed soil microbial communities from the Hubbard Brook experimental Forest, New Hampshire - Hubbard Brook CCASE Soil... | ecosystem: Environmental > Terrestrial > Soil... | reverse complement strand
AGCGCCCCGGAGAGCCCGTTCACCGTGGGCGTCCGCGGAGAGGCGTAGAACGGCTGCCCATCCGTGTTGGCCGCGTGGGGATAGGTCCCGAAGTAGTGGTCGAACGAGACGTTCTCCTGGAAGATCACGACCAGGTGCTTGATCGGCGTGGTTGTACGGGGCCCGCCCGCCCCACCGCCGCCTTGGCCGCCACCACCCCAGTCGCCGTCGTGGTGGTGCGATCTACCACCGGTTGAAGCCTGCGCCACCGCGACGCTGGCCCCGGCGACCGCGAATACTGCGACCAGCAGCAAGAGCACGCGCTTACGCGCCATGAAGGGTCTCCTTTCCGTTTACATTCCGGCGGCGCCGCCGCCCGGTGCGCCGCATACCGCACTCTTTCGATCCATAACGCGCCAGGGGTTGTCGACTTGTGACCGACTTGTTGCCTAGTTGTAACTGGCGGCGTCAGATGCGAGTGACGAGCACCGTGCCGGCGATCACGAGCGCAACCCCGAGCAGCCGAGCGGGGCCGATCGCCACGTGCGGCAGCCCGAACCAGCCGAACCGGTCGATCACCAGCGCGACGAACAGCTGCGCGGTGACCAACAGCGCGATCACCGCCCCGGCGCCCAGCGTCCGGATCGTGATCAATCCGACCGTGATCACCGCCGCGCCGCCCGCGCCGCCGAGGAGCTCGCCGGGCCGAACCGAGCCGAGGTGCGATAGGCGGCTGGGATGCCCCACGGTCACGAGCAGCAGCGTGATGATTGCGAACGCGACGGTCACGCTGACGAACGCCGCGCCGAGGTCGCCCACCCGATCAGACAGCGCCGAGTTCGCGGCGGCTTGCGTACCGACCAGGAGCCCTGCACCGACGGTCAAGGCGATCGCGACCGAGCGGCTCATGCCGGTCGGTTCCGCGCCCGCCCGCGAGTTCCTGCCCGGGTCCGTATGCTCGCCCGCGTGACGCTGGCCGCCGAGCTCGAATTACCAGCCTTCGACCACACCAACGCCGAGTTGCGCGGCGATCGCTACCGCGCCGCCATGGCCGAACTCGATGGCCACGACGGGTGGCTCGCGGCGAGCCCGTTCGGCTACATCGTGCTCGACCGCGAGGCCGGCGAGTTCTTCCTGCGCACCCGCGCCGCCGTGTTCCCGGGTCTGACGATCGCCGACCTGTTCCAGATCACCGAAGGTCCGCTCCGCGAGGAGATCGTCAAGAACATCATCAACGTCAACGGCGACGACCACCGGCGACTGCGCAATCTCGTCAATCCCGCGCTGGCGCCCCGGGCGGTCGACCGCTACCGCCCCGCGATGCGCCGGTTCCTCGAGCAACTCCTCGAGCAGGTCCCGGCGGACGGCCGCACCGAGTTCATCGGCGATTTCGCCAAGCCCTACCCGTCCTTGGTGATCGCCGAGGTGATGGGCGCTCCGCTCGAGGACGCACCGCGCCTGCACCACTGGTCGAACATGATCCAGCGCCAGTTCGACCCGACCAGCCTGATGGTCGAGCGCGCGGAGATCGAGCGGGCGGTCGCCGAGTTCTACGAGTACGAGGACGGGTTGATCGCCGCTCGCCGGGTGGGCGGGGATTCAGATAACGACGACCTGATCTCGGCGCTGATCAGGGCCGAAGAGGCGGGCGACCGCCTGGGAGACGACGAGCTCCGGAACCTCGTGCTGAACATCTTGGTCGGCGGCGTCGACACGAGCCAGAGCCAGCTCGCCCACGCGATCCGCTTGCTCGCGGAGCATCCCGATCAGTGGGAGCTGCTTCGCGCCGATCCGCGCGGACTCGCCTCGGCCGCGGTGGAGGAGGCCCTGCGGTTCGAGCCGATCACGCCGTTCACCGCGCGCATCCTGATCGATGAGGTCGAGCATCGCGGCGTCACCTTCCCGGCCGGCTCGATCGTGCTCGTGTCCGCCTGGCACGCCAACCGAGTAGAGGCCGAGCCCGACGAGTTCGACCTGCGGGCCGATCGCGGCGGCGCTCGCCTGCTCACGTTCGGCGCCGGGACGCACTACTGCGTCGGCGCGAACCTGGCCCGCGCGGAGATGCAGGAGGGGCTCGCCTTCTTGGCCGAGCGCGTTACCGCGATCGCGCCCGACGGCGAGCCCGAGTTCGGCACGCCGTCCGGAATCTACGGCCTCGAAACCCTGCCGCTCAAGCTCGAACGAGAGGAGTAGTCGACTTGTCCTACGAGACGATCATCTGGGAGCAGACCGGCGGCGTCGGACGGCTGACCCTCAACCGCCCCGAGTCGCTAAACGCCTGGACGCCTCAGCTCGGGATCGATCTACGGGCGATCATCGAGCGCGACGCCGCTGACGAGTCAGTCAGGGCCGTGCTGATCACCGGCGCCGGGCGCGGCTTCTCCTCGGGCGCGGATCTGAAGTCCGGATTTGACCCCGCCGACGACGGAATGCCCAACCTGTACAAGGAGCTCCACGACGTCTACCACCCGGTGATCGCCGGCCTGCGGCGCCTCGAGAAGCCGGTGGTCGCAGCGGTCAACGGCCCTGCCGTCGGGATCGGCTGCTCCCTGGCGCTGGCCTGCGATCTGATCATGGCCGGCGAGTCGGCGTTCTTCGGCCTGGCGTTCGTGAACATCGGCCTGATGCCAGACGGCGGCTCGACCGCGTTCGTGCCGCCCGCGGTCGGGCGTGCGCGAGCGTTCCAGATGGCGATGCTCGGCGAGCGGATTCCCGCCCCGCAGGCGCTCGACTGGGGCCTCGTCAACTGGGTCTATCCCGACGACCGCCTGATGGACGAGGCGGAGGTGTTGGTAGGGAAGCTCGCTGCGGGGCCCACCCGGTCCTACGCCGCGAGCAAGCGCGCGCTGAACCGATTCATTTACGGGGACCTCGACGCCCAGCTCGATCTGGAGGCCGAGCTCCAGCACGCGCTAGGGCGGACACGGGACTTCTTCGAGGGCACGGCGGCGTTCGTCGAGAAGCGCGCGCCGGCGTTCACCGGCGCGTAGCCGGTGTCCGACTGGGCGACGATCTCCTCGCTTGCCACGGCCGGCGGCACGCTCGTTTTGGCGGTGGCGACGTTCGCTGCGGTCCGTTCGTCCAACCGCTCGGCGCGGATCTCCGAACTCGCGCTCCAGGAGCAGCGCCGGCCGCTGCTGGCCGGATCGCGGCTGGGCGTCGACCCCGAGCAGAAGATCATGTTCGTCGACGAGCACTGGGTCAGAGTCGGCGGCGGCTACGCCACGGTGGAGAACATGGACGGCGTGATCTACCTCGTGATGAGCCTGCGCAACGTCGGCGCTGGCATCGGCGTGTGCCAGGGCTGGGGCGCGCGCGCCGGGCTGACGCGCACCACGGTCGACCACTTCCCCGAGGACGAGCTCCGAACCCAGACCCGCGACCTGTACATACCCGCCGGCGACGTGGGCTTGTGGCAGGGGGCGATCCGCGAACGAGGCGATCCCGCTCACGACGAGCTCGCGCGCGCGATCTCCCAGCAGGAGCCGATCTCGGTCGAACTCCTGTACTCCGACCAGGTCGGCGCTCAGCGCACGATCAGCCGGTTCACGCTCGTGCCGATCCGGCGCGACGATGCCGACGGGGCGAGCCGGCTGATCAGTACGGGCCGGCACTGGTACCTCGATCGCGCAGGGCCCCGCTGACCCGATCGAGGACGGCGGCCGCCTCGGACGCCATGTCGCGCACGATCTCTCCCGCCGGCCGGGTCTGCGCGAGCTCGTGGGCCTGGCCCGCCCACAGGTTGAACGCGTCGGCGTCGCCGCGCCGGCGAGCGGCGGCGCGCAGCGGACTCGTGACGTGGTGGATCTCGGGGTACGCGACGGGCGCGGCGTCCTGATGCTCGGTCATGAACCGGTTGACGATCCCCCGGGCCGCGCGCCCGGTGAACGCCCGGGTGATCCGCGTCGGGCGGCGCTCGGCCAGCAGGGCGCGCTGGGCGTCGGCCGTTCCGGCCTCGGGCGCGAGCATCAGCGCGGTGCCGATCTGGCCGGCGCTCGCGCCGGCGCACAGGACTGCGGCCAGGGCGGCGCCGTCGGCGATCCCGCCGGTGGCGACCATCGGGAGCGGCGTCGCGCCCGCGATCGTCCGAAGCAACGCGAGCAGCCCGACGCCGCCCTCGTCCGATCCGTCGGAGAGGAAACCGCCCCGGTGACCGCCCGCCTCGGTGCCCTGCACGACGAGCCCGTCCACCCCGGCCTCGCGCGCCGCCAGGGCCTCGGGCACGTTCGTGACCGTAACCCAGACAACGACCCCGACTCCGTGCAAGCGATTCACCACGGATTCGTCGGGGCAGCCGAACGCGAACGACGCCACCGCCGGGCAATGCTCGTAGAGCAACTCGAGCTTGGCCGACCAGTCGTCATCGTCGAACCGGGGCTCGCCGAGCTCGGCGCCCTGGCGCTCGGCCTCGGGTTTGAGCCGCTCCAGGTAATCGCGCATGCCGTCTCGACCGGCGTCGGCCGGCGAGGCCGCCGGCACGAACACGTTCACCCCGAATGGCGCGGGCGTTGCCGCGCGAACCGCCTGGATCTCGTCGCGCACGGCGTCTGCGCGCTTGTACCCGGCGGCTAGGAACCCGAGCGCCCCGGACTTGGACACCGCGATCGCCAGCTCGGGCGTGGACGGCCCGCCGGCCATCGGCGCCTGGACGATCGGCAGCTCGAGTGTGCTCAGGTCGAACGTTGCCAGCGCGAGTTTAATGGGCCGCCTACGGCGGCATCCCTGGGGCCCGGTGCCCCATCCGGACAGTGGCGGCTAAGACATTGCGAGCGCGTGTGCCGAGCCGAACGTCATCGGCTCGTCGGCCGCCGCCGACTGCCACACGGCGTCGTCGCCGAGGGGAATACGGATTGCGTCGCCGGCGAACACGAGCTCGAGCAGCGCGGCCTCGGCGGCGGCACGGTCCGGAGCCTCGTTGTTCCCGGCCATCAGCGCCGCGACCTCCTGGGTGGTCAAGCCGTCGGTGAACCGTTCGAGCAACGGCGCCGGGGTCTCGGGCGGCGGCTCGCGGTGAATCTTCGGATCGATGTTCGCGACCAGGATGTCGTAGGCCTCGACCGGCTGGAAGCCGCCGGCCACGAGCTTCGCGCCGTTCTGCTCGAACACGATCGACGGGGCGGTGAACCGGACCGGGCCGTCGGTGGTCGCGGTCTTACCCTGTGACTCGGCCGCGGATCCCTCCGCCTTGCGGGTCTCGTCCTTGTCGGCGCGGTAAGCATCGACGACCTCGGGCGAGTCGATCATGCCGACAAGCTGGTCGGCGTCGATCCCCGGGATGCCGCGCAGGGCGTCAGCCAGGTTCGCGTCGTCGTCCAGGATCAGCGGGGTGTTGAAGTTCGCGAGCTGGATCGCCCGGAACACGCGCCACTCGCTGCCGGGATTGGTCATGCGCGCGGCCACGACCGCCCGGCACGCCCGCGAGGTCGCGCTAAGCCGCGCCTTCGGGAGCGGCGAGAACGGCATTCCGTAGCGGGTGCGGAACCGGGCCTGCCCGAGCGCTCCCCGGATCGGCGTGTACCCGCGACGCTCGTACTGCGAAGCCTCTTCGGTCAGCCCCACAAGCACCAGGCGCCAGTCGAGCTGATCGCCGTATCGCCACTCGATCACTCGGAGCGCCGGGCTCTCGGAGTAGGCCCACGGGCAGGCGGGATCGGTGTACAGGGTCGCGGAAATCATGTCGTGGACGCCTCCGGAGGTAAGGTGATTGACGCCTCAAGGATGTTAGCGAGTCGGCCTTGTCGCCCGCCGTCGTCGCCCGCTCCGATCACGTCGAGCGCGGGACGAACCTCCGCTGAGGCAAACCCGGCACTGGCCAGCGCGGCCTCGGCCTCGCGAGCGTCGGAGAAGTGCAGGTACACGCGGCCGCGCACGAACGCCGACAGCAGCAGACGGAACACGCGCACCTCCGCGGTCACCGATCCGCCCAGATGCAGGTCGGAGATGTAGCGCCCGAGGGGGAAGCGACTGAGCGTCCGGGCGAACCGGCGCCAGATTCCGTCGACGGCGTCGGTCGAGATGTAGCCGAGCAGGCCCTCGGTGATGATCGCGAGGCCGCGGTCAGGGTCGAGCTCGGCGGCGATCGCGGCCAGGGTTCCAGGGCCGTCGTCGGCTCGGAGGGCGTCTACCTCGCGAACGCGGTGGTGTTCGCCCAGCGAGTCCATCCGCTCGAGCGCCCGCCGTTTGCGCGCCGCCATCTCGGGCAGGTCGGCCTCGACATAGACGATGTTCTGGCCGTAGCGCCGGGCGAACCGCCAGCCGCGCGGCGACAGCCCGCACGCCACCTCGACCACCTGGCCCACCTCGCCGCGTTCGATGGCTGAGTCGAGCAGCGCGTCGATCGCCCGGTGGCGCGCGAGCAGATAGGCCTCGAGCGTCGGCCCTCCGGCGAGCCGGCTGGCGATCATCGCCGGCTGGAGCGAGTCGAACAGGATCCGGCCCTCGATGGTCTCCAGCTCGGGGTGTGAGAGCCCGTTTCGGGCCCACACGTAGCCGGTGTAGTGGGCGGTCGGCCCGATCCGGTCGGACGAGAAGATCACCCGGCGTCGCTACCCGGTGTTCCCACCGAGCAACTGTTCGAGGCGATCGAGCAACGGCACCTGGCCGGCGTTGATCTTCTCGCGCGCAGCGTCGCGTCCGAACCACTCCGCACGATCGACCTCGGGGATCTCGATCATCCGCCCCGAGCGGGGCGGCCATTCGAACGGAAGGGTGTTGCTGGTGATCCCGCCGGCGTCGAGGTCGCCGGCGATCGCCCAGGCATGGACGCGCTTGCCGCTGCGCTGGCGGATCTCGCCGAGGTCGGCGGCCTCGCCCTCGGGTGGCGCGGGTGGGGGGGTTCCCAATTCCTCCTCGAACTCGCGCCGCGCGGCGGCGAGCGGATCCTCGTCCTCGGCGTACTCGCCCTTGGGGATCGACCACGCCCCCAGGTCGCGCCCCGACCAGGCCGGCCCGCCGGGGTGGACGAGCAGGACCTCGAGGGCGTCGCCGTGGCCGCGATGCAGCAGGATGCCGGCGCTTCGCCGGGCGCTCCGAGCGCTCATCGCCCGCGCACGCTCATCGCGGGCTCAGTTCCTGCGCGTGGTCAGGGCCAAGCCGAAACCGAGCGCGATCAGCGTCGCGCCGCCGGCGCCGGTCATCAGCTCGAGACGGCGCGAGGAGCGGCCGAGCCACGTTCGCGCCGTCCCCGAGACCATCGCCCATGTGCCGTCGGACAGGAGCGCGATCGCGATACAGATCGCCCCAAGCGTCAGCAGCTGAAGCGTGACATGGCCGCTGGAGCGGTCAATGAACTGCGGCAGTACGGCGGTGAAGATGATCACGCCCTTGGGGTTGGTCGCGCCGACGAAGAACCCCTCGCGCACGATCCGGCGCAGCGGCTTGGGTTCAGCCGCGACAGTCGGCGCGAACAGGGCCGCCAGCTGCTTGCGGTCGCGGATGTTCCGGATCCCCAGGAACACGAGATACGCGGCGCCGAGCAGCTTCAGCGATGTGAACACCGCGTCCGAGCGCGCCACCAGCGATCCCACTCCGATCGCCACCAGCACGAGCTGGAGCGCGAACCCACTCGCGTTGCCAACGACCGTCGCGAGGGCCGCCCGCCGTCCCAGCGCCACCCCGCGACTGATCACGAACAGCACGCTCGGCCCGGGGATCAGGATCAGGACGTAGACCGTCAGCAGGAACGCGAGCAGGTGATGGGTCGGGAGCATGACCGCGCCCCATCCTAATCGCCGCCGCATCCGAGCCGGAGAGCACGACGACCGTCACCGGCCGGCGGGTCACGTCAAGCAGCCAGCGCCTCAGGCTCAGCCTCCTCGGTCGTCGTCGTCCGAAGCCGCACAACTTCGGTGTCGGCGGGGTCGCGCAGCAGGAACCCGGCAATCGCGGCTCCGGCGAGCGCGAACGCCGTCGCGACGTGGTACGCGACCCCGAACCCGTTGGTCAACGCCACCGGGGTGGCCACGCCGCCGGCCCCGCCACTCGTCTGCGCAGCGGCGATCGTCGACAGGACGGCCAGTCCGAGCGCGCCGCCGACTAGCCGGGAGGTGTTCAGCAGCCCCGAGGCGACGCCGCTCTCGGAGCGCTCGACGCCCGACATCGCGACGATAGTCGCGGGGACGAGCGTGAAGCCCATCCCGAGCGATGAGAACAGCGCCCCGAACAGAACGGAGTTCACGTATGTCCCGCCGGGCGCGACGCCGCTCAGGAAGGTGAACCCGACCGCGGAGGACAGCATTCCAGCGGTGATCACCCGGCGCGGTCCGAAACGCCCGACGACCCGCGGCGCCAGCGTCGACGCCGCGAAGATCGAGAGCGTCATCGGCAGGAACCCGAGCCCGGCCTCGATCGCGTCGTAGTGGAGCACCTGCTGCAGGTACAGCGTCAGGAAGAACCAGCCCGGAAACTGCGATGCGTACAGCAGCAGCACCACCGCGTTCGCGGCCCGGAGCTGTCCGATGCGGAAGATCGACAGCGGCACGAGCGGCTGGCTCGCGAACCGGGCCTCGACAAGTAGGAACGCGGCCATCAGCACCGCCCCGCCGATCAGCGGCACGAGCACTCCTGGCGCGCCCCACCCGAGCGTGTCGGTGCGCACGATCCCGAACGTCAGGCTGACCAGGCTGGCGGTGACGAGCACCGCGCCGGTCAGATCGAAGTGGCGAGTCCCCTCGGCGGGGGCCGACGCCGGGATCAGACGCGAGCCGAGCAGCACGACGACGATCCCAAGCGGCACGTTCACGGCGAAGATCGCCTGCCATCCGAACGCCTGCGTCAGGACGCCGCCCAACAGCGCGCCGGACGAGGCGCCGAGACCGCCGACCGCGCCCCAGGCGGCCAGGCCACGGTTGCGCTCGCGGCCCTCGGCGAACGAGGACGTGATGATCGACAGGGTGGCCGGCGACAGCACGGCACCGCTGACGCCCTGAATGGCGCGGGCGGTGATTAGCAGAGTGCGCGAATCGGCCAGCGCGCATCCGAGCGAGGACAGCGCGAACAGCGCGGTGCCGACGAGGAACACGCGCCGGCGCCCGAGCAGGTCGGCAGAGCGACCGCCGAGCATCAGGAAGCCGGCGAACGTGAGCGTGTAGGCATTGACGACCCATTGCAGGCCGGTGGTCGAGAAGTGCAGCCCGGACCGCATCGACGGCAGCGCCACGTTGACGATCGCGACGTCGAGGATGACCATGAACTGGGCGAGGCAGACGACGGCAAGGAGCGCGTTCTTATTGCGCGCGGATTCAGTTTTCACGGGGGCGGTGGTGTTCACGAGTGGTATGGTGGGCTGATGCTTATCCAGGTACAAGAGAGGGGTTTATCCTGGTAGTGGATGTCACACCCAAGCCTTCGGATAACGGCAACGGCCCTGCTCGCGTGAGACAGGAAGCGAATGGGGAGCGCCGGCGAGCAGAACTCGCCGACTTCCTCCGCACCAAGCGCTCGAGCCTTCAGCCCGAGGACGTGGGGCTTCCGGACGGCGGCCGCCGGCGCACGCCCGGGCTCCGGCGCGAAGAAGTCGCGCTGCTGGCCGGGGTCGGGACAACGTGGTACACGTGGCTCGAGCAGGGGCGCGACGTCCGCGCGTCGCTCGACGTGCTTGAGGCATTGTCCCGCGCGCTGCGCCTGACGGGCGCCGAGCGCGCGCATCTGATCTTGCTCGGCCGCGGCGAGCAGGCCAAACCGTGCAAGGCGCCGGCCGAGGAGGTCTCGCCGAACCTGCGGCGTTTGGTCGAGAACGTCGGACCGGGTCCCGCCTACTTGCTCGGCCGCCGATGGGACTACCTTGCCTGGAACAGGTCATTCGAGGCCGTGTTCGGCTGGGAGCCAGGTCCCGATCCCCTGACGCGCAACCACGTCTGGCTGTGGTTCATGGATCCGTCGCGCCGATCTCTCTGTTCCGGCGACTGGGCCGCGAGCGCTCGTCTGCTCGTGGCCAAGTTCCGCGGCGACATCGCGAAGAACATCGGCGACCCGGCATTCGAGGAGCTGATTTCGGTCCTCAATGCATCCAGTCCGGAGTTTCGGAAGCTGTGGAAGCGCCACGAGGTCGCGGGCAGTGGCGATGGGCACAAGGAGCTGACGCATCCCGTGGCCGGTCCGCTCGCGTTCGACCACGCCGTCTTCCACCACGGCGAATCGGGCGAGCAGCGCCTGATCCTGTACACGCCCTCGTGCGAACATGACACCCGGGCCAAGCTCGCGCGGTTGCTCGGAGATGAAGACGCGGACCCGCGTGAGCTCGAGGTCGCGCTGGCCGTTGGTTGACAGTGAACGCGCCGCGGTCTGACCGCGAGCGGTCCCGGTCTCACTGCGAACGCCCTCGATGTTACGCCCACGTGACCACTGTCTCGTTAACGTCAACGCGGTCTTCGACAGCTCTTAAGGAGGCTTGACGTTGCCCTGCCGGAGCCTTGATCAGATAACCGCATGACCACGCGAGCGCCCCTCCCCCCCGAACACACCTTCGCTCCGTCCCGCAAGGCCGAGACCGCCCCGCTCGAGGCCGGCGCGATCGAGCCGATCCTCGACTCGCTCGCGCTGCTCGAGCACCGCACCCGCAGCCGCGCGATCAGCCGGCGGCTGGCCCCCTTCGGTCACTACTTGGCGTTCGCTGACGACGGCACCGAGTGGCTCGTCCCGCTGGACGCAAAGGTCACCCACATCGGGCGGGGTCTGACCTCCGACGTACGGATCGAGGAGCAGCGCGTGTCGCGCAGCCACGCGATCCTCGTTCGCCACGGCCACGCCACGCGCCTGCTCGACAACCGCAGCGCGAACGGCACGTTCGTCAACGGCCGCCAGATCATCGCCACCAATATCGCGGATGGCGACGTCATCCGCCTCGGGCCGGTGGTTATGACCTACGTTCAGGTCGTTTGAGCCCGCACCGCGCGCTCGTCGCAGACCCTCCCTCCCCGGTCTGCGGCGGCGCGGTGCGAGGCGATAAATAGCGCCCCCGGTCGGCAGAACCCAGGAGCAGAGCTCCGGTCCGCCTGGGAACGAATTCGGCGTCCCAAACGTATAAGCGTTGACCCCGTGACCTCGGACGTAGGGAGGACTTGCGATGAGGTGGCTCTCGCTGATCGCGCTTTCGGTGATCGGGCTGGCCGCGCCGGCGAGCGCGCTCGGCGACGGAGGCCCCGCGCTGCCGGTACAGGGCGGCACCGGGATTAGCGCTCCGGGCACTACGTACGCGTACGTGGCGGTCGCTGCCGGCCGCGACGCGACCGTGGTTAGGCGGGTCGGAGCGGGGCCGGCCGCGGGCCCGTCCTCGATCCGCGTCTCGGGTGACTACGGGATTCCGGGTGTCGGCTCCAGCGGCCAGACGACGGGACTGTCCGCCGACGGCGACACGCTCGTGCTGGCCGAGCTGTTCGGCGGCGCGGTGCCACGGACCACGCGGCTGCTCGTGCTCGACACGCCCCGTCTCGGCGTCCGCGCGCGGATCGCGCTACCCGGGTGGTCGGTCGTTGATGCGATCTCCCCGGACGGGCGGTGGTTGTACCTCATCCACTATCCGTCGTACGGAAACCTGAGCCGGTACGAGGTGCTCGCGTACGACTTGGTCACGCGCCACCTGCTCGCGAAGCCGATCGTCGACCCGCATGACGGCGACCAGGCGATGACCGGATTTCCGGTGACGCGCGTGATGAGCGCCGACGGTCGCTGGGCGTACACCCTCTACATACGGGCCTCGGGTGAGCCGTTCATCCACGCTCTCGATACGGCCGGCGTTCGCGCGGTGTGCGTCGACCTGCCACCGTCGCTCGGCCAGATCGACATCGGAAACGCAAGCCTGAGCCTCGGCGCCGGCAGCAAGACGATCCGGATCGACGCGGATGGAGTGATCCAGGCCATCGTCGACACGCGCACGTTCGCCGCAAGGGTGGTCCACAGCGCCCCATTCGTCACCGAGCGGACTCTCAAGACAGTGGCCCCGGTCGCGCGCACGGCGAGCACGAGCGACTCCGGCGGCCTCCCGTGGATGCTCCTGCTCGCGGCGGCGGTGATCGCGGCCATCGGTGGCGCCGTCGGGCTCAGGACGCGACTCAGAGTCCCCTGAGTTTGAAATCGTTCGCCGGGGATGGCCCCGGTTCCCCCGAAGATCGCCTTCGCCGGCGGCACGCTCGACCGCGCCGCCGAGCTCCGCAACGACGGCCGCGCCGATCGTCTGCGCGAGCTCGAAAGCTCGCGGGCCGTGCTCGTCGGAGACGGGCAGGACGTGGCGATCGCCGGCGACGGCGGCCCGCTCGCGCGCGTGCCTCTGTCCGACCTGCCGGCCGACGCCGAGCTCACGTTCCTCGGGCTCGAGCCGAACGGGGCGGCCCTGTTCGCCTACGACGCGCGTGCCCCGTGGCTCGACGCGCCCGTGGGCACCGCATTCGTTCCGTTGCGAACCTTGGCCGGCGAGCTCGACCCG
>Ga0070765_100002099_pt1 | contig 12404 bp, 9 predicted proteins | sample HubBroMetageWFT5_FD_71516 | JGI IMG/M metagenome (GOLD analysis project Ga0070765, IMG submission 71516) | Warmed and freeze-thawed soil microbial communities from the Hubbard Brook experimental Forest, New Hampshire - Hubbard Brook CCASE Soil... | ecosystem: Environmental > Terrestrial > Soil... | reverse complement strand
TGAACCGCGGAATAGCAATATGAAAACGCGACACGCTCTTGTCATCCCGCTGTTATTTGGAACGCTGCTCTGCTCTCCGGCCTTCGTCGTCGCCCAACAGCCAGCCACTACTGCCACGGCCAATCCCGTGTGGACCGATGCGCAAAAGGCCGAAATGGCCGCCAAGGTCCGCGCGGAATTCGTCCACGCCTGGCAGGGCTACCACCAGTATGCCTGGGGGCACGACGAATTACTGCCTCTGAGCAAAGGGTTCAAGGACTGGTACGGGACTTCGCTATACATGACCCCTGTGGACGCACTCGACACCCTGATCCTGATGGGCCTTACCCAGCAAGCCGACGAGACACGCGAGCTGATCGCCAGGAACCTGTCGTTCGACAAAGACATCTACGTCAAGAATTTTGAGATCACCATCCGCATGCTGGGTGGCCTGCTGAGCAGCTACCAACTCACCGGCGACAAGCGATTGCTCGCGCTGGCCGAAGACCTCGGCAAGCGTTTGTTGCCGGCATTCGGCTCGCCGACCGGCATGCCGTACGTCTTCGTCAACCTCAAGACCGGAGCGGTGCGCGGGACGGAAAGCAATCCCGCAGAGGTCGGCTCGCTGCTACTGGAGTTCGGAACGCTCAGCAAGCTAACCGGCAATCCCGTGTATTACGACAAGGCCAAGCGCGCGCTGGTTGAGATCTACAACCGCCGATCGGCGATTGGGCTGGTCGGAGAGAGCATCAACGTCGAGACCGGCAAGTGGACATCCACCGACAGCCACGTCAGCGGCGGCATCGATTCGTACTACGAGTACCTGCTCAAGGCGTCGATCCTGTTTGGTGATAAAGATTGCGAGCGCATGTGGCAGCAAAGCATTGCGAGCCTCAACCAGTACGTCGCCGACGACGCCGCAAGCGGCTTATGGTATGGCCACGTCGATATGCTGACTGGGAAAAGAGGAGCGACAGAGTTTGGCGCGCTCGATGCATTCTTCCCCGCCGTGCTGGCGCTTTCAGGCGACCTGAACCGCGCGCAGCGGCTGCTCGATTCCTGCTACAAGATGTGGAATGTCTATGGCATCGAGCCGGAAGTTTTTAATTACTCGACGATGAAGGGCACCGAGTTCGGCTACCAACTCCGGCCAGAGATTATAGAGTCCACATACTATGTTTATTTTTTCACCGGCAATTCGCGTTATCTCCAGATGGGCCAGACTTACTTTGACGCGCTGGTAAAGAACTGCCGCACCGAGACCGGCTACGCGGCACTGGGCAGCGTGGAAACCATGGAGAAGCGAGATGCCATGGAGAGCTTCTTTCTGGCGGAGACGCTGAAATACCTGTACTTGCTGTACGCGCCGAAGTCCACGCTCGATCTCCACGCGGTCGTGTTCAATACCGAGGCGCATCCGCTGCGGAGGACGTGGAAGTGAGTTGCCGTCGTCTACTCCCGGGGACCCCCGACAGAACCGATTTTGCGGTTGCGCCCGCATCCCACTGTCAACTAGCATTCGGGATTGAGATTGTTGCGCCTCGCGACATCGTGACGTCCGGGGCTTTCGGTCGTCCCACTTGGGTTTCCTGATAAGATTCCGTGGGCCGCGCAAGCCCGGAAAACGCTACAGCCAACAGCACTCGAGCACGAGCAGCAGATCAAAGCAGACAGGTGAACATGGCAATCGTAACTCAGCAAAGAGCGATAACGTCGAACGCACCGGATTCTGGGCAGAGCTATCGCGGCCCCCTGATCATGGTGACCACGCTGTTCTTCATGTGGGGATTTCTTACCTGTTTGAATGACATCCTCATTCCCCACCTGAAGGCGATTTTCGACCTGAATTACGCCCAGGTCATGCTGGTGCAGCTCGCCTTCTTCGGCGCCTATGCGGTGTTTTCCATACCTGCAGGCTTTATCACCGAGCGCGTGGGCTACAAACCCATGATGGTAGCTGGGCTGCTCACCATGGCAGTTGGCGCGCTGTTGTTTATTCCCGCGGCCAATGTTCCGTCGTTTCCGTTGTTCTTGACGGCGCTCATTATCCTTGCGGCCGGCATCACCGTGCTTCAGGTCGCGGCCAATCCTTACGTGGCGCTGCTGGGGCCGGCGAGGACGGCGTCTTCCCGCCTGACGCTGACGCAAGCGTTCAACTCTTTCGGCACGTTTATCGCTCCACCTATCGGCGGCATACTCATCCTGGCCACGGCGCCCAAGACAGCCGCGCAGATCGCAGCTATGCTTCCGGCGGAACTGCAGACTTACCGCATCGAGCAGGCGTCATCCGTGAAGATGCCGTATATCGTGATCGCCGTTGCGCTGGTCCTGCTAGCCGTCGTCATTGGGCGCTTCAAACTGCCGCACATCCCTGAGGCCGAAGGCGGTCACGCAGTAGTGAAGGACGACAGCATTTGGAAGCATCCCAATCTGGTGATGGGAGCGATCGGCATCTTTACTTATGTCGGCGCCGAGGTCGCTATCGGCAGCTTTCTGGTGAACTACCTGCACGAGCCTTACATCGGCAATCTCGACCTCGAGACTGCGGCCAAGTACCTCTCGTTCTACTGGGGCGGCGCGATGGTAGGGCGCTTTGTCGGGTCTTGGGTACTGCAGAAGTGGCCGCCGCGCACCGTACTGGCGGTGAACGCGTTCATCGCGGCTGCGCTGGTTTGCCTATCGATGGCAAGCACCGGCAACGTCGCCATGATCAGCATCCTTGCCATCGGCTTCTTCAACTCCATCATGTTCCCCACCATCTTCACGCTGGGCATCGAAGGACTGGGGCCGCTGACCGGCGAAGGATCGGGCATGCTGAACACGGCCATTGTGGGTGGTGCGATCATTCCGCTGGTGCAGGGCTTCATCGCCGATCGCATGGGCATCCACCATGCATTCTTCCTGCCGGCGATTTGCTACCTGTACATTGTGTTTTTCGCCCTCAGGGGACTACCGCGGAAGCGCGCGGTGGCATAGTAGTTCGGCAAGTTGGAGGTTACATCGGCCGCAGACTTCGGTTTGCGGCCGTTCTGTTTAGATCAACTGGCTGAAGGATTTATTTCGACAACCTGCTCGAAAACGGTCTTGTACACAAGTATTCTGTCGAAAACTCCGGAAGAAATCTCGCCCATCGCCTCTCTCGCGAATTCCTGATCCTGTGCCCTATCCATGAAATCAACAACGATAAGGAGCCAATATTCATCGCAGGGCTTGTATGCCTTTGACTTAATTTCCTTCCTTCGAATGATTTCTCTCAATCGCTCCATAGACGTTACCTGCGTCTGATGCAACTGCATTACCTGCCAAGGAAGACCTTCCCCTGCGCCCATTCGAACATATGCAAACGACAGCTCGGGAATATGTTGAAAATCGCTTTTCGGTATCACGCCAGATTCTCGGGCGACAACATCGGTCGCCAATTTCGCCAACCTGGCCGCCAAGTTTTCTTTTTCACGAATTGGGCTTGATTTATCGAATCCAAAGCACAGACTGACCTTCGCGGGATTGCCCGCCTCGAAGATTTCTTGAGCAGCTTCGACGACTTTGGAGCGGAGATTTCTCTGGACTTGTTCACTTTGCGAGTCGGATCCGTCGTCTAGAAAGAAGTTCGTTATCTCTACGCCAGTGGTCGTGTCAGCGTGAATAATCACATCCGGTCTGTCGCAATATTCCACCTCTCCTGCTGGGAGCGGATAATGTTTCCGGAATAACTCGAAGTAGTACTTTTCAACTTCCTTGCTTGACATCTTCGGCATGGAAACCCCGCGTAAGCAACCTGCTAGATCAGAAGATACGAGTTGGATTCGTCTTCGGGCGTGGCGATGCCTTCGGGAAGTCGTCCGCCGTTGTATTCGGCCAGCCGGTTTTTCCACTTCAGGAAGTCGGTAATGGTCTGCGGCTCGATACGGACTTCGACGCGCCGTAGGCTGGCCAGTAGCAGGTTCATCTCCTTCATCACGCCGGCTTCGCTGCGGAGATCGACGCGGCCCGGCTTCTTCGCCGTGCGCACTTCGCGTCCGCACAATTCAAGCAAACCCCAGTGCTTGGGTAATTCGTCTGCACGTATGATGCCTGCTGGAGCCATGTAGAACCGTTGGCTCCCCATTCCGTATTCTGGCTTCTGTCGGAACGGCTTGCCCGCGTCGGCCAGGAAGTCGGCGCGAGAGGCCTTGCACTCCACCAGCACGGACTTGCAGTGGCCCTTCCACGCGATCACGTCCGGCACTTCGCCGGTGGCGCAGTACTGCTCAGACAAAATGATGCCGCACTTGTAGCTGCGGCGCAGCCATTCCACCGCGCGGGCGATCAGTTGCGCGTGTTTGGCTTCGTCGCGGGAAGACTTCGGCATGTTCCAGTTGTAGCGCGAAAACGCAGTCCTGGGGAGTGACTGCCAAGTCTCCCGCAGCAAACCAGGCCTTCGATCTGTCCTAAGTGACCAGCGCGCAGTTCCTACGGCATCGCTTCATAAGCGGCGGCGGCGATTTCGCCTAGCGCCTCGCCTGCAATATTTTGCGCGGCATCAGGATCGGCGGGCAGCGGAATGTGATTCACGTAAGCGGCAAACGCGATGGTGCGTCCCGACTTCGTCATCAGGTAGCCCGCCAGGCCCTTGCCGTTCAGCATCTGTCGCGCGTTCAGGCGATCGTCGGAGCCGAACGTCCCGGTCTTGGCGAAGACGTGGCCCGCTGCAGGCGAACTCACCTGGATTTTCGCGAGTGTGCCGTCCTTGCCGAGAATGGGCAGACCGGCATAGAAAGTCGCGAAGTCCGGCCGCGTCTTCCAGTAGGCAAGGTAGTGGCACACGAAGTCGGGCGTGAACAAATCGGCCCAGTCACCGCCCTCTCCGTCGCCTTGCGATGCGCCGCTGAGATCAAGCTTCGCGCTCGTCAGGAATTCGTTCTCCATTTTGAAACCGGCTTTCAAAACGTCCTTCGTGGCCTTTGCTCCGTAGATTCCCAGCAGGTACGGACCCATGCTGGCGTGCAGGTTGTGGCTCACTTTCAGCGTGATCTTCACGTCCTCCGATAGCGGCGGCGAGGTGTGTTCCGCTACCACATTGTCAGACGTATAAAACTTCGTGAGCGTGGCAAAGTCAGGCGGCTGCGATTTCTTCGCCGGCTTGATCTGGATGCCTGCCTCAATCATGCACTGGCGCAGAGCAGCCGTGGCAAACAGCGTGGGCGACGGCACCGGATACGCGCCGGTCTGCATCTCCGCTCCCAGGGGAATACTGCCGTTCAGCGTTACCTCGATCGTTCCATCGGGACGCGGCAACGGATCAGAGATATCAAGGCTAGGCTTGCTGCCGGCCGCGCCGGTCACGATCTTGTTAATGAAATGAAGGTACGAAGTCTCGGGAGACACCGTAATCGCAACCGGATCACCCGTCTTCGCTCCCGGCTTGCCGGTGAGGTTCACCACGTTGTCGTTGACGATGATTGACGACAGCACGGTATCAGTGCCGCCCTCGTGCGAACCGTCGGGCATGAGCGAGGTGTCGATGTACACGTTGCCTTCGATCGTACGAACGCCTTTGGAAGCAATCTTCTTGGCCATCGCACGCAGCACGGCCAGCGGATCGCCAGGCAGCGCCGGCCCCTGGTAGGTGTGATCGTGGTCCACGAAGGCCAGCGTGCCGTCGGGTTGAACGCGGTTCGAGAGATTCGGATCACCGCTGGCGACGAGGATCACATCGCCCTTCAGCACGCCGTGCTTGTCAATCGAACCGGTGCGGTAGACGAACGTGTGGAAGCGGAAATCGCCGCCCAGTTTGGCCAGCACCGCGCCTTCCGTCAGCAGCTTGGTGGTCGAGGCCGGCACAAACATCTTGTCGGCATTCAACGCGTAAAGCACTTCGCCGGTCTGCACGTCGAAGAACTCGATGCCAAAGTTGGAGTGTGCAAACACCGGGCGCGACATGATCGCCTGGATGCGTTCAGCCAGCGGGCTCGGCGATTGGGCAAAGGCCAAAGACGTGATTTCGGCTATGATAAGCAGCCCAAGCCAGATGCGTCGCGCTGAGTGGACCATGCTGTATGCCCCCTTCGTCGATGCTACATGCTGTAGATGGAATTGCGTGCGATTGTACGCGAAGTGAACCGTCTCGCCTTCCTACTCCGCTATCCGAGGTCTCAGATGGCTTTTCAGAAGTTGTCCGGTGGTACGATGGTTGACCTTGCCGTACAACCCACAGATATTCAACGCAGGGAGAGCCGATGCAAAGGCGCGTTTTTCTTAACCTTGCCACAACTGCAGCCGCAGCCACTGTCCTCGAACCGTCGGCCTTCGCCGCCAGCGCGGACTCAAAAGCGCCCACCCGTTATCCGGACGCTGCAATCGAAAGGGTTGACCCGCGCTTCGCCAAGTATTTGGTCGGAGACGCAGCGGTAGAGCGTCTCTATACTGGCTGCCGCTGGGCCGAAGGCCCCGTGTGGTTCGGCGACGGCCGCTACCTGCTCTGGAGCGACATCCCTAACAACCGCATTCTGCGTTGGCTCGAGGACACCGGCGAAGTCAGCGTTTTCCGTCAACCCTCGAATTACAGCAACGGCAACACGCGCGACCGGCAAGGACACCTGGTCACGTGCGAGCACGACTCCCGCCGCGTCACCCGCACCGAGTATGACGGCGCGATCGCCGTGCTGGCCGACCGCTTCCAGGGCAAGCCCCTCAATGCACCCAACGATCTCGCGGTGCACTCCGACGGCGCGGTTTGGTTCACCGATCCAGGCTACGGCATCCTCAGCAACTACGAAGGACACAAGGCTCCGTTCGAACTGCCTACCAACGTCTACCGCATCGATCCCAAGAGTGGCGTTCTCACCGTCGTTGCCGGCGACATGGAGAAGCCCAACGGCATCTGTTTTTCTCCCGACGAAAAGAAGCTCTACGTGGTCGATACGGGGGCGTCGCATCATCCCGGCTACCCGCATCAAATTCGCGTGTACGACGTCGTGGACGGCACGCGCCTCGCCAACGGCCGGGTTTTCGTCGACACCGGCAAAGCGACAGCCGACGGCATCCGCTGCGACACCGACGGCAACCTCTGGGCGGGCATGGGCTGGGGCGATCCTTCCTCCGACGGCGTCAGCGTCTTCGCCCCGGATGGCACCCTCCTTGGCCGCATTCACCTGCCCGAAACTTGCGCGAACCTCTGCTTCGGCGGCGCCAAACGCAATCGGCTGTTCATGGCCGCCAGCCAATCGCTTTACGCGCTGTATGTTGAGGCGCAAGGAGCGCAGTCGCCGTAACCACAGGCCGCCGCGCGAATCGTGTAGGATTAAAGATTCGCATGGCGGTGATGATCGAGGCAGAGAATGTGCGCAAGACCTACCGTATCGGCAAGGTCGATGTCCCCGCATTGCGCGGAGTATCGCTGGAAGTCGAGAAGGGCGAGTTCGTCAGTATCGTGGGCCCCTCCGGCAGCGGCAAGTCTACTCTTTTCTATATCTTGGGAGGGCTCACGCACGCCGACACCGGCCGCGTTTTGATCGATGGCGTCGATTTCACAGCCCTTTCCGACGCGGCGCGCACCCGCGTGCGCAAGCAGAAGATTGGTTTCGTCTTCCAGAAGTTCAACCTGCTGCCGACGCTGACCGCAAAGGGCAACATCGACATCGCACTCGACATTGCCGGCACCGACGCCAGCCATGACCGCGAGCACATCCAGCGCATCACTCGTCTGCTGGGCATCGACAAGCGCATGGACCATCGTCCTTCGGAGATGAGTGGAGGCGAACAGCAGCGCGTCGCGCTGGCCCGCGCGCTGGCGAACAAGCCCGCCATTGTGCTGGCCGACGAGCCCACGGGCAACCTCGACTCCGAGAACTCCGCCATCGTGCTCAACATGCTGCGGCAGTCCAACAAGGAACTCGGCCAGACCGTGCTGATGATCACGCACAACCCCGAGGCCGCCGAATATGGCGATCGCATCATCCACATGCGCGACGGATCGATTGTGCCGCCCGAACTCGATCCCCAATGGAGCCACGCGCAGCACGATTGACGCGGCCCGCGCATTTGCCGCGCTATTCATGCTTTCGTTATAATCAAAAGACCGAGCGGGAGTAACTCAGTGGTAGAGTGCGACCTTGCCAAGGTCGAAGTCGCGGGTTCGACCCCCGTCTCCCGCTCCAGAAATTCTGACCCTCGCCCCGCGCGAGGGTTTTCGATATAGCTCACCCCAAAAGGGCGCGGTCGCCAAGTGGTAAGGCCGAGGTCTGCAAAACCTCTATCGGCGGTTCGATTCCGCCCCGCGCCTCCAAAACCTCTTCCAAGTTCATCGACTCGGCCCTGCCTATAAAGGTCATAGGGTAGAATCATCCATCCCTTATGCCTCTCGCCACTGGAAATCGTCTCGGCCCTTATGAAATTCTGTCTTCCATCGGTGCAGGTGGAATGGGCGAAGTGTATCGCGCCCACGACTCGCGCCTCGACCGTACTGTAGCCATCAAGATCCTGCCGTCTTCCTTCGCGGCCGATCAGGACCGCCTGCAGCGCTTCGCACAGGAAGCCCGGGCGGCGGCGGCGCTGAACCATCCCAACATCCTGTCGATTTTCGACATCGGCGAGGACCACGGAACCACCTACGTCGTCTCCGAGCTGCTGGAAGGCGAGACCTTGCGGGCGCGGTTGCAAAAAGCCCCGATTCCCTTGCGCAAAGCCATTAACTACGCGCTGCAAATCGCGCATGGACTGGCGGCGGCCCACGAAAAGGGCATCGTGCACCGCGACTTGAAGCCCGAGAACCTGTTCCTCACCAACGACGACCGGGTGAAGATCCTCGATTTCGGCCTGGCCAAGATGATGCGCCAGCCGAGCGCCGGCGAAACCGGCGACGCCATGACCGTTCAGGTGGCCACCGAAGCCGGCATGGTAATGGGCACCGTGGGCTACATGTCGCCCGAGCAAGTGCGGGGCAAGCCCGCCGTCCCGGAGTCGGACATCTTCGCCTTTGGCGCAATTCTCTACGAGATGGTTTCCGGCAAGCGCGCATTTCATCGCGAGAGCGCTGCTGACACCATGAGCGCGATCCTGCACGAAGAGCCGCCGGAGCTGACCGAGACCGCCCGCAACGTTCCGTCTGGGTTGGAGCGCATCGTGCGCCACTGCCTGGAGAAGAACCCGGCGCAGCGCTTCCATTCGGCGGGCGATCTGGCGTTCGACCTGGAAGCAATGGCCGACGTCACCTCCAGCAAGTCAGGGGTGCAGGCCGCGGCCCAACAAGTCAGGGCGCACGACTCGCGCCGCAAGCTTCTCTTCGGTGCGCTCGCGGTCGCAGTCGCCGCCGCCATCCTCGGCGTGGGTTGGTGGGTCGGACGCGGCAGCGCCAACGTCGCTCCGCCGGAGTATCAGCAAATCACGTTTCGCACGGGCTCCATCGGCAATGCCCGCTTCACGCCCGACGGCGGCGTGGTTTATCAAGCGTCCTGGGACGGCGGCGAGGGCCAACTGTACCTCGTGCGCACCGATGAACACGGCTCACGCGAACTGGGCATGAAGAACGCCGAGTTGCTGGCGATTTCCCGGAGTGGTGAACTCGCCATCCGTCTCGATACTGTTGGCATGACTGGCTACGCCCGAGTTGGCACCCTGGCACGAGTTCCGCTGAGCGGAGGCACGCCGCGCGAAGTCCTCGAAAACGTGCAGGACGCGGATTGGTCGCCCAGCGGTGACAGCCTCGCGGTCGTCCGCTTTGTCCCCGAGAACCGTCACTGGCGACTCGAGTATCCCATCGGGAAAGTGCTGCTCGACGGCATCAACTGGATCAGCAATCCCAAAATTTCGCCCGATGGCAAGTCTGTGGCATTTGGCGATCACGAAAACTCCATCGGCGACGATCAGGGTTCGGTAGCGGTGATTGGCCCGGACGGCAAGGAGAAGAAACTTACCTCGGGATGGCTTTCGCTGGAAGGAATCGCCTGGTCGCCGGCGGGCGATGAGGTGTGGTTCTCCGGCACCCGCAGCGGCTCGTCGGAAAACCTGCGTGGCGTGACCCTCGGCGGCAAGCTGCGCGACATCACGAATGTTCCCGGTGGCATGTGGCTCCAAGACGTGCGCAATGGATTGGCCCTGACCATCGCGCAACACGTCCGCATCGGCATTCGCGGAACCTCTCCGGGTGCCACGGACGAGCGTGAACTGGGTTGGTTCGGCTGGTCGATTCCCAGAGACTTCAGCCGCGATGGCAAGAAAGTCCTGTTCGAAGAAGAAGGTGAGGGTGGCGGCCCCAACTACACCGTGTTCGTGCGAGATTCAGACGGTTCGCCTCCCGTACGCATCGGCGAAGGCCGCGCCGAAGCGATTTCGCCGGATAACAAGTGGGTCATCACCCAACCCCTGGACCAGGGCGCATTGCGGGTAGTGCCAACCGGGGCGGGTGAGGCCCGTACCCTGACTCACGACAACATTCGCTACACCACAATCCGCTATCTGCCCGATGGAAAGCATCTGGTGGCCGTTGGCATTGAAGCAGGACACGGCGGACGGGATTACCTGATTGATGTCAGCAGCGGCGATTCCAAGCCCATCACACCAGAAGGCACCACCGGTGTGCATCTGTCGCCCGATGGACGCAGTACTCTGGTCATCGATTCAGAAGGCAAATGGGGCGTGTGGTCACTTGACAGCAATAGCCTGCAACCCATTCCCGGCTTGGATTCGAAAAAGTACTACGTGACCGGCTGGACTCCGGATGGGACGTCCGTCTATGCGCTCTCCAGCCTGCAGAAGGAGACCACGGCGAAGGTTTACCGCGTCAACGTTTCCACTGGAAAAATGGAGTACTGGAAGACCTACGGGGACCACATCGCCTCCGGCGTAACGGCAGTGAGCGGTCCGCAATTTTCCAGTGACGGCGGAGCCTACGTGTATATCTACGTGCAGCAGCTGTCAGAGGCGTTCGTGGTGAAAGGCCTGAAGTAATCTTTTTCGTTAGGTGGAAATCGCCCTTCGTTGCCTCCGCCTTTTGTCATCTCGGCCTGACGCTCTTGTCAGGCCGGCGGGCGCGAAGTCGAAGGACATGCGGTAGTGTTTCGCCCCAGTGTTTCGGCTCTTTTCCTCTGAAATGCGGGAATCACTTTGTCGAAGATGCCTTCGGCAAAACCCTTCTTTAAAGGAGCGTGCCCCTGCAACCATCGAAAGAACAGAGGGCCATTGAGTGCGTCGATCAGCAGTTCCGGATCTGTCCCTCGCTTCAATTGACCCGACGCGATGGCCTCCCTGATAAAGCGGCGTTGCATCTGACGCCTTGGCATCACATACCTCGCCAAAAACATCCGCCGGAGCTTCGTGTCATCGTGGATGCCGGTGAAGAGACGCGCCATGATGGCACCATCGTCGGAGGAGAGGAACTCAGCCACATACAGCACGTAACGCCGGAGGCGGGCTAAGGCCGAGCCACTGCCCGAAACAACGAGGACAGGCTTCATATGTTCAAAGCACGCATCAAACAAAATCTCTTCCTTCGAGTCCCACCACCTATATAAGGTGGCGCTGCTAACGCCGGCAGCCTCTGCAATCTCGTGCGAACCGACTGCCTGAAACCCTTTCGCTTTCAGCAGCTTGTAAGCGGCGTCCAGAATGTCGCACCGGGCCTGCTGGCTTCTTGGCCGCCCCGCACGCCGTGGCCGAACTTCTGTCTTGGCGTTTTTCATGTCTAGCCGTGCTGAATTACGAAAATAATTGTTTCGTTTTACTTTGACAAGCATTCTACTGCGAATGTATAAACGAAACCGCTAGTTTCGTAATACGATCCAGACACTCGAGAGCGCTCGTGCTGAACGAATCGAATCAGGAAACCAGTTTATGAGCAAGCATGTCACCATTTCACCCACCGAAGCCGCGGATCGCCTCGCTATCCGGGAACTCGTCGAGGCCTACGCGCACTGCGCTGATCGTCGCGATGCCAAGGGTCAGATGTCTCTCTTTACGGCAGACACCCACTTCGTGGTGTACATGAACGCCAAGGATCCGACGCCCTCACAGGAGCTGCACTCGCGCGAGGCGCTCGCTCCAGTCTTCGCGGAGCTGAACAAGTACGACGCCACAACGCACTTCATCGGACAGAGCACGATATTCACGCTCACAGGCGACCGGGCCACCGGGGAAGTCTATTGCCTGGCGCATCACATCACCGTCGGCGGCGGAAAGCGACGCTTGATGCTGGCCTCGCTCCGCTACCTCGATACGTACATGAAGATGGACGGCGTGTGGCTGTTTGCGGAGCGCCGACTCTACGTCGACTGGCTGGAGGATCGCGTCTTAACATGAAATAGAAAAGACTTGACACGCAAATAGATGACATGTAAACTAAATGAGTGAATGAACGAGGCGTTCTCCGATGACGACTCCGAAACTGCAGCACGAACTGAAAAAGAAACGGCCCTTCGCGTCGCCGCTCGAGGAGGCGCTCCTGAGCGTTGTGC
>Ga0070765_100002097_pt1 | contig 12407 bp, 17 predicted proteins | sample HubBroMetageWFT5_FD_71516 | JGI IMG/M metagenome (GOLD analysis project Ga0070765, IMG submission 71516) | Warmed and freeze-thawed soil microbial communities from the Hubbard Brook experimental Forest, New Hampshire - Hubbard Brook CCASE Soil... | ecosystem: Environmental > Terrestrial > Soil... | reverse complement strand
GAGGTGTACGTCATGGGTATCCGACCCGAACACCACCGGCACGGCATCGGGCGTCAGATGCTCGGGGTCGCGGAGGCGTGGCTGCGGGACCGGGACATCGAGTACGTGCAGGTCAAGACGCTCAGCCCGCGGCACCCCGATCCCGGCTACGTGAAGACCCGGGAGTTCTACTTCGCCGTCGGCTTTCGACCACTCGAGGAATTCCCCGAGCTGTGGCAACCGGAGAACCCGGCGCTCCAAATGGTCAAGACCCTCCCACCTCGTTCTTCGGTCGGATGACCAGCCGGGAGGGATTCGGCACCGACGCCGACTACCTGCGCGACAAGCAGTACAAGGACGCCACCAATCTCAACGCGCGCATCGCCCTGCACGCGCGGTTCGCCCAGGCCGACGAGCCTTGGTACCCCTGGCTGGCCGGCCGCGTGAACTGGCCCGAAGGCGGCGAGGTGCTCGAGGTGGGTTGTGGGCCCGGCCTTCTCTGGACGAGCATCGCGCCACTCCTTCCCCACCTCCGCCTCACCCTGACCGACTTGTCCGAGGGAATGCTCGACGCGGCACGTAGCGTCGTTGACGCGATCGAGTCGATCGAGCTCGTGGCGACCCGGGCTTGTGACGCGCAGGACCTTCCGTTTCCCGACTCCTCTTTCGACGTCCTCGTCGCCAACCACATGCTGTATCACGTACCCGAGCCGGCCCGGGCGGCCGCCGAGTTCGCCAGGGTCCTGCGACCGGACGGCGTCCTTCTCGCTGCGACGAACGGCCCGAACCATCTGGACGTGATCGCCGACATCGCGCGCCAGGTCTTCGGGTGGTCTTCGCTCGACTTCGTGGACCGGCGCTTTGGTCGTTCCAACGGGGGCGCGATCCTCGAGACGGCCTTCGGGGACGTCGTCTGGCACGACCATCCGGGCAGGCTGGTGTGCGACGACCCCGCGGCGGTTGTCGCCTACATCCAGTCGTCGTCGGCCGGCCTGGAGGCCGACGCCTCGCAGCTCGCTGTGCTGACCCAGGAGGTCCACAACCGATTCCAGTCCGCCGGCGGCGTGGTCACCATGACGACAGATGCTGGTTGCTTCGTGGCGCAGCGACCGATAGCAGCCTCCGCCTAACCGCTACGACTTTCCGAAACAAGAGGAGACAACCGATGTCGGCAACACTGCAATTGACGCACAAGGCGATCGGTGCGGAGGTCCGTCGTGACCCGTACGACGTAATGGTCGACGGTGAGCGGGCCGGGTCGGTCAAAATGAACGACACGATCGAGATACCAGTCGAGCCTGGCCGTCATACGCTCCAGGTCCGCGATGGCCGCAAGTCGAGCAGCACTGAATCCTTCGACGCAGCCGAGGGCGAGATCATCGCATTCCGATGCACCGGAAAGAGGTTCTTGCCGATCTTCTTGGCATCCTTCATCGTTCCCCGGCTGGCACTGAAACTGGTTCGCGGTTGAGTCGGTGTTGCCGTAGTGGCCAATACAGTGAGGGTCGGGAACCGTTTCGTTCAATTAGGTCATCGCGTTGAACCGCAAGGGTTGCCCCGATCGGAGGTTCAGCGATGCTGGTTGTCGGCCTCCCGCAAACCAAAACGCCGCATTCTTTGCTTAAGCGTCGCTATTTCGTGGTGCCCCGTCTACATCGGCTTGGGTTACCCGAATCGTTCGCGGCCAACCGCGCGCAGCTGAGAGCCGGACCCAGTAGACATCGCCGTCGAAGGAGATCCAAGAGACGGTAGGGACAGCTCCCTCAGGTCCAGACCCGAGGACAGGGTTGGGACGGGACTTTGGATTGATTCGATAGCCGCGAATCGGCCGGTCAATTTCGGCGGTGCAAGTGCCGCCGAAGCCTCGAGCCCTCCAGGACAGCTTCGCCATTTTCTTCACGGGCCTTCTTTCGGTTCGGCCTGCTTGCAAACTTACACCCCGGACTCGAGCACCCAGTGCGCGCAACACCTACGCTGAAGCCGGTGTCAATCGAGATGGAGCCTGAGGGCGTCTTCATTCATCTCCTCGGCGACAGCGAGACCTCGTCGTTGTGGCACCTGTCTAACGCGGAGCGAGCGCTGACTCTGTGCGGTCTCGACGTGGGCTATGGCAACCCGCGCATGGCATGGGTCTCAACGCCCCAGAACCGACGTTGTGAGGTCTGCATGGGCCAGTTCGGTGAAAACTCGGGTCAATCGCTTGGCGACGCTTGAAGACGAAACCTGCACAACGTTCCAGGGCGATCCAACGATGGGTTCAGATAGGGTCCGATCAGAAGCCGTGACGTGACGGTCACAGTCGTCTTCGCTCTGGCCGCTGCCCTTGCAAACGCGGTGCACCTCATGACGCAGCACGCGGCCAGCGCCGGCGTGTCCGAAACTCACCGCGGCTGGGGTCTCGTCGCCGTCCTGATCCGTAAACCCCTCTGGCTCGTCGGATGGGCGGCCGCAGCGGGAGGATTTGCCTTCCAAGCGATCGCCCTCCACAGCGGGCAGCTCTCGATCGTCCAGCCGCTCCTCGTCACCGAATTGGTCTTTGCCCTCCTACTCCGCCGGTTCTGGGTCCACCAGCACATAGCCAAGACGGCATGGACTGCTGCACTGATCACCTGTGCAGCGCTGACGGTGTTCCTGACCGCGGCCGAGCCTCATGGCGGCCACCTGCAGCCCGATGTTGCGGACTGGGCGTCCGCGCTGGCAGCTTTCGGCGGCGCCGTCGGGGTTTTGACGATCATGGCGCGGTGGGGATCACCTTCACGTCGGGCCGCGCTTTACGCCACGGCGGCGTCGATCACGTGGGCCCTGATGGCCGCGTTCATCAAAGCGACCACCGACGTGCTCGTGGCATCGGGTCCGGTGGGCACGCTCGAGCACTGGCCGATCTATGCGTTGGTCGCGTCCGGAGTCGTGGGTTCCGTGCTCCAACAGGCTGCCTTGCAGGTTGGCCCATTGAGCGTGTCCCAACCGCTGATCGTCGTAGTCGACCCGGCCGTCGCCATCGTGTTGAGCGTTTGGATCTTCGACGAGCGATTTACGGTGAGCGTTGCGCAGAAGACCGTAGCGGCAGTGGCCTTCTGCGTCATGGCCTTGGGAGTTGTCGTGTTGTCCCGGGCAGCGCCGACCGACCTCGAGCGGTCGATGCCGGTCAGGGTCTGACGACTAGACAAAGCCTCGGAATCCTTAAGCTCGCAAGGATTCGGAGTACTCCAGTCCGCAGGCAGGGGTGCCTCAATCCGGCACTTATGGGGCAGGCCCCCGGAACTCTCATGCCGGCGATTCCTATGTTGCGTGGTCCGCCAGATGCCAAGTCTCTTGCCTTCAGTTCGTTAGCACCCGCTTTCACGCTTTTGAGGCCACCGGGCAGGCTCCTCAGCAGAGCACCCAGGAACGGCAATGCCTATTCTCTAGTTCAGTGAATGAGTCGGTTGCGCTACAGGCCGGGCGTGCATTTGACGGTGAACGCTCGCTCGGTCCGACCATCGTGCTGATCGAGGACGGTCACATCGTGGACGTCGACACAGGCGGGGTTCAGCCTCCTGAAGGGGCGACGCTCGTCGACTTCGGCACAGAGGCCTGTCTTCTGCCCGGCCTAATCGACGCTCACGTGCATCTCGCCTTCGACGCCAGCACCGATCTGGTGGAGCCCTTATCGCGCGCAGACGACGACGCGCTCTTGTCGCATATGTACGCTGCCGCTGCCCAGGCCCTCCGGGCCGGCGTCACGACCGTGCGCGACCTGGGAGACCGGGGGTACCTGTCACTGGCGCTGCGCGAGCGGGGTCCGGCGTCAGCCCTCCCGCACATCGTCGCCGCCGGACCGCCGATCACGACGAACGGTGGCCATTGCCACTTCCTCGGCGGTGAGGCGGAGGGCGAGGCGGCGCTGCGCTCTGCCGTGCGGGAGCGCGCCGAGCGAGGCTGCGATGTGGTCAAGGTCATGGTGAGCGGGGGAAACATCACCCCTGGGAGCCAGCCTTACGAGTCTCAGTACGATCTGGGCGCCTTACGCGCCGTCGTCGACGAGGCCAACAGTGTTGGTCTTCCCACCGCCGCTCACGTCCACGGAGCGAGAGCCGTAGCAGACGCGGTCGAGGCCGGCTTCGACACCTTGGAGCACGTCACTTTCATGACCGCCAGCGGAGTCGATGCCGATCGCGCAATCCTCGATCGCATCGCCACCGAAGGCGTGGTGGTCAGCGTCACCCCCGGCGCGGTCCCAGGCGGCTTCGCTCCGCCCCCAGCTATTGCCCAGCGTCTAGCCGCCATCCTCGACAACCACGGCCAGATGTGGCGGGCCGGCGCCAGGATGATCCCCGGCAGCGACGCTGGAGTGTCCCCTGGCAAGCCGCACGATGTGTTGCCTTATGCGCTCGAAGCCCTGGTGGATGGGATCGGTATGACACCCGAAGAAGCGCTACGAGCCTCTACGTCCGTTGCTGCGACCGCCCTTGGTCTAAAGACTTCAAAGGGTCGAATAGCCGCAGGTGCTGACGCCGACCTGCTCGTCATCCGGGGAAACCCGCTGGTCGACATCGCAGCCGTCCGCCGGGTCGAAGCTGTGTTCCGAGCCGGGGTTCGGGTTCCGTAGTTTCTGCTCGGGACGGTTCTGCAGCTATGCCCATTGGAGTTCGGTGCACCTTCGACCCACCTTGGAACCCTGCCCTAGTACGCCGGATAGGCGGGTCGTGCGGCACCAGACCTAGTAGCTCGTAACGCCCGCAGTGCCGGGTAGGGAGATCGGACAGCAGCCTCCCAGCGGGACTGCTGGCCTTGGGCACGATCAGCCTGCGCTCGTTAGGCTCCGTCCACGTGGGATCAGCCCTCATTGGAGGTCACAAGCATGAAGTTCGTACAGCTCATTGAATTCAAGACTGGCGATATCGACGCATTCAACCGGATCCTCGATGAATGGCTTGCCAAGACGGAAGGCACTCGAACGTCGAGCAGGGCGTTGCAGGGTCGCGATCGAGACAACGATCGCACGTACTTCTCGATTGTGGAATTTCCCTCATACGAGGCTGCCATGGAGAATTCGAATCGTCCCGAAACAGCCGAGTTCGCAGCGCAACTTGCGAAGGTTTGCGATGGTCCTCCAACCTTTCGCAACCTCGATGTGACACGCGAAGAGATCTAATTGTCGGCCGTCCCGCCTGCCACATAACGCCGGCTCGGGGAACCCAATCCGGCACATCTGCCGCGCGCCTCGCAGCTATTCAGTCGGCCGCTTTCTTTGCGGTCCTGAGTCGGTCGACTTCCCTCACGTACAGGTGGATGAGCTGTCGAGCGACGCCAAGCCATAGGGGCAAGGTTGCAAAGTTCACCATGGGCGGCGGCTGCTCCGATCCTTGGAGCCTCAACTAGCTGACGGTGAACACGGCGTACTCATTCGGGAGCAGTGTCCCGGTGCCCGCGGTGCGGGAAATGAGGAGGTATCGTCCTCTAGGCAGCCGACCGCTGAACACCATGGTGCCCTTCGCTTGAGGGGGAATGTCCGCAGTCGCTCCCAACTCGAGGACCCCATCGGGCAGCTGTGCAGCGACATTGTTAGAGCGTTCGTCGCCGATCTGGCTGATCTTCAGAATGAGGGTAGCGACATTAAGGCGTGCGGGAATGCCGAGGATAAAGACGCCTTTGGCCAATGAGCCGGTGTTCTTCAGCAAGAATGCGAATCCGGTGTCTGGCAGTGGTTCGGTCACCATAATCGGTGTTCCATCGGGAAGCATCACTTTGACCGATGCGAGATCAAGAGGAATCCCTGGTGCGGTGACCGTACCGCCAGCGTCTTTCCAAACCCCATTGACCCGTGTCCAGTCATTGCGCTCTTGAAGGAGGGTCGTGACATTCAGCTTCAGGTTGCGGCCCACGATGGCATATTCGAAGTCAATCGTCGCCTTGGTGCCCTTCACCGAGATGGTGAGGATTCTGTGGAGCCGAAAGCTGTAGGTGTTCATGAACGCCAGAATTGCTGCCCGGGATTGTGGTTGGAAGGTCAGGGCCAGTGCGGTATCAACGTCCTTTCGGGAATAGGCGGCGACCTTTGCCCGGAATGCCTTCTCGACGACTCCGGCATCTCCGGTAAAAATCGGCCGATACGAAGTTGGCGGCGCTTCGAGGGGTGGCAGCGTCGTCCCGGTCGGAGTGTGCGAATTCGCTGGCGACGATGACGCGCTGGTAGTTGACCCAGTTGCACCCAAGGTTATGATCAGCGCGAAACCGATCACCAATGAACGCATCGTCTGCGCCCTTTTCAAACCGCTCGCCATGATCGGAATCTACTTCGAAACCCGCTTGGGGTAGCTCTGACTCACGGCCCCATTTTCAACAGATGCGGGGCTCTGGAGGGTGCCCCTGAACGCCGGCACTGTGAGGCACTTGGGCATTGTCAAATCGTTCCGACCCGCATCAAAAGGCGGGGTAAGTACTCGTTTATACGATGTTTGGCATTCCGAGCGGTGAGACGTTCTATTCACCTTGGAGCCGTGCCGATGCGCGGTCCCGAGCAACCCTGTGGGCGGGCCACATCGCCACAAGGAACGTCAGGATGAGACTGGCTGGTACGGCCACAGCGACCACACCGATCGCCGAGGGTGGCACGTAGACGAGTGGTACCCGATTTGCGATCTCTCTCCATGCAAGCCGAGCGGTGACAATGCCGAGGGGAACGCCAACCACGAGTCCCACGACTGCGATGACCGCGGCTTGGGTTAAGACGACGTACTGCGTCGCTCTGGTATCGAGGCCGATGGCCCGAAGGATTGCGAAGTCGCGTCGGCGGGCTCGGCCGGTGACAATGAGCACGTAACTGAGGGCGGCGAGGGCAAGGGCCGCGAGCCCGATCCCCAGAATGGTCGGCAATAGCGCCACGTTCTGCAGATTGGTCAGCTCGAGAGGAATGGACGGCGGTGTCACGTTCGACCCGAGGGTCGATTTCGACCCTCCGAGCTCGGCTATGAGCCGGGTCAAAGGGTTGGCCCCGGGGGGAAGGCTCTGCGTGGCCTGCGCCGTCACGGCCACCCGTAGGGCTGTCTGCTCCTGGTTCCCTCGGTCCGGGAACCGGACAACCACAGCCTTGTCCGGTGCGGTATCTCCACCCGAAGGTGGAGAGATGGCGTCCAAGCCAGCAGGGGTGAGCCACAGTCCCTCGTCGAACTCCGAGTGGACATCGGTTGGAAAGAGGGCAATACCCACGAGGCGCACACTGTGGGAGCCGGCGAGCGTCAGCCACTGTCCGAGGCGGGCATGGAGTAGCTGAGCCGTGGCGGGACCGATGTCGGCCTCGTGGATGTTCATCGGTGGCCTGCCCTCGATGGTGGCGAGACGTATCGGGCCAGCACGCGCACCGGAATCACGAACCGAATAGGTAGGTACGCCCACCCCACCCACGTTGATCAGCACTCGGTGGGCCACGGCAACCGACGAGCCGGGGGTCGCTCGTTGCACTTGCGCGACAAGTTCCGGACTCACAGTCGGGAGCACGATCTCGGCTCCCCAGGTCACGCCGACCCTCTGGGGATTGTCCAAGGTGTTGGTGATCGATTGGTCGATGGTGAAGGCCGCGATGACGCCGAGTACCCCAATGACGGTGCCGATCATTGCCGGGCGGCCCGAGATCCCACGCGAACCTGAGCCTCGTCGTTCCAAAGCCAGGTGGACGCCTAGGCCCACCGGAAGCGGGGTTCGGCGTCGCAGCCAGGCGGCAGTTCCTGAACCTCGCTCGTTGCGCCGACTCGCGACAGAGTCTGCTCGATAGCCGCTTGTTCCGGCTATGGCCAAAACGACGAAAACGAGGAGTGCAGTGCCCACGGCGATGACGAGCCAGTCGGCGTGAAGGCCGACGTCCGGGTCGATCCGCCGCCCCTCGCCGATAGGAAACGCGGGCGACAAGGCGACGACGAAGAGCACGCTGAGACATCCGGCCAGGGCGGCAACCGGCACATGGGCGAGGACGGCACCCGTGGCGATGTCGCGGCGGCTCATCCCCATCGCTCGGAGCGCCGGTGCGTCCTCAGTCATGACCGAGGTTGAGCGCAGGAGAACCTGGATGACAATCAGTGCGCCGGCGGCGGCGATCGCGGCTGCCAGCAAGGCCAGTGCGAACCGCTCGACCGCCAGCGTCGTCGTTACCCTCCGCGCTGCATTGTCAAGGTCAAGGACCGGAACTCCTGGGGCAACCAGAGTGTTGACGTCACGCCGCAGCGCTGCGACATCGGCCTCGCCGTGCGTGAGTCGGACGACGGCGTTCGGGTGCAAGAGGATCTGATTGCCGTGGTGGGTGACGATCCAAGGTGAGACGACTCCGGCAGATGCGAACAAGAACTCGTCGACGTTCCTAACGATGCCGACGACCCGAATTCTGAAGCTCGGTCCTGCGGGCACGCCGGTTAGATCGGACTGGGTCGAGCTGAACGCCTGGAACGGCACCACGTCCCCTACCCCGACGTGGTTAGTCGCGGCGGTCTCCTCGTCCACAACCATCTCGTCGGCGCGCGGATTGAACATCCGACCTTGGATCACCACGGGTCGATCGACGGATCCGAGCCAAGTTCCGTCATGGGAAACGAACAGAAGTCCTCCAGGCTGTCCAGCGATGTTGCCGAACATGAGGTCCCAGACGGCGAGCCGAGCCACTTCTGGTCGCTTCTCCAGCGCGTGCCAATTCGGATGCAAATCACCCACCTGACTGGTGAAGACCATGGCATCCTGGGCGTGCGTCACGGTCTCGAGTCGCACCAGGGCGGTAGCCGTACGGCGAGCCCCGGCGGCCGCTGCCATGGCGAGTCCGGCGGTAAGACTGGCCAGCACCGCGATGACAACCAACGAACGCCACCGACGACGTGCGTAGTGCCGAGCCCACAGGACCGCCGCCGCCAACTGACCCATGAAGGCACGGTACGGCAGCTCCAGGAGCTGGACAAGGGAGGTACTCCTCCCAAAGCGCGGGGTGGCAGCACCACTGATCTTTGCAGTCGTCCGTGGGGTCAGTCCGGATCGTGGCGCGGTGCTCTTACGGCCTCGTTATGCGGTTTGTACCCCATCTCTTGGCTCTGTGCGCTCGGGTCAGACTCCGACGAAGCGACATCCGCTTCGAATCACGGATGACGTTAATTGCCCCTAGCCGTATCCAATAACGCCGGGAGGGAGACATTGGTCATTGCTGGCTCAGGCCATTCTGTGCGGTGCGCTGGAATCGGAGAAGATGAGTCTCGTGCCCGGGAGCATTGCGACCCACAAAGACCCAGTGTGGCGGGAGCGAGCGAACTTCGTCATCCAAGTAGATCTGGCAGCGTTCGACCTGGACGGTTTCGAGCAGCTGTGGACTCGGACCGAGGATCAGGGCGAAACCCGTGAGGTGTGTTGCATCCCCTTCTTCACCTACGGCATCGCCTTGGGCGACCACCTCAGCTGGGATCAAGCATCCCGCACCGTCGAGGTAATCGCACACTCCGGCCGCCGTTGCATCAGGATCGTCTTCGGTGACAAGGCCGTCGCCAAGGCCCGCCATGAGGAGCTTCATGGAGCGATCATTGCGAGTGGAGCCATCGCCGAGTTGTACAGCGAGGGTTACTGGGCGCTCGATGTCATTGACGACCAGCACTCCGAAACCGTGGTCCGAATGCTGACTCCGTGGGTCGAAGATGGTTCGTTCTCGTGGGAGTGGGCCGACCGTTAAATCACCTTTAGTGGGTGGCGTCAGGGTGTCCCCGATCGCCGGGATGGTGGGACACTCGGACGTAACCTCTCCGGGTGGCACACGGAATTCTTCCCGTACCAGAGCTGCTCCTAGACCTCGTGGAGCGGGGGGTATGGCCTGCCAACCACGAGCAAGCTAGGCACCTGGAGCGGGCTTATCCAGAGCGGCACGAGGACCTCAAGCAGCGGACGGGGCAGTTAGGTCACTACGGCACTCCGCTGGTGGCGGTGGAGCGGATTCGACTGATCGACCCGACCGAACACAGGCTGTGTCTGTACCCGCCGCCGTTTCTCCCGTCCCGGCAACGCACCGAAATCAATTGGGGTTGGGAGGGCTTCTTTGCACCTGAAGAGATTGACCGGGACAAGATGATCGAGATCGGAGATTTCGGGCATGGCTCCGATAAGCCCATCATTCTCGACTACCAGCATGAGCCGACAGCGGCCGATGTTCGTCGGCTTGGATGCAAACTCGTAAGGTCAGGTCCCGACGGCCGACAGAAGTACTAGGACAACCACTGGGTCGAGATCGCACCGTCCTTTGATGATTTCGCTCGACTTCTCGGGCTGGCGTAGCCCAACGGCGGCACGATGCAGTCGGCACCCCGAGTGCCTCCGTTCGCCGGGATTGAGGCATGAGATCATACTTACGGACATCCTGGAATTGTTGTTCGGTCGTGCTAGACAAGCGTAATAATGCGATCTCGGAGTCAGGTCTGCACAGGGGGTACCGGTGGAGCTGAGCTTTTCTATAGGCGATGAATCAGCGACGTTCTCTAGAAACGATATGACGGGTAGAAGCGAGTTGCGAGTTGGTAAGGACGTGCGCAAGCTTCAAAGCCCATGGCGCTTATCGACTCACCTCAACTTCAAGACACGCACGGTGTGGACTGAACAGGTGGGTCAGCACGAAGTGCGGATAGAGAAGACGCGACCACGAATGGCTGGCGGCCTGCGAAAGAACTCTTTCAGTGTTCAGGTTGACGGTCAGTTGGTTGCCGAAGCCACAGGAAGATGATGACGACATGCCCCCGCAGTGTTCTTTGGACTTGACCACTGTGTAATGCAGTGCATGAAGCGGACGCTGAGTACTTCCAGCTAAACCCCCGCTCGCCTAACCGATCCGACCGGTCCGGCGGCGAACCCGAACGTCGGAGCACCACGGGTCCCGGTCCGGAGTGCCCCCGAACGCCGGGAAGGCGACGCACTGTGCGGGTACAGACTGAGGTATGACCGTCATCGTGGCCACCGAGCGACTCGGTATCCCAGGCGCCGAGTCCAGCCGCCTGGAACGCCGGGGCGCCGTGCAGAAGAAACTCGTCTACCCAACCCGGAGCTACCAGCCAACAGAAACGTGTCACCTTCAGCCTGATCCACAAGAGAATGCGCTGTGCGGTTACCAGTGGGAAGGGCTTATGGCGGTTCCGGGCGCTGAATCCTTTAGTGACGTTCCCAGCGACCTGTGGTGTCCCAAGCTCCCGACTGACCGACCCCTGCCCCAGATCGCCGGGATGGGATGCCGCCCCTGCGGCGCCATGGAGATAGTTGGAACACGCTGCCCATGAGTTGGAGCTCGTGCCATAGATCGCGAGAAGCCATCGGCCACTCCGGAGGCTCAGTCCGGTCGCGCTTCGGGCCGTCTGGCGACGACATGGAACCCGTCCACGTCCGACGATGCAAGGTCCTCTGGAATTAGGGCGGCCCGATCGCTCTCGCTCTCATAGATCGCAAGGAGTTCGAATGATGCGTTAGCCACCTCCTCCCGCAACCCACGCAAGGTAACGAAATGATACGCAGCGGTAAAATCATGCGCCGAAAGGAGTTCGATACTCCACTCGGACCCGGACATCGTTCGGCGCCGGCCAGCCCGCCAGTTACGAGACCGACGCCAGAAGCGCCCCGGATCAGTCGCGTTGACCCAGGCTAAACGAGCCATGGCACGGGCTGTGATCTCAGCACGTCGCCCCGGGCGGTGGAGTTGCCACGGCCTCTCTCCGAAACTCTGACCGGCTTTATTCAGGGTCGAGTACGACACGATGCCGCCAGGGACAAGGACACGGTGCATTTCCGAAAGCACTAGGGCCCGATCATCGTGACCAACGCAGTCGATCCCGTTGAAGCTAAAGAAGACGAAGCCAAACGAACCGTCATCGAATTGGCTCAAGTCGCGGGCATCCGCCAACCGAAGGTCCAGGTTCGGGTAGCGCTGCTGGCAGGCCTTCAACTGTCCGGGCGTGTAGTCGATGCCGACATAGGAGTCACTGAGGAGCGACAGCAAACTGACTGTGCGACCGGCGCCGACGCCGATGTCAAGGATGCGTTTCCCCCTGACGAGATGAGCGACGCTCATCACCGCGGCTTGCTCGCCGAGGTTGATCCATCCGTTGGAGTGGGCGTATTCGGCGACGACACCAGGGTCGTCATAGATCGCCACGTTCTGGTCTGACTCCCGGGTAGAGGTCGAGACGCGCTGTAGGGCGTCGGTGGGATCGTTCGAGGGGGGAGAAGTCACTGCAAATAGGTTAGAAGAGGCGATTCACTTTCCTCCGACGCTGAGCGGCCGCGCCGGACTGTGCCAGGGACTGACCCGTACGCCGGGAGGCGGCTAGTGATGAAGTCTGCGAAGCCCATCTCACGACCCAGGAGATCGCCAAAGGCCACGGTCAGGGGTCCTCGACCGAGGAAATCAAATACCTCTTGACCGCCGCAGATTGAATGGGCGGCGAGTCGGATCCTGG
>Ga0070765_100002096_pt1 | contig 12408 bp, 9 predicted proteins | sample HubBroMetageWFT5_FD_71516 | JGI IMG/M metagenome (GOLD analysis project Ga0070765, IMG submission 71516) | Warmed and freeze-thawed soil microbial communities from the Hubbard Brook experimental Forest, New Hampshire - Hubbard Brook CCASE Soil... | ecosystem: Environmental > Terrestrial > Soil... | reverse complement strand
CATGAGCAAGGTGGTGACTCGAGGCCGCGATCCGCTGACCACGCGCATCCGCGAGGTCATGAGCACGGAGCTCAGAACGCTGGCGCCGGGCTCGAGCTGCGAAGACGCTATGGTCATGATGCAGACGCACGGCATCCGGCACCTGCCGGTGTGCGACGGAAGTACGCTGGTGGGGTTTCTCTCACTGCGCGACCTGCTGCGGCATACGCTGGACGAAAAGTCGGGCGAGGCGGATATGATGCGCGCCTATATTCAGACTTCGGTGAGCTGACGCGGGGCGCGGCGCACCGCTAGCGTCCGCGGTGCTAAACTCAGTGGCGTCCTATGCGCATCCCGGCGGTGGTCGATCAGCTGCGGAAAATCGCGGGGCGCGACGCCGTACTGGACCGTCCCGAAGACCTGATGATGTACGAGTACGACGCAGGAGTGCGTAAGCACACCCCGGCCGCTGTCGTATTTCCCCAAACTACAGAACACGTTTCGCAGATCATGGGACTGGCCGGCTCGGCCGGGTTTCCAGTTGTCGCGCGCGGCGCGGGCACTGGACTGAGCGGCGGCGCCATTTCGCCCGAGGGCGGAGTGGTGCTGGCCTTCGCGCGCATGAACCGCATCCTCGAAGTCGACGCGGAGAATTTCCGCGCGGTAGTGCAGCCGGGAGTGGTGAACCAGACGTTATCTGACAATGTGGCACATCTGGGGCTGTACTTCGCGCCCGATCCCTCAAGCCAAAAGGCGTGCACGATCGGCGGGAACGTAGCGGAAAATTCCGGCGGCCCGCATACCCTGATGCACGGCGTAACGGTGAACCACGTGACTGGCGTGACCGTAGTGCTGCCGAGTGGCGAGGTCGTGCGCTTCGGCGGGAAGGCAGCCGAGTGCAGCGGCTACGATCTCACGGGTTTCTTTGTCGGCTCGGAAGGGACTATTGGCATCGTCACGGAAATTACGGTGAAGCTGCTGCGGCGTGCCGAGCGCGTGGCGACGCTGCTGGGAATCTTCGAGACCATCGACGACGGAGCTCGCACCGTGTCAGCGATTACTGCTGCGGGCATTACTCCCGCGGCACTGGAGATGCTCGACGGTTGGACGTTGCGGGCAGTGGAAGCCGCGTGTCATGCGGGGTATCCGCTGGATGCGGGGGCAGTGCTGCTGATCGAACTCGAAGGCCTGGCTGAGCAGGTGGAGGAGCAGGCCGAGGCGGTGCGGGAAGTTTGTGTACAGCAGAGGGCGCGCGAGGTGCGGCGGGCAAAAGACGAGAACGAACGCGCGCTGTTGTGGAAAGGCCGCAAGAATGCCTTCGCTGCGCTGGGGCGACTCGCACCTTCGTACTATTCGCAGGATGGCGTGGTACCGCGGACGCGGATTCCAGCAGTGCTGCAGTTCATCGAAGGCATCGCCAAGAAGTACGGACTACGTATCGGCAACATCTTTCATGCGGGTGATGGGAATCTGCATCCGTTGATCCTGTTCGATCCGCGGGACCCGGAGCAGTTGGAGTTGGTACAACAGGCGGGCCGCGACATCCTGGAATATTGCGTGTCGGTGGGTGGATCGATCACCGGCGAGCATGGCGTGGGGCTGGAGAAGCGCGACCTGATGCCGCTTCTGTTTACCGACGAGGACCTCGACGTGATGTTGAGCCTGCGCAATGCGTTCAATGCGGCGGGCGTGTTAAATCCGGGCAAGCTGTTTCCCACCACGCGGGTGTGCGCCGAGACGCGCGGAGCGTCGCGAAACCCGGTGCTGGCAGCGGAGGGCATGTGAGCGCGACGGGAATCTCGCTCGACGTGACGCGCGAGCTGCGCGCGATATGCGGGGAGGAGTATGTCACTGAAGACGCTGCGGACATAGGCCGTTCGCAGTTCGACGGCGAGCATCCCATCGTGGTGGTTAAGCCCGGATCAGCAGAAGAAGTGACGGCAGTTCTGCAAGTCGCACATGCGCGCAGGCTAAGCGTTAAGCCTGCGGGCGGGCTAACGCCCAAGCGCTCAGAAAAGCGAATCGATGTGGTGTTGCAGACATCGCGCCTTACGCAGGTTGAGCACTACGACCACGCCGATCTTACGGTGGGAGTCGGCGCGGGAATGACGGTGGCACAGTTGAACGGGATGGTCGCCGCGGATCGGTTGTTGTTTGCGTGCGATCCTCCGCAACCCGGGCGGGCGACAGTCGGGGGAGTATTGGCGTCGGCCAGTCATGGGCCCCTGCGGCACGGCTACGGCTCGTTACGGGATTTCTGCATCGGAATTCGTTTCGTGACAGGCGATGGAAGGCGCGCAAAAGGCGGCGGCCGCGTGGTGAAGAATGTCGCAGGTTACGACCTTATGAAGCTGCTGATCGGGAGCTTCGGCACGCTCGCTGTCATTACCTCGGCCAGCTTCAAACTGTTTCCCGCGCCGAGGAAAACGAGGACCTTCCTCGCCGAGTTAGGATCAGCGACTGAGGCGTTGCGGTTTCGCGACGTCGTCCTGCGCTCACCTCTGGCTCCCATGTGTTTGGAACTGATTTCTCCCGGTGCACGCAACTTGATGCGACCGGAAATGGCTTCCGAGGCGTGGGTCATCTGCGTGCGTGCCGCGGGCAGCGATGCGGTGCTGGCACGATATCGCAAGGAGTTGGGGTCAGCCGTTTCGCGCGAGGTCGAGGAACAGGACGAGACGAGGATGTGGCAGGCTATCGAGAATTTTCCCGTTCCACCCGATGAATTCGGCGGAAACGGATCGCCGACGGATTTCGGTCAGCGCATCCAAATCACAGTGGCGCCACGCGATGTGATGACCGTGGTCGATACGTTGAACGAGATTGGCCTGCAAGGAAAGATTTACGTCGCCTTCCTTGGCCGGGTAGGAATTGGTCACGTGCTGGCGGTGGCGCGAGATGACAGCTCAGGTGCTGCCAGTCCCACCGGCCTGGTGATCGACGCTCTTCGTACGAAACTCGCAGCGAACGCCGGCGTGAAAGTGGAGTCGGCGGACAATCCGTGGCCGATCGCGCCACCGAATTTGGACAGCATGCGCGCGGTGAAGCAGGCGCTCGATCCGAACAACGTCTTGCGCGGGAAGGATATCCTCTGAGCACTAGGCCCACAACCACCGAGACTCACCACTCGAACTTCTCTGCGCATGAGAAACCAACGTGGGAGTTGTACTCGCGTTGCGTGCACTGCGGGCTGTGCCTCGACCAGTGTCCGACGTACCGCGCGCTGGGGACGGAAATGGATTCGCCGCGCGGCCGCATCTATCAGATCGTGCAGGTGGACGAAGGCCGACTGGCGCTGAGCGATTCGTTTGTCACTCACATCGATCGCTGCCTTGGTTGCCTGAACTGCCAGACGGCGTGCCCATCAGGTGTGGCGTACGGCAGCCTGCTGGAACAGGCGCGCTCGCAGATCGCCGAGAACTATAAGCGCCCGTGGCTGACGACGAAACTGCGAGAGCATTTTTATGCGGACATTCTGCCGTCGTTTAGGAGCCTGGCGCGCCATGCGCGTTTCATTCGCTTCTATCAGCGGTCGGGATTGCAGTCGTTGGCCCGTGCGACCGGCGTGCTCAAGCTCCTGGGAGTAGAGCAACTGGATGCGCTTTCGCCACGGATCGAAAGCGAGTTTTCGTTCGAGGATTTGGGGCGCGTGTTTCCGGCGGCAGGGGAGCGGCGCGGCAGGGTCGCTCTGCTGATCGGATGCGTGGCCAGCGTGGCGTTTGCGGAACTCAATCGCGCCACCATTCGCGTGTTGACGAAGAACGGAATCGAGGTTCATATTCCGGCGAGCCAGGCGTGTTGCGGCGCGCTGCAATTGCATGCTGGTCTGCTTGATCTCGCGCGCCAGCAGGCTCGGCGCAACATAGACGCCATGCTCAGCCCGGAGTTCGATGCGATCGTGACGAATGCGGCCGGATGTGGCTCGACGATGAAGGAATATGCCGCGCTGCTTCACGATGACGCAGTGTATGTAGAGCGAGCGGAAGAATTTACGGCGAGGGTTCGGGACATCAATGAATATCTTGCCGAGGTGGGCTTGTTGAAGCCTAGACAGGCGCTGCACGTGAGGGTGACCTATCAGGATTCATGTCACCTGGCGCATGCCCAGGGCGTGCGCAGCGCGCCTCGGCAACTGCTGCGCCATGTGGGCGCGGAGGTGGTCGAGTCGCCACGCGCCGACTCGTGTTGCGGCAGTGCCGGAGTGTACAACGTGGTGCAGAACGAGATTTCGATGAAAGTGCTCGACGAGAAGATGGGTTACGTCGCCAGCGTCGAGCCGGAGATCATCGCCACCGCTAACGTGGGGTGCATGTTGCAGTTTCGTGCGGGCGTCAAGCGCGCGAAGATGAATGCGCGGGTCGCACATGTGGTGGAGCTGCTGGATGAGGCGTATTGAGACCGATCCCAGGGCTCTCGCGCTCTGGTCCCACGGTTGTGGCGCTCCTGCCAAGCAGAAGTCGATCTTCGAACCAAGCCAGAAGAGCAGGGTGGGTTCACCCTGCCGATCCGGCTACCTGGGGTGCTGCCGCTCTCCTGGCCTGAGATGGCGGCGTCACCATTTCCTTTATCGGCAAGTATCCAGCAAAGGTTAAGCGGCGAGAACAGCTTGCCGCAGAGCAGTCGCGAGCGCCTCCGGGTCTTCGATTGGCGGTTGGCAGGTGAAGTTGGTGCAGATCACTGCGACCGATTTCTTCTCCTTCAGCGCAGGCAGATTTGGAATCGTTTCGGCCAGCGCGGGGGGCAGGTTTTCCGCAACAGCCTCGCTGTCGGTTAAATGCACTACCGACAAGTTGACGGCGTACGGAGCGGAAGCGGCCCTAAGCAACGCATCCGCCGTCTCGTCTTCACCGACGATGACCACCTGGGTATGCGGACGCGCCAGCCACGATGCTGCAAGGCCATAAGTCCCCGCATAGATACCGAATTGTTCAGCGGCCCCGGCGAAAACCTCTAATGTGTCTTCGGCCTTGTCGAGATACTTAGCGTCGTTGGTGTAGGCATGCAGACGCAACAGGGCAATCGCGGCGCAAGGATTGCCCGCTGGCGTAGGCGCGTCCTGAAAGGGCTTACGGCGGGCAGACAAAGCGCCCAGCTTCAGACGTTCTTCCAGCGGAGGCTCGGTGTCGAAGAAGCCGCCAGAAGTGGGATCGGCGAAGCGGCTGATCATCTGGTCCGCAATTTGCCGGGCGAAGCGGAAGTAGCTGAGGTCGCCGGTGATTTCGTAGGCATCGAGACAGGCGATGGCCGTGTAGGCGTAGTCATCAAGCAGGCCGCGCACGAAGCGTTTGCCGGCGCTGGCGTCGCTGTAGGCGATGACATGCGACAGACCACGCTCAGCGTCCCAAGCCTCGGCCAGAATGCGATCGAGAGAGCGCAGCGCAAATTGGCGCGCTTCGGGGCGTCCCAACGCTCGCGCGTAGTGCAGGTAGGCAGAGACACACAGTGCGTTCCAATTGGTGTAGATCGTCTTGTCGATAAATGGAGTGGGACGCTGCGACCGCGCAGCGCTCAACTTGGCACGAGCGACGGCTAACAGTTCAAGAACATCGCTAATGTCGCGTCCCATTGTGGTCGAGACTTCGTCCGCCAGCATGCGCACCCAGAGTACGTTTTTAGCCGAGTTGTGTTGCATCTCACCGACTTCGGCAATGTCATAGTGCAGCGAGATCGCCTCGAATTCATCTGGGCTCAGGACAGCCTTGGCTTCGTCGACAGTCCAAGTGAAGTAGTCGCCATCGTCATCGAGGTTGATGTCGGCATCCTGCGAGGCGTAAAAGCCGGCGTGCTCGCGGTCGGTGAGCCAGTCGTCCATCCAGCGGACAATGTCTCCGGCGATTTGCTTGTAGAATTCGTAGCCGAACACTTGGTAAGCGTGCACATAGTTCTTCAGCAACTCGGAATTGTCGTATGACATCTTCTCGAAGTGTGGCACGATCCAGCGGTCGTCGACCGAGTAGCGGTGGAAGCCGCCGCCGAGCTGGTCATAGACTCCGCCATTGGCCATCTTGGTGAGGGTAGTGGTGATCACGGTGGCGACTCGCTCTTCCTTGGTGCGCGCGTACCAGTCGATCAGGAGATCGATGGCGGAGGAGTGCGGGAACTTTGGGGCGCCACCGAACCCTCCGTGTTTCGCGTCGAAGATCGGTAGTGCCGACTGCACCATGATGCCAACGATGCGCGGCGAGAAATCGGCGTGGCGCCCCGCGTAGCCTTCCGCATTGGCCAGCATGTTCATGCTTTCGTCGGCGGACTTTAGGACTTCGTCGCGGCGCTCACGATAGGCTTCGGCGATCGCCAGCAGAATCTTTTGGAAGCTGGGCCGCCCGTAACGATCGACGGGAGGGAAGTACGTCCCACCGTAAAACGGTTTGCCTTCGGGGGTGAGGAAGACGGTGAGCGGCCATCCGCCTGTGCCGGAGATCGCCGATACGGCAAGCTGGTAGCGACTGTCAACATCGGGGCGCTCGTCGCGATCGACTTTTACGGCGACGAATTCGCGATTGATGATCGCGGCGACTTCGCCGCTCTCGTAGGACTCCCGGTCCATCACGTGACACCAGTGACACCACACCGCGCCAATGTCCAGCAGGATGGGCTTGTTCTCGCGCTGGGCCAGGGCAAAGGCCTCCTCGCCCCACTCGTTCCACTGGATCGGCTGGTGCATCGCGGAGCGCAAATAGGCCGACGAGGCACTGGCAAGCGCGTTGTGCGCATCAGGCATAGGGCATCAGTCTAACAGGGGAGAGAGCTGGGGATCGGAGGATCGCGCGTTGACCGCATAACAGTTTGATACCCTGAACAGCTACTACTGCCGATCATCCTGATAGAGGCAAGAACGGGATGGCGGTTTTGTAACTTTTTAGGAGTTCGCTGATGCAGAAGCACGACGCGCTGGCCCGGATCGCGCAAGGCGTGGCCAAGTTTCAGACAGAGATTTTTCCGGCGCAGCGCGAGATGTTCGAACGCTTGAAGCGCGGTCAGGATCCGCTCGGGCTGTTCGTGACCTGCGCCGACTCGCGCGTAAATCCCAACCTGGTGACCCAGACCGACCCAGGTGAAATCTTCATCGAGCGCAACCCCGGCAACATGATTCCTCCACACGCGGAGTTTGTCGGCGGTGTGACAGCGGGCATCGAGTACGCGATGCTCGTGCTGAAAGTGCCGGTGATCGTGGTATGCGGACACACCGACTGCGGTGTGATGAAAGCGCTGCTGGATCCCGGTGCAGTACATGGAATGCCAGGTGTGCAGCAATGGATGAGTCACGGCAATGCGGCGCGTGACCGAATGCTGCAAGAGGTTCCATTTGCCCGCAGGGAAGAGCAGTTGCAGCGCCTCACGGAATACAACGTCCTGCAACAGATCGAGAACCTCAAGACGCATCCCAGTGTGAACAGACGCCTGCGATATGCCGAGATCGAGATTCGGGGCTGGGTGTACGACATCGGCGACGGTTCGATTCGCGAGGCTAATCCGGAAAGCGGAAGGTTCGAAGTGATGGGCGGGTAAAACTAGCGCCTCACTTGGCGACGAAAATCGCCACGCTGCGGGCTTTGACCGGATAGCTCTCCTGCGACTGGAGTGAAAACTCGTGACTTTCGTCGGCGATGTCCTGGGGCGAGGGCAGCGCAGTATCAACCAGCCGAAACCATTTGCGTTGGCCGATATCCGGCAATTCGAACTCCTGGTCTTCCCAATGCGCATGCGCGATGAAGTGCAAATCGTCGCGACTGCCGTCTTTGTTAAGTTGCGTCCACTGCATCGCGACAGAGCCCGATTCCGGACCCCACTCCGCAGCCATGCGCTTGGGCCCGTGCCACGTCACGTGAAAGCCTGTCTCGCCGTCGAGCGCGAACGTGTTGCGTCGTAGCATCGGGCAGCGCTTGCGGAAGGCAATCATGAGCTGGAAGAACCGGACCAGATCGGCGTTGGTCTTCGCCATCTCCCAGTTGAGCCAACTTACGTCATTGTCCTGACAGTAGGCATTATTGTTGCCCTGCTGGGTGCGTCCCAATTCGTCGCCGGAGAGAAGCATAGGCACGCCGTGCGCGAAGAGCACGATGGCTGCGAAGTTCTTGCGCTGGCGTGCGCGCAGTTCATTGATTGCCGCGTCGGTCGTGGGACCTTCGACTCCGCAATTCCAACTCAGGTTGGCGTTGTTGCCGCCCTGGTTGTTGTCGCCGTTGGCCAGATTGTGTTTCTCGTTGTACGAGACAAGGTCGTTGAGCGTGAAGCCGTCGTGGCAGGTCACGAAGTTGATGCTGTGATACGGTTCGCGCGCGCTGGTTTCATAGAGATCGGGGCTGCCTAGCAGGCGCGTCGCCAGCGCCGAGGTCATGCCCGCATCACCCTTCACAAATTTACGAATATCGTCGCGGAAGATGCCGTTCCACTCCGCCCACCGTCCCCAGGAAGGTAAGGTGCCGACCTGATACAGACCAGCCGCGTCCCAGGCTTCGGCAATCAACTTGATGTTCGCCAGCACTGGGTCGTAGGCAAGGTTTTCGAGCAACGGGGGTTTCTTGAGCACTCTGCCATCCTGCCCGCGTCCCAGGATCGACGCAAGGTCGAAGCGAAAACCGTCCACATGCATCTCGGTGACCCAATAACGCAGGCAGTCGACGATGAAGTCGCGCACCACGGGATTGTTGCAGTTCACGGTATTGCCGCATCCGGAATAATTCAGATACTTGCCGGTGACGGGGTCGAGGATGTAGTACGTGGGGTTGTCGATGCCGCGAAACGACCAGGTTGGCCCGGTTTCATCATTCTCGGCGGTGTGGTTGAACACCATGTCGAGAATGACTTCAATGCCGGCCTGGTGCATCGACTTGACGAGGCGCTTGAATTCGCGCACCTGCTCGCCGTCGGCGATATTCGAGGAATATGCCGTATTGGGCGCGAAAAACGCAGTTGGCTGATAGCCCCACAGGTTGACCAGAGGCTCACCCGTGAACGGATTTACCCGATCGGTGTCGGCCTCTTCGAATTCGTTTACGGGAAGGAGTTCGACCGCGGTCACACCCAACTGCTTGAGGTATGGAATTTTCTCGATCAGTCCGGCGAAAGTGCCCGGGTTAGCGACACCTGATGAAGGATGGCGGGTGAAGCTGCGCAGATGCGTTTCATAAATGATGCTATCGACCAGAGGAATGTTGAGCTGCTGATCGTCCCCCCAGTCGAAATGGTTCTCAATCACGACACAGTGTCTTCTGGGATGAGTCCCGGCCTTATAAGTTCCCCATGCTGCGCCATTCGATATCACGCGGGCGTAGGGATCGAGCAGGCTGCGGGAGGGATCGAAGCGGTCGATCTGTGGTTCAAGATTGGGTTGCATGTCGAAGCGGAACGCGTAGTGCGCGCCGACGTCGAGGCCCTCGACAAAGATATGCCACACCTGGCCGATACGGTTGACGTGAGGGTCCAGCGAGATTTCACTGAGGACCCGCTCGGAGCCTGGCTCGTAGAGCAACAGCTTGCACGAAGTAGCGGGCTTGGAAAAGATCGCGAAATTCACTCCAGTACGGTTGACGGTGGCCCCCAAAGGCAAAGGATGTCCGCGGGTGACGTGATACGTTCGCGGAGGCAAGACAGGATTAATCGCGGGAGATGTTTTGGAACTTTTTGCTGTGCCCATGATGAGTGGCCGGCGTCGCACGGCCAAAAGAATGGGATACCAGAAAGCGGCCGTCGGAACAAGTGGATACGGTTGTCGATGCGCTAGCGCAAGCCGTCGGTTAGCAGGTGACGTGCCATTCGGGTGTAGAGATCGACTGCCTCAAGCAACTGCTTCTTCTCGATGTATTCGCCGTCGGTGTGGGCCACATGAATCGAGCCCGGGCCGATCAGTACCGGCTTTCCCCAATTAGTGAGAGCGGGGATATCGGTGGTGAAGGCAGCGATCATCGTCTCGATGCCGGGCACCGTGCCGAGCTCCATGAACGGAATCTCGAGGATGATGTTTGCTTCGGCGTTGCCGGACACGGCCGCCGTGATTTGCCGCCGCAGGTCATCGGTTGGTCCTACCAGGCGGATCAGCAGGTTCGCGGTGGCGTGGTCGGGAATTACGTTGGGCGCGCGGCCTCCTTCGATGAGGCCAATATTCATCGTCGATGGCCCAGCCTTGGGATGCACCGGAAGCTTTATTTTGCGGACATTCTCCAGCGCGTCGAGCAGCTTTTCGATTGCCGACTCGCCCAGCTCAGGATAAGCGGAGTGCGCCATTCTTCCCGTGGCGACGACTTCCACGCGCAGCGTTCCCTTGGAGGCGAGGGCGATGCGGTTCTCGGTGGGTTCGCCGTTGATCAGGAACTTGGCTCCGCGCGGATCAAGGTTGGCAGTTTGGGCACCCTGGCTGTCACGCTCTTCGCCGACGAGAAATAGCAAGCCGGCGTGAATTCCTTCCGCCTTGAGCTTTTCGGCCGTTGCGATCTCCGCCACGATGATGCCTTTGGCATCGCATGAACCGCGCCCGTAAATACGCTCCGGCGTCTCTGACGATGGGATGAAGGGAGGCACGGTGTCCATGTGCGTCGAGAAAACTAGCTCGGGACGCGGTTGATCGAGATGAGTGGCCCATACGTTGAAACGGTCGCCTTCCACCGGAATGCGCTCTACGACATAGCCCAAGCCGGCGAGTTCGTCCGCTAGGACATTGCCCACCGCAGCCTCGTTGCCGGTGATCGATTCGATGTCAATGAGCTTGCGGGTGAGGACGAAGGGGTCCATTTAGCAAGAATAGAGGATTTCACCACCGAGGCACAGTGAGACGGATACGTTGGAACCGTTGCTGCCGATTTACGTCATGGTCGAGCTCGACCTAGCGATTTCGCCGGCGAAGACTTCTTCCAGGGCCTGTTTCCGGTGCTCGAAGATGGAGCGCATCATGCGTTGAAAAATCATCGTCTCGAGCATTCTTCCGATCACCCCGAAGCCAATCTCGTACTCCACTTCATCGACGATGACCGTACCCTCGCGTCCCTCCACGATCTTCTCTTCAAAGGTGTGCGTGTGGTGCCATGCCTTGAACGGGCCCAGCTTCTGTATGTCAGAGAAATATTCGTTGAACGCAAACTCCGTGATCAGCGCGGTCCAGCGTTCGTGAATGGGGATGTAGGGAATCGCACGAAACTTGAAGGTGATTTCGGTGCCTGGGCCAGCCATGTGCTCGAGGCCATGCGGGCGCACTCCTTCCGGCAGCCGCGGCGGCACCAGGTTGAACTTAATGAGCTTCGCGCCCTGAGAGGGAGGCATGATACGAGGCAGATTATGCGGGTCGGAGAAGAACGCAAACACCTTCGGCACGGGAACAGGAATCCAATGCTCGACGTAGAGACGCTGGCTCATGACGCTGGGTTACAAGGGCGATTCAGGACGCAACGACTATACTTGCTCGACCTCAGAGTTTCCAAATTTTGTATCCTTCCATAACCGTGTAGTTGAGACTTAATTGAGAACCACTACAGACCTCGTCGCCTCCTCTCGAGGGCGGCCTGTCGCTCCGATACTCGGATTTATGCCGACAACTTAGGGTTTCTTCGGGAATTGACCCGACGCCGACGGTGGAGAATCGTCTCAGTAAACGCAAACTGTTGTGGAGGTCGTAGCGGGTGAGCGCAACCTGTCGTTGTCGCGCAGGCTCAGGAAAACTTTCACGTAAAACCGCAGATTTCCACTTGACACGATATAGAAAGGGCGTAAGATTCAGCCCAATGGTGGTAGATTGTGGGAGAGAGTGGAACACCCGATATCTCCCGTGGAAGCTGCTAGAGCGAATTGGGTAACTTGGCCAAACGCGCAATGCGACTGGAATTTAGCTCCCACGCGGGGTGGTTTTTCAGGTTTTCCTCCTTTCCCGGACACCAAATAACTTATCGGCCACACAGGGCCAGTCTTTATGTTTCGCGGTTCGCACTTAACCCGGCTGGACGACAAAGGGCGCCTAAAAATGCCCGCGGAATACAAGCGCCTCGCCGACGAGAAGTACGGAAGCAAATTCTATATCACAAGCTGGGATGGGAAGAGTGCCTATGTATATCCCATTCAGGAGTGGGAGACGATCGAGCGCAAGCTGGTGGGCCTGTCCACCTTCAACACTTCGAAGCAAAAGCTGTTGAAGCGGACCAGTTTCTATGGACAGGAAGTGGAGTTCGACGGCCAGGGGCGTTTGCTGCTGCCGGCAGTGTTACGCGAGTCAGCCGACCTGAAGGGCGAGGTCTCGGTAGCGGGACGATTGACGTACCTCGAAGTACAGAATGCCGAAGCGCTTCGCGAAGAAGTGGCCCAGCCCTTTACCGATGAGGATGCGAAAACCCTGGACGGTCTGGGTATTTAGTGAGGCAGAACGATCCATTCAACGTCTCGGAACGGGAGTGAATGGACAACGAGTTTCCAAGAGCGGACAGCGCCAGCGAGCGCGAACATGGCGAG
>Ga0070765_100002093_pt1 | contig 12415 bp, 10 predicted proteins | sample HubBroMetageWFT5_FD_71516 | JGI IMG/M metagenome (GOLD analysis project Ga0070765, IMG submission 71516) | Warmed and freeze-thawed soil microbial communities from the Hubbard Brook experimental Forest, New Hampshire - Hubbard Brook CCASE Soil... | ecosystem: Environmental > Terrestrial > Soil... | reverse complement strand
TGCTGGGGCCGCCGCCGGTCCCGACGATGTTGACCGTCCGGCGCGGCGGCGGGTCGGGGCGCGGGTTGCGCTCCTTCAGGGAGCCGAGCAGCGTGCTCACTGAGGTGCCATCCGGCATCCGGGTGGTGAGCGATGCCAGCACCGCGAGCGCCTCGCCCGGGTGCAAGCTCTTGCCGGCCAGTCGATCCCAGAAGTCGCCCCAGACCTCCTCCGAGACCGGGTAGCGCTGCGTGACCAGCGCCGCCAGCGCTTCTGAAGGTGTCTTACTCGGCATGCGCCGGGTCGCGTGCCTGGTCCACGTATGCCTTGATCGCGGCCACGGTGCGGAAGCTGTCGGGTCCGAGGTCGGAGTCGTCAACGCCGATGTCGAACTCGTCCTCGAGCCAGGCCACGACCTTGAGCAGGCCGAGGCTGTCCACGACCCCGCCGGTCAACAGGTCGTAGTCGTCCTCGAGATCCTCGACCGGGACATCCGGCATGAACTCCTCGACGATGAACGTCTTGATCTTCGTCGTCGTTTCATCCGCCATTGGCACGACTCCTCTCTAGCTCTGCGGCCACCGCCTTGCGGTCGACCTTTCCAGTTGATGTTTTGGGCAGGGGATCGGTAACGATCTGAATCGTTGAGGGCATCTCGGTGCGGGCCAGCCTGGTCGAGCAGTGCTGGCGGAGTTGCAGACTGTTGAGCTTCGCGTCGGCCTCGCGGCGAACGGTCGCGTGGAGACGCGCCCCGGCAAGCTCGTCCGGCACGGCGATCACCGCGACCTCGATCACCGCGGGGTGCTCCTGGATCGCCTGCTCGACGACCTGAGTGCTCACGCGGACGCCGCGGACCTTGACGTAGAAGTCGGCGCGGCCCTCCAGGGTGAGCGTGCCATCGTCGTGGCGCCGGACGATGTCACCGCTCTTGTAGTACGTACGGCCGTCGTCGTCCTCGAGCGTGACGAACTTCCCCTCGTTCAAGGACGACTTGAGGTAGCCGCGGGTCTGGAACGGCGTCCACACCATGAACTCGCCGGTGCCGGTGCCCTCGAGCGCGGTGCCGTCCTCGGACTGCACCCGGACGATGACGCCGGGTATCGGCTGGCCGACGGGAACGTTCGTCGGAACGTTGCCCTCGGCTAGCCCGAGGAACTCGTGGACGAGGCTGTCGTTGGTCTCGGTACAGCCGTAGACGTTGTAGAAGCGCGCGTTCGGGAACAGCTTGGGAAGCTCCGCGAGCGAGCTCGCCGGGATCTTGTCCCCGGTCGTGATCGCGTGCCGGACGCTCGGGAACGTCCGCCCGTCCTCGCGGTTGACGTCGATCAGCAAGCGGTAGAGCATCGGCACGGCCTGGAGCACGTTCACCTCGTTATCGCCGATGAGCTCGGCGAGGTAGGCGCCTTGCGTGGCCCGGTCCTGATCGACCATGGCGACCGTGCCGCCGTACTTGAGCGTGGTCCAGATGTCGAGCAGGCAGAGGTCGAAGTTGAGCGGCGCGTAGTTGGCGACCACGGTCCCCGGGCGGATCTCGAACTTAGCCGCGGCCCAGTCCGTGAATGCGTCAACTCCAGCGTTCTGGAGCGGGACGATCTTCGGGAGCCCGGTCGATCCCGAGGTTGTGAGCATGAACGTGACGCCCTCGGCGCCGCCCGCGGGTGGCCACTCCGATTGGCTCCCCAACCCACCCTCGCCCGGTTGTGCGCGGGCGTCGTCGACGAGCGCTCGGAGGCTGGCCGCGCTCTCGCTGCGCGGCCCGTGGGGCGATAGAACCTGGCTCGTGCCCGCCTGCGCGAATAGCTGGGCGAGCGTCTCGGACGCGAGCTCGATCGACGGCAGCAGGAACGCGTGGCCCGCGCGCAGGCACGCGATGATCAGCGCGATCGCCTCGGGGGACTTCTTCGCCCGGATCCCGACCGGGCGGTCGAGCGGGAGCCGCGCGCCCTCGATCTCGGCGTGTGCGGCGTCGGCCAGCGCCAGAAGCTCGGCGTAGGAGATCGGCTCGCCGTCCCAGATCAGCGCCGCCGCGTCGGGCCGGCGCTCGGCCTGCTCGGCGAAGTGGTCGGCGATCGTTCGCGTGGTGGTCTGGCTCATGACTGGGATGGGTGGGTTCCGATTACCGGAGACTGCAACTCGGCGCGGTGACGCTCGAACTCGCCGACCCAGCCCTGGATGCTGTCGGCGCGCAGCAGCCCGGTGCCGATCAGAAGCCCCTTGAAGCCGGAGTCGACCAGCTCGGCCGCGATCCTAGGGTCGAGTATCGCGCTGGCGCTCACCGGGCACGGCGTGCCGGCCTGGATCGTCGCGTCGAGCAGCGAGCGGCTCGTTTCGATGTCTCCGGGCTCGCGCTCGCGGGTGTTGATGTCCTTGTTGTTGACCGCGATGACGCAGTCGCCGGGGTGAACCACGGACTCGAGCTCGGCCTCGTCGACGATCTCGACGAACGGAGTGAGCCCATGGTCGAGCGCGAGCTCGATCAGGTGCTGGAAGGTTTTGGCGGGGAGGATCTTCGCGGTGAGTAGGACCGCCGAGGCGCCCATCTCCTTCGCCGCGACGATCTGCTTCTCGCGCGTGATGAAGTCCTTTTTCAGCAGCGGCACGTCGGTCAGGCCGGCCACCTCTTCGAGCATCCCGTCGTCTCCACCGAACCAGCGGCCGGTGACCACCGAGATGCACGGGGCGCCGGCGGCGAGGTACTGCTCGACGATCCCGGCGATCGTCCGGTCGCCGATCAGCTCGGCGCCCTCGCCGTCGCTGCGCTTGACCTCCATGATGATCGGCACCCGGCCGGCGAGCAATGCGTCGGTGAACGCACTAGGCATTCTGGCCCTCGTCTCTCCAGGCATGCGTGATCGCTCCGACCTGCGTGGCCGAGATCGCGCCGTCCGCGTCACGGGCGTTGGTGTCGACGTCGATGCCGAGGAACAGGCGGTGCGCGGCGAGCGATTCGTACTCGCCGCGATTGGCGGCGGAGATGCCGCCGGCGAGCAGGAACGGGCGGGAGAGCTTGGCGAGCAGAGGAGCCACGACCGCAGGGTCGAGGGCCTGTCCGGTGCTGCCGACGCGCCCGTCCTCGGTGACGACGTCGAACAGGAACACGTCGACCCCCGCCTTCTCGTAAGAGCCGATCAAGGACGCCTCGACGCACTCGCCGCCCTTGACGTGTAGGACCTTGATAACGCGGACGTCGCGGCCGAGGCCTTTGACCTTCCGCACGAACCCCGGGGTGGGGTAGCCGTGCAGCTGGACCCAGTGCACGGGCGCCGACTCAAGCGCGGCGCGCAGGACCTCGGCGTCCTTGGTGAAGGTGACGAGGACAGGCGCGGGGCCTCCCTCGGTCTCGGCCGCGCGCTCGGCGAGCGCGCGCCAGCGATCGAGCGGAAGGTCGTGTGGACCTCCGGGGACGGCGAGCCACAGGCCCACGAGATCGACCTGGTGCGCGGAGAGCGCCTCGAGCTCGGTCGGCTCGACGATGCCACACACCTTCACACAGGTTCTCCCGGTCCCACTTGCTTGCCCCGAGTGGCTCCCGCTCAGCAAGGCCACGAAATGGATTTCCCCCTTTGCGGTTGTGCGACTCCGGCTACGTACGTGCCAACCTCGCCCTGATTCGGGACTTTAACCGGTTGCGATCGTCGCTGGCAACCCCTGAAGCGGAACAGAAAAGAAACGGGGGCTGAGGTGCTCGCACCTCAGCCCCCGAATCGCTTGCCTATCTACTGATGCTCACCACGCCGCGATGCCGGAGAGGTTCGGCGGGTAGGTGCTGGGCGTAGTGCTGGGCAGCGTCTGGATCGGGATGATGGTCCCACCCGGGCCCAACTTGTAGGCCTCGATGTGGCTCCCACCGGGCACGATGATGCTCGGGTCGTCCACATAGAGGTACTTGTCGTCATGGCTGAATGCCTCGTCGCCGGGGAAGCCGGGACTGGTGTTGGCCTGCTTCAGTAGGTGCAGGTGGCCGTTGGGAGCGATCGACAGGCTCGCTACGGCGCCCGTGCCGCTCGTCGGCCCGCCCGTCGGCGGGGTCCCCGAGGACAGCGTGTTGGTCGTGAACGCGGTCTTGCCGTTCTTGGTGATGATCAGCCAGCAGGCTGCCCGTCCGCCCGACGCGGCGTTGCTGACGAAGGTCACCTTGCCGCTGTCCGACACCTTGTAGGTGGCGACCGATCCGGTGAACTGGCTGAAGTCCGCGGGATTCGGCATCGCGCCCGACGGCGTCTTGACGAGGCCCGCGTTGCTCACGATCAGGTACTTGCTCCAGGCCGAGAACCCGAACGGATTGGCTACTCCCTTGGTCGCGTAGGCCTGGGCCTTCCCGGCTCCGCCGCCCTGACCGATCGCGAACGTGTCGATCTCGCCGTAGGTGCGCGGCAGGCCGCGCTCGGTGACGGCGACGACAGCGCCGTCAGCGGTGAAGCCGATCCCGGCCGCGACGCCGACCTTGTCCTTCTTGCCCGACGGCGTCACCGCGGTGAGCTTCCGGTTCGAGCTGGCGATCCCGTGCAGGACGCCGCCCGAGGTGAAGGTCCAACCGTAGATGTTCTTGCTGATCTCGTTGACCGCGTAGAGCGTGTTACCGCTCGAGGCCAGGCTGATCGGGAGCTTTCCGTGCGTCGACGCGACCGACACCTTCTGCAGGCCCGAGCTCGTGACTCGGAACGACGTGACGGTGTTCGACCCCGCGTTGACCACGAACAGCAGCTTCCCGTTCGCCGTGAGGTTGATCGAGCCCGATGAGTCGACGATCGGGAAGCCGAACGGCGGCTCGCTAGCGATCCCCTTGCCTCCCGTCGGAACGGTCGCGGTCTGCGTCAATTGGCCGTTGGCGTCGCGTTTGTACACGAACACTGCGTTACCGCTCGGGTTGTTCGTCGCGGTGAAGACCCAGCCCCCTCCGCCGGTGCTCGCGCCCTGCGTGCCCGAGGCGGTGGCGGCGCCCGCCAGCACCGGTATGAGCAACGCGGCAGCGGCAACCGCCACGGCCACCAGTCGCGCGCCCTTCATGGCATTTCTTCCCATCTAGCCCTCCGTTGAAAAGGTTGTTAGCGCCCGGCTCCGCGCCCCGTATCGCCGGGCAGAGTAGCGCATGGTCGTGGCGGATGTGACGATTTTGGAAAGGCGATACGCCGATTGCAGGGTGGCGCCGGCCACAATCACTGATCTAGGATCGTGGCTCACGATCACGCTCTAACCGGAGGGATTTGTAAATGGGGGAGGTCTACTCGCTGCCCGAGGCAGCGGTCCACACTGCGCTCCCGGCGACCGATCTTGAGCGCGCCAAGGAGTTCTTCCGGGAGAAGCTTGGCCTCACGCCCACCTCGGAAACCCAGAGCACGGCGCTCTACCAGGTTCGTGATGGCCAGCTGGCCCTGTTCGAAACCAACGGGAAGCCCTCAGGTGACCACACGCAGATCGGGTGGACGGTCGCCGACATCGAGGCGACGGTCGCGGAGTTACGCGACCGGGGCGTTATGTTCGACGACTACGACTCCCCGGGTTTCAAGACGGTGAATGGGATCGTCTCGTTCGGATCCACCAGGTTCGCGTGGTTCCGGGACAGCGAGGGCAACGTGCACAACCTCGCGCAGTACGGCTAGCCACGGGCGACGTGGCGGGGCTCGGAGCCCCGCCACGCCACCTTGCACTCAGTTCGCGGCCAGTCCCGAGATGAGAGTCGGGAGGGTGGCTCCTTGGGTGATGGCGGTGAGGCTGCCATCACCGTTGATCGCGAACACGTCGATATGGCTCGTCGCCGGCGGCGGCGGGACGTTCGGATCAGCCACGTAAAGGAACTTCCCGTCCGAGCTGATCGCCTCGTCCGTGGGGCTCCCTGCGCCGAGGTCGGTCTGTCCGATGCGCGTCAACGTGCCGCCGGACCCCACCCGATAGGTGGTGAGTCCACCGGCGCCGGTGCCGATCCCGTTGGGCGGGCCCAGGATCGGCGCGGTCGACAGCGTGTTGGTGACGAACGCGAACTTGCCGTCCTTGCTGAGAACGAGCCAGCAGGCCCCGCGTCCACCGCTCAGGACCGTCGTGCTGACGGGAGTCAGCGTCCCGTTGCCCGAGAGGCTGTACGACGAAGCCGACCCCGTGAATTCGGCCGCATCCAGGATCTGCGGGATGGGCAGGGTGCCTGCGGGGTAGTCGAACACGGGATTTTGCGGGATGCCGATCACCTTGCCGACGTTCGAGACCAGCAGCGTCCCCGAGGAGGTAAACGCGAACCCGAACGGATTGGCGTCGACGCTGGCACTGCGGTCGGCCTGCTCGAGGGTCAACGAGCCGTTCGGATTGACCGCGAAGGTGTCGATCGCGCCGACAGTGCTCGGTACGCCGCGCTCGGTCACCACTAGCTGATGCCCGTCTGGGCTGAAGCTGATCTGCGCGGCCACCCCGCCCGCGTTCGGCGGGGCCGGACCCGATGGGAACAGGGGCGAGATCAGCTGCGAGGAACCTGGGATCGACGACAGGTGGCCGCTGTCGGAGAAGTAGTAGCCGGCAATCGTGCTGCTCTGCTCGTTCACGACGTACAGCAGGTGCCCGTACGTCGTCAGGCTCACCGGAAGCACCCCGCCCGAGCTGACGCGGTCCACGAGCTTCAGTCCTTGACCGGTCGTGCGCAGGGAACTGATGGTGTTGTCGCCGTCGTTGACGACGAACAGCAACCGGCCATTCTTTGCCAGCGCCATCGAGCCGGACGAGTCGACGATCGGGAACCCGAACGGCGGCTGCGCCGCGATCCCGGTCCCGCCGGTGGGCACGGTCGGACCCTGCGTGAGCGTCCCGTCCTGATGGCGCGTGAAAACGATCACTCCGTTGCCGCTCGGATCGTTGGTCGTGGTGTAGACCGCGCCCACGGCGGAATCGCCGTGGTGGCCGTCATGGTTTTTCCCGTGATGGCTGTCCTGATGATGGCCGCGGTGATGGTGGCCCTTCGCGTTCGCGTTGTGGTGCGCGAGCGCGCTGGCCGGTAGCAGGAGCACCGCAGCGCTAACTGCAAGCAGCCCCAACATCCGCGCAGTTCGCACGGCATGCCGTCCCAGTCCCATGTTGCCCTCCATTGTTTGATGCGCCCCGGCCGTGCCTACGGCCGTTAACCGCCCACCCTAACGCCCCCCACTCCGGGTTTGGGTGATTTTCCGGTTAAACGATGCTGGCCTCGCGCCGCGCCGCGACCAGGTCAATCGGTCTGCTCAGCGCCTGTAGCGCCGCCATTTGCTCGCTCGCAGCGACGCGGCCCGCCTCGAGGAACAGGTCGGCCAGGTTGAAGTCGCGCCATTCGGCGGGGCCGAAGCGAGGGGCGATCACCACGTCGCCGAGCGCCGCGTGGCGGGCGCTGGTGTCGAGCTGGCTGAGGTCCATCGCCTCGAGGATGGTGTCGAGCGGTCCGTGGCGCCTCGGCTTCGCCGGCTCGCCTTCGGGCTCGTCGGGGATGCCGGGCCAGCGCTCGAGCGATTCGGTGCCGAGCAGGTTGACCGACACCAAGATGTCGGCTCCGTCTTCGAGAACCGCTGCCGTGGGGACGGGGACGAGCGCGATCGCGTCGATCAGCCGGTGCCCGTTTCGCTCCTGCGTCGGGAACACCCCGGCCACCGAGAGTGCCGCGAGCAGCGCCTCCCACAGCGGTCCGCGGCGCTGGGCCACCGGCGCGCGCGCGGTCAGGTCGACGGCCATGATCACGAGCGGGACCTGGGTGTGGGAGAAGAACGCGCCCTTGGTCGCCTCCTTGAGCAGGCCGGTCAAGGTCTCCATGCCCGCCGCTCCCACGAGCGGCGACTTGAACAGCTGGGCCGTGTTCTCGGCGCTGAACGCCTCCCGGAAGCGGGCGTCGACGTCGCGCGCGTTGTAGCCGAGCGCGATCTGGCTGGCCACGAAGCCGCCGATGCTGCTCCCGCCGACGTAGTCCACGGTGTATCCGGCTCGCTCGAGCGCCTCGAGCACCCCGACGTGGGCGTAGCCCTTGGCCCCACCTGCGCCGAGCGCGAGCCCGAGCTTGGTGCGAGTCAGATGGCGGGCGATCCAACTGGTGTCGGCGTCGGTCAGCGGAAAATCGCGCTGGCGCGGACATTCGCGCACGACCAACTTCAGGGCGGCGGTCGGCCACATCTGGCTGGCCTGGCGCGCCTCGTCGGAGACCAGCACGATCTCGAGCCGCCGCCCCTCGGCGGCCTGAGCGACGTTTCCAAGCCGCGCCGCCTCCTCGGCGTTTCCGACCAGCGCCACCACGCGGTCCGCCTCGTCGAGCAGCACGCCCACGGTGTCGGGATCGAACTCACTCGGGATCAACACGGTGGCGTGCTCGCCGGCCAGCTCGTCGGCGGCCGTCAACGCGCCGGCGAAGGACAGCGAGCGGTCGGCGACGGTGACGGGCTGGGCGCTGGCCATGCGCGCGGCAGCGACCAGGCCCGGGATCACGCCTTTCAGGGAAGGTCCCGCGATCAGGCCGATCTCCTCGCCGCGGGTCGAGCTCGACCGCACGCTCGCGCTGAACAGCGCCGCGCTCCGCGCGCTGGCCCGGAACAGCCGCTCGCGCTGGGTCTGGATGACGTTGATGAGGATGCGGGGGAACTGTCCCGCGAGCTCGAGCAGGTCGGGAGCGTCGAGCTCGAGCGTGTCCGTGATCGTGCTTGCCGACACCGTCGCGGTCCGCTCGGTCCCGGTAATCGCGTCCTGGGCGCCGATGACGTCGCCCTTGCGCATCCGCAGCTCTATCTCGCCACCGCCGGCGGTGGTGCCGGCGGTCCAGATGACGAGCCCGCCGGTGATCAGCCAGATGCGGTCGCTCGGGTCCCCGGCCTCGCACAGCTGCTCGCCGGGCGCGAATTGGCGCGGGCGCATGCGCGAGGCCACGACCTCGAGCTGGTCGGGGGTGAGTCCGTCGAACAGGCGACTTCCGCCGAGCGAAGGGTCTCGGGCCATCTCGCTACGTGCCTGCGGAAGTCATTTTCCGGCGGGAGCCTAAGCGGGACCCGACGGGCGGTCAAGGAAAGAAATCGTCACAGCGGCGTAAGGTCGCGTGTATAGACTCACGCCGGCAATGGACACCAGCGAGGCCCGGGGCGTATCTGGAAGCCTGCCGATAGTCACCGGCAAGAAGCTGATGCTGTTCTCCGGCCGCGCCAACCCGGACCTGGCGTCGGCGATCGGCCACAAGCTCGGGATCGAGCTCGGTCACATTACGCTCAAGACGTTCTCGGCCGGCGAGGTGTACTGCCGGATCGACGAATCGGTGCGCGGCGCGGACGTGTTCATCGTCCAGCCGACGTGCGGCAACCCGGAGACCGGGGTCAGCGCCAACGACGCGATGATGGAGCTGCTGGTGATGATCGACGCCGCCGTCGGGGCTTCCGCCCACCGCGTCATCGCGGTCATGCCTTGGTACGGCTACTCGCGCCAGGACAAGAAGTCGGCGCTCCGCGAGCCGATCACCGCGCGGCTGGTCGCCCAGCTGCTCGAGACCGCCGGCATCGACCGGATACTCACCATCGATCTGCACGCCGGCCAGGTCCAGGGCTTCTTCCGCAAGCCCGTCGACCACATGACCGCATTGCTGCTGATCGCCGAATATTTCGCCGGGCTCGAGCTCGATGACCTCGTCGTCGTCGCCCCCGACGTCGGCCGCGTCAAGCTCAACCACAAATTCGCCGACATGCTCGGCGCCGACCTGGCGTTGATGACCAAGGAGCGGCCGGCGCAGCAGGTCGCCGAGGTGGGCTACGTGATCGGCGACGTCCGTGGCAAGACCGCCGTGATCCTCGACGACATCATCGACACCGCCGGCACGCTGACCGCCGCCGGACAGACCGTGCTCGACGAGGGTGCGGCCCGGGTATTCGCGGCATGCACCCACCCGGTGTTCTCGGGCCCCGCCTATGCGCGGCTGGCCGAGTCGCCGTTCGAACAGGTGGTGGTCACCGACACGATCCCGCTCCGCGAGGGGGCGCCGGACAAGGTGGTCGTACTCTCGACCGCCGGGCTGCTCGCCGACACGATCCGTCAGATCTTCACCGACGGATCGGTGAGCGCGGTTTTCGGCGGCGAGAACCAGCTGTTCTAGCCGCCGCATCCCACCAATGAACGGCCGGTGAACGGCAGGACCGGACGAGTTGCAGCGGCCATCCCGTTCCGTCATGATGCTCACCGGACGTGGACCGACGAGGGGGTTGTAACCGGGGCTCGGTGTCGCCGACGACGCATGGTCGGCGCGCGGGTCAATGCAATGACCCCGACCGACCAAGGAGGAGCTGATGGCAGACGACCGTTCGGCGTCGATGCTCGAGCTGATGCCGATCGATGCACCCAGCGGCCACTACGACGTGGCGGTCCTGGGTGGCGGCCTTGCCGGGCTGACCATCGCGATTCAGCTCAAGCGTGAGCGTCCCGAGACCCGGGTGCTGGTCACCGACAAGCGCACGGAGCCGGCGCCCGAGGCGGCGTTCAAGGTCGGCGAGTCGAGCGTCGAGATCGGCGCGTATTACTACCGCGAGATGATCGGGATGCGCGATCACCTCGAGAAATACCAGCAGCGCAAGCTCGGGCTGCGGTTCTACATGCCGGCGGGCGACAACTCCGACATCACCAAGCGCGTCGAGTTCTGCACTCCCGGACACCTTGATGCGTTCACCCATCAGATCGACCGTGGGCGGTTCGAGAACGAGCTGTTCCGGCGCGCTCGCAAGGCAGGGGCCGACGCCTTCCGCGGCTGGCGCGTGCAGGACGTCAACCTCGGCGCGGACAGGCACACGATCCTCATGTCACAGGAGGGGGAGGAGTGCATCGCCACCGCCCGTTGGGTCGTGGACGCTTCGGGGCGGGCGAACATCCTGCGGCGCAAGCTCGGCGTGGGTGAGGGGGTCGACACCGGCCACCACTGCAACGCGGCGTGGATCCGGCTGGCCGGCGGCATGGACTTTGAGGACTGGACCGACGACGAAGACTGGCTCGGGCGGATGCCGGAGAAGGGCCTGCGGATCCACTCCACCTCGCACCTGATCCAGCCCGGGTACTGGCTGTGGCTGATTCAGCTCGAGTCGGGGCCGATCTCGATCGGCGTCTGCGCCGACCCGCGCTTTCACCCGTGGGAGGAGATCTCGAGCTTCGACGCGTGGATGGACTGGATGAAGCGCAACGAGCCGCAGCTGCACGCGGCGCTCGACGGACGCCGCGCGGACGTGCTCGACTTCCTCCGCGTCCAGGACTACTCGTACGGGTCGACCCGCTTCTTCTCTGGTGCTGATCGTTGGACGTTGGTCGGTGAGGCGGGGGCGTTCCTGGACGCGCTGTACTCGCCGGGGTCTGACTTCATCGCCTTCTCGAACACCTTCAGCTGCGAGCTGATCGAGCGCGAGCTCGACGGCGAGGACGTGACCGAGTTGTCGGACTTCTACAACGACTTCTACCTGTCGCTGTTCAACACCACGGCGCACCTGTACCGCGACAACTTCCAGCTGTTCGGTAACCCGCAGGTGATGGTGGCGAAGTTCGTGTTCGACTCCTCGACTTACTTCTCGGGGATCGGCAATGCCTGGTGTCACGGGAAGATGCGCAAGCCCGAGGACATCAGGCGTTTGGGACAGGTGCTGCGGCCCGCGATCGAGATGCTGCCGCGGATGCAAGAACTGTTCCGCGACTGGAACGCGATGGAGAACACGCCGTTCGAGGGCGTCTCGGTGCTGCCGAAGACGCTCAAGCCGTACATCCAGGCGCAGGCCGACATGGCCCATGACGCCGATGGCGACGAGGTGTTCGAGAACTCGCGAAAGAACGTCGAGTATTTGAAAGCGCTCGCGGTGTGGATCTTCCACCGGGCCGCGCGGAATTTGGCTGAGCCGCCGGACGAGAATCGGCGCATCGACCCGACGGCGATCAGCCTGCATCCCGAGCGCTGGGACGCGGACGGCCTGTACTCGGAGGATGGCATCAGCCTCGTCGAGGCGATCGAGATGCTGCCGGGGATCGAGGAGATGGACCTCGAGAAGCGCGGCGCGGTGGTCGCGGCCTAGTCGGGGACTTTGACGTGAACATTTCGGAACAAGGAGAGCACCGTGGGCACTGATAGGCAGCCGGCTGACAGCTACGACGTGGCGATTCTCGGCGGCGGCCTGGCCGGGTTGACTCTCGGGATTCAGCTCAAGCAGGCACGTCCGGAGACAAGCATCTTCATCGCCGAGAAGCGCAAGGGCCTGGCGCCGGAGGCCGCGTTCAAGGTGGGGGAGTCGACGGTCGAGGTCTCGGCTCACTACTTCGCCGACATCGTCGGGGCCAGGGAGCACATGGAGAAGGACGAGCTCCACAAGTTCGGCCTCCGTTGGTGGTTCCCGGCCGGAGGGAACGTGCAGATCGCCGACCGGATCGAGCGCGGGATCAACCAGCCGCTCCCCGAGCCGAGCTTCCAGCTCGACCGGGGCCGGTTCGAGAACTACCTTGGCGATCG
>Ga0070765_100002091_pt1 | contig 12418 bp, 4 predicted proteins | sample HubBroMetageWFT5_FD_71516 | JGI IMG/M metagenome (GOLD analysis project Ga0070765, IMG submission 71516) | Warmed and freeze-thawed soil microbial communities from the Hubbard Brook experimental Forest, New Hampshire - Hubbard Brook CCASE Soil... | ecosystem: Environmental > Terrestrial > Soil... | reverse complement strand
CTGTCGGCCGTGGTTTTTCAGGCTTGCGTGTCAAACGTTGCGCTTTATTTCTCTGCGCGATGTTGATCCTGTTTGCGTCTGCAGACGCCGCTCTGTCGCAAGAACCCGCCACAAGCCAGCAACAGTCCACTTCGCAACCGTCTAACCCTGCACCACCGACAGCCCCGGAACAAACTGCCAGTCCTGCCACAAAATCTCAGTCCCCTTCGGAAGCGGTTGAAGTTGATACCCAATCAACCGTGCCGTTTCAGTCGCACGTGAACTTGGTTCCGGTGCGCGTGGTAGTCCACGACGGAAGCGGAAAAGTGGTCACCGATCTGACCAAAGAAGATTTCCGGTTATTTCAAGACCGCCGGCCGCAAACAATTTCGAATTTCTCGGTGGAAACTCCGGCATCTGCTGCGCAACAGGTTGTGCGAGGCGTAGCTAGCAATGCTCTACCTGAGCAGCCGGATGCGAATGCGGGCGCGCCGGGAAACCTTGCGCTGCCCTCTCGATTCGTGGCGCTTCTTTTTGATGACGTGCATTTCAAGTTAGAAGACCTGATGCAGTCGCGTCTGGCCGCGCTGCGTTTTCTGGATTCGTCAGTGCCAGCGACCGAGCGCATTGCTATTTTTACTACTTCGGGACAAACGCAAGTGGATTTCACCGACGATCATGCCAAGATTCGGGAGATGCTGACACAGCTGATGCCGCATTTCATTGGCGGGTACGATCCTTCGGGCACAAGCCAGTGTCCGCCGATGAACTACTATGAGGCTGACCTGATTCAAAACAAGAATGACCATCAAGCTCTGGAGGCCGCAACGGACGACGCGATCGCCTGTTCCGGTTTCAACGGCGCAACAGCAGCTAGCCAAGCGCGTATGCTGGTTAACTCAACAGTGATGGAGCTACTCAACGCCGGAGACACTAATACGGAGTATTCGGTTCGACGGCTGCTTGAGGTGGTTCGGCGGATCTCGGTGCTTCCGGGCCAGAGGACCATTGTCTTGGTTTCGCCGGGATTTCTGACGCCGAATCACGAATACGATATTTCCGAGGTCATTGACAAGGCCAATCGCGCAAACGTTTTCATCAACACGCTAGATGGACGCGGACTCTACACCGTGGATGCAATCGGAGATGTGAGCCGTCCTGCCCCCGTTCCCTCTAACTCTGCCGCCATGGCACTGGACCTGAGTTACCGGGTTACGGGTGAAGAGCGCCAGTCGGACGTGCTAATGGATTTGTCGAATGGCACGGGCGGCTTTTATTTTCATAACAGCAACGACCTAGACGCGGGATTCCGCATGACCGCTACGGTCCCGGAGGTTTCCTACCTGCTTGCATTTATTCCCGAAGCGTTGAAATTTGATGGGAAGTTTCACTCGATTAAAGTCACTATCGCGAGAAAAGGAAGCTATACCGTTCAGGCTCGCAAGGGATTCTTCGCGCCGAAACATGGCCTCACTCCGGAAGAAACGGCGAAACAGGACCTGGAGGAGGCGGTTTTTTCGCAGGAAGAGCAGCACGGCGTCCCCATCGAATTGCATCTGCAATATTTCAAGAGTGACGCGGTGAATGCGAAGCTCTCCGTGCTGACCCACGTGGACGTGTCTCAGGTGCGTTTCGAAAAGTCGCAGGGAAGAAATCTTGACGACTTGTCATTTGTGGCAGCTCTTTTCGATCGCAACGGAAATTTTATTACCGGTAACCAGAAGACCGTGGAACTGCGTTTGAAGGACGTCACTCTGCAACGGCTGACACAGACCGGCATGACGGTGAAGATCGGATTCGATGTGAAACCGGGTGGATACATCGTGCGCCTGGTTATGCGAGACTCAAAAGCAGCTAACCTTTCCGCAAGAAATGGCGTGATTGAAATACCGTAGGACGGAGGATCAACAATGAAGCATCGCCGATTGGCGCTGTACATATTTCTGTTGCTGGCATTTCTCGTACTGGGAAGCTTCGGCGAACATTTGCTGGCGCGGCAGTCGTCGCAGAACTCCACGGCGCAGCAATCCGATCAACCTGTCATACAACTGCCGACAATCAAGAGCGAGGCTCGAGCGGTGCGCGTGGACGTGGTCGTTACAGACAAAAAGGGCAATTACATACACGATTTGAAAGCTGAGGATTTCAAGGTTTACGAAGACAACAAGCAGCAGGCGATTGTGAATTTCTCCTTTGGAATTAACCCCAGCGCCCCTGCTTCGGCACAAAGGCGCTATCTGGTTTTGTTCTTCGACAACTCGACGATGGCGTTTACGGATCAGCCCTATGCACGCACCGCGGCGGCAAAATTTATCGACCAGAATGCGGGGCCCGATCGAGTAATGGCTGTGGTGCAATTTGGCGGAAGCATCAGGATCGTGCAGAATTTCACGGCCGATCCTGTACGGCTAAAGAAGGTGGTGGAACAGATCGGGACTTCAGCAGTGCACTCCAATGCCGAGACGTCCACGATCGGGCCTGGAGTTAACGGCGATCCCTCTATAGCACTGTCGAGCGCCGGTGCAGACATGCTGGATGCCCGCATGATGGAATTCGGAGCGCAGAGTTTGTTGCTGGCCATTCGAAATATGGCGCAAAGTCTGGCGACCATTCCAGGGCGAAAGAGCATGATCCTGTTCACTTCAGGATTTGCGGTTTCGCCGGAGCGCCAATCGGAATTAACAGCGACGATCGATGTCTGCAATAAAGCAAATGTGGCAGTTTACCCGCTCGACGTGCGCGGGATTTCAACTCCGATGTCATTTATTCCAGGTAACTCGCCTGACGGTCCCGGCCTTGCTTCCAATCACGCCGCGGGCCAAAACGAAGGTTTTCAATCCACGGGGCCGCGGCTACAGTTGGCCTCTTATCACCCGTCTTCTCCGAGTGAAGTAGCGTACTTTCAGCACGGAGGCGGTGGAGGCGGAGGCGGACATGGTGGCGGCGGTGGTGGAGGCACGGGCGGCGGGGGAACTACTGGGGGAGGCGGTGGAGGAGGTAAAGGTGGCACAGGCGGAACCGGTGGCACTGGAGGCGGAGGCAGAGTAGGCGGTCCGGGCGGGACTTACGGTTACACAAACTACACGCAGCCGCGGTCTATCGTTCCTCCATTTCCGCCGTCTGCATCAGTAAATCAGCAACTGCTTTACGAACTGGCAGAAGGGACCGGCGGATTTCCAATTCTCAACACAAACGATTTGTTCGCGGGGCTCCAGAAAATCGCGGCGGAGCAGAATGAATACTACCTGCTGGGTTATGTGCCGGGTGATTCGGGTGAAGGAAGTTGCCACACCCTGAAAGTAAAGGTGGAGGGTCACGGAGGAGCAAACGCCAGAGCGCGCAGCGGATACTGCAACGGAAAACCGATCGACCCGCTGGCTGGAAAGCCGATCGTGAAAGATCTTGAGACCCGGGCGCAGACCGCGGCACCTACGCCGGGAGGTTCGCTGGAAGCGCCGTTCTTTTATACTTCACCGAATGAAGCGCGGATAAACCTGGCGATGGAAGTTCCGGCGTCAACCATCGATTTCGAAAAGGTGAAGGGCAAATATCATGCGGATGTGAACGTGTTGGGTATCGCATATCGCACGGACGGAACTGTCGCTTCACGGTTCAGCGACGAAATCACCATGGATTACGAAAAGGACGATTGGCAGAAGTTCACCCAGCTTCCGATGCGCTATCAGAATCAATTTTCCATCGCTCCGGGACAGTACAAACTGGATGTAGTGCTTTCCGGTGGTGGACAAAAATTTGGGAAGTACGAAGTTCCGCTGGCGATCGAGCCTTATGATGGGACCACGTTCAGCCTGAGCGGCGTAGCGATGAGCAATCAGATGCGCCGTATTTCTGACACGGAAAGCGAACTCGATGCCGATTTGCTGGCGGACCGGCTGCCAATGATCGTGCAAGGCGTGGAGTTGACGCCTTCGGGCAGTAACCACTTCAAGAAGACGGAGCGGGTGGTGCTTTACGCGCAGATTTACGATCCGCATCTGGTGGATGCGAATCCGCCTGCCGTTGGATGCGAATATGTGGTGACCGATCTAAAGACGGGAAAGAAAGTGCTGTCCACCGGCGGAATCCCAGTGGCGAATTTTGAGCAAAAAGGAAATCCGGTAATTCCGTTGGCGCTGAAGGTTCCGATTGACACCTTTGCACCAGGGGACTACCGCCTGGAAATGTGGGCTGGTGAAGCGGGGGGAGCAGTTTCGAAGATTAGAAGCGTAACGTTTACGGCCGAGTAGACATCTAACTTCTCAGCAGTGATAAGGCTTGGCGGCTTGTCTCCGGGTCCCGTTTGCATTCGAGCGCAGCCGGGCGCCTAGTGTGGGTTTGGCGCTTGCTGCATGTTGTTGACTCGGAGTAAACTGCTGCTCCCCGCATTGAGGCGTTATGGACAGGCCCCTATTTGCAGGCTTCGGACTGCGCGAGAACCCTTTCAGCGTTAGCCCTGATCCCAAGCGTTTATTCCTGACGCGGCAAACCCAAAAAGCATTCAACGATATGGTCGCGGGGATACAGTCGCGCCAAGGTCTGATTCTGCTTACCGGCGATGTGGGTACAGGGAAAACGGCCCTTCTGAATTCATTGGTTGCCTGGCTGCAGCACGAAGGCATACCAAAAGCTCTGATTGTGAATTCTCATCTGGAAATCAGCGAGCTGTTTGAATTGATGCTTGCGGATTTTGGCGTCCCGGGAGTAGACCAAAACCGTAGCGCGTTCGCGCGGTTAAACGCCTGGCTGCTGGAACTTCACCGCACTGGACGTACGGCGGTGTTGATTATTGATGAGGCGCAAGGGCTTCCCTCACACACGCTGGAAGAGATCCGGCTGCTGCTTAATCTGGAGACCGCAAGGGGCAAACTGCTCCAGATAATTCTTTCAGGGCAACCGGAATTCGAACACAAGCTCAGACGCTCGGAATTGCGACAAATTCAACAGCGCGTGGGAATCCGTTGCAAGACAGGATCTTTGACGCTGGAAGAGACGCGCAATTGCATCCAACAGCGGTTGCGCATGGCGGGCGCTTCGGATGATTCGATTTTTTCGCCCGAAGCCACCGAGGCTGCGTTCTTTTATTCGCGCGGGATTCCAAGGGTAATCAACCTGCTTTGCGAACATGCGCTTCTGAGGGCGCTTGCCGCTGAGATACGTCCAGTGCCGGCGAGCATGATTGAAGATGCTTCACGAGAGTTGCAATTCGATTTGGACAGGCCGATTACTTCGGCGAGGGCAGCTCAGATCGTGGTGCCGCGCACAAATTTGATACCGATGCAGCATGTTTCGAACAAACCGGCGATGGCATTCGCTGCGGCCGTGGGGCCGTCTGGCGAACACCATCCAGAACCGGAGAATATTAAGGCTGTGGCCCTCAGGACCAGAGATAGCACAGCGCACAATCCTCCTGAAAAGACCGCGGCACAATCGTTTAGCCGGGGATATGTGGCGAGCGTTGCGCGAAAGGCGGAGCTGCAAGGTGGTGTGAGGATACCTGCGCCGGCTGCAACTCCGAACTTTCCACGCCCGAATGCTGCAAATATGCGCTTTGCCGATGTGGGAGAAATTATCGCTGATCTTGGGCGTTCCGCGGCGGCGAGTGCCCCTGTGCGGATAAATTCAACTGCGATAAAGAAGAGCCCGCCAGCCCCGGCGATCGCCAAACGAGACTTGAGCGAGGCTCGTGTTAGAGCCGGCGAAGCAATTTCTGAGGTTCGCGCGACCGTGGCGCATGCGATGTCTGGGGTGCGCGCTAGAACGGCGGAAGCGAAGTCAGGTCTTGGCGCAAATTGGAGAGCGACAGTCGTTCCGCGAATTCGAGCTCGCGTGAGCTGGCTTAAATCTTATGGACAGCGGTTGTCGCGGCAATGTGCTGCGAAAGGATCGCGGGTACACGCGCGAATAAGCAGGGCGTCGCCGGGGTTTGCGCGGGCGACCTCGTCGCTCGTTTTTTGGCTGAAGGAACCGCTTCCCATAGCACCTGCCCTTCGCGGAAATATCAAGGTGCGCGCGAAGAGTGAAGAAGATGGACGATTGTCGGCGTTGAACAATATGCTGTGGGAGAGAGCGGAGCCTGTTCTCCGGTGGCTACAGGCGCCCGCTCGATCTGCGCAGAGGCACTAGTTGCGAGCGCGTTAAAGCCTTGCTGAAGTTGCGTTAAGATGCCGGGCTAAAGCCCGGCGCTGCGTCGATCCCTGCAATGTAAAACCGCCAGGCTACACTTAACTTCTTCCGGCGAGGCCCGCCTTTTGCATCGCATCCCGGATCTTCAAAACGTACTGGGTCAGGGCTTCCTGCTTTCTTGTTGGCGTCCACGAGAACTCGTGCGCAAAAACATCCGCCACGTCGGCACTTGCGCTCAGAGATGTTTTCCAGTTGCGTGTTCCGATGCCGAGCCGGCGCAGCAGTACGTCTTCCAGCGACATTGCCATTTCGTTGTGGATTGCGAAGAGCGTTTCTGCCCGCAACAAACTCGTGTCAGCGGACAGAAGGCCAGTAGGCAGAGGGTCTTTTTTTATTTGCTCCATAACATTCGGCGCGGCGGCGCCGTATCGTCCAGCCAACTGCTTCGCGGTGATCTCGGGCAATGCGTAGAGCTTTTGTAAAGTTTGCCAATAATCCGCGGAGAAACCGGCGGAGCCCACTAATTGGTGGTTTAAAGTCGGGCACTTCGAGACTGGAATGCCGAGATATTTTTGTACCGCGTTAACCGCGTCCTGGGCCATCGCGCGATAGGTTGTCCATTTGCCGCCCATGACGCTGATCAGGCCGGAATGGGTCTCGAGTTCCACTTCGTGGCTCCGCGCCAGTTTTCGGGTGTTTTTTGCCTTTCCGGAAGTTAAGAGCGGTCTGACACCTGCGAAGCCGCCGAGGATTTGGTCCGCGGTTACCGGCTTGTCCAGGTAGCGACGGAGATGGCGCAGAAGATAATCAACTTCATTTGTTTGCAGATGGACACCTTCGAGAGAATGAACCTCTTCATCTGTCGTGCCGACTAGTAAACTTCCCTGCCAAGGAATGGCGAAAAGCACGCGGCCATCTTCGGTCTTTGGAATAAGCAGAGCGTCCTTGCCGCCGAGAACTTCGAGCGGCAAGATGATGTGAATGCCCTTGCTCCACCGTATGCGCGGACGTGAGTCGGGCTTAGCCAGCGTGCGAATCTTGTCGGCATACGGGCCGGTGGCATTCACGAAGCAGCGCGCGCGGATGTTGAAGGTCCGGCGCGAGATTTTATCTTCAACGATTGCGGAGGCTAGTTTTCCGCTCGAGTCTTTTTCAAATGCGGTCACGCCGGCATAATTCAGCGCTTCGCCACCGGCTTCAGCAAATGTCTTTACCAACGTGATGTTGTAACGCGCGTCGTCAAACTGGCCGTCGCTATATATTACGGCTCCGCGCAGCTCTTTCGAAGCCAGCTCTGGCATGCGGCGAAGCGTTTCTTCCCGCGAGACGAAACTACTTGGCGCAAGATTGCCGCGGCCTGCGATCCAGTCGTACATTTTCAAGCCGATTGAAAAATATGCGGCGTCTATTGAGTTGAAACAAGGAACCAGAAACGATCTGACGTTCGTAAGAAAAGGAGCGTTCTGCAACATGTGAACGCGTTCACGGAGAGCTTCTTTGAGTACGAGGAATTCCTTTACATCACAATTGCGAATGGCCTCCTGGAGATAACGCACGCCTCCGTGGACCATCTTCGTAGACGCGCTCGAGGCACCGCTTGCGAAATCCCCGGCTTCGAGCTGCACGGTCTTCAGACCGCGGAGTTGCGCGTCCAGAGCGCAACCGGAACCGGTGGCGCCACCGCCGATTACGCACACGTCGAAGCTCTTTCCTTCAATCGCGCGCAGGGCTTCTTCGCGGCTTTTCATACCATGGGATTTTCCGGATAATTTTCGATTGTGTCGCGCTGAACTGGCCAGACAAACAGGAGGGAAAGCTCATGGATTGATTGCAACCGTGAATTCTGAAAAGGCGAGGTTGACGTTCTTTTCATCTCGGAAAGCTGGACGCGCGCGAGCCCGTGTTAAATCCCGCTGCGTTCGCAAACCAGCAGAAATGCGCGATCAGGCCTTCGTTCCAAGCACAGACATTCCTTCGGCCGCTTCTTTCAGCGAAGTCAATTTCTTGGTCGGGTCGTGCCATTCGCGTCCCTCTCGTCGCAATAGTTCCAATGATTGCTCCGGCCCCCAGCTTCCAGCAGCATAGTTCGGAAAATCGCGGGCCGGGAGTGCTTTCCAAAGATCCAGGATGGGTTGCACGATGGTCCAGGAAGCCTCCACCATGTCGGCGCGTTGAAACAATGTTGGATCGCCCATCATGCAATCGTAGAGAAGCGTTTCATATCCGGTGGACGGTCTGGTGCCAAAATAATCCGAGTACTGGAAATCCATGTTCACGGCTCCGAGGCGCACCATGGGACCCGGAATTTTGGCCTCAAAGCTTAGCGAAATACCTTCGTTCGGTTGAATATTTATTACCAGCTCGTTGGGCGCAATTTTTTCCACGGAAGTTTTGCGGAACAAAACAAACGGCGGGCGGCGGAAGCGGATGACGATCTCCGTGGAACGCGTGGCCAAACGCTTGCCGGTACGCAGATAAAACGGCACCCCGGCCCATCGCCAGTTATCGATATTCAAAGCCAGCGCAACAAATGTCTCCGTATTGGATGCGGGGTTAACGTTGGCCTCCGATCGATAGCCGGGGACATGCTTGCCATCGATCTCGCCTTCACCGTATTGTCCGCGCACGGCGTGGTCCAAAACTCTTTCGGGATTCAACGGCTGGATAGCGCGCAGAATTTTCGTTTGCTCATCGTGAACCGCTTGCGCCTCGAAGGAGATCGGCGGCTCCATGGCCGTCAGCGTGATGAGCTGGAAGATGTGATTGGGCACCATATCCCGCAAGGCACCCGCGTTTTCGTAATAATCGCCACGCATTTCGACGCCGAGTTCTTCCGCTACGGTGACTTGCACGTGATCTACGTAGCGGCGATTCCATACCGGCTCGAAAATGCCGTTGGCGAAACGAAACGCCAAAATATTTTGGACCGTTTCTTTTCCGAGGTAGTGATCGATGCGATAAATCTGATCTTCCCGCAAAACCTGTCCTATTTCGTGGTTCAACGACACAGCCGATTCGAGATCGTGTCCGAATGGCTTTTCAATGACCACGCGCTTCCATTTGCCGTTCTGTTCTTCGGTAAGCTTGGCCTCGCCGAGCTGTTTTACGACGATTGGAAAAAAAGTCGGGCTGGTAGCCAGATAGAAAAGACAATTGCCGTGGGTGTTTTGCTCTTTTTCCGCTTGGCCCAAAGTTTCGCCGAGTTTTTTGTAAAGTTCAGGATCCTTGAAGTCGCCGGGAATGTAGTACAGGCGCTTCACGAACTGATCCCAGGAAGCTGGGTCGACTTCGCCCGTTAAATACTGGCGAATTTCCTGGCTTGTTCGCTGCCTGAAATCGCCGGTTGAAAATTGTTCGCGAGAGACGCCGATAATCGCGAACTCCGGAGGCAGCAATTTGCCTTTCGCAAGATTGTAAAGCGCGGGAAAAAGCTTGCGCTTCGTAAGATCGCCACCCGCGCCGAAGATAACCATGGCGCAGGGAGGCGCCGACCTGCCGAGCGATTCCTGAGACACCTGCGCTCCGTCAGAATTCTGTGCCAAGTTATCCTCCGCCTGTGCCGTTTTTTGTGTGCGAATTATGAAAGCGCTTGTTGGATTGCTTGCTGCAAAATTTTCAGGCCCGCCGCCAGATCGCCGGTAAGGTGAACGCGCAAGGCCCGGCGGCCACGTTCGGTCAAAACATTAAAATCACCGCGTGCTTGGGCGGCTTTCACGATTCCAAATGTATATTTCTTTCCCGGCACCGGAAGGTCCGCTGCATCGTCACAAGTGATTTGCAGAAAGACGCCGGAGTTGGGGCCGCCTTTGTAAGCCTGTCCGGTGGAGTGAAGAAAACGCGGCCCGAAGCCGAGGCACGTTGCGACATGTTTCTTATCGCGAACGGACTCGCGGATGGATTGCAGCTGGGTACGATTCGGCTCGTTCCGTTCGACGTAGCCGAGAATTGCGAAATAATCGCCTGCCTTCAGGCGATTCAGGTGAGCGCGCAGGTATCCAGCGAATGTGGCGTCTTTCCCTGCAGCTTGCTTCAGGGCTGAGGCGTTTTTGTCATCGGAGTAGAGCTTCACGCCCTTTTCTTCGTAGAAGGGGCTTTCCTTCGGAAGCGACCCGGACTTCTCATACTCGTCGGTCAATTTGCGCGTTTCGATCTTGCTGGCTTCCACATCGGGCTGGTTAAAAGCATTAATTCCGATGATCGAGCCCGCCACTGCCGTCGCGATTTCCCAGCGGAAGAATTCCTGCCCCAGCTCGTAGTTGTCCGCGACTTGGATGCGCACGACCGGCTGGCCGGCTTTTTCGAGTGCGGAAACTCCGGCATCCTGTTTTGGATCTGCGCCATCTTCAAGCCGGACATACGCGAAGAGGCGGTCTTTGCCGTAAACTTCCGGCGCACCAATGGATTCGCGGTCTACGGGAATCAAACCCTTCCCTTCTTTACCAGTGGATTCGGCCAGAAGCTGTTCCAGCCAGGCTCCCAGGTCCGAAATGCCGGGCGAAGCAAAAATAGTAACTTTGTCGCGGCCGCTTTTCTGCAGCGTTCCCAGAATTGCGCCCAGAATTGCGCCGGGGTTTTCGTCCGCCGGAACTACCGAAGCGCAGGCGTGGACCATTTCTTCGGCGCGGTCGAGAAACTTCGGAACCTCAACGCCCTGTATAGCCGCGGGGATCATTCCGAAATTCGACAGCGCGGAATATCGACCGCCGATACTAGACACTCCGTAAAAAATACGGCGGAAGCCGTTCGTTTCGGCAACTTTCTGCATTTGAGAGCCGGGGTCGGTGGTGGCGATGAAGCGCTTTCCTGCTTCAGCTGCGCCTACGGATTGCTTCACTTTTTCGTAAAAATATTGTTCGAAGATATTTGGTTCGAGCGTGGTGCCTGATTTGCTCGCAACAATAAAAATGGTTTTTGCGATGTCGATCTTGCTCTCGAGCGTGCGGATTTGCGCGGGATCGGTTGAGTCCAGGATATGCACCTCGGGATAGCCATCGATCTTGCCAAAAGTTTTCCCGAACACTTCGACGCAAAGGCTGGAGCCACCCATGCCGAGTAGAACGAGATGCGTGAAACCTTCTTTATGGATTTCGTTCGCGATATTCTTAAAATCGGCGTCGTGGGCAATTTGTTCTTCTACAATTCCCAGCCAGCCGAGCCAGTTGGATTCGTCCTTATTGGTCCATAAGGAAGCGTCGCGAGCCCACAGGCGCTTCACTTTATTGTTTTTCTTCCAGTCCTCCAGGGTGGCTTTCACATTTTGGCCGAGATCCCCGGGAAGACTATAGGTGAGATTATTTACCGCGGATGGAGCCGCTTTCTGAGTTCGCTTGCTGACGGCGGCCAGCAGCTTGTCAAAGGCGTCCGCGAACAGTTTCACGCCGTCTTCGGTGAGCTTGTCGGTAGCTTCCTTCATGGAAATTCCCACTTGCGCTAGAGTCTCCATCGTTTCGCGCGCTGCCGGAATGTTTTCTTCCAGGCTTGCGCGCGGTTTTCCGTGATCACGAAACGCGTCGAACGTTGCTGGAGGAATGGTGTCCACGGTGTCTGGGCCGATCAATTCCGCCACGTAATAAGTGTCAGGGAATGCGGGATCCTTAGTGCTAGTGCTGGCCCACAGAACGCGTTGTGCTTGCGCACCTCGCGCATCCAGCGCAGCCCAGCGCGGGCCACTAAATATTTTTTTATAACTCTGATACGCGAGCTTGGCGTTCGCGATGGCGACTTTGCCTTTCAGATTACGCAATTTTTGTTGTTGCGCGGGATCGCTGGTGTTCTTAATTTTGTCTTCGAGTTGGCTATCGATTAGAGTGTCGATGCGGCTGACGAAGAAACTTGCCACGCTGGCCACGCGGCTCAAATCGCCGCCCTTTTTGGCAAACTCTTCCAGACCCGCGATGTAGGCTTCCGCCACGCGTTCATAAACATCCTGAGCGAATAGCAACGTGACGTTGATATTGATGCCTTCGCTGATGAGCTGCTGGAAAGCAGGGATGCCCTCTTTTGTCCCAGGAACTTTGATCATAGTGTTCGGGCGGCCCACCAGTTTCCACAAGCGGCGAGCTTCGTCCAAAGTTTCCTGGGTCTTGTGTGCGAGATACGGCGATACTTCGAGGCTTACGTAACCGTCGCGGCGTTTGGTTTCTTCGTAAACTTGCTTAAAGGTGTCAGTAGCGTCCTGAATGTCTTTCACCGCGAGGATGTCGAAAATCCCTTTGGCATCGAGGTCTTTTCTCTTCTCTAGTTCTTCCAATGTTTTCGTGTAGTCGGTGCTGCCGGTGATGGCTTTTTCAAAAATGGAAGGATTGGAAGTCACTCC
>Ga0070765_100002089_pt1 | contig 12421 bp, 10 predicted proteins | sample HubBroMetageWFT5_FD_71516 | JGI IMG/M metagenome (GOLD analysis project Ga0070765, IMG submission 71516) | Warmed and freeze-thawed soil microbial communities from the Hubbard Brook experimental Forest, New Hampshire - Hubbard Brook CCASE Soil... | ecosystem: Environmental > Terrestrial > Soil... | reverse complement strand
CTCATTGAAGAACCAGAATCTCGCCATCGTCGAATCATAAATCGCGATGTAGTCGCGAGGCATTTGCAGCCCCAGCGGCTTGATCTCCTTCAGCAGATCGTACCCACCACGCTTCGGCGTCATGCCGTGATCGGAGAAGACAAACAAATCCACGTCATCGTAACTCTTCTTCGCTTCCCGGTAGACTTCGCGGATCCATTGGTCGTATTGCTGCAGTTTGTCGCGCACTTCGCTTTCATACTTGCAGCGGTCGTGAAGAAAACTGTCCAGTTCGGAAAGATACAGAAAATACATTTCGTATTTTTCCGCGCGCAGGTCGCTGCTCGCCTCCGAAATAATCTGCCGGTCTGAAAATTGATGGTAGGAATACGTGCGGTAAGGAACATCCGCTTGTTTCAGACGGTCGAATATCGAATTCGGCAGGCCGCCCGGAAGATAGATATCTGATTTCTCGCAGATATCAAAATAGGGAAGCAGTTCCACGGGCACGCCGTAAATCTGAAAATACCCGCCAAACCGGCTGAACAGGCGGCTGAATTCTCTTACACCCCGGCGGAATACCCTGTGGTTGAGGAGGGATTTAGGTAGGAATTGGATCCAGCGAACCCATCGGAACGGGGAGTTCTTTGGGTCGTAATAAAACAGATTCCAGTGGCCGTTTTCTTTCGGAGGCTTGCCGCTCAGCAAAACGGGAATCGCGCCCGAACTGAAGCCCAGGATTGTCTGCACCTTTGTGCGGTAAGAGAGAAGATCAGGAACGAAGTTCTCGTCCTGAAGATAAGTCCAGCCGAGGGCGTCGATCAGAATGAAAACCCCTGCTTTTTTCCGATGCCCTTGTGTCTCTTGCCTCATTTTGGCCTCGTGCTACGCACAGCGGGTCTCTACAACTTAAAAAAAGATCAGTGAATTTCCTCTGCCTCTCAAACGGGGGCGCGGTGCAAAACGAAAACTGGTATTCCCGGTTCATTATCGGGAATTGCTTGCGGATTGCACTCGTTGAGGCAACGGCTCTGGTGTCCTTTCCACCGCTGTAGCCCTCGGAGGAAGGGGAGCGAGCGGTTCACTCGCTTCGATAGAAGGTGCGATCTTTTTCTTGCCCGATTCGTAGCGCCGCAACAAGGTCCCTAATCCAAGTAATCCGAAGCCAACTAACGCCATAATTGCCGGTTTGGGGATTTCAACCAGATCGGCATTTTCGCTTATTCCCGGCGTCGCGCCACCTGGTGCGGTGAAGAGCGACTTCGTTTGATGCGCATGCGCCGGCACTGCAAGGAAAAAAACCGAAGCAAGAGGTGCCAGTAAGAACTTCCCGGCTGACTTCCAGAAATCCAGCTTCGGCATGGTCCGTTTTGCGGACGTCATCCTCATTTTTAGGGGCCCCGTGATTACTGATTAAAGATTACGGATTAAACCTTTACTGAACCATTCTGCCCGTTCGTGCCGTAGTTCCCGTATCCGGTCTCGACGCTTTCGTTCACTACCACGCCAAGCAGTTTTGCGGCTTCCACGGTTTCCAGCGCGCTCTGCAGCAACTTCTTCGACGTCTTCCCTTCACGCACCACGAGCAGCGTGCCATCGGCCAAAGAATTCCATTGGCTCGCGTCGGACCACGGCAATAGCGGTGGCGAATCAATAATCACCCAGTCGAACCATCCGCCGTCTTGTGCCACAATTTCGGAAACGCGATCGGACTGCAAAACTTCCGTCGGATTTCCCGTGGCGGTTCCTGCGGGAACGATCCAGAGCGGCATCGCTTGCACTCGGTACATGAAATTGGAAACCGAGCCTCCGCCCTGCACGAAGTCGCTCAACCCCTTCAGCCCGTTGAATCCAAACATTCTGCCAAAGCTCGGCTGGCGCAGATCGCCCTCGATCAACGCAACCTTTTGCCGCCCGTCGCGCGCGAGCGTCACCGCCAAATTCGCGGCCACCACGCTCTTGCCGTCGCCCTCTCCACTGCTCGTCACCAGCACGGTTCTCAGCGGACGCTGCGATTGCAACTGCCGAAGACGCGCGGCCAGGCCGCTGAACTTATCGGCAGCCAGCCCACGTGTATTCGTCAGTGCGGCGAGCCGCGCTTCTGAGCCCGGTTTCGGCTTCAACAATGCGGCCTGCTCGTAGATTGCAACTTGCGGTTCAAGTGCTCTTTGCGGCTGTGGATTCATTTTCTCGGCTCCAGTTCTCTTTCCGTCTATTTCATCCAGCGGCGGAGGTCATCCGCCTTTTTGCTATGCGTAAAACGCGAGCAGGGTCCCCACAGCCATTACGAAAACCATCGCCATTGCCACCGATCCCTCGAGCACCGGCGTAAAACTGCTCGGCTGCACGCTGATGGGCGGGATTCGGGTCAATGTCGTCGCAGGGAGCATTCCCTTCAACGCCTTGGTGTCGTAGATCTTGTCGTCGCCGAGTTCCGAAAGCGCTGCGAGCGCAAGCCCCAGCGCCGCACCCACGCCCAATCCGATCAGGCTGAACGTAAACCAGTTCGGCTGCGCCGGGTGTGACGGCTCGTTTGGAGGATTCAAGATTACGAACTGACCGCTTTGTCCGCTCGTTTCCAAATCTGTTGCCATTTCCGATTCGCCCGCTTTGGCCAGCAAGCCCTGGTAAATCGTCTTCGACTGATCATAGTCGCGCGAAAGTTCCGCAAGCTGTTGTTCGCGCAACGGCATCCGGCTCAACAGATCCTGAATTTGCGCGATGCGTGTTTGCAGATCCTTCGATTCCGCCTGCAGGTCTTCGATTTCTTTCTTGTTGGAGGCTGCCTGGCTCTGAATCTGAAGGATCGGCGACATCTGTTGCAGTTCCGCCAGGCTCGTCAAATGATAAGTGGACGGACCGCTGTTGGGACCCTTCGAGGCTTCCGTAGCGCTCCGTTGCGATTCGAGTTTCTCTTTCTGTGCCTCGTCCTGCGAGATTTGCTCTTCCACGCGCCTTACGTCCGGGTACTTGTCCGTGTAGGAGCCCCTCAAATCAGTTAGCTGCGTGCGCAGCTGCCCCAGATCCTTGTCGATTGCTGCGATCAAAGCAGTTGTTGAGACGTCTTTCCCTTCGCTCAACGCGTCCTCGAGTGGTTGATACTGCGCAGCCTGTGTTTCCAGGTACAGTTTCTGTTGCTGCGCCTTGTTCAATGCATCGCTCGTTGACTGCGCGCGACCTTGCAGCACCGAAAGAAGCTGAATATTCGCGTCTTTCGATTCCGGCAGCTCGTTCAGGTAACGGCTCTTGAATTCCTGGATGCGCGACTCTTGTTCATCCAGCCCTTGTGCTTGATCCTTCAGCTGCGCTTCAAGGAACGTAGTCGTCTGTTGCGAGCTCTGCGTGCGCTCTTGGTGATTGCCTTCGATGAACAGTTGCGCCAGCCGCTCTTCCACTTTTTGCGCCGAGGCGGGATCGTGCGCCATGAACGAAATCCGGAATGCCATTGCGTCTGGCAGTTTCCCGTTTGGCTGGTTCAGTGCGCGCTTCGTCGCAATGGACACGTCCTCGGGCGATGACGTGGATGCCAGGTCGTCGATCGGCACTGGCGTCACGACGATGTCCTTCCGCATCCGCTCTACGAGCCGGTCCGTGGGCATCTGATTCTGATTTTTATAGAGCTGCTGCCCCTGAGCGATTTGCAGCAGCTTTTCCTTGCTCATGATCTGCTGCGTCAGGCTCTGCAACCGCTCCGGAAAATCGATCGCCACGTTCGTGGGCACGAAGCCGTCCGGCACCGTCTGCCTCGACACCAATATGATGGCGCTCGATTCGTACTGCAGCGGGACGAACTTCGACACACCCCAGGTCAGCAGCCATCCGAAAAAGAATGGCAGCATGAACCACCATCGGCGCCTCTTGACCATCGCCACATAATCTTGAATATTCCCCGTCGAGGATGACTTGTCTTCAAATGAATCCAACATTCCTTACCTCCCAAGAGGGCGTCTGATTTGATAGCCCACGGTAAATTCAATCTGATCTCGATTCCCCGCCAATGCCGTATTCACTACCCCGGTTCGTGACTGTTGATTCCGGTAATATCTCGCGTCGAATCTCCACGCTTCCCCGAGCTTGTATGTAATTCCCGCGTTCGCAAAGAAGGACCCCAGCGATCCGATGTCGCTGGTCGTAAACAGCGATTGGTTCTTCTCGTATCCAACCCCCGCGCTTCCCACCCAACTTGTCGTCAGCTGTCTCCGAAGCTCGATGGTGCCTTCCGTTCGTTCCACCGACCCCAGCACGCCTTCTCCGGCGCCAATGTCATGCAGCACCGATGCGCGAAGCTTTGTGTTCACTCCCTGCCAGCCATATGCCAGGCCGCCAGCCCAAGTCCAAGTATCGGAAGTTCCTGGCGGAAACGGGGAGCCAGTTCCGCCTCCCGCGCCAGTGGTTCCGCTGTTGGTCGCTTCGGAATACTGCGGGCCCGCAAAGCCTTCCAGGCTCTGCCGCTTCGTCAGTTGCAGCGCTTGCACGTAGAAAAACGTATGCACGATATTCCGCGACGAGCGATCCTGCTCGAAACTGTAATCCTGGAAGTCGTACATAAACCCGCTCGCGATTCGCGGGCTGAAATGGTAGTTGTAGAGCGCCCGCCCTCCGGACGCTTCCGTGTTCACAAATGGCACCGACGTCCCCACGTTTTCATTTCTCAGCCGCAGCAGGTAGAAATCGCCAGACACCTGCACGTCACTCGACGGACTCAACAGATACGTGAGCCCGATATCTGTGAGAGATGAAATGCGCCGTGCAAACGGTATCAGGATCAGGTCGTTCGTGGGATCCAGCAGATTTGTGGTTCCTGTGGTCGTCGTCTCTCCCGTATCTCCCGATTCGGGGCCGAATGCCACGTGGTCTGTGTAAACAAACGCCTCGCGCATCTTCATCGAAAGGTGCGGCGTGAACCGGTACGTGGCATCGAAACCCGAGTCACCTGTGAATTGATCCCGCTGGCTCACGTTTTGGAATACCACCACCCACGGGCTTGCATGAAACGTCACAGAAAACCGCTTGCTCGATCGTTCTAGTCGCATTCTGGGGCGGAACACAAAACTCCACGCGCCGATGCGGTTTGAGCTGCCGAACAACACGTTGTCGTCGTACGTCGTCCCCACTTCCATGGATCCCGACAGCATGTTTTCTGTCCGAATGTCCGACTTCAACGTAAGGGGGATCAAGTCTCCGGCCGTAATCGTTGGCGTGGCTGACTGCGCCGCCGCGATGGGCGCGGCTGCCAGCAGCAACAACGAGATACGCATGAGTTTGTTTTTCATAGTTGGTCGGTATTAAATCTCTTCGCCGCCAGATTAAGGAACCACGATCGTGTCGTGCGCCTGCAGTTCAATGTTCTGGCCCGGATTCTTGCCCTTCAACACTTGCTTGTAATTGAAGTGCAGCCTCTGGGGCTGGCCGTTCGTGTCCGTCCGCAGCACGTAAATTTTGCTCTCTTTCGCAAAGTCCCCAAGGCCGCCGGCCATCGCAATCGCGTCCAGCACCGTTGTCGGTTTCGCCAGGTCGTATGCTCCCGGCTTGGACACTTTTCCGACGATGTTCACCTTCTTGCTCTTCGCTTCCTGCACGATCACCGTCACTTCGGGATTCGTCAGGTAGGGCGTCAGCTTGTTACGAATCTCGGCTTGCAACTCCTCCGTCGTCAGCCCGCTGGCCGTTAAATCGCCAGCCAGCGGAAGCGTGATCTTCCCGTCCAGCCGCACCGGCACGGTCCGCGAAATCTCCGGCTCTTTCCAGACGCTGATGGCCAGCACGTCCGCTGGTCCGATCACAAATCCGGGTGCTACCACCGAACCTCTCTTCGCTGGCGCCGGCGCAGTCGCAACCGTGTCGGTCGTGCTCGACGCGGCCACGTTTGCGGCGTTTTGAAGTTTGGCGCCGTTCGGCCCTTGGGCAGCCGCCGAGTAGCTCATCAATAACGAAAATGCTGAAACGACTACGGCATACTTTGAGTTACGGCTGATTATTGCCTTCATCACGAACTCCTTAATTTTCTTTCCGCCCATCCTGAATTGTCCTGCGCACATCCTCGGTCTTGATCTCCCCAACCTCTGTCGCCGTTTTCTGCGCGCCTGTTTCCTTGTGCAACGGGCGCCCTGTAGCCGCCTTGGACGCTCGCTTAATTCTTCTTCAGCTTGCTGTTTACGAACCGGTCGATTTCCGAAATGCTCCGAAAATTCTCGTGCACGATCTCTTCATCCGCGATGCGCAGATTGAATTGATTCTCCAGAAACGTAACCAGCCGGAACGTTCCCAGCGAGTCCACCACGCCGTTTTCCGTCAAGGACTCTTCGTCCGTGAATTCGGCGATGCCCTTCCGCCGCGCCAGCTCTTCCACCACAAACGTGCGGATCTGGTCTCGCGTGTTATCCAACTGATTCTCCATGGCCCTCGTCCTCCCCTCGGCTGCGCCGAGCCCTTCTGGATTTGTCTTGATGCCGCCTGCCACCAAAACCTTGCGTTTCTAAAGAAACCCGATTAACAGCTCGCTTCGCTCGATGCCAGTAGCACCCGGTCCACTTTCCCGGTGGATGTTTTCGGCAACGTATCCCGCATTTCGATTTGCTCGGGAACCATGTACTTCGGGATGCGCGTAGCGCAATATTTCTGCAGATCCGCCGGCGTCACCGAATTCCCGTTGTGCGTGCTGACGAATACCCTGATTCGCGCACCGATTTCCTCGTCGGGAATGGCAACCGCTGCGGCCTCTTCCACCGCCGCATGGCTCAGCAGCGCGGACTCAATCTCTCCCAGCTCGATGCGATAACCACGGCTCTTCACCTGGCTGTCGCGGCGCCCAACGAAATCGTAATTCCCATCCGCGCCGAGGATCACTTGATCTCCTGTGCGATATGCCTTCTCCTCGAAATGAACCTGAAAGCGGTTTGGAACCACGGATTTCTTGGTCTTCTCCGGATCGCCCCAGTACCCGGGCGTCACTCCTGGTCCACGAACGAAGAGTTCGCCCACTTCCCCTGGCTTAGCGATTTCGTCTTCCTCGTCCACGGCAAACACTTCCGTGTTTCCGCAGGCCCGCCCAATGGGAAGCCGGTCCAATTCGGCCAGACGCGGGCGCTCCACTTTGTAATACGTGCAAACGTTTGTTTCCGTCGGTCCGTACAGGTTGTAGAAATCCGGCCGCGGCAGCAATTCCGTCAGTTGCCTCAAATACTTCATCGCGAAAACTTCGCCCGCGAAGAGTACCACGCGCAAGCTGCTCAAATCGTGGCCCTTCAAATCCACGTGCAGCAGCAGCAGGACCAGAGCTGACGGCACTGAGTACCAGATCGTGATTTTGTTCTCTTCGATGAACTTCGCAAGGCTCTTCGGAAACAGCAGAATCTCATTCGTGATCAAATAGACGGTTGCGCCGGCTTCGATCGCGTTGTACACATCGAATACCGAAAGGTCGAAGTGCAGCGGCGCGTGATTCGAGAGCCGGTCCTCGCTTCTCACTTGAAACGATTCCGCGCACCAATTCACAAACGTGAGCGCATTCTGATGCGTCAGCATCACGCCCTTCGGCCTGCCGGTCGATCCCGACGTGTAAAGCATGTAAGCAAGATCTGTTGTCACGCGCGGGCAATCCGGTCCATGCGACGTTGCGAAACTCTTGATCGTGTTCCAGGGAATCAGCCGCGCCGATCCATTTTCCTCTTCGGTCTGCTGCGCTCCACCGTTCAAGATCGTAAATTGCACGCAGCCCACGTCGTGCGCCGTCAAGCCCTTGAATTGTTCCGGAGTGCAGATCAGCGCCTTCATGTCGCAGTTGCGAACGATATACGCGACCCGGTCCAGCGGCGCCTGCGGATCCAGGGGTACGTAAACTCCGCCCGCCTTCATTACTCCAAACATGCTCACAATCGAATCCACGCATTTCGGAATAAAGAGTCCGACTCGTTCGCCATTTTGCAACCCGTGCTCCCGCAGCAGGTGTGCAAGCTGATTCGATTGCTCGTCCAGCTCGCGGTAGCTCAGGCTGCGGCCGCGCGCGCACACCGCATTCTTCTCTGGCATTCGCGCGGCGCTTTTGGTCAGCAGTTGATTGAGTAAGTAGGCCATTGTCGTTGGGTAATGTGTGTCCTGATTTCCTCTGTCCTTTTCAGACCGCTACCACGTCATACCCATCCACGCTGATCGTTATCGCCTTTTGAATCAGATCAACGGACACCAGCAAGCTCTTGTTTGAATTCTGCGCTACCAGGATTCCTTCCACTCCATCCAGGCATCCGCCGCAAACCCGAACGCGCTGGCCAATCTTCAGGAAATTGGCTTCCGCAAACGGATGTTTTTGCTCGAGAATTGTCCGGATGTCCTCGATCTCTTTGTCGGGAATCGGAATCCCTTTTCGCCCGTCACCGATAAACTTCGCAACTCCCGGCGTCTGCAGGACGGAATAATAAGTCTCCGTCGTCGGCACCATATTGATGAACGCGTAGCCCGGAAACAGTGGCGACTCCACCGTCTGATCGCGGTCGCTCCAGCGATGAACGCTGCTCACCAGCGGCAGAAAAGTGTTTATCCCCTTCGCTCGAAGTTGATTGAACACCATCTTTTCGTGCCGCGAACGCGTGTGAATGGCATACCAATTGGGTTGCTGAGGATCAGCTCCCAGCGTCGGGAACACCAGCGGAGATGTCGGAATTTGCCAGCTTGACATGGCTTCGCCCTCTCAGTCCCATTCCCGCGTTTTAATTATTCTCATAAAAAAAGTTCCACTTGCCGAAGACCCGCTTACGGTCTTCTGTGCGTTCTACCAATAAAATTTCGTGAGCAAAGAGCTTCCCGGATCCAGGTGGGCTGGTTCGAATCCGGCACCATACTCCCAAGTTTCTTGCGAGACCTTCATTCGCTCGTGCTCCCAAGGACTGTGACCGCCTGCTTTGATCCACTATTAATCCGACCGCACCCGGCCAACTCAGTCGCGAATTCAAGTCCTAAACAGCCTGATTTCAGCTGCGTCGGGCCCGCCTAAGGCTCATACAAGTGCCATCGCAAACTGTCAGCCCTAGAACAGCAAGTCAAGCGCCATTGAATACGCCCAAGGTTCCAAATAACCCCTTTAGAATCAACACCCTCACAATTCCGGCCCTTGGCGGCCATTGGCCGAGTGAAATGATTTTCACACGTATGGTCCAACTGCATTCCATTCTGCTATTTACGAATGCCCTTTTTCTCGCTTCCGGATACTAAGGTTCGTTGTTTCTTCACGCTGTCAGATATACGGGCGGTTGGGCCTCTTCTTGCAAAGCCATACACCTTAAGGGCTCGTGCGGCAGCTTCACCCCGCTCGAAGCGGCTTTCAAAAGGAAGGAACGGCCGGCCTTTGTCCTTTGCATTGGCGACAATTTTTGGCGCATCCGCTACCGATTGCGTCCTTGACACAAAATTGTACCGCAAGCAAAGTAACAGGCGCCCCTCAGTTCCCCCCGCCCTCGGGAGCGGCTACTCCGTTTTTCGTTGAGACCGAGAGAAGTAAATCAAGGAGGCTTTTTGTGTCGGCACCAGCTTGGGAATTTCTAGTCGTTCGAAATGCAATTCATAGAACAAAATCATGGATGCGAGCGCGCTCGTCATTCCTTTTCCTTCTTTTAGTCTTCTCGGGCCTGGCGTCTCCCTTCTCATTCGCGCAGACGGTCACCACAACTCTCAAGTCGGGCTCTGGCTCCGCTTCCATGGCCTTGAACCCGGTGACCAATAAGATCTATGTCGCGAACCTGCTCGCCAACACCGTCACCGTCATCGACGGCGCCACGAACGATATCGTCTCGGTGACCGTCGGCGTTAGCCCGATCGCCGTCGCCGTAAATCCGGTGACCAACAAAATTTATGTCGCCAGCACCAACGCAAACACCGTTTCCGTGATTGACGGCGTCACCAACGCCACCACCTCTATAAATGTTGGCATCGCTCCTCACGACATCGTCGTGAATCCTGCAACGAATCAAATCTATGTTGCAAACACTTCCAGCGACAACGTCACCGTAATCGATGGCCCCACGAACAACACCACATCCGTTACCGTTGGTTCAGGTCCCAGCGCCATCGCCTTGAACCCCGTGACAAATCAAATCTATGTCGCCAACACCGCTGACAACACGGTCACCGATATCGATGGAGCGAGCAATAACACTACCTCGCTCACGGTCCAGACGGCCCCGCGCGCTGTTGCCGTGAATCCCGTCACCAACACGATTTACGTTGCCAACAGCGGCAGCAACTCCGTTACCGTGATTGATGGTGCCACCAATGCCACAACCACGACGGTAACCACCGGCGCGAAGCCAATCGCCCTCGCTCTGAATCCTGTTACGAACAAAATCTACACGGCGAACAGCACGGGCAACAGCGCGACGATTATCGACGGCGCCACCAATACTCCCACTACCGTCGCCACCGGTTCGTTCCCCAACGCCGTCGGCGTCAATCCCACCAACAATCAGATTTACGTCGCAAACGAATCCAGCAACAATGTTTCTGTCATCGACGGCGCAACGAATCTGGTCACCGTCGCGCTCCCGGCGGGCACCGAACCCATCAGTGCCACCGTCAATCCCGTCACGAACAAGGTTTATCTGGCGAACGAGCTCAGCTCGAATGTCACCGTCGTTGATGGCGCAACCAACGTAGCAAGCACGATCTCCGCGGGAAATAACCCTGCTGCCGTGGCGGTGAACCAGGCAACGAATCAGACTTACATCGCAAACAAGGCCGACTCGACCGTTACGGTGATTGACGGCGCAACCGGCACGCCCACCACAGTCTCGGTCGGCACTGGCCCAGTCGCGCTTGCCGTCAATCCGGTTTCGAACACCATCTACGTCGCAAACAACGGCAGCGCAAGCGTCACAGTAATTAATGGAGCGGGCAACGCGACCACTCCTGTTCTCGTGGGCACAAATCCCGCGGCCCTCGCCGTGAATCCTGTCGCCAACCTGATCTATGTCGCCAACAGCGGCAGTAACACTGTGACTGTCATAAATGGTACGACTAACACCGCCATCGCAACCATCCCAGTTGGCACAAATCCCGTTGCCGTCGCCGTGGATGCAGCCACCAATCAAATCTATGTCGCCAACAGCTCCAGCAACAACGTCACCGTGATTGACGGCGCCACGAACACCGTATCCGCAACCGTCCCGGTCGGCACCAATCCCGTTGCCATCGCCGTCGATTCCGCCACCAACCAAATCTATGCCCTCAACAACGGCAGCGCCAATGTCACCGTCATCGACGGCGCCTCCAACACTCCAACCTCCGTCTCCGTTGGATCTGCACCGATCGGGGTCGCGGTGAATTGGTTGACGAATCAAATCTACGTCGCCAACAGCGGCAGCAACAACGTCACCGTCATCGATGGGTCAACGAATTCCACCACGACGATCGCCGCAGGAACACAGCCTTCCGCGATTGGCGTGAACCTTGTGACCAACAAAATTTATGTCGCCAACGGCGGCGCAAACAATGTCAGCGTTGTCGATGGCGCAACGAATACAACCAGCACGGTGAGCGTGGGATCGGCGCCCGCCGCCTTGGACGTGAATCTGGTCACGACCCAGATATACGTTGCGAATTCCGGCAGCGCCAATGTAACGTCATTCTCGGAGCAACAGGTGCAGCAGATCCCGCTTACCACCTCGATTGCTGCCCTGCCGGGCGGCGTGGCCAACCATCAGCCGGTCAGCTTCAGTTTCACAGCGGCCAGTTCATTCACCCCCACTGCCCCGCAAGTGCAAAGCGTCTATTTTCAGATTGATACGTGGCAGGGGCCCTGGGCCATCGCTAGCCCGAGTTCAGGGAATTTCACCGCAACCGCGGATGAGGGATTAACTGAAGGAACCCATATCGTCTACGCGTTTGCCACGGATGCGCAGTCCAGCACCTTGCTATCGGCTGGCGGGTCCGGATTCGGTGAGTCGCAAATTGTGATCGGACAGATGGCAGCGCAAGTTTTCACCGTGACCGTTCCCCCGCCCGTTGTCGAAGCTTCAACCACCAACTTTACCGCTTCTCCCAATCCCGTCACCGTAGGCAGCAGTGTCACGCTCACGGCGACCGTCGTGGCACCATCTGGCGATTTGAACACGCCGACAGGCTCCGTGATATTCAATGACGGCGCGACTCCGCTCGGATCGGGTGCACTCAATTCTTCCGGCATCGCGACCTTGACGACTTCTGCGCTGGCAGTGGGATCTCACTCGCTCACCGCCGTCTATAGCGGCGATTTCGAATTTCTCACCAGCACCTCAACCGTTGTGACGGAGGCCGTCAACACGCCTCCCTTGGATTTCTCTCTTGGATTAGCTCCAGGTGGCCCATCCACAAACACGATCGCTGCCGGAGAGACAGCGCACTACCTGTTGCGAGTCCTGCTCTTGAATGCCGGGGTGGGAAATCAACTGATTGTGACGGTCACCTGCTCGGGCAATCC
>Ga0070765_100002087_pt1 | contig 12432 bp, 12 predicted proteins | sample HubBroMetageWFT5_FD_71516 | JGI IMG/M metagenome (GOLD analysis project Ga0070765, IMG submission 71516) | Warmed and freeze-thawed soil microbial communities from the Hubbard Brook experimental Forest, New Hampshire - Hubbard Brook CCASE Soil... | ecosystem: Environmental > Terrestrial > Soil... | reverse complement strand
GTCTCAGGCAAGGTCGTGTCCATCGGCGTCCGCGGCAAGCTCATCGGCCTCGTCCTGGCGCTCGCGGCGGTCTCGGCGATCTGCATCGGGGTCGCGGGCAACGGCCTGGTCACGGGCCGTACGAAGGCAAGGCAGTCCCAGTCGACGTTCGCGGTGTTCGCCAAGGAGCGCGACGCCTATGAAGGCTGGCTGACCGTCATCAACCAGCAGACCCTCAAGGGCTACCAGCAGGCCAACTCCGACCTGACGTGGCTCGCGGGGCATGCGCCGACCGCTCAAGTTCGCGCGATGGCGGCCACGCTGCGGTCCGGTCTCGCGAGATACAACGCCGTCGCCAGCGCGAAAGTCGCCGACCAGACCCAGGCCGACTTCGACAAGCTGAGCGCGGCTGTGACCAAGCAGGCTGCGGCGATAAACGCCTCGGTGTCGAGCAGCGTCAGTTCTACGATCAGCCTGCTCCGCGTGATCGGCGTCGTCGGCCTGATCATCGCGATCCTGATCACGGTGTGGATCGTCCGCTCGATCACCCGGCCGCTGGCCGAGATGACCGAGGCCGCCGAGCGAATCGCCGAGGGAGACGTCGACGTCGAGGTGCAGGCCACCTCAGGCGACGAGATCGGTCGTCTCGCCCACGCCTTCGGCGGCTCGGTCGACTACCTCCGCCAGATGGTGGACGCGGCCGGCGAGATCGCCGCCGGAAACCTGGCGGTGGAGATCGAGCCGAAGTCCGAACGCGACGCCCTCGGCCATGCCTTCACCGAGATGCGTGCCAAGGTCGCCGGGATGATCCGCGAGATCTCCAACGGCTCCGACACGGTCGGCACCGCCTCGAGGGAGATGGCGCAGAGCGGCCAGCAGGCCGGCCTCGCCGTCGGCGAGATCGCCAACGCCGTGGGCTCGGTGGCACAGGGCGCGGAGTCCCAGGTCCGCTCGCTCGAGCAGGTGCGCGCGGTCACCGCCGAGGTGTCCGCGGCCTCGCAGGCCTCGGCCGCCGACGCGGAGGAGACCGCCAGCGCTGCCCGGGCAGCCCGCGAGGTCGCCGCCGAGGGCGCCGCGGCCGTCACCCGCGCGACCGACGCGATCCGCGCCGTGCAGCAGTCGACCGCCGAGATCACCGCCACGATCCGGGAGCTCGGCGCGATGAGCGACCAGATCGGCGGCATCGTCGTCACGATCACCGCGATCGCCGAGCAGACCAACCTGCTGGCGCTCAACGCCGCGATCGAGGCCGCTCGCGCCGGCGAGCAGGGCCGCGGCTTCGCCGTGGTTGCCGAGGAGGTCCGGAAGCTCGCCGAGGAGTCGCAGACCGCAGCAGCCTCGATCGGCACGCTGATTGGACAGATCCAGGCCGGCACGGGCAAGGCGGTCGAGGTTGTCGCCGACGGCTCGCGCCAGACCGACGAGAGCGTCAAGACCGTCGACCAGGCCCGCGAAGCCTTCGTGAGGATCGACTCGAGCGTCGAGGACATGAGCGAGCGCGTCGACCGGATCGCGATCGCGCTCCAGTCGTTCGTGACCTCGAGCGCGGATATGCAGAAGAGCCTCGAGCAGGCTCTCGCGGTCGCGGAGCAGTCTTCGGCCTCGGCCGAGGAGGTCTCGGCGACGACCGAGCAGACCAGCGCCTCGACTCAGCAGATCGCCGCGTCCGCTCAAGAGCTCGCGACTACTGCCGAGCATCTTCAGGGACTGGTCGCTCAGTTCAACCTCGCCTAGGAGACCCTCTCGATGACCCCCCCAGCCGCCGCCTCGCCCAACGCCTACCGCGAAAGCGCCGTGCTGAGCGCCCCCCCGGAGATCCTCGTCGTGATGCTCTACGACGGCGCCCGCCGGTTCCTGTTCCAGGCGGGCGTCGCGATGCAAAACCAGCAGATCGAGCTCTCGCATCGCAAGCTCCGTCGCGCCGAGGACATCATCCAGCACCTGCGCGACACCCTCGACATGGAGCAGGGCGAGCTCGCGGAGCGGCTGGAAGCCATCTATCTGTTCTGCCTTCGTCACCTCCAGCAGGCCCGGTTCGATCGCGACGCCAAGAAGCTCGACCAGGTCAGCAAGTTGCTCGGCGAGCTTCGCGACGCCTGGGCCGCGATCAGCGGGCAGCATGAGCTCGGCTGAGCACAGCCGCCGCGAGCACCAGACAGCGCCCTACGAGGCTCTCGCCCGGCTGATCGAGCGCGAGCTCGAGCTGATCTGCACCCGGGACTACGACGCGCTGGAGACCCTGAGGTCCGAGCGCGAGGCGCTGATCGCGAACCTTCCCGCGACGCCGCCCGCCTCCGCCCGCCCCGCGCTTCAGCGCGCCGCGCTTATGAACAAGCGCCTCGAGATTGAGATCCTGCGCCTGCGCGAGGCGCTCCTGCTCGACGCCGCCAACGTCGAGCGCGTCGGCCGCACGGCCCGCGGTTATTCGCCACCGCGCGAGCCGCGCCGGCATGTGCAGGCCACGGCCTAGCGCAGCTGCGTTAAAGGTTCGGAATTTGCTGCCGATTTGCGGGGCATGAGGCTCGTAGCCACTGCCAACCTTCAAGAGGAGACGACGCTCGCCCGCGACATTCTCACCGGGCGCGACGCCGCTCCCCTGCTCCGGGCGGGCGCGAAGCTCAACGCTCGCTACATCGAGCACCTCCGCCGCGCCGGGATCCTGGGCGTCTACGTCGAGGACCAGTTCAGCCAGGGCATCGATCCTCAGCCGGTGATCGGCGCCCAGACCCGCGGCAAGGCCACGCGCGTGCTCGCCGACCTGCACGACGAGGCCAGGCAGGCGGTTGCCGCCGGCCGGCCCCTCGACGAGGAGGCCACCGACCAGCTGTCCGAGGTCGTCGACGAGATCCTGCTCGAGATCGAGGAGTCAGACGGAAAGGCCGTCGTGCTCGACGACCTGTGCGCCGCCGACGCCTACCAGTTTCAGCATCCGATCGATGTCACCGCGCTCGGGCTCCTGATCGGGCGCCGCCTGATCATCGAGCAGGGTTGGCTCGACTACAAGGGCGAGCGTCAGGACGACCGCCACGAGGAGCGCCTGTTCCGGCTCGGGATGGGGCTGCTCCTGTCCGATATCGGCAAGCTCGCGATCCCGGAATCGATCCTGAACAAGCCCGGCAAGCTGTCCGAGGAAGAGTGGGCGATCGTCCAGACTCACCCCAAGGCGGGCGTCAAGCTCGTCCGCGACACCGGCGCCTGGTGCCCGCTGGTCCAGGCCTGCGTGCTCCGCCACCACGAGCGCTGGGACGGCAGCGGCTATCCCGAGGGCAAGAACGGCGGAGAGATCCACGAGATGGCGCGGATCGCGGCGGTAGCCGACGTCTACGACGCGATCACCTCCGAGCGCGTGTTCGCGCCCGCCAAGCCGGCCCACGTCGCCTTCCAGGCCATACTCGCCGGCGCCGGCACGCAGTTCGACCCGACGATCATCGACGTGTTCTCCCGCCGGGTCGCCCCGTTCCCCCCGGGGGTCGAGGTCGAGCTCGCGGACGGCCACCGGGCGGTCGTTGTCAGCGTTTCCGAGCTAGCCCCCGACCGCCCCGTGGTGCGCGTCATCAGCGGTCCTGGCGCTCCCGTGGACATCTCCCTGACCGCTGATCCCAGCGTTCAGATCGCCGGCTGGAACCCCACTCCGGCCGCCGGCGCCGCCCAGGCCGCGTAACCCGCCCCGCGGCCGCCCATGCCGGCGTTGTTCGGCTCAAGCTTTCCAGGGTGGCGGTCGATTCAACTGACCGTTCCACCCCTGAAAGGACTCAGCCCTCCGTGTCATTCCTGACCTCATCCGTCCGCCGCCAGCTGATCGCCGCCTTCATGGCCGTGTCACTCGTGTTCATGGTCGCGATCGCGCTTGCCTGGACAGGCAGCTCGAAGACGCTCATGCTCGTGGTCGCACTGGCCGCCGTGCTGTTCGCCGCCGTGATCAGCCTCACGATCTCGCGTGACTTCAGCCGCCGGATCGAGGAGCTCCTCGGCGGGATCCAGAGCCTCGACGCCGGGGCCCTCGCCGAGCTCGAGCACGGCCTCGACGCGATCGCCCACGGCGACCTCACGCGCGACGTCCGGCCGGAGCTCGAGGAGATCGACGCCGACCGCGAAGACGAGATCGGCGAGCTGACGCGCACCTTCAATGGGATGGTCGCGAAGACGAAGGCGAGCGTCACGGCCTACAACGCCACGCGCACAAAGGTGGCCGGGATGCTGCGCGAGATCTCGACGACGAGCGAGCAGCTCTCGCTGTCCTCGCAGCAGATGGCGAACACCTCCGAGGAGGCCGGTCGCGCGGTCGGCGAGATCGCGCAGGCGGTCGTCTCGGTGGCCGCCGGGGCCGAGGATCAGGTCCGCTCGATCAACGAGGCGAAGATCCTGAGCGACGAGGTGGCGGCGGCTTCCCAAGCGTCGGCCGAAGGCGCGCAGCAGACCGCCGAGGCGGCTGCCGCGGCCCGCTCGATCGCTGAGGAGGGCGCCCAGGCCGTATCTCAGGCCACCCACGCGATGCAGGCGATCCGCGACTCGAGCGCCGAGGCGTCAGGCGCGATCCGCTCGCTCGACGCCAAGAGCGAGCAGATCGGCGAGATCGTCGGCACGATCACCGGCATCGCCGAGCAGACCAACCTGCTCGCGCTCAACGCCGCGATCGAGGCGGCCCGCGTCGGCGAGCAGGGCCGCGGCTTCGCGGTCGTCGCCGAGGAGGTCCGCAAGCTCGCCGAAGAGTCTCAGTCCGCTGCATCCTCGATCTCGACCCTGATCCAGGAGATCCAGCAGGAGACCCGCCACGTGGTCCAGGTCGTCGAAGACGGCGCCAGGCAGACCGAGGACAGCGCCGCCACGGTCGAGCAGGCCCGCGAGGCGTTCGCGCGAATTTCGGGTGCCGTCCTGGATGTCGGCAACCGGGTCGAACAAATTGCCGGCTCGATCCAGGAGATCGCTGCCGCCGGCAGCCGGGTGCAGGACAGCATGACCTCGGTGGCTGCGGTCGCCGAGGAATCGAGCGCCTCCTCGGAGCAGGTGAGCGCCTCGACGCAGCAGACGAGTGCCTCGACGGAGGAGATCGCTGCGTCCGCCACCGAGCTCGCCCGCACCGCGGAAGAGCTCGAGCGGCTCGTCAGGCAGTTCACCCTCGCCTAATCGGACTTCCGATCCAGGCATCACGCGCCGGGCGCGGGCCCCAGGGTCCGTGCCCGGCGCGATTCGTTTAATGGGCCGCCTTCGGCGGCGTCCGTCGGATGTGGCGCGGCAAGCCCCGTCGGCGAGGCATGGATGCCGAGCGGGGCCGTCGCCGCGACCGCCGTTCCGCCGGGCGTCCGTGCCCGGCGGAGCCCGCCATCGCTGCAGGCGGGCACCCGGATGTCTCTCCGACGGCCCCCTTGCCGTCGAGGGCGGTCGGAGAGACATCGGGTGCGCCGCCGTCCACTAAAGGATCGAGACCGCGCGCCGATTCATGGGTGGACTCGATGGATCGAGTCGTGACCGAGCCCAAGGAGGGCGCGTCTTTCAGAGACCTGTTCATGTCCCTCCTTGACACCACGCAGCAAGCCCTCGAGTCCGCCATGAGCGGCTCGATGCTCCGTCAGACGCTGCTGACCAACAACCTCGCGAACGTCGACACGCCCGGCTACCAGCCCGAGGACGTCAACTTCCAGTCGACGCTCTCCTCAGCGCTCTCGTCGGGGCAGTCGCCCACCTCGGTCACCTTTCAGCCTTACTCGGTGCAGCAGGCCACGAGCGCCGACGGAAACGGCGTCAGCCCCGAGCAGCAGCAGGCCGCGCTTTCCTCCAACGGCCTCCTGTACGAGACGCTCACCCAGGTCGCGGCGCAGCGCGAGTCGATCCTCGAGAACGCGATGGGGATGGGCCAGACCTGATGAGCTTCTTCGACGCGATCAGCATCGCCGCCAGCGGGCTCACGGCCGAGCGCACGCGCATGGACGTGACGTCCGAGAACCTCGCCAACGCCGACACCACCCAGGGTGCGAACGGGCAGCCGTATCAGCGCCAGGAGGTCGTCCTCCAGCAGGTCGGGGGTGGGTTCGGCGACGCGCTCGCCGGCGCGATGGGCTCCAGTCCGACCGGCAGCGCTCAGGTCAACGGCAGCGCAGCCGGCGGCGTGCAGGTGGCGGGCATCGTCAGCGATCCCACGCCCGACCAGGAGGTCTACGACCCCGGTAACCCGGCGGCCAACTCCCAGGGCTACGTGAAGATGCCGAACGTCAACTCGGTGAACGAGATGGTCGACATGATCGACGAGTCTCGGTCGTATGAGTCCGATGTGACCGCGATGACCACCGCGAAGACGATGTACGAGAAGACCCTGGGTCTCCTGAAATGATCCCGGCGATCTCAGGAGCAGTCGGGCCGCTCGGCCCGAGCGAGTGGAGCGTGGGCGGAGTCGGCGGCGTCGGACAGAGCCCGGCGGCCGGCACGAACGCCACCGGCAGCACCGACGGCAGCTTCGGGAGCGCGCTCACGGGCGCGCTCAACTCCCTCGAGGCGACGCAGGCCAACGCCACCACGGCGTCGCAGCAGCTCGCCACCGGCCAGCTGACCGACCCGACGCAGGCGATCACCTCGGTCGAGAACGCGTCGCTGGCGATGGACCTCGCCTCGCAGGTCCGCACCAAGCTCGCCGACGCCGTCAACACGGTCTTCCAGACCCAGATGTAGCCCCAGCACCGAACCAGGTTCCCACCCACCCACCCCCGCCACCATGGACATTCGTCAATTCATCGGAAAGCTCACGCCCAAGGGCTGGGCCATGGTCGGCGGGTCGATCGCCGCCGCGATCGTGTTCCTCGTCGTGATCATGCAGTTCGCGTCCGCGCCGAGCTACTCGACGCTGCTCACCGGCCTCGACCCGGCGCAGACGGGCAAGATCGAGAGCACGCTGTCCTCGAAGGGCATCGGCTACCAGATCCAGAACGGCGGCACCGCGCTCGCGGTCGACTCGAGCCAGACGGGCCAGGCGCGAATCGCACTGGCGTCGGCCGGCCTGCTCGGGGTCGGCAGCACGCAACCCGGCTTCGAGCTGCTCAACAGCTCGCAGCTCGGCGCCTCGAACTTCCAGCAGCAGGTCACCTACCAGCGTGCGCTCGAGGGTCAGCTCGACCAGACGATCGAGCAGATTCAGGGCATCGACTCCGCCACCGTCAACCTGGTCCTCCCCAACCAGCAGGACCAGCTGTTCGGCGACAACAGCCAGAGCTCTAGTGCCTCGGTGCTGCTGTCCGACTCCGGCTCGCTCGACCAGAACTCCGTCAGGGGCATCGCCGAGCTCGTCGCCTCGAGCGTCCAGGGGCTGTCCGACCAGAAGGTCACGATCACGGACTCGACCGGAGCGCTGCTGTGGCCCGCGTCGGGCGCCGGCGGCACGGCCGGCGGCGGCACCTCGCAGCAGACGGCCGACCAGCAGTACGACTCGACCACGGCGGCCGCGGCCACGGCCCTGCTCACGCAAACGCTCGGCCCGGGCAAGGCTCAGGTCGTGGTCAACGCCAACGTGAACGCCAACCAGGCGACGTCGGACACGCTCACCTACGGCAAGAAGGGCGTGCCGCTGACCGCGCAGACGCAGACCGAGACCCTCAAGGGGGGGAGCCCGACTGCCGCGGGCACCACCGGCACGATCCCGGCCTACGCCGCGACCGCCGGAAGCAGCAATTCGAACTACTCGAACAAGACCGCCAACACGACCTACGGCGTCGACAAGACCGTCACCCACGCGGTCATCGCGCCGGGCGCGGTCACCAACCAGACCGTGTCAGTGCTGGTCGACAAGTCGGTGCCGGCCTCAGCGATCCCGGCGATCAAGAACGCGGTGGCCGGCGCCGTCGGCCTGAACGCCAAGCGCGGCGACAGCCTCTCGGTGTCCCAGATCGCGTTCGCGAAGCCCGCCGCTGCCCCGGCCCCGGCCTCGACCACGAAGATGATCGGCTACGCCAAGTACGCGATCATCGGTCTCGGCGCGCTCCTGTTCCTGTTCTTCATGCGGCGCAACCTCCGCCGGCGCGAGAAGGAGACATTCGCCGGCCAGCCCACCTGGCTGCGGGAGCTCGACGCGCCGCGCCCGCTCACGGCGCTCGTCTCGGGCGACGAGCCCCCGACCGAGGTCAAGCGCCTGCGGTCCCCGGTCAACGTCCCCAAGCGCCAGGTCGAAGAGCTGGTCGAGCGCGACCCCGATCGCGTTGCCCAGCAGGTGCGGGCCTGGATGAGCGAGGACTAGTCGGTCACTCCGATGGCCGCCGAACTGGAAAAGGCACCCGCGAGCGCCCCGGCCGCCCCCACGCCCGCGGCCAAGCGCAAGCTCGAGATCAAGGGCCGCAGGAAGGCGGCCGTGCTGCTCGTGGCCCTCGGTCCCGATCGCGCCGCCGAGGTGTTCAAGCACCTGCGCGACGAGGAGATCGAGACGCTGTCGCTGGAGATGGCGGGGCTTCACCGGGTCGACCACAGGGTCACCGAGGCCGTGTTCGAGGAGCTGGCGCTCACGGTCGAGGCCTACGATTCGCTGCTGTCGGGCGGCGTCGACTACGCGCGCGAGGTGCTCGAGCGCGCGCTCGGCCCGGAGCGGGCTCTCGAAATCATCGGGCGGCTGTCGAGCGTGATCGAGATGCGCCCGTTCGAGTTTCTGCGCCGGACGCCGGCCGAGCAGCTCGTGACCTTCCTGCGCAACGAGTCGCCGCAGACGGTGGCGCTCGTAGTCGCCAACCTCCACACCACGCTCGCGTCCCAGGTGCTCGCGAACCTGCCGGGGACTGAGCAGGCCGAGATCGCCGTTCGCATCGCGCGCATGAGCGAGACCAGCCCGGACGTCGTCAAGCAGGTCGAGAGCGTGATGAAGAAGAAGCTCGACAGCGTCGTTCAGCAGGAATACGTCCGCGCCGCGGGCGGGATCAAGTCGCTTGCCGAGATCCTTAACCACACCGACCGCTCGACCGAGCGCAACGTGCTCGACTCGCTCACCGAGGCCGACGAGGAGCTCGCGGCCGAGGTCCGTCGCCTGCTGTTCGTGTTCGAGGACATCGTCAAGCTCGACGACCGCTCGATTCAGCTGGTGTTGCGGGAAGCCGATCAGAAGGATCTGGCGCTCGCTTTGCGCGGCGTCAACGACGACGTCAAGGAGCGGATCCTGTCGAACATGTCGGAGCGCGGCGCGACGATGCTGGTCGAGGAGATGGCGTACCAGCCGCCGCAGCGCAAGCGCGTCGTCGAGGAGGCCCAGGGACGGATCGTGGCGATCGTGCGCAAGCTCGAGGAGGCCGGCGCCCTGGTGCTCTCGCGCGGCGAGGAAGACGCAGTTGTCTGAGTCAGACGCGGGCGGGAGCGTGGGCGGGGATCCCATTCAAAACTACGCCTTCCGGCAGCTCGACGCCCCGCCTCCGGGCACCTCGAACGGGATCGCGGACGTGCTGTCGGCCGTCCGCGCCGAAGCCGAGCAGATCCGCGCCCAGGCGTGGGCCGCCGGCGAGGCCGAGGGGCGCGCCGCCGGGCTGGCCGCCGCCCGGAGCGAGGCCGCGCCCGCGGTCGCCGCGATCGCGGGCGCGGCTGACGCGATCTCCGAGCTGCGGTCGCAGGTCAGGGCCGAGCTCGAACAGGACGCCGTCGAGATGGCGATGCACCTTGCCGAGCAGATCCTCGCCGGCGCGATCTCGGTCGAGCCCGAGCGCGTGATCGACGTGGGACGGAACGCGCTTCGCCACCTCTCCGAACGTCGCCGGGTGACGCTGGTCGTGAACCCGGACGATCTGGAGATCGTCAGCGAGTGCGTCGAACAACTCCAGTCCGAGCTCGGCGGGATCGAGCACCTCGGCGTCCAGTCCGACCGGCGGATCGGGCGCGGAGGAGCGATCGCGCGGACCGACTCGGGCGAGATCGACTCGGGCTTCGAAGCGCAGCTTGGGCGGGCCCGCGAGATCGTCGCCGCCGCCCTGGCGCGCGAGCCCACCGCCGATGTCTAGCCTGGCCGTCGCCGCGCGGGCGCTCCAGGGCGCCGATCTCTCTCGTCGCGTCGGTCGGGTCAGCGACCTCATCGGGCTGATCATCGAGGCCACCGGCGTCCAGGTCGAGATCGGCGAGGTCTGCATGGTCGGCGACGGCCGCGACGGGGGTGGGCGGGATCAGGTTCCCTGCGAGGTCGTGGGCTTCCGCGGCGGTCGCACGCTGTTGATGCCGCTGGGCGAGCTCCACGGGATCGGCCCGGGTACGAGCGTGCATCCGACCGGCCGGCCGTTCCGAGTGGCCGTCGGCGAGCCGCTGCTCGGCCGCGTGATCGACGGCTTGGGTGTTCCTCTGGATGGGATCGAGCCGGTTTCGGGCGTTCCGTGGCGGGATACGAACGGCGCCCCGCCCGATCCGTTGACGCGCCCGCGTATCGCCGACCGGGTTTCGCTGGGCGTGCGCGCGCTGGACACCCTGGTCCCGTGCGGTCGAGGGCAGCGCCTCGGCATCTTCGCCGGGTCGGGCGTCGGCAAGTCGTCTTTGATGGGGATGATCGCGCGGTCGACCTCCGCCGACGTGAACGTGATCGCCCTGGTCGGCGAGCGAGGCCGCGAGGTTCGCGAGTTCATCGAGCGCGACCTGGGTGATGCTCTTTCGCATTCGGTCGTGGTCGTCGCGACCTCGGATCAGCCCGCGCTGGTGCGGATCCGGGCCGCGTTCACCGCCACCGCGATCGCGGAGCACTTCCGGGACGCGGGACGCGACGTGATGTTGATGATGGATTCGGTCACCCGGTTCGCCATGGCCCAGCGCGAGGTCGGGCTCGCGATCGGCGAGCCGCCGGCCACGAGGGGCTACACGCCCTCGGTGTTCGCCCTGCTGCCGCGGCTGCTCGAGCGCGCCGGGACGAGCGCCATCGGATCGATCACCGGCCTCTACACCGTGCTCGTCGACGGCGACGACATGAACGAGCCGATCGCCGACGCCGTCCGGTCCATCTTGGACGGGCACGTTGTTCTGACGCGATCGCTGGCGCACTCCGGGCACTACCCGGCGATCGACGTGCTCCAGAGCGTGTCGCGTTTGATCGGCGAGATCGTCACGCCGGAGGTGCGGGAGGCAGGCACGCGTCTACGCGCGGCCTTGGCGGCCTACCGCGAGAAGGAGGACCTGATCTCGATCGGCGCCTACCAGGCGGGCACGGACCCGGTGCTCGACGCCGCGATCGGCCTGCGCCCGGCGATCGACGCCTTCCTGAAACAGCGCGTCGACGAACCGAGCATCGTCGACGACGCCGACGCCCAGCTACTCGGGCTGGCGGCCGAGCTCACGCGGCGGATGCCAGGCGCCGGCGAGGTGCTCGACGGCCCGCCCGCGCCGGCGCCGGCCGGCGTGCCGGTCCGCCCGGTCCCCCCCGGCGGCGTCGCCGGCGCACCGGTCGCGATCCCGGCGTTGCAGCTTCACGCCTGACGCGTTTGCGCGCGCCACCCCGCGCGCGCTACCCCGCGCGCGCCACTCCGCGCCCGCCACCCCGCGCCCGCCACCCCCCGCGCGCCACCCCCCGCGCGCCACCCCCCGCGCGGCGCTCGGGAAGAAACTTCCGTATAGCCGTAGTTTCTTCCCAAGGGGTCGGATCGGATAAGCGTCCAGAGGCGCTCAGGGGCAGCCGGGGGCGGTCGAGTACAGGGTCATGAACGGACAGTCGTTCCGCTTCCGCCTCGAACGTGTTCGCGCCCTGCGCGAGCGCCGCGAAGACGCCGCCAAGCAGGAGCTTGCCGGCGCGATGATGCGTCATCGCCACTGCGAGGACGAGGTCGAAGCTGCCGCCACCCGGCTCGCCGGCGCGCGCGCGGCTCAGGTCGACGCCACACGCGTGGCCAGCAGCGCGACCGACATGCTTGCGCGGCAGGCCTACCTCGAGCGCGCCGAGCGTGCCCACCAGGCCACGCGGCAGGACCTGCAGCGGCAGGAGCTCGAGCTCGCCGAGCGCCGTGAGGCGCTCGTGCACGCGGCTCGGGACCGTCAGGCGCTCGAACGTCTGAAGGAGCACCGGCGCGCAGACCACGAGCGCGAGGTCGCTCGCCGCGAGGGCCTGGCGCTCGACGAGATTGCAATCAACAGTTTCCGGAGGAGAGCCGCATGACCCCAGCCGTCACCGCGACGCTCCCGCCGCCGAGTACGGACTCGCCGGCGCCGAGCGGAGGGCCACCGGAAAAATCATCCGGACCGCCCTTCACCAGCGTCCTCGACAACCACGTGGCCCGGACCGCCGTAGCGGAAGGCCAGACCAAGAGCGCCGGAGTAGCCGGCTCTCAAAGCGACCAGCCCACGACGGCTGCGACCGATGCCGCGAGCATCGCCGCCGCCGCCGCGCAGGTCGTGAGCGCCACTCAGCCGCAGCCCGCGCAGGCTCCTGCTTCGGGCGCGGCCGCCACGCCGAGCGCGGACTCCGCGACGCCGGCGGAGGCCCAGCCGACCGGTTCCCAGCCCCCGCAGACCTCGGCGGCCGATCAGTTGACCGCAGCC
>Ga0070765_100002086_pt1 | contig 12435 bp, 12 predicted proteins | sample HubBroMetageWFT5_FD_71516 | JGI IMG/M metagenome (GOLD analysis project Ga0070765, IMG submission 71516) | Warmed and freeze-thawed soil microbial communities from the Hubbard Brook experimental Forest, New Hampshire - Hubbard Brook CCASE Soil... | ecosystem: Environmental > Terrestrial > Soil... | reverse complement strand
CTGTTGCGCCAGATCCAGCCGCGGGACAGGCCCGAAATGCGAACGTGAACCCAATCGGGGTTGAAGTCCAGAATTTCGAATTCGTCGTGCATGCTGGCTAAAAACAAAGCCTTTGCGCTCAGACTCGGCGACGCGACCACGGGCGTGCCGGATTTTTTCACCGCCACTAGATTCTTAGGGTGCGCCTGATTCTTGAGGATTTCCTCCAGGTTTGCGGCTTCGGCCTGCAGGCCGCTGTCGGCCTTTTCATTGGTCGGTCGGCTTAAGTCCTGCGCGCTGGCGCGTTCCTGCGCCGCCAAGCCCTGATTCAACGAAGAGGCGAAGACGTTTGTGCCGGGCGTTGCAGATGGCGCCGAGATGGCAGGCTCGGACGTGGTCTGTTGGGCTGTCGGCTTCTCCGGCGCGGCCGCCGCGGCAGTGTTGTCACTTGACCGATTCGCACCTGTGCGCGTTGAGTCGCTTCCTGGTGCATTCTTCCCCGCAGTTTGGCCCGCGGCTTGGACTGGAGGCGGTGACGCTGGCTGCGGAGCGGGTTGGGCTGAGGTTTGTTCCGCAGGTTGCACGGTGGCCCGTTCCGCAAGTTGTCCGGCGAGTTGGTCCGCCAGTTGATCGAGCAGGTCAGATTCAATCCTGCCATTCGACGTCAGCAGTGCATAGCCCGAGCGCGAGCCGGCGGAGTCGCTGTACCAGGCTGTGACTTTCGCGGTGACACGGACCACGGACTTTCCCGGGGCCGCCGGAAGGATCTGCACTGTCGCCTGATAGAAGCCGCGCTGGTACTGATCGAGCGAGTGCTCGCCGACTTTGGCGAATCCATCGAGCACGGGCAGGCGGCCCGACAGGCTCGACTGGATGGCTTTCAGCGCCTTCTCGATGTCGGCTTTGGACTGTGGAAATACGCGTTCAGAAGTGCTGGTCTGACCCTCAACTTGCGCCGTGCCAACGAATCCTGCAATGCAGCCTGCAATCAGCCAGAGCGCAACCTGGCGCCGCCTCATGCTCAATCTCATGGCAATGGCTCCAGGGCGTCGCGCTGCATCCAGCCATGCTGCCCGTCATGGGTTTCGACACCAAACCAGTACGGAGTCGAGATCACTATCAGAACTTCGCTGCCCGTAGGCAGAGACAGCAGCGTGCTGGCGGTGTGGAATGGCGCCGACTTCAGCGGCGCTCCGGGCGACTTGACCAGCCGTTCCACCTGCAGGCGGAGATCCTTGACCCGCTCCTCAAGCGTCGGCACATCGGGCGGTCTGTTGTTCGATGGCAAGTCGGAGGCGCGCATAAGAGTCGTGCTCGCAGGCGGCGGGTCTTCGGGCGCTGGGGGCGGTGGCGCCGGGTCGCTCTGCAGTTGGTGGCGCGATGAGGAACTCGATCCCTGCGCCAACTTTTCCTGCTCGGCCTCAGCGGTTTGCTCCTTCATTGACGCGATATTATCGAGGCGGTCGTGAATGTCTTTGTACTCCGCGCTTTCCACCGAACCATTCGACTCGTGGGAAGTGCGGCGAAACTCTTCGACAAAGCGAGCATCGATGCGAAGCACTGTATTTTTGTCGCCCTGAGGCTGGACAATGTAACGCACTGCCAGCGTCCCCATGTCGCCGCTATCTTTGAAGTTTCGCGGGTCGAGCGCTTGCAGTCGCAGCTTGTAGAAGACTTTGCCGGGTCCGGGCGGATCCGAAAATACTCGCGTAGAAGCGGCCGCGACTGCGCCGGTGATGTATTCGTCCTTGTTGTATTCCTTGGTTCCCCGGATGATCCCGTTTTGCACAACGTCCTGCACTACCGGGGTCACTTCGTTCTCTGGGAACGGGATGTTGACGATCAGGCCGGCGCCGTATTGCATACGGTCTTTCTCCCGCGGCGCGGCAGAAACAGGAACAGCGACCGCGAGGAAAATCAAGCCCAGAGCAGCGCTGGCGCGCAAAAACTGCGATGGGTGACGATCGATTCCGGTCCGAATGAGTCTGCAGAACTGATGCTTGAAGAGCAGCAACGAAGGTCCCTCTTCCCGCAAGATTCTCAACTCCGCCCCCGACTGTCAACTGTTCCGGGAAGTCGCAGTCGTGTCAACACGACCCCGGGTCAGAATTGACGATGTAAAAAATTTGTAAAACTTCTTGCATCAACGAGGTCGATAGTAGTAGCGTTCCCGGTCGTAAGCTGGCATGACCCGCACGAACAAAGTCAACGCTTCAGGTTCCCGCCTGTGTACTTGCGCAGACGCGATGCATTCCAAAAAAATGATAGTGGAGGGGTTCGGCATGCGCATGAGGGAGCAGTCTCGCGTGTTTGGGACGTTGCCGTGGAGCGATTCGCTTGCAGCCACGGTCTTGATTCTGGTCTTCATGGTGGTGAGCGGCAGCCAGCGGGCGAATGCTCTTCCGGCGTTCGCGCGGAAATACGGACTCCGCTGTTCGGCCTGTCATGAATCCTGGCCCATGCTGAATTATTTTGGCCAGAAATTCAAAGACAACGGCTACCAGCTCATGAACGATCGGGATGCCCCGATCTGGCAGAATCCCAGCTATTGGCCGGTCACCTTCCGCATCACGCCGATCTGGCATCGTGTGAGCACGGGCAAAGTTCCGGTGGACGAGGGATCGGGGATCACGCGGGTCACCAGCTCCGGCTTCGATCTCAGCGGGTTGGACTTCCACACCGGCGGCACGCTGGAAAAGAATTTCTCCTTCTACGTTTTGCCGTCGTCGGATCCGACTGGCACCTTCCACTTCGAAAGCGTGTTCGGACGGCTCGACAACCTGTGGGGAAGCCCGTGGCTCAACGTAAAGTTTGGCAAGTTTGAACTCGACAACCTGCTCTCAGAAAAGCGCATCCTGACCCTGACCGGCAATGGAGGGATCTACCAGACCTACCACTTCATCCCGGTGGGGGATGGCAACATCTTCGGCCAGATCGGAGATAACCAGCTCGGCGTCGAGTACATGGGACACTCGGCAAATGATCGAACGCGCATCTCCGCGGCTCTCATCAGTTCCAGCGACGGAAACGTAAACCTGTCTACCGGAGCCAATTCCTACACTGCCTTCTTTACCGGCAGCCAGGCTTTTGACGCCGGGAAACTAGGCGTGCAGCGTATCGGCTTCTACGCCATGGTTGGAGAGGCAGCGACGTTCTATCTGACTTCCGGAAACGTTCCCCTCGGAGGCACTGGAATTAGTAACAAAGGCTTCAGCCGCGAGGGCTTTGTCGGGCAATTCTATTTCGGCCCGCACTTCGACGTTACAGTCGTGACCCAGCACGGTGAGGACAACGCTTGGTTTGGGCAGGGTTACGGCAATGCGATCCAGTCCGATGGCAACGGGGGAACGACTGCAACCTGCTCGAGTCCCACTCCCGGCTGCCCGTTGAATAATTTGCCCGGGACGGCGTTGCCCATCGGGTCACGCTCGCCCACCTGGAACGGATACACGGTAGAGGCGCACTACGTTTATAGTCCGCAGCTGATCTTCATTAGCCGCTTCGAGGCGGAGCGGATGTCACAACAAGCCGACGGCCCTCTCTATACGGCGACCGGGCCGAGCGGATACACCGGTCCAGCTCCCTCCAACCTGGGAAACATTACTACCTACACGGTCGGCTACCGCTACAACCCGTTCATGACCAGCCGGGCCGGTTTTGCCTGGCACAACGAGTACAACTGGTTGCATCAGGATGGGACCGGGCCCATGGTTGGGGCAACGGGCCTGAACGTGAATACCAGCGAACTGCTGCTGGGTTTTGACTTCGACTTCTAACGAGAATGAATTCGCGGGCGGGCATGGTTTCTGGACATCGTTCGCCCGCATCGAAAATCGATTGAGGATGCCGACCATGAATGATTTGAAGCGAGTGCATTTTTTCAGCGCGATTCTCACTTTCGTTCTCGCAGGATTTACCTTGGCCCAGGCGCAGGACGCCCCGGACGTGGGGCCGCATCCGCCAGCGCCCCTGAAGAACATGGAAAGCCACATCGGCAACATCACCGGCCATTCCAAGGATGCCAAGGGCGACTACCGGAGATACTGCGCCGGGTGTCACGGGGACTTAGGCGACGGCCAGGGAGAGAACACGCCATGGCTCGATCCCAAGCCGCGCAACTTTACGCTGGCCACGTTCAAATGCCGTTCGACATTGACCGGCACGCTGCCCACCGATGAGGATTTGTACAACACCATCGCTCGGGGACTAACCAACTCCAACATGCCGATCTGGAACACATTCACCAAGGAACAGCGGGCGAACCTGGTGGCCTACATCAAGACGTTCTCTCCGCGCTGGGAAAAAGAAAAGCCGGGTGAACCCATCAAGATTCCTGCCGAGCCTCCGGTCACGATTGAAAGCATCTCCCACGGTAAGGCTCTGTTCACAAAACTGGAATGCTGGAAGTGCCACGGTCCCGAGGGTAAAGGCGACGGGCCCTCGGCTTCGACGCTGACCGACAGCCAGGACAATCCGATCCGCCCCTACAACTTCGCCGCCGGCGGGGACGATTCGCGCTTCAAGTGCGGCTCGACCAACGCCGATGTTTATAAAATCTTCATCACCGGCTTGGATGGAACCCCGATGCCTTCGTTTGCGGACGTGATCCAGCCCAACGATGCGTGGGATTTGGTGCACTTCCTGCGAGTTCTGCAGGTAAAGCGTCACAGCAAAGAGAACGATGTATTAAAGGCGGCGGGCGGAAGGATTCCTCCCTACGTAGAAAAGCAAGCGGAGACGCCGGCCAACCAACTCGAGAACAGAGCGGCCGGCGGCGGAAACTAGGAAACCGACTCTCAGGAGGCAATTCATGCGGATACGAAAGTTGTATGGGGCAATACTAGTCTCGGTAGTAGGTCCGACGTTGATGTTCGCTGGAACCATCAGCGGTAAGGTGACCTATACGGGAACACCGGTCAAACAAAAGCCGATTGATATGTCGAAGGAGCCGAGCTGCGCCAAGCAGCACGCGACTCCGGTCACCACCGAGACCATCGTGACGGGAGGCAACAATACTCTCGAAAATGTGGTCGTCTACATCTCGGCGGGAGCCGACGATGCCAATGCACCAGCGCAGGCCGTGACCTTCACTCAAAAAGGCTGCCAGTATATTCCTCACGTCATTGCGCTGCATACTGGCCAGGAACTGCAGGTGCTCAACGCCGATCAGACCTCGCACAATATTCATCCTCTGGCCAAGGTGAATCGCGAGTGGAACAAGTCGCAGCCGCCGGGCTCGCCCGCGATCCAGGAGAAATTCGATCAGCCAGAATTTATTTCGGTGAAGTGCAACATTCATCCCTGGATGCACGGATGGTTCGCCGTGTTGAAAACCAATCACGTTTCGATCAGCAAAGATGACGGTGCCTTCTCACTGCCCGACCTTCCGCCGGGCAAGTACACCATTACCGCGTGGCATGAGGACTACGGCACGCAGACGCAAGATGTGACCATCACTGGCAACGAAACCAAGTCGATCGACTTCAGCTTCAAGGCGAAAGCCTACTAGAGTCGCTTCTCACGAGGGGCCGCAGGCCGGCCCCTTATGAAATCTAAGCTCCGGACGGGCAGATACATGGGCGGCAAGATTTTTGCAGTCATCGTGATTCTGATTGCCTTGGCGTCGGCGGTTCCCATCATCACCCATACCTTTCTTGGCGCCTCGGTGACACCGCCCGAAGATATTTCTACTCATGGGTTCGAGATTGATAAGCAGCTCGACGAGACCATGGTCGAGGCTGGGTTGGCGTTCCTGGCGGCGCAGCTGGTGCTGGGATTTTTCGTGTGGCAATTCGGCGGCCGCAAGGATGCGCCACTCAAGAATTTTCCCGGCGGCGCAAAGTATCTGATTCTCGCGGCCCTTCTTCTTGTAGGCGCCGAAGCGATCGCCCTGGGAGCAGTTGGGTCGAAAGCCTGGGCCAAGGTCTACTTTCAGCCCGCCTCGGCCGACGCGCTGCCGATCCAGGTGCAGGCCGGGCAGTTCGCATTTTATTTCCGCTACGCCGGTCCCGATGGAAAGTTTGGCGCCATTCACCCCGACAAGATCGACGAAGGCAACTCGAATTTCTTTGGCCTCGATCCGGAAAACGATGTGGCCGCCCGCGATGACATACAGTCCGGTGAATTTGTGATTCCCGTGAACAAGGAAATCCACCTGATGATGCACGCCAAGGACGTGGGCCATTCTTTCTATGTCCGCGAGCTTCGCCTGCAACAGGACTTCGTTCCCGGCCTCGATCTCTCGTTGCACTTTACCGCGACCAAGGTTGGCAAGTACGAGATTCTCTGCACGCAGCTCTGCGGCCTCGGTCACTACAACATGAGGGCGTATCTCAACGTCATGACGCAAGACGATTTCAATAACTGGTTGAAGGCGCAGTCGAACTAGCGAAGGGGAACGACGCAATGTCTGAGGCATCCGTACCCGCAGTGCATCACGGACCACCGACCAGTTTCATCCGCAAGCACGTCTTCAGCGTCGACCATAAAGTGATCGGCAAACAGTATTACGCGCTCGCTTTGGTCGCTGTGGTTACGGGGATGGTGCTTTCCTGGATCATGCGCATTCACCTGGTCTGGCCCACTGCGCCGATCCCGGGACTGGGGTGGTTGTCGAAAGCTGGCGCGCCCGGCGGTGTGGTGACCCCGGAATACTATCTCTCGTTGATGACCATGCACGGCACGCTGATGGTCTTCTTCGTGCTGACCAACGCGCCGTTCGCTGCCTTCGGCAATTATTTCCTGCCCATCCAGATTGGGGCCGAAGACATGGCCTTCCCCCGCTTCAACATGATGTCATTCTGGATAACCTTCATCGCGTTCTGCATTCTGATCGCGGCTTTCTTCGTGCCCGATGGCCCCCCGCTCGCCGGCTGGACCGCTTACGCTCCGCTGAGCGCAATCGGCAAAGATGCTGGTCCGGGCGAAGGACTTGGGCAGACCCTTTGGGCTCTTTCCATCTTCGTATTCTGCATCGCCTCTCTGCTCGGGGCATTGAACTTCATCGCCACCACGCTCGATTTGCGGACCAAGGGCATGACCCTGGCCCGCATGCCGATCGTAAGCTGGGCGTGGTTCATCACTTCATGCATCGCTCTGCTGGCCTTCGCCGTCCTGTTGCCGGCCTGCCTGCTGCTGGTTCTGGACCGGGTCGCGGGCACCAGCTTCTTTATTCCGTCGGGTCTAAACGTAAGCGACCACCTGCAGCCGCATCAGGGCGGATCGCCGCTGCTCTGGCAGCATCTGTTCTGGTTCTTCGGCCATCCCGAGGTTTATATCGCGATCCTGCCGGCGATCGGCATCGTCAGCCACATCCTGATCAACAGCATGCGCAAGCCCATGCTCAGCCACAAAACCATCATCTATTGCATGATGGGCATCGGCTTTCTCAGTTACATGGTCTGGGGACATCACATGTTTCTGAGCGGAATGAATCCGTTTTCCGCGCTGGTTTTCTCGTTCCCGACGTTGATCATCACGATTCCGGCCACGATCATGACGCTGATATGGCTGGGCAGCCTCTACGGCTCGAATCTGCGAATCAATGCCGCGTCATTGTTCTGCCTGGGCTTTATCTCGATGTTTGTCAGCGGCGGCGTCAGCGGATTTTTCCTGGCACAGCCTTCGATCGATATCTATCTGCATGCGACGTATTTCGTGGTCGGGCACTTCCACATGGTGATGGGCGTGGCGGCCATCTTCGGAATTTTTGCCGGGACCTATTTCTGGTTTCCCAAGATGACCGGGCGCATGATGAATGAAACTTTGGGCCGGTGGCACTTCTGGCTGACCTTCATCGGGACTTATTGCATCTTCATGCCCTTCCATTACCTGGGACTGGCGGGCAATGTGCGCCGTTACTCGGCGTTCACTGACGACTATCTCGTACCGCTGCTTCCGGTACATCGGTTCATTACTTATGCCGCCTTGTTTACGGGGGCGGCGCAGTTGATTTTCATTTTCAATTTGCTCTACAGCCACGCGAAGGGAGCCATCGCGCCCGCGAATCCGTGGGAGGCTACTTCGCTGGAGTGGTCGACGCCATCATCTCCTCCGCCTTTCGATAATTTCGGCGGCAAGCATCCGGTTGTCTACCACGATCCTTACCAGTACGGAGTGAAGAGTTCCACGGGCGACTACCTGATGCAGACCTCGCCTGAGCGGGCCGGAGAAACGCCGTAGCGTTAGCAACGGGACACAATATGGCAACCACACTTCCACCGCCGGGTATTGCGCCGCCAGTCGACGCTGAGCAGGACTTGCGTCCGCACGACGGAAACGGCGGTGGCTTCCGCGGACCGGTTCCTGAAAGTGGCGAGTTGCGCTCCGTGTCCGAACCTTCGGGCGAACCAACACGCACCGGCATCTGGGTCGGGCTGGCGGCGATCGCCATGGCATTCGCCGCGCTCACCAGTGCTTTGTACGTACGCGAGGGCGCTGCCACCGACTGGCAGCCCATCGCGCTCCCTCCGATTCTTTGGTTCAACACGCTGGCGCTGATCGCCAGCAGCGTTGCGCTGGAACGCGCGCGGCACCGCGTGGCAGCCTTCATGCGCGGGCAGGAGAACAGCCGCTCCGGCGCTACGTTGTGGTTGAACGCCACCATGCTGCTCGGCCTCGTCTTTGTAGTCGGCCAGTATCTGGCGTGGCTCAAGTTGCGATCGCAGGGACTTTATCTTCCGACCAACCCCAACAGTTCCTTCTTTTATGTGTTCACCGGCGTGCACGTGGTTCATGTACTGGGTGGTCTGGGAGGATTGACCCGGGTCATGGTCAAGTTCCGCAGTTCGACCCGGCCGCTGCGCCGCAGCACCATGGACGCCACTTCGTACTATTGGCACTTCATGGGGATGCTGTGGCTGTACTTACTTTTCATTCTGTGGCTGAAGCTTTAATTTCTTTCCGGAGGCAATGTGAGCGAGGCCAATCTGGCGGCAGGGCATGGCGCGGAGGCCATGGAAGCGAGGCCTTTCGCTATTCCTTCCAAGAAGCTGGTGATGTGGCTGTTCATTATCTCCGACGCGTGCACCTTCGGGGCGATGCTGTTTGCCTACGGATACATCAAGAACGCAGCGGCGGACTGGCCTCATCCCTTCGAGAACTCAAGCATCATGAACGCGCTGCTGATGACTTTCATTCTGGTCACCAGCAGCCTCACGATTCTGATCGCGACTCGACACGCCAAAGTCGGCGACAAAGGTAAAGCGCTGATGTGGACGTTCATCACCGTGGTCCTCGGCCTCGCCTTTGCGGCGCTTCACCTCAAGGAATGGTTCGGGCTGATCGGCGCGGGCGTTCGCTTGTTTCAGAATCCCTGGGGCGCGCCTTTGTTCGGAGCATCGTTCTTCGCGATCACCGGACTGCACCTGGCGCACGTGGTCAGCGGCGCGATCGCTCTCACGGTGGTAGCGTTGGGCTACAAGCGCGGCCGCTACAACTCCGACGATCTTGAGATTTGGTCGCTCTATTGGCACTTCGTCGACCTGGTCTGGATGTTCGTGGTTCCGATCGTGTACCTGATGAACGCGAGCGCGGGCTAGGAAACGTCGGCGACCGCAGAACGCAAACGGGAGAAAAAAATGGATTCGAATCAGGACAGCATGACAACCGACCTCGTAGTCTATGCCGTGATCTTGCTCCTGGCTTGCGCACAGGTCTTCGTTTTGCGGGGGCATCTGATCCCCATGCTGGTGGTCGCGGCGATTCAGGCCTATCTGGCAGTGATGTTCTTCATGCACCTGCGCAGCGAAAAATCGACATTGCGGCTCGCCCTGATTCCCGTTACGCTGTTCGTGCTGGTCATGATGAATATGGTTTGGGCCGACAGTTATCGGCTGATCCACATGAAGCCGTTTGCGAAATAGCGAACCTATGGCTTGGACGCCCACAATTCGTTTTGCGCGGTCTACGAAAGCCGTGCTGGCCGGTGTCCTCGTTTTGGCGGCGAATTCGTTCTGCTACGCTCAGAGCTGCGCCCTCTGCTACACCCAGGCCGCGGGAGCCGGGCACCGTTTCATTCAGGGCCTTCGCACCGGCATCCTGGTGCTGATCATTCCTCCGATGTTCATGTCCGTGGGTATCACCATCCTTGCCTACAAGAAACGCAATCGAACGAACAGCCAGAAGGAATCGGACAAGTCCGACAACGACTGGTAACGGCGCCGCCCTTCCCGATCGTAGGCTGAGGAAAACATCCGCTCCCTCCTTGGTGAGTACCGTGGCATAATCTTCGCAACGTTCCCGGCCAGGTGCCAAATATGCGTCCATTCCTGATTGCCGTCCTCTGCCTTTGTCTGCTGTTTGTCGCAGGACCTGCCAGCGCGGGCTCCGCGCCCAGCGCCAAGCCGATGCAGATTTACTTCATCGACGTCGAAGGCGGGCAGTCGACGCTCATCATCAGCCCGTCGGGGCAGTCGCTGTTGATCGATACCGGATGGCCCGGATACGAAGGCCGCGACGCCGATCGCATCGTGGCCGCCGCGCATCAGGCCGGCCTCAAGCAACTCGACTACGTTCTGATTACGCACTACCACCGCGATCACGTCGGAGGCGTTCCGCAGCTGGCCGACGGCATCAAGATCGGAACCTTTGTTGACCACGGTCCCAATCTCGAAGACTCCGAAGTCACGCGTACCGACTATGCAGCCTATGAGAAAGCCATCGCCGGCCACGCCCACGTTGTCATCAAGCCGGGTTGGGGACTTCCGATCAAAGGGATCGAAGTTCAAGTGCTCTCGGCCGCCGGCGACCTGATCACCAGCCCGTTGCCCGCTGCCGGAGTTGCCAATCAATATTGCGCCAAGGAACCGGCCCCGGCCGCCGATGACACCGAGAACGCCCGTTCCGTCGGGGTTCTGATCACTTACGGTCACTTCCGATTTCTCGATCTTGGCGACTTGACCAAGAAGAAAGAACTGCAGCTCGCTTGCCCCAACAATATGCTGGGCACCGTGGATCTTTTTCTGGTCACTCACCACGGCGCGGATCTTTCCAACCCCAAGGCCCTTGTCTGGGCGCTGCATCCGCGCGTGGCGATCATCGACAACGGCCCGCGCAAAGGGGCGAGTCCGGCGGCCTGGCAGATCGTGCACGATTCTCCCGGCCTGGAAGATTTGTGGCAGCTGCACTACGCTGCCGAGTCGGATAAAGACCACAACGTCGCCGAAGAGTTCATCGCCAACCCGAAGGAGAACTGCGAAGGCAAGTCCATCAAAGTTTCCGCCGAAGGCGACGGTTCATTCACGGTCACGAACGGCCGGACTGGCGTCGAGAAGAAATACTCCAAGTAACAATCAGATGGGAATTCTCCACTCGTGATCGTGATCGTGATGGGAGTGACCGGCGCAGGGAAGACGACGGTCGGCCGTCTGCTGGCCAGCCAACTCGGCTGGCAGTTCGCCGATGCCGACGATTTTCATCCGCCGGCGAACGTCGAGAAAATGAGGCACGGCATTCCGCTCACCGATGACGATCGCCGCCCCTGGCTGCAGCGCCTTCAGGATGAAATCACAAAATGGATCGCCGAAGGTCGCAACGTCGTGCTGGCGTGTTCAGCCCTGAAGCGCAGCTACCGGCAGGAACTCGCCGTGGGAGCGGAAGTCCACTTCCTATATTTGAAGGGAAGCAAGGCCCTGATCACGGAGCGCCTGCGCTTGCGCCACGGTCACTTCGCTGACGAGAAAATTCTCGCCGGCCAGTTTGCCGACCTCGAAGAGCCGGGCGGGGAATCGGGAGAAGAGTCGAAAAACGATAAGGAGCACGTCGTGACCGTCGACATCACCCTCGCGCCGGAACAAATCGTAAGCCGCATTCGCCAGGAACTCGGCTTGGCGTAGAATCGCGCCTGCACGCAGATGGCGAAACTAGAAAAGCTTCGCGACAACGATCTCCCGGGAGATGTCCTCCCAGAGAACGCTCGCCCCGAAAACGATCCTCACGAAAACCCCCGCCTCGAATCCGCCGTGGTCTCGCGACTGATGTGGCGGCTGATGCCGTTTCTCTTCCTGCTCTACATCGTCGCCTACCTTGACCGGATCAACATGGGCTTCGCTGTACTCCAGATGCGAGGGCAGCTTGGCCTGGCCGACCGGGTCATCGGACGCGCTGGTGGAATGTTTTTTGCGGGCTACTTTTTCTTCCAGCTTCCCAGCAATCTGGTGCTGGAAAAATTCGGTGTGAGGCGTTGGATTTCCGGCCTGATGGTGACCTGGGGCGTGATTTCCTGCCTGATGATCTTCGTTCGCGGGCCCATCAGCTTCTATGGGCTGCGCATTTTGCTGGGCGCCGCTGAAGCCGGATTTTTCCCCGGCATGGTCCTATATATGAGGCGCTGGTTTCCGGCACGCGCCCGCGCCCGCGCCGTCGCCTGGTTCATGATGGCGAATCCTGTTGCCGGCATTATCGGAAGCCCACTCTCGGGCGCACTGCTCGGCCTCAGTGGAAAAGGGCTCTCGGGAT
>Ga0070765_100002083_pt1 | contig 12444 bp, 15 predicted proteins | sample HubBroMetageWFT5_FD_71516 | JGI IMG/M metagenome (GOLD analysis project Ga0070765, IMG submission 71516) | Warmed and freeze-thawed soil microbial communities from the Hubbard Brook experimental Forest, New Hampshire - Hubbard Brook CCASE Soil... | ecosystem: Environmental > Terrestrial > Soil... | reverse complement strand
TACCTGACACGACGATGAAATGAACTTGGATCTTGTGTGAGGTCAAATGCTCGCTCCTAAACAACCGAATTGTTCGGGGTGTCTTGGAGAGATCACCAGCCGCTCGTTTCCGTTAGCTTCTCACCGGGCCGACCGCCTCGAGTCACGCGATAGTCCTTGTAGTCGATGGTCAGGGTAGCGCGGCCTCCTAGCCGAATGTAGCTGACCGACTCATTCCGGACTGGAAGCCAGAAGACCCCGACCTTCTTGTATTCGTGGTGAATCTGACTATTCTTCGTCCAGAACGACGGGTTCTGGGCTGGTTCGGCTTCGATGTGGGTGACCGCGAAATCGATCCCATCAATCCACACCTTGCCGTAGTAGACGTATTTGCTCCGGGATCTTGGGCTGACCTGCAACACATATTGCCCACCCCCGTTCGAGGGCTCGTAACCAACCATTTCGAAGTTGTAATTATCTCGATTCAACTGTGTCCGTGCGCTGATTGAGGGTTGTGCTGCCTCTTTCTCGCTTTCCAAGAGTTTCTTGAAGACGCGATCTCGTATTAGCTTCGATCCGCTTTCGGAAACTACCGTGAACTCCTTCGAGGAAGGGCTATCGTAGGTGGCCTTCAGAGTCATTTCGGCGTCCCTGTCTGCTGGGAAGCCGCGGTAGGCGAGGTGGTAAACCCGAGTACCCTCAGAGTGCAGCAGAGCTTGCGCGCGCTCTTGGTTCTTGCGCACGAGGTTGTCCACCACCTGCTCTGCAGAAAGAGGTGCGTTCGTTATCGATGATGATGGCTTTTTCGAATCCTCAGCAACGAGCTTCTGAACCGTGATCGGCGCCGCCCAAGCGATCGCAGCGATCACGGTACAAATTATCCGGAACACCATCATCCGGCAGACCTCAATTTGACGCTCTCGTTCGCGGATCATCAGGGAAGCAAACGACCTGCGAGGTTGCATGGATCCTTTACGGCCAGTTTTTTCAAAACTTTACAACCGAGCTCATTTGACGTCTGCTCAAAATTGCACACTCTTGCGATGCGGGCGAAACCGATTAGGTTCGCGAGGACTTCATCGCGTAAAGCCCTTGTCCCGTGAGCACTTTTGCTCAGCGCGGCTGTCGTTGTCCGAAGTAGGCTCGTGAAAAGAAATGAAGGGGCACCCATGCCTCCGAATCTTGCAGATCAAGAATGGCAGTCCCATCGGGGTGAGTACGAAGATGGACTCCGCGATCGAGACCGGACTTTTCAGACCGCGGCTAGATCTCTCTAGCACGACACCCTGTCCACGCACCGAATCCCGCAGGAAAGGAACGTTTCCGTTATGCCGAGTCAATACTCATCGAACCAAAAATTAGACGCCACTAGCAACATAAATTGGGTGACCACCTTTTTCATGGTGGCGTTTCATCTTGGTGCAGTCGCCGCGCTGTTCTTCTTTAGCTGGAAAGCCCTTTTTGTCGCGATCTTTCTCTGGTGGGTATCCGGAAGCTTGGGTATCGGTATGGGCTATCACCGGCTGCTCACCCATCGTGGCTACAAAACTCCCAAGTGGGTCGAGTATTTTCTCACGATCTGCGCGACTCTGACTCTCGAAGGTGGTCCTATTTTCTGGGTCGCTACGCATCGCATCCATCATCAGTTTACCGACCAGGAAGGTGATCCGCACTCACCGCGTGATGGCAAATGGTGGTCGCATATGGGATGGATCCTCACCGGCAAGTCCATGCACCACGACACAACCACACTGACTCACTACGTGCCCGATCTCGTGCGGGATAAGTTTCATGTGTGGATCGCCAAATATCACTACCTGCCGATCGTAGCGCTGGGGATTCTGCTGTTCGCCCTCGGGGGCCTGCCTCTACTCCTATGGGGAGTGTTTTTTCGCACGGTTCTCGGATTGCATGCCACGTGGCTGGTGAACTCAGCTACTCACCTCTGGGGCTCGCGACGTTTTGCCACACGAGATGATTCGACCAATAACTTCCTGGTCGCGCTTCTCACATTCGGCGAAGGCTGGCATAACAATCATCATGCCCATCCTACGTCCGCCCGGCACGGTCTTCGGTGGTACGAGATAGACGTGAACTGGTACGGAATCTGGACGCTTAAAATCCTCGGACTGGCAGCGCAGATCAAGCTCCCGAGTTGACACTATTCTTCGACGGGAGACTTGCCTTTATCCTCGGAGCTGAAGATCTCCGAAGGAAGATCCGCTGTTCACGGCCTCGCCCGAGCAGCCGTCCAACCCCTAAAGCAAACATGGCGGTGAAAACTAGGATCACGGCGACGGACACGATCACCGCGAAATCCATTGCGGCGACCCGTACAGCGAGGCACTCGCAGGAGAACGAAGCCTCTAATGCTTATCATCCTGGAGCTTGTATCTCCAATCGAAATAAGACGCCGTCGGCCAGATACGCGTTTCTTCTTCAAGGCAGGTTAGAACGTCCAGCGCCGATTGCATCTCGTGCCGCTCCGCATGATGATTGCTGTTGCCTTCCAAGTCCTTCAATCTCGCGGCTACAGCCTCACGTGCGGCAACAATTCGCCCCGGCATTTTCTGACCATCCACTTCCAGAGCGGCGCGGAGGTACGATTCCACCCATTTAGTGATGACGTTCGCGGACATGATTTTCTTATTAGAGCAGAAGTGGGAATGGTTCATCTGTCGCGTATTGCTCGCTCCTTGGGAGACGAGATTGTCATTGAAGAGCCGTACAGCAAAGTCCAGGACGGTTCTCAGGTCGCCGATTGATCGTTCTTGCGTTCGATGCAGTCCTTCGGCATCGCAGAATAGATCATGTCACAAATTGTGGGTTCTAAGAGTGCGTTGGCGGTTTTCGCGGTAGGCTAGGAAACTTGGCGCAGTCGTGCGAGTCGAAGGCTTCTTTCACCCTTGTGGGGGACAGCCCCTTCAGGCTTCGGGAAATCACCTAGCAATATCCAGCCACATTCGCTACATCCCCAAGCCGAAAAGTCGCGATCTTCCAGCGAGACAAATTTCTCTAGCCATAGGAGATCATGCCGCAAATAGCCCTAAAAGTGAGTTGAGACACAGAGCCCTAGCCCTGATCCCGGTGAGCCAACGGCAAGTTGATGCCCCGCCACGATGGCCGCCATTATCTAGTTCTTCTTCCCGCCATCTTTCTTCCGTTGAGCGCGCCGCTCCAGCCAGTCGAATGCCACCTTCACCACTAGGAGCAGGCACACCACTCCCTCGACCAGCTTGAGAAGTTGTCGCACTCGATTAGGCTACACGGCACTGCGTGGCCGCGTCGCATGTCGTCCGTAATGGCACAGGTAACGCCACGAAAGTTCACGTGCGATCGTTGCGGCACCGGGTGTTCGGGGGGCGCGTCGTCCAAGAAAAAGGCCGGACGCGAGCGGTCCAGCCGGCGGGTGGCAGAATTCTTGAACCGGTCGTGAGGATCGAATGGCACTGCCGCTAACCCATGACCGTGTTCCGGGATCTAACTCCCACAGGCTACCTCGGGGCGGCGTCGGTGGCTGTTCAATATTGCACACATTCCGAACAGGGGTCCGAACTCAAAACTTTCTAGCCGTACAGGGTCGTTAGCCTTACCATTGACGCGCGTGGGCTATCGCTTTGACTTCGATGCGGTCAACAAGATCCTGCTTCTCCGCGTTGATGGTCAGCTCACCGACGAGTTGCTGGCGGAGTGTTATGAAGCGATACGCACGCGTTCCACCGTGACCGACGCCCGCGCTGGCATCTTCGACTTCACATCCGTAACCGATTTTCCCGTATCAACCGAGTTCATCAAGCGATTGGCAAAGCAGGAACCCGCGATGCCCCAAGCGGACGTGCGGCCTCGCGTGCTGGTTGCGCCGCAGATCCATGTCTATGGTCTCGTGCGCATGTTCCAAATTATGGGCGAGGAATCGCGTCCGCTCCTGCACGTCGCGCGTACCTTGAACGATGCGCTCCTGTCGCTCGGCGTCCAGTCTCCGCACTTCCAACCTTTACCCTGACGAAGCTGCTCCAGGCGCCCTGTCGAAATTTAGATCGCGTTGTCCAACTGCTAGACGGAGGAATCGCGGCTTGTGGTGCGCACTAGTGCGAACGGGGACAACTGATTGTTGCTCCTTCGTCATAGACTCCGATTCCCAACCGCACTTGTGGCATCGGTAAATAAACTGGTCGTCTTCGATCTCTCTTAGACTGAACATTCCCGGTCCTCGCTTTTTGGTGCTCGCCCGCGCCCGCGGAGGCTTTGCCATCGGCCCGCGAAACTTCGAGCCGAACTTAGGTGAATGAGCATCATTGTGCAATCAGGGTGGTGTTTCAGAAAATGGCCCCAACAAACGGGGTACAGCAGTAAACCAGTGGAGGTTACTGAGGCGGGCAGTTCAATCCGACGCGAATAAGGAGCAGGGGATTAAAAGGGAATTACAGGCTATATCAGTGCAGAAGCCCCCTACCTCACGGTATAGCCCGGCGGATTCGACTCTCCGCAAGGCCGAGGCTGAAGCCCCGGAACTGCCAGAACCATGCCGAACGAGTTTTCCAATTCTTCATGGAGTCCACTTTGGCTTCCTCCCGGTGCTTTCGAAAGACTTGAGCCGATCCGACAACTGTTCGGATCCTTGGATTAATTTCCCAGCCTCGGCGATCAAAAGGACAGTATTCCTGTTCAGTTCCTCGATCTTGCGTCGCAACAGTGAAGACTCGTCTTCAGATTGCGGCGAAGATCGTTCTTCAAGTTGTGACCCGGGGATAACCTGGATGCTACTGAGCAGCATAAAGCGGTCCTCCGATGCGAATTATCAGATTGCACAAGAGACCGACGCCCAGGACCGGGCACGGCGGAGGGATGTGTAAAGGGACCTCGTAGAGCCTACCACTCAGCTCAAACTCGCTTACGGGCTTTCATCGCTGTCTTTCGGGCCGTGCGTGGCTTTTTCCGAGCTTCTGCCGCGGTTTTTATCGCTTTGGGCGCGGCTTTAACCACAGATGGCAATTCCGGTTTGTGCTGTTTCGCTGTGCGATGATGGCCATGGTTCAGCGGTTGGATGCGCGCGGCTTCTGCTTCCATTCGCAGCCGGGCGTCGAAGTTTTTTTGGCGCTCGTCCTCGAGGTATGCGGGAATCGTTTTCGTTGTCATGGCAAGAGTGTGGCAGAACCGCGCCTTATAAGCTGTCCTCTTTAGCTCTATGTCAAAGGTCCCCAATTAGGTGGATTGGTGGAAACTGGTTCCGCGGTGCGAACGCACCAATTCGAACGCAGCTTCTCAGAACAATCTCGGAAGCCCTGAACCGTGCGAGCGGCGGGCGCGGTTTCCGACACAAGAGCGGTTGCGATGGGGAGCGAAATCAGCAAAATGGGACCGTTGACTTTCGACACCGAGGGTGAAATCATTATCCAAATTGAGCGGATCGCAGTTTTGCTGGCAAAGATTCGCACCATTCTTCCGCATTCATTCATCCTTCCTCATACGTAAACGTCTTCGCATTCGTACCCTTCAGAAGGGGGTCAATCATGCCACTCGTGGCAGCGTCAAAGAGATTCGTTAAATTCGATCCCAAGACATTCCTTTCGACCATTGATGGCGGTAGGAAGATCACAGCGCTTTCCAAGAAGCAGGCCATCTTTGCTCAGGGGGACTCGTCCGACGCGGTTTTTTACATCCAGAAAGGAAAGGTAAAACTCACGGTTGTGTCGGAGATCGGAAAAGAAGCCACAATCGGCATTCTGAACGAGGGTGATTTCTTCGGAGAAGGTTGCCTTACCGGGCAATCTCTGCGACTGTGCTCCGCAACCGCGATGACCGATTGCTCGGTGATGCGAATCGACAAGAAATCGATGGTAGAAGTGCTTCACCGCGAGCCCGCGTTCTCCGAATTGTTCGTGGCGTATTTGCTGGCACGGAACATCCGATACGAAGAAGATTTGGTTGACCAGCTTTTCAATTCCAGTGAGAAACGATTGGCTCGCATTCTTCTGCTTCTAGCTCATTTCGGCAAAGAAGGTAAGCCCGAGACTCTCATCGCCAATATCAGTCAAGAAACCCTCGCGGAGATGATAGGCACAACCCGCTCGCGGGTCAGCTTTTTCATGAATCGGTTTAGGAAATTGGGTTTCATTGACTATCACGGCAGTGATGATTTGCAGGTTCACAGTTCACTCCTCAACATCGTTCTACACGACTAGAACTTCATTCCGCCGCTCTGACGAGAACGCTTCGGGGGGCGTTGACCGCCGCCATTAAGTTGGGGCATGTGGAAGCAAGGTGCACCGCTTTGTCTCACGCTTAAGAAGGCCTCTAGTCGTACGTTACCAGGATAGTGAACGTCCGCCCTCTGAACTGGTTCATAAAAACTTGACACACGATTCGGGTGATTCCTAACATCGGGGCGAGCGTCTTCTGAATTCGCTTATGCTCTGCTCTATTCACGCAGGGAAAAGGCAGCACATCTCATTGAGCGGCGGGCGCAGCGGAAGCTATTTTGAATACCAAGCCATCGAACATTTGTCCGCCCGATTCTGCGCCACCATACAGATTGCCTTCACTATCGAGAATCACTCCACCGGGGAACGCGCCATCTACGCCGCCAGTAAAAGCATGGAGAATCGACGTTTTCCATTTGGTTCCGGTGGGGGAAAGCTCGAAGACTACGCCACAGCCAACATCTGTGAGAACTTGGCAGCTCTGGAGACCTGCTCCACCCGCGAAAGTGGCACCGTAGAGGTTGCCAGCGGCGTCCATTACCAATGCGGAATTCGGATAAGCACCATCAAGACGGAGCCCGGTGAAGCTGTGAAGGACGCTCGTCTGCCATATTCCCGAACTTTGCGACATCTCGAAAACCACGCCGAGTCCATTTGCTCCGCCGGCTGTCGCTGTACCGTAGAGATCTCCAGCCGCATCCATCAATAGTGCCGCATCGGGATTGGCACCGTCGCTTCCCGTAAAGTTATGAAGGACCGTTTCGCTCCATTTCCCCGAATCATTCTTTAGCTCAAAAATGACGCCACAGCCTCCCTTGCACTTCGTGCTGGTGCCTCCAAGACTGGTGGTGCCGTACAGATTGCCTGCTGCATCTTGAATGAGAGCGGCCACTTGCCCACCCGCTGTGTTTGTCGTTTCTGCACCGTCGCGACCTGTGAAATCGTACAGATGGGTTAAGGACCATCGCCCCTCAGAGATGGAAAGTTCAAACACGTATCCGAGGTTACTGGGCCCGCCAGTAGCATTTGTGCCATACAAATTGCCCGCCGCATCCAGAATCAGTGGGCTGGGAGCGATACCGTCAAGGCCACCTGTAAATGCATGAAGAACAGTTGCCGTCCACCCTTCAGACACGCTATGCGTTATCTCGAAAACATTGCCGAAATAGGTTACGCCATATAGGTTGCCCGCTTGATCCATTGCCAGGGAGCCCATCGGAACGGCACAGTCCGTGGTTGTTCCGCAGTCGTAAAGAACGGAGTAATTCCAGCCGTCTTGCCCGTTCGGTGTCAGTTCAAAAATCGTCCCCCAATTACCCGTGCCCCCGGAGGAATTCGCACCATACAAGTTGCCAGCTTGATCTGCGAGCAAGCCGCCGTAAGGAATTCCTCCGCCAGAGTTTGGGTTGAAAGAGCGAAGGGTGATATATTTTGCGGCCGCCTGAGCACAGAGGGTCAGCCAAAGGGTGGCGGCCATTACTGCGATCAACCTCAACAGTCTCGACCGGTATCTACTTTTCATGAAGTGTCCTCCTTGAACCAAATTGAGCTCCGACTGTTGCGCCGGAATTCTTGGCCTCGAAATCGGTCGCGAGAAAGGCAAAATCCGGTGTGGTGAGACGATTCCATCCATAAGGCGGGATCACGGAAGGGAGTTCGTGCCGGTGTGATTCACCGCAATTCTTCAAGCCGCTTGCGCATATCCTGCCCACGCAACCTTCCGCCCGGATTGCACCTTTTGCATTCTGGACTGTGGATTCTCAGGAGAGACAGCAGGTGACAAATCCAACGTCGCGGGTTCACGACTCACCTCGTCAAAATTCGTTTCGGCTGGGCGCTAACGGTTTGGAAGGGCTCATCTGCCAAGGTTCTCTTCTGGAGACCATCCATCAATCGCTTGTCTTCCTCGATCAGCTTTGGGCTTCTTGGCCTTCCGCCACTTTGTATTTCAAGTAGCCTTCGCATCAACTCTGCGTAGCGTTCCATGATTTCCTCCAAGGCAGGCACGGCTGGTTGATTGGCAGAAATACTAGACGGCGCTAAAGCCGAACGCTGGTCAAAATTGAACACTTTTAGGGTATGCCACGAAGCGTAGTCTTTCTCGTTCCCCGCTCTGAAGTCCGGCTCCCACTAAGAAAAGTCGCTTCTGAATCTCGATCAGTTCAGAAGCCTGATGGGAAGACAGCGCGGTGGATCATCAGATCGCTGTGGTTGAATCGTCTTAAACCGTGGGATCGGCTTGGAGTTTCATAATTGTGTCAGTATCGAGCAGTTTTGAACAGTCTGCACCAAATGCGAAGGGTAGCATCTCGAATGTGAGACAAATTTTAACGTGGTCGGAGAGTTGGACTATCGAAGATGAACTGTGTCAGACGATTGGTGGAGGATAATGGAGACAGTGAAGTTCAGATTTTTGCTGTTTCTCTGAATGGAGCCAACATTGTTTATCTACGCCGATCCAAAGTCCGACGTTACGAAGCGTATCTATCGAAGATGACCGGTCACAGCAGCTGAGTGGTCGCCTCGGAGAGAGAAATGGTGATTCATATCACTAATAAACGGACACCCGACCTGCGCAAAGCTCCGCAACCTCCTCTGTCACGTTCTGGAGCCCCTGCTGATGCAGACCGAGCCAAGAGACCACCGCTCGTCCAGCCCCCGGCTCCCGACTCGGAACTGAATCCCGGTGATCGAGTCGAGGGTCTGGGCAATTTTGGAAGGCCGACTGGAGAATTCGGAACGGTCGAGCAAACCAACGAAGACGACGCGCTTGTAAAGTGGGACGACGACGGTCGCATCAGACTGCGCCAGCCTTGGCTCAAGAAACTATCTGTGTCGAATTCTCATCGGGCGGCTTGAGCCGTGTGCGATCAGTTCTGGTTATTGTCCGACAGAATGCAGGCACCTTATGCATTCTCAGCTCGTATCTAATCATGGAGAATCAGCGTGCGAATCTTCTTGATCACTTTTGTCACTTCGACCGTCGTGGGGTACCGTCCTTTGGCAGTTCGGATTAGCCCACAAAATCTGGCCCGCTCACGCGCTTCTCACCACTATCGCAGTAGCTGCTGCCTGCGGGATCGCGGTCCAGTTGGTACTATCCCACGACTCTGCTCGCGACAATTCGAAGCTGTCTCGTTAGGTCTTGGACTAATGAGCTGCGGCTTGCGGTGCAAAACAGCTCTCATCTCAAGTCGTCCGATTCAAAGGGGTTCCAGCCGCAAGTTGACAATGGCGGCACAGAAGCCTAGCCTTGTAGTCGAGGTGGTTATCACCTTCTCCTCATTTCAGGTTCCCTGAACTAAGTCAGCCCATCTGAAGCAGTCTTTCTTAGCAACTCCAACCCTAGGAGGTTGCTTATGTTTGCACGCAATATCTCTATTCATCTGAAATCCAATATGCTCGCCGATTACACTCGCAGTCTTGAAAACGACATTCTTCCTTTACTTCGCAAGCAGAAGGGGTTTAAGGACGAAATCACGTTGTCGAATCCCGGCAGCCCAGATGTGGTTGCTATAAGTCTTTGGGAGAACAAAGCGAATGCAGAGGCTTACAACACCAATACGTACCCGGAAGTGTTGAAGACCTTCGCCAGAATGATCGATGGAACGCCCAAGGTTCAGACGTTTGAGTCCGTCACATCGACTTTCCATCACGTCACCGTTGCGGCGTAAGAGTTTGTAGCTTGTCGCACGGGAAGGCGGGGTTACTCCGCCTTCCCGCTTTATTCTAAAGTTCTCCCACCTTAGGACGTTTCAACGAGACAACGGCTGCCCATGCCTTTTGCAGCGATCTTACGCGAAGTCGATCAACTCCACAGTGTCAGCTCGCGACTTGAGGGGCTGGCGGACCAGCACGCTCCCATAGCGGAAGCACTCCTGACGATTGCGGGAAATGTTCGCAATACTGCAACCGTATTGGCTCTGCTGATCGCGACTAAGGGGCCGAAGCCGGTCTGAAGCGCAGCGGGCAGTATGCCCACGAGCCAACCGTTCGAAGATCGGAATGTTCCAGGGCGGTAGAGTGGAACTCGATAAGAAAGGACCTTCTTATGAACGCCACGAATATTTCCTTTGGCTTTTTTATCGTGCTACTGACGATCCTGCTCGCCCGCTGGATGCGCAAGCTGACACCGCACATCGTCGGGGTCCAGTTACAAAGGATGTGCCCCTCCTGCGGATTGATCACGTCACGATTGAAGCTCAATTGCTTGGAGTGTGGCAAGCCCTTTATAGCGGTGATGTACTCAACTTCAAAGAGGTGATTTGAGGTGAGCGCCTCGTTCTTCAGGCTTTCTCAGAAAGGACTTAGAAATGACAAATATCAAGTTCGTTGTGAAAGTGAACCGTGGTGGTACCCGAGCACCTGAATACGTGCATCGGGTCGACTCGACTCCTATCCAGATGACAACTGACCGAAAGCTCGCACTGGTTATGGGCAAATTTACAGCCGAAGACGCCATCAAATCCCTCGCGAATTCCCGATGCATTCCGGAGTTGGAATCCGTGCAGGTAAACGCCTAGCTATTCGCACCCAGAATAGCCCAAGAACGTCCACGGAAAGCATCATAGTTACGATTTGCATCCCGTACCATTTTCTGGTTCCTAGCACCTTCGTCCAAGCATTTCTTTCTGGCGTTTAGTAATCTTGGCTGCCAATCTTTTCTTCGTCGAGGAGTCGCCTACCAAGAGGCCGCGATAGAGGGAAACCTGACTGGCGATCTATGGGAGAGCGAAACAAAAAACCCCGGCCATTCCCGGAACGCCCGATTTTAATATCGATCGCAGGACGTTCTGCGTAGGTGCGTCGTCAAGAATCAATTGGCAGCCAGTGATAACGCCAGGACCGAGCGAGTTCGACAGCAATCGCATCCATCGAGAGAGGGCAAATGTCAAACTGAAAACTCCCTACGAAATCACAAGGCGAATCTATTCAGAATCCAGGATCACGCGCGGCGAATCGAGCGCATAAGTGGTTCAATGTGCTCAGACATGCGTTTTCGCCACTTGTACCATGAGGTGTAGTGAAGAAATGAGATGGCCGTTATAAAGGTCAGTCCAGCTTCCTCTTACAAGTGAGGTACAACAATGGAAACGGTATTGATTGTTCTCGTAGTGCTGTTTGTGCTCGGTGGCGGGGGCTGGGGATACTCTCGTTGGCGCAACTAGCGAACGTGGGATACAGGGTTAAAGCTGCTAGATCGGATGTCTTTGTGCATTTCTCCGCTATTCAGGCAGGCAGCTTCAAGAGCCTGCAAGAAGGGCAGGCCGTGCAGTTCGATGTGACCAAAGGCCCCAGGGCTGGCAAGCTGAGAACGTTCAGGCTGTCTAAGTAGAAAACCGAGAATGCCCGTTATCCGAGAGGATTTCGGGCATTCCTGTTTATTGTGGTTGCGGGTATCGCGTCCGTACGAGAGCGCGTTAACTATCGGGGCGGTGCTAACCTGCCAGACGTGTTGACCGCAGATGCACACGACAGTTTCCGTAGGTTTTTGCTTAGTTAATTGTTGCTTGCAGATTGGGCACGGTTTAGTCATCGTGTAAACCATAGTCTCACTCCTCGGCCGAAGAACGCTGTCGCAAGTGCGGACACCGGTCTTTCTTATTTATCTGGATTGTTGTGACGCCAGTTCCAGTAGGCGGTCTGTTGACGGGTATTCAACTGAACGAAATCCCGCTTTTCATGGTGCTCTGTCTGATATCGCTGGTATGAGCGGTCTTCATTCGCGTCCCAGCTGTGATAGTCTTTGTGACCCTTGTCGTAGTAGCGCTTGCTCTCGCCTCGGCGATCTTCGTGGTGACTATCGTCTTGTGGGTTGGCAGCAGCCATCATCGCAGCGGGTGTAGCAAGGGCAGCAGTCAGTAAAAGTGAACTGAGATATCGGTGTCCACGGTGCATGTAGTTCTCCTTTAGAGCGAGACTCACATCCGGAGAGTCCCCCTAATGATCCACTGTCTGCTCTTGTCGCTCCTGAGTCTGGTCAATACTGCTCGGGTCACGATTTCGTAGTTGTTACGCTCGTTGCGCTCGCGGGTTCCACTCAGCAAAAACAATCGCAGGACTTATAAGCATCAAACCGCTGAGCAACAGCAGATGTGAAGCGAGATGCCAAGACCGTGGCGACAGGCGATTCGAGTGATCACCGGCTGCAAGCGGTGGGGTGCTTCGCTCTAACAGCAGTTAAATGCAACTAGCGGAAAACCTCGGAAAGAGGAGTGTGGGCCACGTGCAGCGTGTGTTCGGTGCAACAAAGCGAACTGTCCCA
>Ga0070765_100002082_pt1 | contig 12446 bp, 11 predicted proteins | sample HubBroMetageWFT5_FD_71516 | JGI IMG/M metagenome (GOLD analysis project Ga0070765, IMG submission 71516) | Warmed and freeze-thawed soil microbial communities from the Hubbard Brook experimental Forest, New Hampshire - Hubbard Brook CCASE Soil... | ecosystem: Environmental > Terrestrial > Soil... | reverse complement strand
ACGAGATTCGCGAATACATCGGCGCCGACTCCCTCGCCTATCTTTCCCTCGCAGGATTGAAAAAGGCCTGCGGCGAAGGCGAGACCACCTCCTATTGCACTGCCTGTTACACCGGAAATTATCCGACCGATATCATCGACGTGGAAGAGATTCTTCCGGCAACCGCGCCCCTCTAGTTGCGCCTTACGCGCCCGGCTTCTTCTCTCGCGGCTTTTTCGCAAGCACCACCCGCGGAATCGATTGCAGGTCGGGCCGTATCTGAACCTCGTCCCACTTACTCAGCAGTGTTTTCACGCCTTCCGCAATCGTGCCGCTGATCTCCATAACCAGCCAGCCGCCCGGCTTGAGCGCAGCATAAGCCTGCGGAATCAACCGTTCGATCACCTCAACTCCCGCGGGCCCCGCAAACACTGCATTCCGCGGCTCGAACCTGCGAACTTCCAGCTGCACCTGATCCGCCTCCGAATCTCCGACGTAAGGCGGGTTGGAAACGATAAAGTCGAAATCATTGTCCTTGATTCCGGTGAGCAGGTCGGTCTGGAGAAAAGAGATGCGATCTTCCAGTCGATGCCGGGCCGCATTCGCACGCGCAACTTCCAGCGCGGCCGCAGAGATGTCGGCCGCAAGAATTTCCGCATCACGCAATTCTTTAGCCAGCCCAACAGCGATGCAACCCGACCCCGTCCCGATATCAGCGATGCGTAAACGAGTCTTGTGGGGCGGGCACTCCTGCCCGCCAGCTCTTTCGATGGCGGCAAGCTTCAGCACAGTCTCAATCACGTGCTCGGTCTCCGGCCGCGGAATCAGCACTGCCGGCGACACGATCAGGTCCATACCCCAGAATTCCTGATGCCCGGTGATGTACTGCGCTGGCACTCCCCGAGCGCGCTCGGCCAGGGCAGCTTCATAACGGGATTGTTCGTCCGCGCTAAGCTCGCGCTCAGGATGCGCATGGAGATGAGCACGGTCGCAGTCAAGGGTGAACATAAGGAGCGACTCTGCATTAAGCCGCGGGGAGGGAACGCTCACGGCCGAGAGCCGAGCGATCGCCGAAGTGAGGGCAGCCTTCAGTTGCACGAGTCCATTTCACCACACTGGTGCGCCGCACAAGCCGTGCCTAAGCTTTGTCGTGCGCGCGAAGTTGGTAACCCAGATAAATCATCTGACCAATGTGGTGCTGGATGTGAGCTGCGCACTGCGTCACCATGTCGAGGCGGTTCGCAGCCTCCGTGCCCACGCCAGAATATTCCTTCGCCCAATCTTCCGCCGATTGCGCGCGAATGGTCTTCGCAACCATCGCCAGCGCATCGTCAAAACGCCTCAGCGCTTCATCTTTGAATGGAGGATTCGGGTCGTTAAACTCGCGCGGTCGGTCCCGAACGTATCCGGTCTTCGCGATCTGCGCACCAATGTAATAGTTCAGATTTCCGGTCAAGTGCAAAACGAGGTGACCGAAGCTGTTGCCAAATGTAAAAGGTTTCCGCCAGAAGTCGGCGTCGGTCAACGGAGCGGCCAACTCGCGGACTCGTGCGGCGTTCCGGGCGTAGCGGTCCACAAGAACCGATGAGAGAGTCGAATGAAGGTCAGGCATACGTTCCTTCCTGGTCCAAGCTTAATGATCCGGAATTCGTACCGCCATCGGAGTAGCCGGCTCTAAAGCCGTGCCGGTCAGATCGTTCAACCGCTGCTGCCACAGCTCGATCTGCTCCTGGTCCCGTTGGGCAGAAGCCGCCTTCTGGCCGACAAGAATCAACTGCATCAAGATGCCCTGGGTTACCGGAGGTTGCGAGTAAATCCGATACGCGGACTCAGCAGTCGAGAGCGCGAGATCGGCTTTGCCCTCGTTCAAGTACGCGACGGCCAAGTACCACGTAGCAACGTCCCTTGATGATTTCGCCTGCAGGGCCCGATTCTCCGGATCGTATCGTCCCGAAAACTGCCGGGTCGTGTCGTCGAAGGCGTCCAAGGCTTGAAGTAGGGCCTCCTGCGCGCCGGCCCAGTTCTGCAGATGCGAACGGACGAAGGCGACGCCAATATAAGTATTACCGATTTTAAGGCGGTCGGGGTTCTCCGAATCTTGCATGGTCTGAATCATGTCGAGATCGACCTGCTCCAGTTCCGTATTCTGATTCGTGGCGCTCAGGCACTGGGCAAGATTTTGGCGCGCGGCCTGAAGCGAGGCAAATTTCGTCGCGGTCAGCTTCTGCGAATAGCGCTCGGCATCGTGATACCGGGGAACAGCTTTGTCGCACTGATTCTGGCTGCGGAAAGCGTCGCCGGCATCCATGCCCGACTGGACGATTCGGCCGTAGGTCTTCTCGGCCTCATTGCTTCGGCCCTCGGCGAGATAGCTCTGGGCCAACAGATAACGGACCCTTTGCGCCGACTCGTATTGCGTGTCCGCCCCCGTCATTTGCCCGGCATACTGCTCCGCTTCCTGAAACTTCGCGATGGCGGAGTCGTGCCAGTTAAAGCGCTCGTACAGCGATCCGGTTTTTATAAGGTAGCCGAATTTAAACGATTGCATCGTGGGCCGGGGCTGCTTGGGGTCCAGAACGTCGGGGCGAAAGGTGAGAATGAGGAAAGCGGGCAGAAACAATATCGCGACCACGTATAGCGTTCCTCGAAGCCACGGGGAGACGCGCTGCTTCTCTGGCATAGTACCTGCCGGGCTCTCCCGGCTGAACAACCAACAACCGAGGACGGCTGCCCCGGATGAGCTTAAACCACCGCGGCGGCTTCCTGCTTCAACTTTTCCGCCTGGTAGTGCGAGACCAGGGCATCGATCAGCGGCTGAATTTTCCCGTCCATGACCTGTTCGAGTTGGTGGACGGTAAATCCGATGCGGTGGTCCGTGAGCCGGTTCTGCGGAAAGTTGTAGGTACGAATCTTCTCGCTGCGGTCGCCAGAGCCCACCATGGCCTTGCGTTCCTTGGCCAGCGCCTGCTGCTGCTTGTCCATCTCAATTTCGTAGAGCCGCGATCGCAGCACGCGCATGCCTTTCTCGCGATTCTTGATCTGCGATTTTTCGTCCTGACAGCTGACCACGGTATTCGTCGGAATATGCGTGATACGCACCGCCGAATACGTGGTATTCACCGACTGTCCACCCGGGCCGGACGAGCAAAACGTATCGATGCGCAGATCCTTGGCTTCGATCTTGATGTCGACGTCTTCCGCTTCCGGCAGCACGGCCACGGTCACGGCGGAAGTATGCACGCGCCCCTGCTGCTCGGTGGCCGGCACGCGCTGCACCCGGTGCACGCCGCTTTCGTACTTGAGCTGCGAAAACACGCGATTGCCTTCGATGATGGCGATCACTTCCTTCAGGCCGCCCGCGGACGACTCCGAAGACGACAGCACTTCCACCTTCCAACGCTGGGTCTCGGCATAGCGCGTGTACATGCGAAAAATCTCGGCGGCGAAGAGTGTGGCCTCGTCTCCGCCCGTACCGGCGCGGATTTCGAGGATGACGTTCTTCTCGTCATTCGGATCCCTGGGCAGCAGCAGTACTTTGAGTTCCTCTTCCACGCCGCCAACCCGCGCTTCCAGTTTGTCGAGTTCCTCTTGCGCGTAGGCGCGCATCTCAGGATCTTTTTCGTCGGCGAGCATAGCCTTGCTCTCCGCGATACCTTTGGTCAAGTCTTTATATTCGCGATACTTTTCAACGATGGGCGCGACTTCGGCGTGCGCCTTGGCAGTCTTCTGAAATTTCGCCGAGTCGTTCACGATCTCCGGCGACGCGAGGACATTGGTCAGTTCCTCGTAGCGGGCTTCGATTTGGTCCAGTCGTTCAAACATCAGAGTCTCTTTCGAATACTTCGTAGAGACGTAGCTTGCTACGTCTCGGCGGCGCCACAGGTCCATGCCGATAGACGCTGAGACGTAACCAGTTACGTCCCTACGGCATTTTAGTGAAGGTAGACGCTGGAGAGGAAGTATTCGCGGCGGCCCCGCTAGGCAATCACCAATTCCCCGCCACGCTCTTTTTCAAGCGACATGGCCTGGTCGAGGGCCGTGATGGCGCATTGCGCCTGCTCGTCCGACGGGGGCTTGGTAGTAATACGCTGCAGCCACAAGCCGGGAGCGGTCATCAGAGCGAACAGCGATCCCCGGTGCTTGGCCGCGAAGCGGATAATTTCATACGACACGCCGGCAATCACCGGCAGCAGCACAATGCGCGAAGCGAAGCGCGCCCAGAACGTGGTGTACGGCACCAGCATGTAGAAGCCGATCGAGATCAGCATCACCGTCATCAGAAAGCTGGTTCCGCAGCGCGGATGGTAGGTCGAATACTGCTGCACTTCCGATGTGTGCAGTTCCTTCCCGTCCTCGAAAGCGAAAACCGTCTTGTGTTCAGCGCCGTGATATTCGTAAACCCGCCGAATATCCTTCCACAGCGATACTCCCCAGATAAACAGCAGGAACAATCCCAGGCGAATCCCCCCGTCCACCAGGTTGAACATGATCCGCCCGCCGAGCGCGGGATCGATTTTCTTCAGCTCCGTCGCCGCCAAGAGAGGAATGTACTTGTACATGAAGATAAAGAATGCGACCGAAACCACAATGTTGACGGCGGCCAGCCAACTGCTGAGTGCGGCGGCCTTCTCGCGTGTTTCAGGCCTGGACGATTGCTTCTGTGAAGATTCCGCGAGCGGGACAGCCGAGGCGGCTGTCTCCACATGGGCCTCGTCGGCCTCGTTCTGCATCACATCCTCAATGGCAACGTTGGCCGAGAAGCGCAGCGCGCGGTAGCCCAGGCTCATCGCATACCCCAGCGTCATCACTCCGCGGATAATGGGCCATGCCATCCACTTGTGCTTCTCCGACGGGCGATCCAGCGCCTCGCTCATGGTGACCACTTCGCCCGAAGGTTTGCGGCACGCAATCGCCCAGGCGTGAGGCGAGCGCATCATCACGCCCTCGAGCACAGCCTGTCCCCCAACCAGCGTTTCCTCCCCGCTTTCGAGCGCGGGCAGAAGCTGTACGGCGACCAGGAACCGCAGATAATTTCGCAGAAAACGCACGGTGTTTAGATGCTCCAATAAGGCGAAAAGCGCCAGCACTAGCGTACCACAGCAGGACCTTCATTTAAGATGGATCCTCCACCGTCTGCTAAGGCAGACGAGGCGAAGAGTAGGTGAAGATCGCGCACGGAAGCTCGTGTGGCGGCAGAGCTCGTGTGGGGACGGGCCTCTCGACCCGTCCGTGCCGGGCGAAGCCCGGCTGCTAACCCGCCAGCGTTCCGAGGAGACACATGCAACGGTTCGCCCAGGCCTGCGACGCAATCGCCGGAACGACGAAGAAACTTCTGAAAACAGGAATCGTCGCCGACTACCTGCAATCTCGCACCATCGACGAGGCCGCCGTTTCCGCCGTCTTCCTCTCCGGCCGCCCGTTTCCCACCTGGGAAGAGACCACCCTACAGGTCGGCGGACGCCTGCTATGGCGTGTAGTAGCGGCGTTGGCAGGGAAAGACGAATCCGCGCTAACAGAGTCCTACCGCAAGCACGGCGATCTCGGAGCCGTCGCCGGAGAGTTGTTGCCCGAACTCCACATTCAGGGACCAGGCATCCTCGACGTTGTGGCAGCCTTCCGCGCGGTCGCAGAAGCGCGAGGCCCCGCCGCCAAGTCTGCCCTCGTTCGCGATTTGCTGCTGCGCACGACTCCCCTCGAAGCCAAATACATCATCAAAATCATGACTGGCGATCTGCGCATCGGCCTGAAAGAAAGCCTGGTGGAAGACGCGATAGCCCGAGCCTATGGCGGCCCCGACACCGATACTCTGAAAAAAGTCCAGCGCGCCAACATGCTCCTCGGCGACATCGGACAGACTCTCCGCCTGGCCTCCGAGGGCAAACTGGCCGAAGCCAGGATGCGCCTCTTCCATCCCCTTGGCTTCATGCTTGCCAGTCCCGTTGACACACCCGAGGAGGGATTGAGTTATTTCGCCGAGGTCGCCATCGAAGACAAATACGACGGCATTCGGGCTCAGGCCCACGTTTTCGCTGGAGAGAGAGAAGTAAAATTCTTCTCCCGCACGCGGGACGAAATCACAGAATCGTTCCCCGAATTGCCACCCGCGCTGGCCGATTTGCCGCAAGACGCAATCCTAGACGGCGAAATCGTAGCCTGGACTCCAAGCGACCGTGTAGCGCGGACACTCCTGTCCGCGAAGGCAGCGCAAGCTGCCGGGGTTCCAGGCGGGGCCCAAGAGCAGAGTCCCGAGGCCAACGTCGGCCAGGCCCGCCCCTTCAGCATCCTGCAGCAACGCCTGGGCAGAAAAAAAGTCAGCGACAAGATGCTCCGCGAAATCCCCGTCGCCTTCCTCGTCTTCGACGTCCTCTACGCATCCGGCGAACTGGTAATCGACCGTCCTCTGCGCGAACGCGCGCAAATTCTAGATCAGTTGCTCGCTGAAAGGAACCTGAACCACAGAGGGCACAGGGGAGCACAGGGGAAACATGAAAGGGCTGGCGCTCAGGGATCGCTCGTCTTTGATTCGAATTCGGACTCGAATGAGGAATCTGAGAGCGATTCTCCGGTGGCCCGCATCATCCGTGCTCCGGTCTTTCGCGCATCATCCCCCGACGAACTCGAAGCTCTCTTCGCCGCCGCGCAAGAACGCGGCAACGAAGGCCTGATGATCAAAGACCTCGACTCCCCGTACACTCCCGGCAAGCGGGGCAAGGCGTGGCTGAAGATGAAGCGCGAGCTGGCCACGCTCGACGTAGTCGTAACCGCGGTCGAGTACGGCCACGGCAAGCGGATCGGCGTCCTCAGCGACTACACTTTCGCCGTGCGCGACGGCGACAAGCTCGTCAATATCGGCAAGGCCTATTCGGGATTGACCGACGTCGAGATCGCCGAGATGACGAAATGGTTTTTCGATCACACCGTCGAAGACCAGGGATTCCGCCGCGTCGTCGAGCCGAAAATCGTCCTGGAAGTCGCCTTCAACAACATGATGGAATCCGACCGCCACGAAAGCGGCTACGCCCTGCGCTTCCCTAGAATCGTGCGTCTCAGACCAGACAAATCAGCCGAAGATGCGGACACGATCGGGCGGGCCAGGGAGATTTTCGAGAAGCAATAGCGTGCAGATTTCCCCTGCCGACGTGCGGTTCTGCTTTTAACTCTCTCGGACTCCTAGTGAAACACTGGTGTCGCCGAAGCAGCAATGCATACCCACGACCCGTTCCGTTTGACCCACGTGTCAACAAATCGATTTCGTCGCACGTAGAGTTTGCCGTTCTCGATTCCCATCTTCCGGAAAACTCCGGTCGCGATCGCTGCATCGCCAAATACCTGTACGGAGATCGATTCAGGCTCCGCCTGTTGCCCCTCGGATGTCGGTGCGGCATCGACGCCCGCCAGAAAGACACCTCTGGATTGGAGACTGCCATCGTCATTCACCAGAATCATCGACTCATGAAGGATCTCAACCAATGCCTTTTTGTCCCGATATTTGTAGGCCTGATTCCAGGCCTTCTCCAGCGCAATAATTTTAGATTCAGGTGAACCGACGTTATCCTGTGCGCTGATGGGCACCGCTAAGATGAATCCAAGGAGACAGCAACGCAGCCCCTTCATCGTTGAACCTCACCCCTCTGGCCCTATCTGCGGCATCGCGCATGTTAGGGACGTCATCAATGACAAATCGGCCATTGTCCCAAGGAGCATTACCATTGTGGCGCCCCGTTATCGATAGTTCAGTATTGGAACCCCGATCTGAGTGTTCTTTAGCTGAGGAAAAACTAAGGGGACCACAGGTCTAAGCGCAGGACTATCGTAAATCGACGTCCATGCCCGAGGACATCGAGCCGGCCCCTAGTGGCTGTGGTGGTGATGTTCTTCGCTCTCGGCCACAGGAATCACGCACCCGTGCGCCACTTCGCACACCACATGCTCAAACTGGATCGTGGTATGCACGATGCGGAAGTCGTGGTGCAGGCGCTCTTTTACGTCGCGCAGAATGCGCTCGCTTACCGAAGGAGGAATATCCGCGATCGAGATATGACAGGACAGCGCATGCGTCTCCGAGCCAATGCTCCACACATGTAAGTCGTGGACGTCGTTGACGCCCTCGACGGAGCAGATCGCAGACGCAATCTTTTCCACCTGCATGCCGCGCGGAGTGCCTTCGAGCAGAATGTTTAACGTCTCGCGCACAATGCCGTACCCCGACCACAGAATCAGGACGCCAATCGCAACCGACAATACCGAATCGATCCAGTAATTGTGCGTGATCAGAATCGCCCAGCCGCCGGCAATCACAGCCGCAGTCGAAAGCGTGTCTCCGACCTCGTGCAGCAGCGCGCTGCGAATATTCACGTCGCCGCCCGACCGGTACAGCAGCAGCGCGATCGCGCCGTTCATGGCTACGCCCGCCGCAGCCACCCACATCATCACGCTGGCCTGCACCTGCTCGGGATGCTGCAGCCGCCGGAAGGCCTCGTAGAAAATGAAAAACGAAACCGCAACCAGGGACGACGCATTCACCAGCGCTGCCAGCACGCCGGCCCGCTGATAGCCGTAGGTCTTCGAGGAATTCGCCGGCCGCGCCTGAAAATACACTGCCACCAGCGAAAGCAAGAGGGCAAGAAAATCGGAAAGATTATGCCCGGCCTCCGACAGCAAAGCCAACGAATGCGCCCGGATGCCGGCCACCACCAGCAGCACGATGTAAGCGAAAGTCACTCCGAGCGAAATCTTCAATACCTTGGTCGGGCCGCCCGCGCCATGTGCGTGCACATGCATACTCCAAGTTTACGGCCCGCGGAGACAGGCTTCAAGCGCTTGAGGAGGCGCGCCGGACGATCGATTTTGGGTGGCGCAGCGCTTTAGCGCTGCGATCCAGAGTCTTTAATTCTGTACGGGCTTCGGCCTTGGCCTTCCACCGACCCAGCCCGCACCTGCTCCGCCGACCATCCCAACTCGCGCAGCCGGCGAATGCTTAACGCATCATGCCGTTTAGCCAGCCGCACCCCACTCTCATCGCGCACCAGATCGCAGTGATAATATTCCGGCACCGAAAGTCCCAGCGCTCGAAACAAAAGAATCTGCCGCGCCGTCGAAATCAGCAAATCCGCTCCCCGCACCACTTCGGTGATTCCCATCGCCGCATCGTCAACCACCACGGCCAGTTGGTAAGCCGGAACATCATCGCGCCGCCAAACGATGAAATCCCCAAAATCGCGCCCCGCAACAAAGCACTGCGGCCCCAGATGCAGATCAGTAAAACAAATCTCCTCCCCATCCGGCACCCGAAACCGCCAATTCACCCCCGCAGGCCCAGCCCATGTAGGGGCGGACGCCTCGTCCGCCCCAGCGCGAAGCGCTGTGGGTTTCTCCTGCGGCCGGCACTTTCCCGAATACACCGGCTCCTCGTCCCCCTCGTTCGGCGCACCCCCCGCCTGCGCCACATCCTTCCGCGAACAAGTACACGGATAAATCATCCCCCGCTCGCGCAGTGTCTCCCAGGCCCGCAGATAATGCCCCCGCCGCTCACTCTGCGTGTACGGACCAACTGGGCCGCCACAGTCCGGCCCTTCGTCCCAAGCAATCCCCAGCCAGTGCAAATCCTCAAACATCGCCGCGACAAATTCCGCGCGGCAGCGTTGCGGATCCAGATCTTCATTGCGGAAAATTAACGGCCCGCCATGGGAAGCAGCCCGCTCGGCCGCAATCCAGAACGTCCGCGCATGCCCAAGATGTAGAAGTCCAGTAGGCGAAGGCGCAATCCGCCCGCGATAGAGTCGGGACGAATCGGTTGATGGGAATGGTTTCACTGTCCCTAGGCGATTGCCAGCTGCAGAGGTTGCTCGACGGAATCCGACGCTGCGTACTCGATGTGGAGAACTCGCCTTGGCGTTTCCTCGTGCGACTTCGATGACGCATGGATGATCAGGGGTCGCATCGCAACCACTGCGCCCTTTGCTGCAACACAATCGACCGGGGCAATCCGGGCCGCGACCTCATGAACCCTGTCATCGCTCTGCACTCCCAGCGCGTGCGTCCCGGGCAAGACGCGGAGGGGCCCGTTCTTGGTACCCGAATCGTCGAGGTGAACGCGCAACGCCAGCACTTTGGACAACGCAGCGGTAGGAGCGTGCGCGTAGGGAACTCCATCCTTCACAGACCATGGGCCCCATCCTGGTGTTTCTATCCGCGCCCGCAGCGGCAGGGCCGTGTCCTGGTGCCACACCACCAGCCAGTTCGCCGTTGGGGACTTATCGAACAGGGTTGCGCGAAATGGAAACGCGCCGGCCCCCAGGACTTCTTGTGCTAAATGGATCATCTGGGGCTGCTGGGCCAGCCTGGCGACCGGAGCGAGTCCGAGGGCGTGTCGGACGCCTGCCCGACTCCGTCTCGGCGCCAATTCATTGATCTCTTGCAGAACTCGGCCGAGATATTCCTGCGAGAAGAGTCCCGGCAGAATTGCAAACCCGTTTTGTTCGACAGCCTCGTGCCAGTCCACTTTTTTCGCCGTAGTGACAGTGCTCACATGAATACAAACGGAGCGCGCTACCGTGGAAGAGCGGCGCTTCAGCGCCGCGTAAAGCGAGCCGGTCTAGCTGGCTTCAGCCCCCGTGGGCGTCTTTCTTTTGACCCGTTCGGTTCGCGAGCCCGTTCCTCCCTCTTAGCTCGACGCGCGGCATCCTCTTCCGCGGTCCGGGGAACCGGAACCGTCACCACTCTCTCCGGCGTAATCTGCAGCATCGACTTCCCGCCCACGTGAACGAAACTCAATTCCCGCGCCGCCAGCAGCGCGTTGACCGCATCCTTAACCTTGGAGCGCGCAATCAGCCGCCCCAGAAAATTTTCCAACTCCAGCTGCTCCACCGCAACCACGCAGTCGAGATATTTCGTCAGCAGCGCCGTAAGGGCCTCCGGCACCGACAATCCCACGCCCTCCTTCACAGCCTCCGGCGCCCAGCGATAGAGCACGTCCCACACCGACCCTGCGCTCGCCGTGTAGTCGACACGCGTGATGCGCAGCTTCGACCACAATTCGCCCAGCGCATCATCAAGCGCCGCAATCGAAACGCTGCCGCCCAGCGTCTCCTGCATTTTCTGCTTCGAGACCGGCCCGTCGCGCCGGATCACTTCAAAGGCATCGCAGGCCAGCGCAGAATACGGAGAGCGCGACCCCGCCTTCGGCGCCAGCTTCGGATTCCGCTCGCCTACCAGCGCATAGAAATACGGAAACACCGAGGCCGCCACCAGAAACCCATTGTTCTCCTCGAACAGATTCGCCTCGAATGCGCTGCGCTCGCGCAGCAACCGCACCATCAGCTCCGTCGCCTCGGCCGCCCGCGGATCCTTGAACGCATGCTGCCATCCCGGTAGCCGGTCATCCGACCCGACGAACGCGCCAATAAAAGTCGGCGCCAGCAACGGTGGCCGCTGCGGATACATCAGGCAAAAACCGACATCCTCTAAAAAAGCGCGCGCCTGCTCGATCGTCCGGATGGCCTTGCCCTCCAGCCGCCACTTCTCGCGCCGCAGTTGAATCAGTTCGAGATCAGTCATAAGGAAAGCTGTCAGCTATCAGTCTGTCAGCTGTCAGCTAGACCGGCGCCGGTTCGGCTGACAGCTGAGAGCTGACAGCTGAGAGCTAGATTCTCTTAAACGCCTTCTGAATATCCTTCACAGAATACCTCAGCACCACCGGCCTGCCATGAGGGCAAGCCATTGGGTGGTCGGTTTTTGACAGTTCTGTCAGTAGCCATTCCATTTTGTTTTGTTCGAGGGGCATGTTTACTTTGATGGCGGCGTGGCAGGCGATTGAGGCTGCAATCCGCGCGCGGATCTTTTCAAGATTCAGCGACTGCTCCTCACGCGAGAACTGGTCCAGCAACTCGTGGAGCATGTGCTCGACCGCAGCGGCGTCTACTCCAGCAGGCGCGACTTTCACCGCAACGCTTCGCGCGCCGAAGGGTTCGGCCTCGAATCCGTTGTGCTGCAGTTCATCAGAAATCTCGGTGAAGACGGCCTGCTGCGCCGGTGACAATTCGAGCACGATCGGCATCAGCAGGCGCTGGCTCTCGACTTTCTGCGCAGCGCGCTGTTTCAGCACGCGCTCAAACAGCACGCGCTCGTGCGCCACATGCTGATCGATGATCCACAAACCGTCTTCGTTCACTGCGAGGATGAACGAATTCCGAATCTGCCCCAGCGGTCGCAGCGTGCCGAGCGACGACAGCGTCGGCTCTTCTTCTCGAACATCGAGTGCTGGTGCACAGCCATCGTCGGGAACCGCATCGCCTTCAGGCGGCACCGATCGCGATAGAGAAATGGCCGCGTTCGCCTCAACCGCGATCCCGCCCTCAAATTGAAATCGCCCGGAAACCGGCGGAGGCACGGGAGCCAGCAGAGCAAATCTGCCCACATCGCCTCCATAAGGCACCCCGGCGCCCGCGCTGGGTGCCCCATTTCTCGCG
>Ga0070765_100002081_pt1 | contig 12447 bp, 9 predicted proteins | sample HubBroMetageWFT5_FD_71516 | JGI IMG/M metagenome (GOLD analysis project Ga0070765, IMG submission 71516) | Warmed and freeze-thawed soil microbial communities from the Hubbard Brook experimental Forest, New Hampshire - Hubbard Brook CCASE Soil... | ecosystem: Environmental > Terrestrial > Soil... | reverse complement strand
TGAGAAAGAATTCTTTTTCGCTGGTGGGGCCGATCGCGGAGGAAACATTGCGGCGATTGAACGCAGACATTCTTTTCCTGGGAGTGGATGGTTTCGATGTGCACTACGGATTGAGCACGCCCAACCTGCTCGAGGCCAAGGTCAATCGCGCCATGATGGACGTTGCCCGACTTTCGGTCGCGGTCTGTGATTCCAGCAAGTTCGGGCGGCGCAGCCTGTCTTCGATTGCGCCGCTCTCCGCCGTCCATCACTTGATCACCGACCGGGGGATCCCCAAGCCCGACCTCGCGGCCCTAAAGAAGACAGGCATGCAGGTGACGCTGGTCTAGCCGGCGACAACAACTTACCGCGCTTTCACCGTCCACGAAACTGCGCGAACATGCGCTCTGCGTTCTTGTGATAGATTTTTTCCAGGATACTGTCGGGAAGTTCCATGCCATAAATCTTCCAACGCCCCTGCCCCGGATACCCCCAGTAATCGAAATATTCATCCCCAGTTTCAAGCCAGCGAAAGTGGTTGCGATACATGGCTTCGTCCATGCCGTTATCAGTCCCAAACATAATGCGGTCCTGATATTTGAGGAAGAACTCGCGGGCCCGCCGAGGTTGACGGCCCAGTTCGGCTTCGCGCGCTCCAAACTCGACCATCACATTAGGAAGCGTATCCAGCAGGTGCGAAACGTAGTCGAGATTTTCCGGCCAGTTCGCCATATGGAGAGCGACGAAGGTGGTGTGCGGATGTTTGGCGAACATGCGGTCGCGCGCCGCCAGAATCGATTCCTTGCTGGGAAATTGTGGGCCATAGAAGCTCCAATCTGGATGCTCGATCAGCTCCTCATATCGTTCGTTGGTTTTGTCTAGCGGATGAAAGAACGCTTCAGGATCGGTGACGTGAATGGAAACGGGAATGCCCAGCTGCCCGCATTCTTCCCAGATGGGATCAAGGCGCGGATCGTCCACCGCGACCAGTTTACCCGACTTGTCGCGCACGCCGAGACCCAGATCTTTTAACTGTTTCAGGCCGCGGGCGCCTCTTGCCACCGCGTCGTCGAGCTGCGCCACCATCTCATGGCTGAAGTTTGCATCGTCAATCTTGCTCCAGTCGATTTGAGAAAAAACCATGAATCGCCCGGGATACGGCTTGACCATCTCGTCGATTACCTTCTGTAGTTTGTCGCCCCACATGCCGGTTAGAATCACCACCGTCTTCACGTTGGTGTTGTTCATGATCTCGACCACGCGTCCGGGCGGCAGGTGTTCGTCGATTCCCATGGCGTCGTTGACGTGGTTGTGAACGTCGATCACGTAATATTTGGCGCGGTCCACGTTGTGCACCGGGGCGTGCAACATCGAAACCGGCTGAAAGTCTTTCAGCAGAAGAATCTTCTTGTTTGCGGCATCGGAGGCGGATTTGTAGCCAATCTGATCCTGCTGTTGGGAACCGCCTTGCGCAGCCAGCCATGCGGCCGCGCTCAATAATAAGAGACTAGCTAGAAGCGCTTTAATCGACATTAAGTTCACCCGTTTTCGCTGGTTCGCTGGGGCGCTTGACAATCCCAGCCAAACGAAAGTAAAAGTAATTGATCGCAATATATCGCAATCTATGAATTTCTCCAATAGATTCCGACCGAACTCGGTGGCCGGGGATCAAAGTCTGATCCAGCATGATCGGTGGTACCCTGCGAGGATGAAGCATAGGCGGCCCATTGCGGCAACCTGCTACATTCTGCTTGGCCTTGCGCTGTCAGGTTGGAAGCCAATACAAAACAATTCGGACCAAAGGCTTGCCCCATCAAATGCCCGCGACGCCTCTGCTGATATACAGATCCAGAGTTCAATCTTGCGCATCGAATTCGATCATAACCTGCACAGTCGTGTAACAGCGCTGTTCAGCCCAAGGCAAACGCGCCTGACTTCGTTTTCCGCAACGGAAACGGTCACGGGCACTGGCCGCCACTGGAGCGACTTTGCGCTGACTTCTAGCCGCAAGGAGCACGTCTCGGACGCCTTTGGCGGCGGACAGAGGCTGTCGCTGACGGGTAAGTCCGGAGACCTGCAGAAGAGCGTCTCGGTCACGATATACGACGACTTCCCTTCCATCGCCATCTTTGACGTTGAGTACACCAACACAGGAGCGACCAGACTTTCGATCCGCGGCTGGACCAATCAACAATATTCTCTAACTGCGCTTCCTGCGGCGCGAGCGCCGGGGTTCTGGTCCTACCAAAGCGGCTCCTACGAGAAGCGGCCCGATTGGGTGCTTCCCTTGCGTCCAGGTTTCTCTCAGCAGAATTATCTTGGCATGAATGCCAGTGACTACGGTGGCGGCACTCCGATTGTCGATGTATGGCGCAAAGATGTAGGTCTCGCCGTAGGTGAAGTCGAGCCTGGGCCGCGCCTCATCTCACTGCCCGTTTCCATGCCGGATGCGCGCCATGCTCGGGTGGCCGTCCACTCGGCGCGGGAGCAAACGTTGGAACCGGGAGAGAGCTTCCACACTCTGCACACCTTTGTCTCCGTGCATCAGGGAGATTATTTTCGCACTCTCGCAGAATACCGGCGCCTCATGCAGCGGCAGGGGTTTCAAATGGCTTCTGCGCCCGACAGCGCCTTTGGGCCGATCTGGTGCGCCTGGGGCTATGGCCGCTCGGTCAAGCTGAAGCAAGTGTATGACACGCTTCCGACGGTTAAGAAAATGGGTTTCTCCTGGGTCACGTTGGACGATGGCTGGCAGAACAATTACGGCGATTGGGACGTCGATCCCAAAAAGTTTCCCCACGGCGACGCTGACATGAAAGCGCTGGTCGACCGGATCCACGAAGAGGGCTTCAAAGCGCAGTTATGGTGGTCGCCGCTAAGCGCCGTCTCGAGTTCACAATTGCTCAAAGAGCATCCCGACTTCCTTCTGCTTAATAAAGATGGGTCAAAGCGGAAAATTTCCTGGTGGAACTCGTTTTATCTTTGTCCAGCCGACCAAGCGGTAGTGGAGTATCACAAAGCCCTGGTTCGGAAAATCCTCGGCGATTGGGGATTCGACGGCCTCAAACTGGATGGTCAACACATGAACGCCGTTCCTGCCTGCTACAATCCAGCCCACCATCACAAGCGTCCGGAGGACTCGGCGGAGGCGCTGCCCGATTTCTTTCGTGAGCTCTACGAAACCGCACGCAGTGTGAAACCTGAAGCTTTAGTAGAGTTTTGTCCTTGCGGCACCGCGTATTCGTTTTTTACCATGCCGCACTTTAATATGTCGGTCGCATCGGATCCCGAAAGCTCGTTTCAAATCCGCTCCAAAGGCAAAACCTTGAAAGCCCTGATGGGCGACAACGTGCCATATTTCGGCGACCATGTCGAATTGAGCGACGGCGCAATTGATTTCGCTTCCACCGTGGGCGTGGGCGGAGTGGTGGGCACACAATTCGTGCTTCCGAATCTCGTTAAGAAGCACAGCACATCGGACCTGACGCCGGAGCGCGAGAAAGTGTTTGAGAAATGGTTGACTATCTACAAAGACAAAATGCTGTCGCGCGGAGAATATCTCGGCGACCTCTACGACATCGGTTTTGATCGTCCCGAAACTCACGCTATTCGCAAAGGCGGAGAAATGTACTACGCGTTCTTCGCTCGCCACTGGAGCGGATCGATTGAGTTGCGGGGTTTGCAGGACCGCACTTACCACATCGTGGATTACGTGAGCAACAAAGATTTCGGAAGTGTCCACGGCCCCAAGGCCAAGATTTCTGCTCACTTCGACCAACAACTCCTTCTTGAGGCTCAACCCCAGTAACGCTTTAATTGTGGAATCCAAGGCCAAAAACACGAGCGCGGGACTGCAGGAAATTATTCGTCGCAACCGGGCCTCGGAGAAAGTGGGCGTGTACGCAGTTTGTTCCGCTCATCCCAGCGTCATCGCGGCGGCGGTTCGGCAGGCGGTCGAGGATGGATCCGTTCTGCACGCCGAGTCTACTTCCAGCCAAGTCAATCAATGGGGCGGCTACACCAGGCAAGCTCCTTCTCAGTTCGCCGAATTTGTTCACTCCGCGGCGCGCCAGGGCGGACTTCCCCGAGAACAAGTGTTGCTGGGCGGAGACCACCTCGGCCCCTACCCGTGGCGAGAACAGGTCTCGGTGGCGGCCATGCACAACGCTTGCGAACTGGTTCGCGCCTGCGTCCTCGCCGGATACAACAAAATTCATCTCGACGCGAGCATGGCTTGTGCCGATGACAGCAAGAGCGGCCCCGACGAAAAAACTATCGCGCAGCGGGCCGCCATTCTCTGCCGCGCCGCCGAAAACGCATTTGAAGATTTGCCCTCGGGCTCTGCGCCCCTACTGTACGTAATCGGCAGCGAGGTTCCCGCGCCCGGCGGCGAATCACTCCCAGGAGCGCCCCCGGCGGTATCTCCTAGCCACCGGGTTCATGAGACCCTCGAACTCTTTCGCGCTGCCTTCGCCGAGCAAAACATAAACGCGGCGTGGGAGCGAGTGATCGGCTTAGTCGTGCAACCCGGAGTGGACTTCGGCGAAAACGTAATTTTTGACTACGATCGGCAGAAAGCCATAGCGCTGTCGTCGGCCTTGCCGAGACTTCCTGCTCTCGCTTACGAAGCGCACTCCACCGACTACCAGAAACCCGCGGCTCTCGCGCAGATGGTGGAAGATCATTTCGCCATTCTGAAAGTGGGACCGTGGCTGACCTTCGCATTTCGAGAAGCTGTGTTCGCCTTGAGTGCAATCGAACGCGAATGGCTGGCATCTCGAAAAGGAGTGCGCATCTCGCAGGTCAGAGAAGCGCTCGAAGCGGCCATGCTGCGCAATCCCGTTTACTGGCACTCGTATTATCACGGGAGTGAGGACGCGATGCGCTTCTCTCGCGTATACAGTTATAGCGACCGATGCCGCTATTACTGGTGCGACGCCGCGGTTCAGCAAGAATTGATTCAGCTTCACGCCAACCTGGATGCTGCTCCGCCTCCTTTGACTTTAGCGAGTCAATATCTGCCGTTGGAATACGAAGCGATCCGCTCTGGATCTCTCCGAACCCGCGCCGAAGATATGATTCAGGAGCACATCCGAACTGTCCTCCGGATCTACGCCGCAGCTTGTGGGCAACATACTAGTCACTCACAGTCGCTGTAACGAACGTAGCGAATCAGAGCTGTTTTTCTCAACTGCGTCTAGGTTCAGGTCTGAACCATCTGCCGCACATCGGCTTCGTGACATATTTCTTGCCGTCGACGCGAAGTTGCGCGTTGGCTCAACAGTCTATGATTCTTAGAGGATTACATCGCAGATTCTGGCCAAGACCGAAGTCTAAAGATGGCGTTGGGAGCAGGTTTGCGCTTTGCTCCGAACAGGCAACCTCGCGGTAATAAGGCATCGTCTTACCTAGAGTCAGCTTGGCTTGCAAGGCCATGCAGTCTCAGTCGGCAATAATTCGGCTATCCTCACTGGCGTCCTTTCTCGATTGATTCCACAGGATCGGACGCGTCGGTCTAAAGTATTTCCTGTACTACTCGTCCGGTTTTATTTGTGCTGCGTTCTATTCATTCCTGCACTCGCGATTGCTGATGCTCCTCCCGCGGAGCGCAAAACTCCGAGCAAGCGCGACGCTCCATTGAAGTCAACTCAATCCGCATTGCCAAGTGATAGCGCGAATGACGCGGGCGCGACTCGCAGAGTGCAAGTTGCATGCTTACCGCTGGCTTCGCGCGCTGGCTGGGTCGGGGACGTGGGAAGCGCCACACCATCGCGGGTTTTATCGCACCGGTTCCTTGCGATTCCGGCGTCCCCGACCCGCTCTCCGCCGTCCTCCCGGTTCCCTTTATAGATTTCCAACAATTCAGACGGCAGACATCGCAACCGTGGTCCGGCTCGGTTCCGCGCGGTTGTGTCAATTCAATCGAACTGGAGAAAACCTATGTATTTCAAACGATTTGTACTTCCCGCCCTGGCTACACTGGTCGCAGCCATGCTTGCGCTTCCGGCGATGGCCCAATCTTTCACCACGGAAGACATCACGTCCCATCAAGAAGCAATACCGTCAGTCTCGCGCTGCGTCGTTCCGTGCTGCGGCACCAATAGTTCCGCCTGCGGCCTGCCTGCGGTGTCCGGCAGGAAGACGGAAAACACGGTGCCCCTCGATCCTGCGGTGGTGCGGCTGCGGACGCGGATCGAGCCTTGATGTTTTTGCACGATGCCATGCGAAAGCCAGAGGCCCAGCCCCGTCCCGGCGTCGCCCTTGGTGGAGTAAAAGGGTTCGAAGATGCGAGTCAGGTCGTTCGCCTGGATGCCGCTGCCGTTGTCCGCAACGGTGACGCGGGCGCCGGTTCTGTGGGTCACGGTTCCCGAGCCGTTGGACCACTCGCGGCCACGGGCCACGTGAAGGGTCAGATGACCGCCATCGTCGAGGGCATCGAGGGCATTGAGGATCAGGTTGGAGAAAAGCTGGCGGAGTTCCCCGGCAAAGCCCTGGATTTCTACATTCCAGTCATACATTTTGTCGATGTGAATATGTTTTTCGTGAAGTTGGCGCATGTAGAGCAGTAGAACGTCGTCGAGAGTGGCGGCAACATTCAGTGGCGAGGGCGATGAGCTTTCGCGAACGAAGCCCAGCATCTGTTGCGCGATGGCGCCGACTCGCAGCACTTCTTTCTCGGCCATTCCCAGGTAATGGTTCTGCTTCTCGGGATGGTGACGGGCCAGGTAAATCAGATTGGTTACCGCCTCGAGAGGATTGTTGATCTCATGCGCGACGGCAGCGGCGAGACGTCCGGCGGTGGCCAGCTTTTCGTTGCGCCGCAGAGCTTCTTCCGAACGCCGCTGCGCAGTGATGTCATGCGCGATGCTGGATGCGCCGATCACGACGCCGCGCTCGTTGCGAATCGGGGAAAGCGAGATATCCACCGTGATGCGCGCCCCGTCCTTGCGTATGCGCTCGGAGGTGTGATGGATGGGTTCACCCCGCATCACCCTTTTGGTAATTCCGGGAATCTCCTCGGGATGCTCGGCAGGCCCGAGTGTGTCCACGGACATACCGATGGCCTCGGCGGTGGTGTATCCGTAGAGCCGCTCCGCGCCTCCATTCCAGCTGGTGATGATTCCGTGGACGTCTCCGGTGAAGATGGCGTCGTCGGAGGATTCCACCATGGCGGCCATCTGCCGCTGGATCTGGCCGGCGCGGGTCTGGGCGCGGGAGCGCTGTCGGGCGAGACTGGCGGTAAGAACCGACACGGCAACAAATACCAACAGCCGCCCGTAGTCATTGGCGGAAAGCGAAAAACTAAAGCGCGGCTCAAAGGCGAAGTAATCGATGGCCAGCCCGGAAGCCGCAGTGCAAACCAGCGCCGGCCCGAAGCCGAAGTAACGGGCGCTCACAACCACGGCGGCGATGAAAATGGCGAATGGATCCAGGCGCATCACCGGCCACAGGAACCAGATGCCCAAGGCAACGGCTGTCGCGATCAGCGCAGCCATGTACCGGACGGTCCAGTGGAGCGACTTCAGGCCGTATTTTGAGCGCGCAACGTCGGACGGAGGCATAGTGAGTGAACGAACCAATACAGAAAGACGGGGTGGGGTGCGCGCCTCGACCGTCCAGCCAAAACCGAAAAACTACAGAAAACCAATTTAACAGCACAGGATGTGTTCGCGCAATTTAGGAACAAATACGGAGCAACAGGAAAAGACAAAAGGCGAGAAAAATCTCTGCCGGCCTTCGAGGGCATCCAGGAGCGGAATGCGTCAGCCCGTTCCAACTCAATTCTAAATCACATAAAAGAAGGGTGCCCCACTCTTTCGCGTTCTGTGCGAAAGGGTGGGAAGCGAGAGTGCCGGCAACGCACACAGACCGGCAAGAACCTTTGATTCAATCGGAGTTAAAGGTGGGCCACCCATTTCCCGCGCCAGGGAGTTGCCGGGAAAACAAAGGGCGCGGAAATTGTCCGCGCCCGGTTTTCAAAAATGTGACAACCTGAGTTACTGTTGCGTGTTCAAGGTCGGACGTCCGGCGTCAGGCCCTTGCGTAGTTGGAACCACGGTCAGCGGCGCTTGCAGAGTGAAATTCAACACGGTTTCGGAAGCGAGTTTGATCTGCTGGCTGTGGGTAACGGCTTGCGCTCCGGCGCCTAAGCCACCGCCGGCGACCGCTCCGATGGCAGCTCCTTTACCGCCACCGGCGAGAGCACCGATGATGGCTCCGATTCCCGCGCCGCCTCCGACCTTCTCAGCCGTATTCTTGCCGCGGGAGCTGCCCTGCTTTTTGTACTGGTCGGTTTGGATGTTGTAGGTACTTCCAGCTGCCAAAATGCGATCCAGTTGCAGTACCAGCAAGGATTGCCCGGCGAATTTGCCCGCACTCTGCACGGTGACGACGTGGCCTTCGACGTTATAGCCAGTGGGAATGGCGGTAGCGCCATCGACGGCGAGGGGCGAATTCAACGTAGCGTGAAATGTCTGGCCCTGGGTTGCGGTTTCGGAGTCAATCGCGTCCACCAATCTAATCGCCAAAGTCGTGCCCGACGGAATCGTAACTTTTTGCGGCGGAGGCGGAGGTGGTGGTGGTGCGGGAGCTGTCGGAGCAGGAGCAGGCGCAGGCTCTGGCGGTGGCGCCGCTTGTGCTACTTCGGTCGGAGACTCATCCCGCTCTTTGGATGCCTTGTGACGACGCTTTGCTGCCGGAGCAGATTTAGACGGCGGTGGCGGCGGGGCTTGCGCCTTGAGCGGCAGGGGCGGTGCGACCTGCAAATTGTTTACGATCTGCTTCACACCCGGTTCACTGGAGGCATAACGAGCGGCGGCATCGCGCTGCGCATTGTTGTCGACTTCGCCGGAAAGCGTGACGCTTCCTTTGTCGGCCTGCACGATGAGCTGCTTGCCCTGAAGACCAGAATCGCTGTTCAGTTTGTTCTGGATGTCGCTGGCGATCTGGGCGTCCGTCGGAGCCTTGGAGCAGCCAACAGCCGCCGCCAAAAGGGTGAGCAAAACCAACGCACGGAGGTAGAGAGACAGCCTCGCCTTCATAAAATCAACTCCTGGTGATGTGGGGTTAGTTTAAATAATTTAGATGCATAAATCGCCGTGACTTCGCAGAAAAATATTGCTGGAAGCCATTCAGTCAATTGCTGGAACCGGTTAACTCTGGTGCAGGAATTTGTAATCGAGGATGCTAGCCGCGAGTCTAGCCTCGTCTGGCTTCTCTTTCGCGGCTTTTTCTCGCCCATCTTTGGTCCGAGTAATGCGTCCCTGGCAAAGCACGGTGCTGTTTTTTTGACCAGAGATTTCTTCCGGCATCTCGAACACCATCTCCACCAGTGTGTTGTCAGGAAAGCGTTGCGGACCTTCCAGTAGCACACCGGACTGGCTGAGGTTGGCAATGGTGCCTTCATACCAACTGCCGAGATTTTTCACGCGATAACGTACGGGAGTGTCGACCTTGAGGCGCCGGGCGCGAGGCACCCAAGTCGGCTTGCGGGCGCGGGTGCGGCTGCGGTGGGCGGCGGTGCTCTCCGTATCGCTCGCGGTCTGGCCGCGATCGACACGCTCAGTTCGCCGCATGGTCGTCCAGTCATAGCTGTATTCGACGGCGCAAAGCAGGCACACCTGATAATACTGGCCATCCGCGGCACGGCGGGGCCAGGAAAACTCATGGGAGCAGCGGCCTAGCATAAGGACATCCAGCAACTTCTGTGGCATGTTCGTTTTTCCGGGCCGAGACTGCCCGCAGGAACATCATCTAACGGCGGCGTAATTTTGTGTAGGTTACTTTCGTGTGATGCCAAAACAGCACTTCAAAGTTACTGCGTTCCGTGCGTTTGCATTTGACCAGATCGAACTTGGGCGCATCGGGGCGCAAAATCTCGCCGAGTTGTGCAGCCACTTTTTGATCTCGTCTCCGATCAATGGTCCGCTAGACCTAGCTCCAGATTCTTGTGCAGGCTTGGAAACAATTGCGAAAATGGCGGTGATCCAAATGTAGTGGCCCTCTTCCGGCGATGAGCAGTTGAATTCCTCTTCCTCTTGTAAGCTCCCAACGGCGCCGCCCCAGTGGCTGCTGGCGTTCCGGAAGGAAATTGATGACGAAACGTTCGGCAAAGGCTTCGACTGTTTTACCGCGGACGCGACTTGCAACCTCGGCGTAGCGGATTGGCATGGACGCGAGCAAATTCGCGAAAATCTGCGTGCCTTCATCGATACCGGCTTTACCGTCCTGCACGAAATTGTCGAATACTGGGACGGTGGTTCGCTGAAGGTATTTCGCGGTACGGTTGGATGACTCCGGATGACAAAACGAAACCGGTAGTGAAGCCGGTAATGACGCACTTCTTCTACATGGATGAGAACGGCCCGACGAAGGTTCGGAAATGGTTCGGCGCCGTTGGCCCCATCCAGTTCTGAGGTAATAACAAAAACGCGGGAAAATGTCAGATGCAAATCACTGCGGGCCAGAAGTCGGCTTCGAGAAAATCTCCCATCGATCTCCCGATGCGCCGAAAACGGCAATTCTATGACTTTTGGTCAACGCAGAAGAACTTGTATTTGACATAGAAGAGCCGCTTTTCTTGTCCTCACGACTGATTTTCCTGCGCAGTACCTTCTGCGAACATCGCGTTCAATTCGGCGAAAGGCAAACTCGCCTCAAGAGATGTATAAGTGCCCTGCTCAATAAGTTCGCACGCCGCTCGCTGTGCCGTCGCTAGCGCCGCTTGAGCGATCCATGGGCCGACACTGACCCGAGCCACGCCGATTTCCCCTAGTTGCTTTGCACTCGGCGCTCCAGGCATTGCCATGACGTTCAGCGGTCCTTCGATGGCCTTGACCAGCTCAGCAATGGTGCGGATATCGACGACGCCCGGCACAAACACACAATCTGCGCCGGCGCGCCGGTACAGCCGTGCGCGTTCCACTGCAGCGGACAACCGCGTCTTTACGTCACCGACCTGGAACAGATACACATCCGTCCGCGCGTTGATCAGCAAGTCGCCACCCATGGACGTTGCGGTTTGGCGCGCAATTCGAATGCGATCTGCGTGCTCCTTCGGAGCGAGCAGTATCTGCCCATCATGGCCGGGTGAATCTTCGATGTTGATTCCAGCTACGCCCAGTGAAATCAATGCCTGGACGGTTTCAGCTACGTCCTTAGCGGAACCGTTACCGTACCCACTCTCCACATCAGCGCTAACCGGAACTTTCACGCTGTGTACAATGTGGCCGATGACCTGCAGCATCTCGTCGCGTCTGAGCTTTTGGCCGTCCGCGCGCCCCAAGGACCACGAAACGCCAGCACTCGTGGTCGCAATGGCCAGTGCTCCTGCGGCTTCGATCACACGTGCGCTGGCTGCATCCCAAGCATTCGGCAGAATCAAGGGCTTCTTGGCGTGCAATTGACGAAAATGAGCGACCAGTTTGGATTGATTCATGCGTTCTCTCCACCAAGTTGAGTTGAACCGCCGATCAACTGCGTTGCTCGGCTGCCTTCCAATGCTCTCGCAGTTCTTTGTTGAACTCGCGCCAGCGCTCTTCGGGAAAGAAGATCCTGGCATCCTTGAACTCGACGCGACGCCGCGTGCCGGGGATGTTCTGGGCCAGCCAGTGTGACCATTTCACATCGAAATACACGTCATCCGTTCCCCAGACGATTAACGTCGGTGCTTTCAGGGTCTTCAGTCGATCTTCGACAGCGAGCGTGTGCTTGTTGTCGAACGCGGCCAGAAACCGTTGGAGATCTCGGGTTCGTTGCTCCGATTTCAGGAACGGCCGAAGATATGCTTCGATGTCCTCGTCACTCAATCGCTCAGGATTCTCATAGGCAGGGCCCAGAGCATTCGGTGAGCGGTAAACGCTCTTGTCGGACAGCATCGCTTCAAGCGTTCGACGTAATCCGCCATTCGCCGCCATTGCGAGAAACGGCTTGAATGCCTCTGGTGGCCAGTTGTCGTGGGTGTCGCAATCGGTGAGCGTCAAACTGCGGACGCGCTCCGCGTGGAGGGCGGCGAAAATCTGACAAATGCCTCCGCCGCTATCGTTGCCCACGAGATCTACCTGATCTATCTTGAGCGCATCAAGAAATTGCTTCACCATCTCGGCATTGGCGGTGACCGAAACGTCCTGATGTGATGCGATTTCTGTATCACCGTGGGCGAGCAAATCCACGGCGATACAGCAACGCATGTCCGACAGTTCGGCCAGTTGGTATCGCCAGAGGTGGCCATTGAGGAGGACGCCATGCACGAACAACGCCACCGGTCCGCGGCCTTGCTCGATATAGCTGATGCGCCCCGAGGAGATCTCGACCTGTTTTCGCTCCGCGACTGGCTTGTTTCGTTCCATATTTAACCTCTCTTTACCGTTGTGGAAGCATTCGCTTCCTTTAGCTTCTGCGCACAGTCCTCGCAGCAAACCTCGACTGTCCTTCCGCCGATCTTGACCTGGATAACATCTGCGTCCAGTT
>Ga0070765_100002080_pt1 | contig 12447 bp, 11 predicted proteins | sample HubBroMetageWFT5_FD_71516 | JGI IMG/M metagenome (GOLD analysis project Ga0070765, IMG submission 71516) | Warmed and freeze-thawed soil microbial communities from the Hubbard Brook experimental Forest, New Hampshire - Hubbard Brook CCASE Soil... | ecosystem: Environmental > Terrestrial > Soil... | reverse complement strand
GCTTCTTCGATCACGCAGAGATGGAGTTCGTGCTCAAAATCCGCAAGTTCGCGGATCATTGTGCGCAGCAGGGCTACATCATGAATCGTGGCCGGACGAATCAGCAGCATCATGTGGAAGAATACATCAGTGCTCTGTCGCGATTGACGCGTGGACCAAAGGCAGCCGTGCGGCTGTGGTGCTGGATCAGCATCAACTGACTAGCCACGCACGCCTACCCAGTTCCTGCCCCGGCCGGGCTTCCTTCAGTGCAGAATGGGAGCTGCCTGACTGGCCACACATAGCCACTTTCCATCTTTAAGAACCCAGGTATCGACAAAAACGCCCGCGCCGCGCATAGGGTTTGCCGTTTTCCAAGCCCTTGGTCACGTAGATTCCGGTGGCAATCACGATAGTTCCGAAGGCATGAGCTGTCATCGACTCGGGTATCTCCTGCTCGGGCAGCAAAGATGGCGATTTTGTGTGTGCCAGAAACTCGGCTTTAGTGCTGATGCTTCCGTCGTAGTCAATGTAGACCAGACCGTTGTCAAAAGTTGCGTCCAGGGCTTTGGTGTCTTTCCTTTGCTCCGCCTGATTCCAGGCGTGCTCCAGCGCAAGAACCTTTGCGACAGGGCCGTCATCGCTCTGCGCGGGAGCGAATGTCGCTGCGCAAATCGCGATCCATGTGAATGCGATCACTTTCATAGGAAAAAGGTCTCCACTGATTTATCGGCACGTGTCCAGTTTTCTGAACTAGGCATTCAACCGGCCGTCAGTCGCAGGCAGTCATCCGTTCTTCTATGATGAATACGATCTGCTCATATCATGGAGGATTCATGGCACGCATCAGTCTGATTGGCACGGAAACGGCAAGCACCGACGTGAAAGAGATCTACGAAACAACTCTGCGCGGAAAGCCTGGAAACGTGCAGAAGGCCCTCGCCCACCGTCCCGAGATGCTTAAGAGCTTTCTAAGTTTTTATGCGAGCGTAGGACGCTCACTTGATCGCAAGCTCTATGAACTCATCTATCTCAGAGTGTCGTTCATCAATGAATGCAGCTATTGCACGCAACACCATGTTGCGTCTTCGAAGCGAGTGGAGATTACCGCGGAAGATTGGACTGCGCTTAAGGCGGGGAACTATTCTCGGAATAGTGAAAAGGAAAGAGCAGCGCTTACGTATGTCGAGAAATTGACGCGTGCTCCCCACGAAATAGAGGAGGCGGATTTCGACGAATTGAAGAAACATTTTTCTGAGCCGGAGATTGTCGACATTCATATGCTCGCGGGACTGGCCAATCTGACGAACCGCTTGACCGATCCGCTGGGCCTGGAGCTGGAATTTCCGGAAGAGAAAGTCTAAGAAGGCCACGCGGACTTGCACTGCTTTCGCTGATAAGCCGAACAGATCATCGTTGTTTCTACTTTCGCTTCGTAATCTCAACGGCTATAGGATTTCTCTGGCATCGCCGACCCGTTTCGTCACGCGTTCGCGATCCAGATATTCGAGGAGCGGAATGGCATACTTGCGCGTCACCCCGGTCAGTTCCTTGAAGCGCGCAACGTCGATTCTCGGAGATTTCAATTTATAAGCGGCGATTTCACGGCGCAAAGCCTCCAGCGCACTGCGGTGAAAGACCAGTTCATCGGAAACCTTGATCAAGACTTTGTCGCGTAGCAACAAAGTCACAATTTTCTGCGCTCGCGCCTTATCTACTTTGAGACCGGCAATCACCTCCTGAAGAGCGGGAACTTTAAATGCAGCCGAGGCAAACGCATTCTCGATTTCCTTTTTGGACTCGGCTTCATCATCCTTCATGAACACACCGTGCCCGGGCAACCGCACCAGGTCTGCCAGAATCTCCAGTCTTTTCTCGCGGACAAGAGTGCCGGCAGCCCATTCAAAGACTTCCGGCGTCGCCTCCACGTGCGCCCGCAATTCTTCCTTGCTGATGCCGCCCACCAGAGGATTTTTCTGGTGAAACGCCTTCATCGTGCTCAGGATGCTGGCCTCCAGCTCTTTTAGAGCAAGCGCGTCCACGAGCAGGTTCCCGTTGCGAACTGCGGTGCCCTTATGCAGCAGAGCCGACGAGCACCTTTCCACCTCCTTTTTTGTCCAACCAGTCTCGGCAGTGAGTTGAGCCATCGAGATCCCGGTGCGATAGCGACGCGCGATGCGCGCTTGAAGAATTCCTTCCACATTGCCAGCGTTCAAAGCCCTCAGAAAATCACCTGCGGCCGCCGCGCGCGAGATAGGAGCCGCATCCAGCACGGTCCCGCCGCCGACCGTCACAACGGGCGAAAATTGCCGAATAATGAACCGGTCTCCCGGAAGGAGCAACATCGCGGCTGGGAACTTCAGGCGCACGAAAGCGTCTTCGCCAGGAGTCAATTGCGTCGTCCCGTGGAACACGACCTCTGCGACGGTCTCCATTGTGTAGGAATGAAAATGCACGCGCGCGCGATTCTTGAGCGCTCTCGGCGCGGAGGCCAACAGGCGCAAACGCACCTCCGCCTGCCGCGTCGCATGAAAAGTTTCAGGTGGCGCCAGGATCATCCCGCGCGACAGGTCTTCCGTGCTCGCGCCCGCAATATTCAAGGCGGTACGTTGCCCAGCCACGGCGGTATCCGATATTTCGCTATGTACCTGAATTCCACGCACTCGGACGCGACGTCCGGTTGGGAAAACTTCTAATTCGTCCTCTTGGCGAATCGTGCCGGCGACAAGCGTTCCAGTAACGATAGTGCCGAAACCCTTCATCGTGAATACGCGGTCGACGGGAAGACGCGCGATCGCGCGGGAATCGCGCGGCTGAACTTCCAGCGCGGCGGCAATCATGGCGCGGTTCAGTTCGTCGATTCCCGCACCGGATAAGGAACTGACGGCGATCACCGCCCCCGGTCTGTCTAAGAAGGTCCCGCGCAGAAACTCTTCCACCTCCAGGCGCGCGACATCAAGTGTTTCGGCGTCAACCGCGTCTGATTTGGTAAGCACCACAATACCGCGCTGAATGCCGAGCAATTGCAGGATCTCGAAGTGTTCGCGCGTCTGTGGCATGATGGCCTCATCCGCCGCAATCACCAGCAACACAAGATCGATGCCGCCCACCCCCGCCAGCATATTTCTCACAAAGCGCTCGTGCCCCGGAACATCGACAAAGCCCAAGCGCAAAGTCTCGCCGTTCGCCGACAAATCCATGTGCGCGAATCCGAGATCGACGGTGATGCCGCGACGCTTTTCCTCTTCCAGTCGGTCGGCGTCGATCCCGGTGAGAGCCTTGACCAGAGCAGTTTTGCCGTGGTCGATGTGGCCCGCCGTTCCTACAATGATCGATTTCATCTGTGAGAGATCTTACTGGAAACCATGTTCACGGATCCCTGCCCGGTCGGGTCATAGGAGGCATTTTCTTTGCGTGTAACGGCACCAGAAGGCCAGTAAGACCAGCGAAGCTCTCCGTCAGACGAACCCCTCTGACCGTCCTTCCTCCCAAGGGCCCCGAGATGCGACAATAGAACTTCCCCATGACCACCTCGATGACTCCTGCTATTTCTTCGGAGACGCTCCGGCGGCACGGCCTGACGCCCGCCGAATTTGAAAAGATCAAGCAGCTTCTGGGAGGGCGCGAGCCAACCCTGACTGAGCTCGGGATTTTCAGCGTGATGTGGAGCGAACATTGCTCCTACAAGTCATCGCGCGTTCATCTGAAGCGCCTGCCAACGCGAAGCAAGCGCGTGTTGCAGGGGCCGGGAGAGAACGCAGGCATCATCGACATCGGCGACGGCTGGGCATGCGCCTTCAAGATTGAATCGCACAATCATCCTTCCTTCATCGAGCCCTTTCAGGGCGCGACTACCGGCGTAGGCGGAATTCTGCGCGATATCTTCACCATGGGCGCAAGGCCGGTGGCAGTGATGGACTCGCTGCGCTTCGGCCCAATCACACCGCATAGGCGAACAGCTACTCCTGCCGGTTCGGCTGAGCCAAGCTCGCCTGCCCTCGCCAATAACCAAAATGTCCAGAAGGATATCCACCGCAATCACTCCATCCTGGAGGGCGTAGTCGGCGGCGTAGCCTCCTACGGAAATTGCTTCGGCGTACCCAACCTGGGCGGAGAAACGAAGTTCGAGCCGTGTTACTCGGGCAATCCGCTGGTGAATGCCTTTGCCTTGGGACTGGTTCGCAAAGATGAAATCTTTTACGCGCGAGCGGCAGGGGAAGGCAATCCGGTGATTTACGTCGGCGCTAAAACCGGACGCGACGGCATCCATGGCGCGACCATGGCGAGCGAGGAGTTCAGCGAAGCGTCCGAAGCGAAGCGTCCGAATGTGCAGGTCGGCGATCCCTTTCTCGAGAAGCTTCTGCTCGAAGCTTGCCTTGAAGCAATGAAGACAGGCGCAGTCGTCGGCATTCAAGATATGGGTGCCGCAGGATTGACCTGCTCTACCTGCGAAATGGGTGGCCGCGGCGGCGTCGGGATTGAGATCGAACTGGATCGCGTGCCGCAGCGCGAAACCGGCATGAGCGCCTACGAAATCATGCTGAGTGAGTCGCAGGAGCGCATGCTGCTCGTGGCCCAAAAGGGACGCGAACAGGAGGTTTTCCGAGTCTTCGAGAAATGGGGACTCGACGCGGTCGAGGTCGGGAAGGTTACCTCCGACAACAAATTGCGCGTGCGCCAGCGCGGCGAGATTGTGGCGGAAATTCCGAATCCGGCGCTCACGGACGATGCCCCGGTATACAAACGTCCGCTGGCCCGCTGGGAGCCGCCCGTGGCGCGCGACATGCCGGCACACATCAAACTCCAGGACGGCGATGACTTCACAGAAGACCTCAAGCAACTTCTCGCCAGTCCGAACATCTGCGGCAAGCGCTGGGTCTGGCAGCAATACGATCACATGGTCCAAACCAATACCGTGGAAGCGCCGGGGGCGGGCGATGCCGGAGTGATTCGCATCAAGAATTTTGACCCTGGGGCCTCGCATCGCGGCCTGGCCATGGCGCTCGATGGCAATGAACGCTGGTGCTACCTCGATCCGCGACTGGGCGCGATGCACGCGGTTGCCGAGGCGGCGCGCAAAGTGGCGTGCTCGGGAGCGACTCCAGTCGGCGCCACGAATTGCCTCAACTTTGGCAATCCCGAGAAGCCGCACATAATGTGGCAGTTCTCACAGACGATCGATGGCATTACAAAGGCTTGCGAGGAGTTAGAGATCCCCGTCACCGGCGGCAATGTAAGTTTCTACAATGAAACGCTCGGTGAAGGCATTTACCCGACGCCAGTGCTGGGGGTAGTTGGGATTACTGAGGACGTCCGTAAGACTGCGAAGATGCACTTTGCCTCGGCGGGACGCACGATCGTGCTATTGCGCCCCGGTGAAGCAGCCGATATTACCGATGTGGAAAGCGAATTCGGTTCGTCGGAATACGCGAAGGAAATTCTCGGTGAGCTGTGGGGTTATCCTCCTGATCTCGTCTTGGAGAAAGAAGCCGCACTGCAAAAGGTTGTCGTGGAATTGGTTGACTGCGGTTTGGTTGAATCGGTGCATGACTGCGCAGATGGAGGATTGGCGGTCGCCTTGGCGGAAAAAGCGTTTCCAAAAGGCGTCGGCGCGCGCGTGAACCTTGTTTCGAACGGCATTCCTGCAGAATTTGTATTATTTGGAGAAGATGCGAGCCGCATCGTGCTCTCTTGCGACCCGAGCAGCGTGGCGCGAATCCAACAAGTAGCGGAGAAGCATGGAATTGCCGCTGAAGTGCTAGGGGAGACGATTCCCGAGCGGCTGGAGATTTCCCTGGACCGACGTGTCGTGGCGTCAGCTGCAGTTTCGGAGCTGAGTGCAGTTTACGAATCCGCGTTGGAGGCAAGGCTGCAGACGGATCCGGAATTCGTATCGACAGACTGAATAAGTTGCTGAACTAGGACCTTGGAAGCCGGCTGTTACGGGCTGATTTGCTAAATGCTGATAAACGATAAATTTCACGACGAGTGCGGAGTAGTCGCGATCTTCTCTCACCCTGAAGCCGAGAAGCTCGCTTACCTTGGCCTTCATGCTTTGCAGCATCGCGGGCAGGAGTCGGCGGGGATTGTCACTTCCGATGGCCTGACTTCGCGCGTGCACAAAGCGATGGGAACGGTCGCCGATATTTTCACCGAAGAAGAGCTGTCGAAGATTCGTGGCACGCTGGCCATTGGGCACACTCGGTATTCCACGGCGGGCGATTCCGCCCTGCTGAACGCCCAGCCGATTCTTGTGCAATCGAACAAAGGCTCGATCGCGGTGGCGCATAACGGCAATCTGGTGAACGCTGCGGAAGTGCGCAGCCGTCTCGAGCGGCAGGGTTCGATTTTCCAGACGAACAGCGACACGGAAGTCATCGTGCATTTGATCGCGCTTTCGCGCGAACATACTCTGCCCGAAGCGATCGCCGACGCGCTAGGCCAGGTAGAAGGCGCCTTCTCGCTGGTGCTGATGAGTCCGGACCGCATCATCGCCGCGCGCGATCCGCGCGGCTTCCGGCCGCTGGCCATGGGGCGCATTCCGGCGCTCGAAGGCCACAAGCGCGACACTATTGTCTTCGCCTCGGAAACCTGCGCCTTCGATTTGATCGGCGCAACTTACGAGCGCGACGTGAAGCCGGGCGAGTTGATCGTAGTCGGACCGGAAGGACTTTCTTCGCGCCTCTATGCGCCCGCCGCTCCGCAGTCGAGTTGCATCTTCGAGCACGTCTATTTCTCGCGCCCCGACAGCATGGTGTTTGGCCGCGCGGTGCAGACCAGCCGCGAAGAATTGGGACGCCAACTGGCCCGCGAAGCGCCAGTGGAGGCAGACCTCGTTGTTCCCGTCCCTGATTCGGGCGTTACGGCTGCCGTGGGTTACGCGGCGGAAAGTGGCATTCCTTTTCGCTTCGGCCTGATTCGCAATCATTACGTTGGGCGCACATTCATTGAACCAAGCCAGAGCGTGCGTGATTTTGGCGTGAAGCTCAAGCTGAACCCTGTCCGTTCGCTGCTGGAAGGAAAGCGCGTCGTGCTGATCGATGATTCGATTGTCCGCGGGACCACCAGTCGCAAGATCGTCCGTATGATTCGCAGTGCTGGGGCGAAGGAAGTGCACATGCGCGTCTCGTGCCCTCCTACGATTTCGCCCTGCTATTACGGCGTCGACACGCCTTCGAAAAATCAGTTGATCGCGGCCAACAAGTCGGTCGAGGAAATTCGGAAATACATTCGCGCCGACTCGCTGGCGTATTTGTCGCTCGAAGGACTGAAGACCGCCTGCGGCGAGGGCGACAAGACTTCCTACTGTTCGGCGTGCTACACCGGCAAATATCCCACCAGCATTGTCGATGTGGAAGAGATTCAGCCGGCGAGTGTGCAGACGTAATCACATTCGCCGCGAACTGTCACGGATCAGCGGCTCAAAATTGGGTGCGCCTTCTCGCTAAATATCTAATCTTTCCGCGCCTGCACCACCCGCGGAATCGATTGCAAATCCGGGCGGACCCGAACCTCGCCCCAATCCGCCAGCATCAGTTTCACTTCCTCGGCGATGGTTCCGCTGATTTCCATAACCAGCCAACCGCCGGGCTTGAGCACAGCTTGCGCCTGTGGAATGAGCCGTGCAATCACTTCGATCCCTTTCGGCCCCGCAAAAACCGCATTACGCGGTTCGAACTTCCTCACTTCGAGTTGCACCGAGTCAATTTCTGATTCGCCGACGTATGGCGGATTCGATACGACGAACTCGAAGGAATTATTCTCGAAACCGTCGAGCAGATCTGCTTCGCGGAAATCGATCCGGGATTCCATGGAATGGCGAGCCGCGTTGGCGCGTGCTACTTCGAGCGCCGCCGGAGAAATATCGGTGGCATGAATCTCAGCGCGCGGAAGTTCTTTCGCCACGGCCAGGGCGATACAGCCCGAGCCGGTACCGACATCGACGACGCGAAGGCCCGATCTCGGACTATGAATTTCAGGTCTTGGAGTTGAAATCATGTTTCGGTCCGAGGCCCGATCCCCGAGGGCCGGGGTCTGCAGTTCAAGCACTGCCTCGATCAAGTGTTCTGTCTCCGGCCGCGGAATTAGCACCGCCGGTGTCACAATCAAATCCATGCCCCAGAACTCCTGGTGGCCCGTAATGTACTGCGCAGGAACGCCGCGGGCGCGCTCAGCGATCGCCGCTTCGTAGCGCCTAGCCTCGTCCGCGATGAGTTCGCGCTCGGGATGCGCAAAGAGGTAGGCGCGGTCGCAGCTCAGCGTGAACATCAGGAGTAACTCCGCGTTCATGCGCGGAGAGGAGACTCTTTCCGCGGTGAGGAAGTTGACTGCGGAACCAAGAGCTTCTTTTAGGCGCACCAGAGCATTTCAACACAGAGTGCACAAAAGAACACAGCTGAAGAACAGCCGTAATCACCGAGGCGATCAGGATCGAGCAAGATTTCGGCGGACGATCTCGGCGTTCAAAACAGTCGCGTAGGCAACCCAAGCGGCGTAAGGAATGAAAGCACTAGCAGCCGCGCGATCGACCTTCCCGGCAGTCTTAATATAAGAGAGAATTGTTCCTTCCAGCGCGATGGAGTCGAGCAGGGACGCTGCGATACGATGTTCGCCGAAGAAAAGCCTGGACCATTTTGCATTTGCGGCGAGTTGCGACATCCACAGGCGCAAAGCGACGGCGCGGTGGCGCGACGGCGCGGCGTTCCAGACCCTCCATCCTGACCAAGCAATCAGCGCGTACAGTGAAGTCCATACGATCGGAAAGACTTCATCCGGCGGCCTGAAATCCGGCTTGTCCAGATGGCGATACCAGGCGTCGCGATTTCCTTTGCTGTAGCTGGCACCGTACCAGGCCGCACCGGCAGTGGCCAGGCCAAAGCCAGCCAGCACCAGCCACGAGGTTGAAGATCGCTTCGCCACAAGGTCTCTGGTGCCGAAACTCCGAGCGCGGTTGGTTAAGATAGACCTCTCTTTAACCGGCCACTCGACATCACTATTCTATTTGATCACGCTGGCTTGAATCATCGCATGACGGAAAGATGAGGTGTTCCAACATCGAACCATTGCAACATCGAAGACAGCAGAGTAGGCTTGCTCCGACTCAAGTTCCGCGTAGTGTTTCTGCTACGTGGCGCCACGGTCCCGAATTTTGGCAATCCGAAGGAGCATGACATGATCGCAGGGTTGATTTGGTGGATCGTCGTCGGACTGATTGCAGGTTGGGCCGCAGGCAAAATCATGAAGGGCGGCGGCTACGGCGCTGCCATGGACATCGTGCTTGGCATCGTGGGCGCGGTGGTTGGCGGATGGCTTTTAGGCGCACTCGGCATTCACGCCGGCGGCTTGATCGGTACCATCGTTGTCGCAATCATCGGCGCGATGTTCTTGATCTGGTTGAGCCGCATGATAAAGCGAGCGTGAGCTAGGCCGGAGTCGCAGTCTGCATGGCATTCACGACGGCCTCCAGATGTGCCAGTGTTTCTTCGACGGTGAGCGAGTACATTTCTCGACCCAGCCCCTCGCCTGCCTCGAGTGCAGCCTTCAAGTAGTGCCCGGCAATCTCCACAGCGAGCGAATCCGTAATGAGCCTTCCCGTCCTCTTCTTATACTCAACCCATGCAGGATGCGGCAAGGCAACCCAAACGGTTCGTCCATCCACCAGGAATTTTATGTCGACGGCATCGGCGTGCCGCGTGGCAATCGCCACAATCAATGCTTGATACACGCAATGCACCGGCTTCTTGGTCCAGCGGTCGGCGGCGGTAAAATCTTCAAACATAGCTAGAAAAACTATATAAGGATAGCTGCGGTGGAGCAAATGCTTAGACGGAAGTTAGAAGACTGAGGTCGGTTCATGTCGAGCACCCGCAACTCGTCTTTACCCTCCGGCAATAGCCCCAATGATCAGCAACGGCTCTTTGCCGGAAGCGACAACCTCTGGCAGCGGCGCGTCAGGATGTTCGTGCGACAAGTCTTCTTCGTTGGCAAAAAAACGCAGAAAAGGGCGGCGTTGCAGAGTCCCGTGGTCCCGAATCGTTCCGCGTAACATCGGATAGCTTTTTTCCAGGGACTCAAGGACCGTCCGCTGCGTCACCGCGCCCTCAACCTCAACCGATACCTCGCCGCCAATCCCCGCAAGCGTTCGCAGGTGTTGCGGGAGAATGACGCGAATCGACCGCGAGCTCATCTGATTAGAGATCCACCTGCCTACGATCTCATTGGACGAGTAGACTTTCAAGCGCAGAAAATTCCAGTACAGGAAACCCCTCAGGCCTATCAGCAATAACCCGGATACCAACCATTCTAGCTATTTTGCCATCGTAGCCATTGCCGGGCGACCACAGCAGTAAGCCAAAATAGACGTGTGGCTTCAAGTGTCTTCGTTGCCGCCGGATGAAACATGATTGGGGGACACATTGGACGCCGTCACTCACGCCTCGAATACGCACCTGCAAGACATAGCCGCCGATGCCCCAGTCAGTGATGCTCGCGTCAACAGTGGCTGCGCTGGTTTGGACAACATCCTGAGTGGCGGCTTCCCTCGGGGCCGCATTTATCTCATCGAAGGTGATCCCGGGGCCGGAAAAACAACCTTAGCTGTGCAATTCGTACGAGAAGGTATAAAGAAACGTGAGCGCACACTCTATATCACCCTTTCCGAATCTCGCGCTGACCTGTTTCACGCCGCAAAATCTCACGGACTGTCGCTTGACAACGTGGAAATCGTCGAACTGCTGCCCGACGAAGATGACCTTCTTCCGGAGCAGCAATATACAGTCTTCCATCCCGCCGAAGTGGAACTGAACGATCGCATGCAGCGCATTGTGAAAGAAGTTCAGAGGGTGCGCCCAGACCGGTTGGTGATTGACGCTCTCAGTGAATTGCGCATGCTGGCAAAGGATCCCTTGCGTTACCGCCGCCAGATTCTCTCGCTCAAAGACTTCATGGCCGACCAGGAATGTACCGTGTTGCTGCTCGATGATCGCAGTTCCCGCGACCCGGACCTGCAACTGCACAGCATCGTACACGGAGTGATCAGCATGGATAGAGTTCCTCGCGACTATGGAAAAACGCGCCGGCAAATTGAAATCGTCAAGCTGCGCGGTACGAGCTACCGGGAGGGATTTCATGACTATTCGATCGTGACTGGAGGCGTAGTAGTGTTTCCGCGTCTTGTGGCGGCGGACTCCCGAAGTCATCACGCGCCAGAGCCTGTTTCGAGCGGCATCGCCGAGCTCGATGCTCTGACCGGCGGCGGGCTCGACCGCGGCACCAGCACTCTGTTAATCGGCCCGGCCGGCTGTGGCAAAACCAGTGTCGCGGTGCAATGGGCGGCAACCGCTGCCCGGCGTGGCGAGTCTTGCGCGATCTTTACCTTTGAAGAAGCTCCCCACACTTTGCTGACCCGAGCGGCCGGGTTGGGCATTGACCTTCGTCCGCACCTGGCAAATGGCAAGATCACCATTCATCGGGTCGACCCCGCCGAGTTGTCGCCCGGTGAGTTGGTGGCTGCCGTGCAGGATCATGTCGAAGAAAAAGATGTCCGGCTGGTCGTGCTCGATAGCTTGAATGGATATCTACAGTCGATGCCCGGTGAGCAATACCTCGCTGTGCATCTTCACGAACTTCTTGCCTACCTGGGCAATCGCGAAGTTCTGACCCTGATGGTTCTCGCGCAAGCCGGCACCATCGGCTGGCCGCTGCAGAGTGCGGTCGACGTGAGTTACCTTGCCGACAATATCTTGTTACTGCGTTATTTCGAGAATAAAGGAGAAGTGAAGCAGGCGATTTCCACGATCAAGCGCCGCAGCGGTGCGCATGAGCGGTCGATTCGTGAACTTAGACTGGGCCCGGATCGTATTTATATTGGCCGCCCGCTGCACGAATTTCAAGGGATACTAACCGGCACGCCGACATTTCTCGGCGGACTCAAAGAGAATTGATGTCGACGTCTCTCCATTCCGACTACAGGGCACTCGTGCTGGCTCCTTTCGGAAAGGACGCCATGCTGGTCCGCGAAGTACTGGAGCGCTCTGGAATTCCGGTTGGCGTCGTCGCGAGTGTGAACGCCATGGCGCGCGGCGTCGCCGGGGGAGCCGGAGTGGCGATCGTGGCCGAAGAAGCGCTCGACGAAGCGGCTATTGAATGCCTTGGGCGCGCCGTTGCCGCACAACCGGCCTGGTCCGATTTTCCGATCATTGTGCTGACGGGTGGCGGCGCGACCACTGCTTACACCGAGCAAATGGTTCGATCGCGCACTCCCATGGGCAACATCAATTTGATTGAACGGCCGCTCCGTCCCGCCACGCTCATCAGCGCCGTTCGCACTGCGATTCGATCCCGCCTTCGCCAGTACGAAATTCGCAATCACCTGCAACAGCGCGAACAGGCTGAAGAGGAATTACGTCTCGCGCACGATGAGCTTGAGTCGCTGGTGGAAAAACGCACGACAGCATTGCGCAAACTTTC
>Ga0070765_100002077_pt1 | contig 12451 bp, 9 predicted proteins | sample HubBroMetageWFT5_FD_71516 | JGI IMG/M metagenome (GOLD analysis project Ga0070765, IMG submission 71516) | Warmed and freeze-thawed soil microbial communities from the Hubbard Brook experimental Forest, New Hampshire - Hubbard Brook CCASE Soil... | ecosystem: Environmental > Terrestrial > Soil... | reverse complement strand
GCTGTGTAAGTGTTCGGGATGAGGAACATCACGATTGCCGTAACCACCGCGACAGCAATCGTCACCTGCAGAATCGTCTTCTTCCGCCGGGAAAGAATGAGCAGCAGTTCCATCCCGTCGATTCCGTTTTGCGGCGCAGCATCCGCCTCAAGTCGCGATTCTATGACCGCGTCATCCGCGACCGGGTTGTTTCCTCGAGTTCGTTCGGGAATCTTGGAGGTCTCAAGCATATGTCACATCCCAAGTTGCTTTCGTCCGGAGTCGCCGTCGGCAACACTTGCAATCGGCTACTGAGTCAGCACCTTCACTGCCGCGGCTGCCAATCCGAAGTTAAAGAGTATCTGCGACCAGTCCTTGAAGTTGCGGAAGGCCGCGCCCGGGTTCAATTGTTCTGGAACCACGACCGTGTCGCCCGGCATCAGCACCATGCTGCTGAAACCGCCAGACCAGAAGCCACTGGCAGCATCTTTGCTCACCACGGAACCATTAGCGCGTACGACAAAGATCTTGCCCTTGTCGGCATTCCGCGTCGGTCCACCGGCATCCCGCAGATAACGCACTACCGTCTTGCCAGGCCTCTCGATGAACGATCCCTGGTTGTAGACATCACCCACAACGCTCACCACGATAGGACGGCTCGGAATGTAGAACTCATCGCCATCTTCCAACGGGAGCGCGGGAATGGAATCCACTCCACTGTCGTCCGGATGCAAGGTCAGAATGATTCTGCCATCGGCTTTCAGTTGCCGCATCTTTTCGAGGCTGGCGCGCTGGGCTTCCATCGTTGATCTGGCTGCATTCGCTTCTTCGCCGCTCCTCGCATTTTGCGAATTCTGCGCAGCCTGACGTGCCAGGTCCCGCTCCATCTGGGCGATGACCATGTCAAGCCGTTCTTGCTGCTGAACTCGGGTGGATTCCCGGGTGAACACTGCAGCGTAGAGGTAGGCCGATGGCGCCAACCCTCCCGCCCGAACTACCAGGTCGCGCAGGGTTTCTCCCGAGTGCGCACGATACACGCCAGCCGACTCGAATTCTCCCTCGAGCTTCACTAGCTTCGTCTGCTGATCGCGAGGTACTCGTAAATCGGCTTGCGAAAAGATCGTAACAATATCGCCCGGCTGCAGCTCCAGATTGGCCGAATCCTGGTGCTCCAGAACCGCCTTGCCCAGATTGAATGGAAGCAGCTCAGTCGACAGGTCCTGCTTGTTCATGCGCTGAACAACCGCATAATCCCAATTGATTTCCGGAGCATTCTTCCTCACATCGTTGATTGGGCCTTTATTGAGCTTGTCGATTTCCCGCTTGTCGAGTTCTCCGGCCGGCTTCGTGGCGTTCGTCTGGAGCTGCAGCGTAAGCGCATTCTGCTGGCTCCAATATTCGCGGGTGATCAGAAACTCGCGGTTCGGGATCAGGTCCGTCACTCGCATGCCTTCGCGCCAGGGATAGCGCCCCGGTTGCGCGACGTTGCCTCGCAGGGTCACCGAATCGACGAAGCGGGGAGAGATCGGCGTAAAGTTCAGAACGTCGCCGTCCTTGAGAGGACGTAGCAAGCCGGCATCGTCCAGTTTGATTTCTTCGATGCCGCGATCTTCCCGGTTCTTGATTTGCTCAACGTAGACCTTGCCGCCGTAGGCAGTGACGGCAAGCCCGCCGGCCATTTGCAGCACCTCGTTCAGACTGGCTTCGTGCTTCAGTTCGTAGATGGCCGGATTATTCACCTCACCGCCCATTGCCACCTGCGCTCCAACTGGCGCGAAGTAAATCACGTCACCGGGCAGCAACTGCACGTCCTTGCTTTTATCTCCCTTGATCAGCAGATCATACAGATCGAAGTCAGTGACCACCGTCGAGCTGCGCTTCAGCTCGATGTGTCGCATAGATCCGCTGGTCGACGGTCCGCCCGAGGCGAAGATTGCATTGGCCAGCGTGCTCAACGAACTGATGGTGTAGCGCCCGGGATGAGCCGCCTGACCAACTACGAAGACATCGATCGATCGCAGCTCTCCCATTCCGACATTGAGATCGAAGTTCTGATAGATGTGTCCGATGTGCGACTTGAGAAAGCCCTGCAACTGATCGAATCGCAGTCCCGCAACGTTCAGGCTACCGACGCGAGGAATGTAAATGGCGCCATTGCGGTCGACCCGAGCGTGTACATCCAGATCGATCTGCCCCCAGGCGCGGATCAACAACTCATCTCCCGGACCAATGACATAATCCGCGGTTACGGGAGCATGGTCCACCGGCGCAAACGTCGTCGGCGCCTCTTCGAACAGGTTCATGCCGTAGATCGGCAGTGTCTGCCCAAGAGAAGTGGCGACCATCTGCTGGAAATCAGTGAGCTCGACAGTCCGGGCCTTGGGCTTCGTTCGCAGCGGAAGTTGGTTCTGCTCTCCCTGCTTTGGCGCATTCTGCTGCTGGGGAGGCAGCGTCCGCGAATCATCGAGAACGACCGTCGGGATAGAGACCGGCGCGCTTTCCTGAGTTTGCGCCGGATTGACACCCAATAGTGTCCCCAAGCCCGGTTGTTGCGTCTGTTGGTCCTGTTGTTCTTGAGCGGCAGGCTCATTGCCGCGCCGCTCCATGGACGCTTGCGGCGTCGCGCACACTGCAACGCTGGAGCAGGCCAATATGAGGGCCAGGGCAAAACTCAGGGTGCGAGAGAACATGATCGGAAAATTACGCCTCATCTTCAAAGTCGAACAGCTGTTATCGCGTTTCGAAAGAGATTTCAAAGTCGTTCTCCAAAACCCCACGAAGTTCATAGCAGATTATGCTTCCGAATCCAGAATCGTTGACAGCAGTTTTGGCCTCAGCTGTTCGTTGCCGGAGCTTGCCGCCGCAACGCATTCAGCCAGAACTGCGCGTAAGCCGGTGCGAAGGCCCGCGAATCCACCGGCAAGTCCCGTCCGGTGAATAGTTGATGGAGGTTGCGGTGCGCACTGACCGCCCCTGCCAGTCCCAACGTTGCGAATGTGGGCTCCAGATCGCAGGTGACCCCGCGCGCTGCACACCGGCTGAAATAGGCATTAACTGCATCGAAGATCGGTCCCAGGTGGTCGCGAAACATGCGTTCTGAGCCTGGAAACTCAAACCCAGCCACGTAGAGCAGGCGCATCAGCTCCGAATCTTCGGAGATTTCCTTTACCACAAAATCCACCAGCATCGGCAGGACAACCTCCGGATCCAGATCGGTCGCCAGACCATTCTGCAGTTCCCTGCTTAACTTCAGGCGATTCAACCTCGACTCCGCCGCCGCCCAGAACAGATCGGTCTTACGCGCGAAGTACCGGAATAACGTGGCTTCATTCACGCCCGCCAGGCTCGCGATTTCACGTGTGCTCGTCCCTTTATACCCCTGTCGCGAAAACAATTGAACTGCAGCCTCGACAATGCGCACTTCGGTGACACTTTTCTCCGCGGTGTTTTTCACGGGAGTCGATCCTTTGCTTGTGGTGAATTGGGCAGGAGGTTATTGCTTAAGAGGCTCGATTTCATCTATACCGATTTCGACGGAGACGCTCTGGCGTATGAGATCCAGGGTCAGAACCACACGAAATTCATTCTTCTTGCGCAGCAGTATGCCAATCATTCCCGCCAGCGATCCAGCAGTAATTCTGACTTTTTCTCCAGCAATCAGGTACGGATGAGGCTCGAATTGACGGAGAGGCAGCCCCACGCGCAGCGCTTCGATCTCGGAGTGCGGCAAAGCGGATGGTTCCCGTCCCGTGCTGACGATCGACAGCACACCCGGCAGCTGAAGAACTTTGACCGAGTCGCGCCGGCGGACGTGGACGAAGACGTAGTTGGGAAAAAGCGGCCGGTCCACTTTTACGCGGCACCCGTTCTTCCACCGTCGTACTGAGCTGTAGAGAGGCAGGAACGATTCGACCCGATGAACATCCAATTGGCGTACAACGGCCTTCTCGTGACGCGGCGTCGTGTAGGCGGCGAACCACTTTGCAGGCGTCTCCAGATCAGCCAAGTCTCCCTGCGTCGCCGCAGCGGGCACAGCGAGAGCGGCGGGACTATTCGCCATAAAAGACAAGGCTTCGCCATCCTCAGTGAGAGAGGTAATTGCTTCCAGTATCGCCACAACCTGCAACCATACACTTCCCAGTTTCGCGATGAGCGTAGTACATAGCCATCGAACTCTCTAGGAATGTGATACTTCCACGCAATTCCCGAGCAAGTACTCACTTGCTATAGAGCGTCGATCAGGCAGCAGAGTTGGTCGAACCGCAAGCATAGGCAAAGCTCTGATTTGGGTCAAGAGAAAAAGCCGCTTCCGATCGCCTCGGAATCCCGATGCGATCCGCTTCAAGTTGAAATGGGCAGTCTAGTGCAGAGGCTGATAACCCAGCGCTCTTAACTGATCGGCAATCACCTTGTGACCGGCATCGTTTGGATGGAATCCATCCAGCGCAATCAACCCCAGTGTCCCGGGATCGGTGGTGCCGTCTGCGCCATTGAAGGCTTGGTGGACGTTGGCGACGGGGATGCCATTCGCGGCCGCTGTCGAGTGGATGTAGTTGTTGACCTCGTCGAGGTAGGGTTCGAGCGTGGTGAAAATTCCGGCCTTCATGTCTGAGGCAACATAGGGATTGTAGATATCCATCGTTCGGATGATGGTGTTGCTCGTCGTCCGTAGCTGCAGGATGTTCGAGATTATGGAGTCCCAGTTCTGCTTGAAGGTCGCGACAGCGCTTCGCAGACAATCCTGATTGTCCGTACCGCCGCAGGTTCCCTTGGTGTAGTTGTCGTGAGCATTGGCGAGATCGTCGCCGCCGATATCCCACGTCAGAACCTGTGAACTGATGATGTTGTTGCGGAAGTCCTGGTCTGTCTGAATTGCATTCAGCAGGTCGCCGCTGTGCCACCCGGGAACGCCAGGTTGGTCGTATTCACATTAGCGCCAGTGTCCAGATTTATATCCGTCGCATAGCGCGGCACGTAGCCTTGCTGAGCAAGTACTCCGTCGGCCAGCGAGTCGCCGAGTGCTGTGTATTGCCAGCTAGGAGCTTTGGGATTATTACCCGTCGTTCCGCCGCCACAACCGACGAAGGAAAGCGCAGAAACAATCGTGGTAACCGTTACAAGCAGTTTGCATACCAGAAACCGGGCCCGGGAATCCATAACGGGCTTGGATGCGCCCTGTACCCCAAGGTTTGCGCCTGCCCGTCAGTTCGGAAGATCGTGGATATTGCCTTATATACAGCTGCATCCTTGTATATACTACTAGACACTATGGCTCTTAGCATCCGAAAGAGCGAAACTGAGCGACTGGCCCGAACCGTAGCCAGCCAAACCGGCGAATCGTTGACGGAAGCGATCGAACAAGCGCTACGGGAGCGCCTGGAGCGCTTGCAGCGACAGAAGCGCGCACACGCGCTGGCGGAAAAGCTCGACGATATTCTGGCGCGGGTAGATGCCCTCCCTACCTTAGACAGTCACACTGCCGACAAAATACTCGGATACGATAAACATGGGATGCCTCGCTGATGGTGGTCGACACATCAGCAATCCTGGCTATCTTCCTTGCCGAACCTGAGCGGAAATCGTTTCTACATCTGCTGACTGAAGCTGATGTTCGACTGATGTCGGCAGCCAACGTCCTCGAGACCGGAATTCTGTTGGAGACGAAGCGTAGTGAGGCCGCAGGACGGGAGTTCGACCTTTTTCTACACAGTGCGGACATCACAATCGCGCCCGTAGATGCGGATCAGATCGAGAGAGCCCGGACCGCCTGGCGGAAGTATGGAAAAGGGCGGCACCGGGCCGCCCTCAATTTCGGAGATTGCTTCGCCTACGCGCTCGCCAAGTCCACTGGAGAGCCCTTGCTGGCCAAAGGAAACGATTTCGCGTTGACGGACATCAAGCTGTGCAAGTAAGTACTGCCTACTCGCCCTTTCCCAGTGCCAGCGTGATCAGCGTTTTCTGCTCCATCTCGTGAGCCTTTGCCGATCCCGTTGCCGGAGTCGCGTTCGCCGCCCGCTTTATGCTGCGCAGCTTCGACCCGAGAACCCGCCTCAGCCGCGGCGAAACAAACGAGAGTGCTCCCATATTCGCCGGCTCTTCTTGAACCCAGATGAACTCCCTCGCGCTCTTGTACACGCCGAGCAGTTCCTGCACCTCAGTCTCCGGGAACGGATATAGTTGCTCCAGCGACACAATCGCCGGGCCGCTCATCTTCAGCTTCCTGCGCTCCATGCGAAGCTCCTGGCCAATCTTGCCAGTGCACAAGAGTACGCGCTTCGCGTCGAGTGCGGTTTCATCAGGAATAACGTTGCGGAAGCGCGGCCGCTCAAGCTCCGATAACGACGATAATGCCTCCGGGTGCCGCAACATGCTCTTCGGCGTGAAGCAGATCAACGGCTTGCGCCACTTGCGGAGCACCTGACGCCGCAGCAGATGGAAATACTGGCCTGCCGTCGACGGCTGGCACACCTGCATATTGTCGCGCGCGCAAAGCTGCAGATACCGTTCCATGCGGGCACTGGAGTGCTCCGGCCCCTGGCCTTCATGACCGTGCGGCAACAGCAACACCAGTCCGCTCAGCAGGTCCCACTTGTCTTCGCCGGCAGCAATGAACTGATCGATGATGATCTGCGCGCCATTGGCGAAGTCCCCGAACTGCGCCTCCCATGCGACCAGCGCCTCGGGATAATCGCGAGCGAAGCCGTACTCGAACCCCATGACCGCAGCTTCGGAAAGCTCAGAGTTGTAGATCTCAACCCTCGCCTGGCCTTGTTCCAGGTGGCACAGCGGCACGTATTCCTTTTCGTCCACGATATCGATCAGCACTGAATGCCGCTGATTGAAGGTGCCGCGACGGCTATCCTGTCCGCTGAGACGGATCGGAACTCCTTCCACCGCAAGCGATCCCAGCGCCAGCGCCTCAGCCATGCCGAAGTCCAATGGTCGTTTGCCGTATCCCATTTCCCGGCGCTGCTCCAGCAGCTTCTGCACCTTGGGGTGGATATGGAAATCCTCGGGGTATTTCACCAGTCCGTCAGTGATCTTGTGCAGCGTCTCAGCCGGCAAACCGGTATCAACTTCATCCGCCGGGTTGTAAGGGCCGCCGTGAAATGGAGCCCAGTAACTCGGCAGCTGCCGCATGACCGGCTTCTTTTGCAGGCTCTTGCCGGCTTTCTCCGCCGCATCCAGTTCCGCCTGGAACTTCTCAACGTACGGCTGCGCATCCTGTCCCGTGTTCTTTGCATAAATCTGAAAGAGCATGGGATGGTCTTTGATCTTGCGGTACAGAATGGGCTGCGTGATCGTCGGGTCATCGACTTCGGAGTGCCCATGACGACGGAAGCCGATGAGGTCCACCACGGAGTCGCTGCCGAACTCGTAGCGGAACTCCAGCGCCATGCGGCCTGCACGGATTACTGCATCGGCGTCTTCGCCATTCACATGGAAGATCGGGATCGGAAGGCGCTTGGCAAGGTCCGACGAAAACCGGCCCGAATACGCATCGCTCGGATTCGTGGTGAAGCCGAGCAGATTGTTGACAATGATGTGCACCGTACCGCCGACGGTGTAGCCACGCAGATCGGCAAGATTCAGCGTCTCCGCCGTGATTCCCTGCCCGGCGAATGCCGAGTCGCCATGCATCAGCACTGGCAGCACCTTGGCCTTGCCGTCGCGGCCTATACGAGTCTGCTTGGCCCGCGCCCGACCCAGTGCAACCGGATCCACCGCCTCAAGATGACTGGGATTGGAGACCAGGTGAATCCGCACCGGTCTTCCACTTGCGCCGGTGTACACGCCCGTCGCGCCGACGTGATACTTTACGTCGCCGCCGCCAAGCACGCTGCGCGGATCGACATCTTCGAAGCCTGCAAAAATTTCCGCCGCCGGACGGTTCACGATATTGATGATGACGTTCAGGCGTCCGCGATGGCTCATCGCGAGCACAGCCTGCTCCGCACCGTAGCCAGTTGCGGAGTTCAGAATCTCATCAAGCAGCGGAATCAGCGCAGTGTTGCCTTCCAGTGAGTAGCGCTTAGTCCCGATGTAGCGCGAGTGAATCGTCTGCTCGAACACGTCTGCGCGGACGAGTTGGTCCAGAATCCGGCCACGGTCGATGGATTCCTGACGATCCGTCTCCATGCGTTCCTGTATCCATTGGCGGCGCTCGGGGTCCGGAATGTGCATGAACTCGACGCCGATGCTGCCGCTGTAAACGCGACGCCCAGCATCAGCTACCTCGCCGGATATGTCCAGTTCGGGATGCGCAAGCGGAGCAAAGTGCCCCAGCGGGTCAAGATTTGCCTGAAGATAGCCCCAGCGCCGGAACGCGTCTAAAACGCGCTCCTGTTTCTCGCTGTCAATATTCATCATGACGGTGGACAAGGATCAACCACTCCCCGGCTCGCTCACATCGGGAAACGGGCCGCATAACACTCTGATAGTTATAGATTCCGTACCGAACGGACGGTTGCACACGACAAGTTGAGTGAAGGCGCAACCTTTCCAGTATATAGTGTGAGGTTTTGAGTTTGCTAACCGTAGCCGTACAGCAAATTGGGCGCCCGGCCGAGGAATTAGTCGCTGAAAAGGAGGGGATGATGGACCTGAGAAGTGCGTTGAATCGCACGTTGGCAGTTAGCGTTCTTTTTTCCTGCGGAGCTGCCTTCAGCGCTGCGGCAACGGCAAACTCTCCCAAGGATCGCCAGGCGACCGATCCGAAATCAATCAAGTCGGATTCCAATCCGTCGGCGCGGCCCATCGCCATCGACGATCTCTTCTACAGCCGCCGTGTCACGGCGCCCACCTGGTCGCCTGATGGGAAACAGGTCGCTTTCAGTACAAATCTTACGGGCCGGATCAATCTCTGGAAGGTGAGTGCCGATGGCGGATGGCCGTTGCAGCTGGTGGTCTCCGATGACCGGCAATATGACGCCGTGTGGTCTCCTGATGGCAAGTGGGTCGTCTACGACCAGGACTTCGGCGGCAGCGAGTACTACGACCTGTTCGCAGTCCCCAGCGATGGTGGCGCGCCGATCAACCTCACGAATACACCTGACATCTCCGAATCGGGCGCCCAGTTTTCGCCCGATGGGAGGACCCTCGCCTTCGGTTACAAGCCTAAGACCTCGCCAGTTTCCGACATCGCGCTGCTCGATTGGAACTCCCATCAGGTAAAGAAACTGACGAACGAGCAGACCAAAGACTACTCCTGGCAGTTCGACACCTGGACCCGCGATGGCAAGTACGTTATCGCTTCGCACGCCAACGCTGGTTTCGATGACTCCAGCGTCTATCGAATTGATGTGGCAAGCGGGCGGGCGGAAGAACTCACACCCCATCAAGGCAAGGTCCTGTTTTTTCCCGGAGGCGTTTCGCCTGACGGCAAGACCATTCTGGTCACCTCCAACCAAAAGGGCGGATACCAGAATGTCGCCCTGCTGGATGTCGCCACCAAGCAGCTGAAATGGATTACCGACACGCAATGGGAGGCGCAAGCCGGCGAGTTTTCTCCCGATGGCACGCTCGCGACCTGGGTACTCAATGCCGACGGCATCTCGACAGCGAATCTTTACGATGTCTCCACCGGCAAATCCCGGCCCATCGATATGCCCGTGGGCTTGACTTCGCCGGACGGCAGCCCAAGCGCCTTTTCTCCCGATGGCAAGTTCCTGCTGCTCAATCATCAGAGTTCACAGCGGCCATCCGACTTCTGGATCTATGACTTGGCGACGCATAAGCCGCGCCAGCTCACCTATTCGGCGGTAGCCGGCCTGGTACCTGGCGCCATCCCGGAAGCTCAACTCGTCCACTACAAAAGCTTTGACGGCAAAATGATCAGCGCCTTCCTGTGGATGCCCTTCAACCTTAAGTCCGACGGCTCGAATCCCTCCGTGGTGCTGCCTCATGGCGGTCCTACCGGTCAAACCACGGACTACTTCAATTCCACTGCAGCGGCTCTCGCCTCCCGCGGCTATATCTGCATCGCGCCGAACGTCCGTGGCTCGACCGGTTACGGCATGGAGTTCCAGAAAGGCAACTACCAGGACCTCGGTGGAGGAGACCTGCAGGACGAGGTCTACGCCACCAAGTTCCTCGTCGACACGGGTTATGTCGACGCGAAGAAGATCGGCATCACTGGAGGTTCGTATGGCGGTTTCATGACGCTGATGGCAATCGGCAAAACGCCGGACGTCTGGGCGGCGGCCGTCGAGGCGTTCGGGATCATCAACTGGTACACCATGCTCCAGCACGAAGACCCATTCCTGCAGCAATATGAAAGAGCGCTGATGGGCGATCCTGCAAAGGACCGTGCTATCTACGAAGCCGATTCGCCGATCAAGTACATCGGGCAGGAAAAAGCGCCGCTGCTGGTTTTGCAAGGCACCAACGATATCCGCGTCCCCAAGGAAGAGGCCGAACAGGTGGTCGAGCTTCTGAAGAAGAACGGCCGCACCGTGGACGCCCACTACTACGAAGCTGAAGGTCACGGCTTTTCCAAGCGCGAGAACCAGATCGACGCCCTGCGTCGCACCGTCGACTGGTTCAACAAATATCTCAAGGGTGAGTCGGCGGCAGACCCTTCCGGAGGCCAATGATTCAGCCTCTTTCGCCGAAGGATCGCGTCTTCGTACTGACCGGTGCCGGCATCAGCGCCGAGAGCGGCCTGCCTACGTTCCGCGGCGCCGACGGTATCTGGCGAGGACAGCGCGCGCAGGATGTTGCCACTCCCGAAGCCTTCCGCGCCAATCCCGAGATGGTGTGGCAGTTCTATTCTGAGCGCCGTAAGCGGCACTCCACCGTCATTGCCAATCCCGCGCACTTCGCCCTGGCTGCGCTGGAGCGGGCACTCGAAGAGCGCTTCTTCCTGTGCACGCAGAACGTCGATTCACTTCATGAGCAGGCGGGATCAAAGCGCGTCATTCACATGCACGGCCGCCTGATGCAGACCCGCTGCTCGCGCGAGGGGTGTCGCACCAAGCCGTTCGATGACGACCGCATGTACATGAGCTGGGTTGAGATTCCCAACTGTCCCGAATGCGGAGCGATTCTGCGGCCGCACGTTTGCTGGTTCGGCGAGGTGCCTTACTCGATGGACCGCATCTTCGAGCAACTCCGGATCTGCACCCTGCTGCTTACGGTTGGCACGTCGGGAGTGGTCGAGCCCGCCGCCAGCTTCGTGCGCATGGCGCGAATCAACCAGGCGCGGGCTATTTACGTTGGCCCGGAAGAGCCGGCGAACCGGACCTTCTTCGATGAGGTGGTCTCGGGGAAAGCGGGAGAGGTTCTGCCAGAATTGGTGCAACAACTGATTCGGGGCAGCTGATCAGTGAGTGAAGTGGCCAACGATGTTATAGGCTGCAAAGGCTGCGAGGTAAGCCACAGCGGTCATGTAGGTGAATTGCAGCACTGGCCATTTCCAGCCATTCGTCTCGCGACGCACCACGGCTATCGTCGACATGCATTGCATGGCGAAGGCAAAGAAGATCAGCAACGCGACCGCACCTGCGGGCGTGAGTTCATGCTTTAACGCGGCTTGCAGATCGGTGGCGTGCGATTCAGGATCCACGCCGTGCAGCGTTCCCAGGGTCGCGATGATGACCTCGCGCGCCGCAATCGACGTCAGCAGACCAACTCCAATCTTCCAGTCGAAACCGAGCGGCCGGATTGCGGGCTCAATCGCATGTCCGACTTTCGCGACGACGCTGTCCTGAACCGCCGGAGGCTGCCCATGATGCATCGGGAAGTTCGTGGCCGCCCACAGCAGCAGGGAGACCAGCATGATCACCGTGCCCGCGCGATAGAGAAACGCCTTGCCGCGATCGACCAGCCGCAGGCCCAGCGACGCCAGCGTCGGCCAGCGATACGGCGGCATCTCCAGGATGAACGGTGCGTCTTTGCTCTTGAGAATCGTCGACTTTAGCAGGCGCGCCGTGAGCACAGCCATCAGGAAGCCGAGCACATAGAGCCCAAGCATTGCTGCCGCGCGCGTCCCCAGGAACGGGCCCAGGAGAGGATGATTCGGCAGGAACGCCGCGATCACCATGGTATAAACCGGCAGCCGCGCCGAGCAGGTCATGAACGGCGCAATCAAAATGGTGGCCATGCGGTCGCGCTTGCTCTCGATCGTGCGGGTTGCCATGATCGCCGGCACCGCACAGGCATAAGCCGAAAGCAGCGGAATGAAACTCTTGCCGTTCAGACCCACCCGCGACATGGTGTGGTCCGCAATCACCGCTGCACGCGAAAGATATCCCGAGTCCTCCAGAATCCCAATCACCAGGAACAGCAGCAGAATCTGCGGCAGAAACACGAGAACCGAACCGGTGCCCTTCCAGATGCCATTCACGATTAGCGACTGGAACATTCCGGCGGGCAGATGATTGCCAATCTGCACGCCAGTGGTGTCGAGAAACTTCTGCAAGAAGTTGGAGAGCGGCTGCCCCAGGGCAAAGATCACCTGGAAGACACCAAT
>Ga0070765_100002074_pt1 | contig 12455 bp, 9 predicted proteins | sample HubBroMetageWFT5_FD_71516 | JGI IMG/M metagenome (GOLD analysis project Ga0070765, IMG submission 71516) | Warmed and freeze-thawed soil microbial communities from the Hubbard Brook experimental Forest, New Hampshire - Hubbard Brook CCASE Soil... | ecosystem: Environmental > Terrestrial > Soil... | reverse complement strand
ACCATGCCTGCTTCATACCACTTCGTGCTGATGGTGTTTCCGGTGTGCGTGATGGCGGGGATGCTGCTGCGGCAGAGGCAATACGGATGGCTGGCAGCATTGGCGATTGCGTTTCTCGGGATTGGGTTTCCGCTTGGCATGCCGGCAAACGCGCCGGGGCTTGTGGCGTTGCTGTATGTGCCGCGGCTGTGGCTGACGCTGGCGGTGCTTGCGGGGATTTATGTGTGGCTGTGGCGCGATGAGGCGAAGAGTGGGGCGTGGGGGTGGGAGAGGTTTGGATGGGCGGCGGCGATGGGTCTTGCGGTGGTGGTGAGCGCGACGACGACGTTGCGGGTTGAGAGCGCAGAGCGAACGGAGTACTCGTATCGCGTGCCGCTTGGGCAGCAGGGACTCTTGAACGCGCAGCCGCAGGCAACGAAGACGGGCGTGAGGTATGTGGCGCTCTTGATGAGCGGCTACAGATTGATGACACAGGATGCGGAGGGTATGGAAGTCGACTCGCCAGGAGATGCGAAGGAGGATGATCTGTCGTTTGCGAATGGCGATGGACACGTGTGGGTGGAAGAGGCGGGGAATGGAGGGTCGCGGATTGTGGATGAGGGTGCGGCGTCGCGAGTGGTGATGAAGGATGCACGAGAGCCGATGGTGTCGGCGGATGGGAAGGAGTTGGCGTTCATTCGTGATGAGCGCGGACGCGGGCGGCTGTACGTGCGGAGAGTCGATGGAGCGGAGGTTGTGCTGACGCGGCCGGAGTTGAATGTGTATGAGGCGGCGTACCAGTCAGAGGGGCTGTATGCGTTTGCGGCGACGCAGGGTGCGGGGCTCCCAAAGGTTTTTATTGTCGATCGTGAACGTGGATGGTCGATGGTGACGATTGGGGATGCGAGGTATCCGGCGATTTCGCCGGATGGGCGATGGCTGGCGTACAGCCACATTGAGTACGGCGTGTGGAATTTGTGGCTGATGGACCTGGAGAACGGAGCGACGCGGAGGATCGCTGATGTGCCGTGCAACCAGGTGCAGGCGTCGTGGGAGAGCGACTCGAAGACACTGCTGTATGGGACGGACTGCGGGCGCAGTTTGTGGTTCACCGCTGTGGCGCGGCGGAGTGTGTTGCCCTGAGGGATTGGTGAGGCTCCACAGCGAACAATGTTAACCGGCGATTCGTATTGGAGTTAAGGCGTCAGGGCTTCGAGCGGGTTAGCATGAGAGACGTTCTGGGGAGGTTCTGTGAAGAGACTGCTGGTGTGGGTTGGCGTGTTGGCTACGCTGTTGGGTGTTGGTGCGCAGGCGCAGGATGCGGTGGACACGTGGCAGGGAACGCTGCATCCGGGGCAGGACATTCGACTGGAGCTGCAGATCACGAAATCGGCGGGAGCACTGAAGGGGAAGATCTACGCGGTCGACCAGCAGGGTCCTGGGGGAATCGGCACGACGTCGATGTCGCTGGATGGTGGCGTGCTGAAGTTCGCGGTCACAGGCATGGATGTGAGCTATGAAGGTAAGGTGAGCCCTGACGGAAAATCGGCGGTGGGGACGTGGAAGCAGGGAGGGCGGGAGCTACCGTTCACCCTGGAACATGTGAACGCCGATGCGGCGTGGCCGATTCCGAAGCCGACTCCCGCGCTGAGCCTGATGGATCCGAAGCTTGAGCCGGGATACGAGGTCGCGACGATCAAACCTACCGATCCTGCCCACCCGGGTGGGGGATTCACGCTGCAGGGACGACATCTGGTGGCGCGCAACTTCACTGTCGAGGGTCTGATTACGCTGGCGTATAACCTGCACACGACGCAGGTGACGGGAGGTCCGGATTGGCTGAAGACGGACCACTACGACCTGGATGTCCTGCCGGATCATGAGGGCTTGCCGAGCCTGGAGCAAGCAAGGGGAATCGTACGGAAGCTGCTGGCGGAGCGGTTTGCGCTGAAGTTTCATTACGACACGAAGGATCTGTCGGTGTATGTGCTGACCGTGGCGAAGACCGGACCGAAGTTTTCGAAGAGCACAAGCGATCCAAGCAGTCCTCCAGGGATGGGTGGGCCGCCGGGCAGAATGAATATGCGCAATGGGAGTATGGAGGAGTTTGCGCAAATGATGCAGGGGATTCTGGACCGACCGATATTAGACCAGACGGGCTTGAAGGACCGATATGACTTGGCGGTGAGGTGGACGCCGGATGAGTCGCAGTATGGTGGAAGGATTCCGCCGCCCAACAGCGGAGATAACAGTGCGGCTGCGGATGCACCGCCGCCATTGTTTACGGCGATTCAGGAACAGCTTGGGCTGAAGCTGGACGCGATGAAGGCACCGACGAAGGTGATGGTGATTGAGAGCGTGCAGAAGCCGTCGGAGAACTAGCGTCAGGTCGCGTTGGATCTCGTGGCTGTGATTTGAATGTACTCGTGCTTGATGAGCGTGTGGTTTGCGGGATCAGGCGCGAGGTTCTCAGAGGACCAGAGCTTTTCGAGGTCGGCGAACATTGCGTTCTGGCCGGCCTCGTCGAGTTTGCTGAATGCGACCTTGGTGGGACCGAAGTAGGTGCGGAAGAAGTTGACGGCGCCGGCGGCATTGGTGGGGAGATCGAAGTCTAGTGGGATGGGTTTGACTTCGATGTTGGTGAAGTAGGGCGCGAGACGTTGCCGGACGGTCGCGTCGTCGCCCCAGAGGATGGGTGGGAGAACGCCGGGCGGTGGTGGGACGTGTGTGCTGCCAATCTTGAACATGCGGGCGACGAACGCGCCGGGACCCCAGTTGCCCATTGCGAGCAGGCCGCCGGGGCGAAGAACGCGTGCCATCTCGGAGGCGACGAGTTCGGGGCGCGGGGCGAACATGGCGCCGAACATTGTGGTGACGGCGTCGAAGACCGCGTCGCCGTAGGGAAGGGCTTCGGCGTCGCCTTCGTCGAAGGTGATGGCGACACCTTCAGCAGTGGCGCGGGCGCGAGCTTGTTCGAGAAGGTTGGGCGCGATGTCGACACCGGTGACGATGCAACCGCGGCGCGCGAGTGGGATGGCGGTGTTGCCGGTGCCGCAGGCGATGTCGAGGACGCGGGCGCCGGCGGGGATGCCGAGATGAGCGATGAAGTCTTCAGCGCCGGCGGAGACGGTTTTGGCGACGACGCCGAAGTCGCCGGCCATCCAGGTGGAGCGCATGTTGGATTTGATCTGCTCGATAGTGGGACCGGGTGTGGACATGGTGGGCCTCGCGGAAGAAGGATGGGGGCCCGGAGACGACAGGAGACTCAAGCGTAGCCGAACGCGGCGAGCTGTGGTCGATCAAGCGCTGTTAAGCTACTTGGATTTTGAGGTGACGGTGACAGGGATTTGGAGCGTGCCGAGGTGTCCGCTGACGGGATCCCAGACGGCGAGGGCGATGAAGTCGCCGCCCTTCGGGAGATCGATCTGCTGCTCGACGAGGAGCGTGCGCGGAGGGTCGCCGGGCGCGAGAGCGAAGCGGACGCGGTCGAGTGTCTGGCCGATGCGCTCGCCGTTCGAGTCGAGCGCGATGGCAGCGAAGACGAGGGTGGCGCGTGAGGCGCCGTCGACTTGCGCGGGCGAGAGACCGGCGGTGGAGAGCGAGTAGTCGACGTGGAAGGCCGTTGCGCCTTTGGCTGGCGGCGCGGCGGGGCGGAGCGGGACGAATTCGACGTTGGTTGCGGCGGGTTGTGAGGCGGGGTGAACGCTGGCTTCGAACTGAATCGGATTGCTGCGGAGGTCGGGTGCCGTGACTTGCTTGGGGTCGTCGGCGAGCAGGGTGGAGAGCTTGTGCTGGTTGGGCGGAAGAGAGCGCGGCTTGTCGGCGAAGTAGCCTTGCCGGTAGCTGAGGTGAAGGTCGGGGCGGCGGAGGGTGATGCGGATGTTATGCCACTTGCCGTCGTAGTGGAAGTTTTGCGGTGAGTAGGTGAGGGTGTAGGAGCTGGTGTCGTTGGAGACGATGTGAGCTGCAGCGAGCGCGAGGCTGTTGCGGTTGAGGATGGCTTCGCCGCCGGTGGCGGCAGCAGTCTCGATCATCTGCGATTGCTGCGGGCCGAGTGCGACGTCGCCTTCAGTGGTGAGGCCGCGGGCGTCGATGGGATAGATTGCGATGCGGGCGGCCTCGAGTTCGTCGTAGACCTCGCGGAGTGTGTCGGCGCCTTCGCCGACGGATGGCGTGGTGAGTGAGCTAGATCCTGCAGTAGCAGCCTGCATGGCTGCGGCTTGAGCAGAGTTTGGCGCTGGACCCATGGGGGCGGACGTAGTGAGGGCGGCGAGGCCGTCGAGCAGATAGGCAGTGGAACCGCCGGTGAACCAAAGGATATTTTTGCGCCCGGGAACCTGGCGGAGATAGATGCCGACCTGGCGGAGAGTGTCGGCGTCGGAGCGGTACTCGCGGCCGAGGACGAGGATGCGCGGGAGGGCGCGGTCGATGGCGGCTTGCAGGAGCGCGTGGTCGGAGGTGAAGGGCTGGAGGATGGTGGTGTAGTCGCCGTGGCGCGCGAAGATGGCGATCGGTTGGCCGGCAGGCAGCGCTTTGATGAATTTCGTGAGCTGGATGTGGAGGTACATCTGGTCGGGCAGCTCGAGGTTGGTGGTATCGAGCAGGACGACGTTCAGGACGGGCGGGAGGTGTTGGTCGTTGGTGGGTGAGGAGGGCTGGGTGTAGGTGATGCTCTCGCTCGCGGCGTTGTGTTCTTCGAAGGAGGCGATGTGCTGGGGCTGCCCGTTGTCGAAGACCTGGAAGTCGGAGACGGTGAGGCCGTGGACGGCGTTGCCGTGGCGGTCGGTGACGGTGACGTCGGCGAGGACGATGCGGGATTCAGCGTGGAGGGTGAGGGCGGGGTTGTTGTCCTGGGGCTGCTGGGCCGATTGGCCGAAGAGGGGCGTGAGCGGGCCGAGGATGGCGAGGCCGAGAGCGGCGAGCAGGCGTGTCATGCGATTCGTAAACAGCTTAGCTGCTGAGGTGGACGGCCTACCGTAAGTTAAGTTGCAGACATGCCCAGGAGAGCCTCTGAAGACTTGAGACGCTCGCGAAGTCTGACGTTCTCTGCTTCGAGCGCTGCGAGGCGCTTGCGGAGTGGGGCGAGGGTGGGGTCGAGCTCGGCGAGGGTGTAGCGCGGCGTGATGTGCTGGGGGCAGTTCCAGTCGAAGCCGGACACGTGGATGAGGATGGCGCGTTCGACGATGGCGTTGGGCTCGGCAGTGCGCATCTGCTCGATGAGTTCAGGTGCGACGTCATCGTGCTCGTGGATCTCGGCATGGCCGAGGATCTTGAGGCGCGTCTGGTTGGGGTAGTCCATGAAGAAGAGCGCGACGCGGTTGTCGTGGGAGAGATTGCCGAGCGAGATGTACTGCTTGTTGCCACGGAGATCGGCGAAGGCGATGAGGTCGGGGCGGAGAATGTGCACGAAGCCGGGAGGGCCGCCGCGATGCTGGATGTAGGGCCAGCCGGTCTCGGAGACGGAGGCCATGTAGAAGCTGTCGCGGAGGGCGATGAACTGCTGCTCGTCGGGACCGAGCTTGTTGTGGCCGGCGAGCGCGGTCTCCATGCGCTCGTACTGGCGGCGACTGCCGTGCTCGGATTGTTGTTCTTTGACGCCGGGAGTAAAGGCGATTTCGTAAAAGCTTTCGGACATTGGGCCCTCGTGGGGTGCTTCTTATGGATTCGCGGGGGGCCGAAAGCGATGCATAGGTTGGGCTATGTGACTGATGTTCGAGATTAGGCTTCGACGGATTTAAGGGCGGGGTAGAGTTTGCGGAAGCGGGCGTAGGCCTTGGCCATGACGTCGGCGTTTTTGGGAGCGATGGTGGCGGCGGGGCGGATGGTGGCTTCGCAAGCGGCGGCGACGGTGGGCCAGGCGCCGACTCCGGTTCCGGCAAGAAGGGCGGCGCCGAAGGCTCCGCCTTCTTCGGCCTCGAGAATTTCGACAGGGTGGTTGTAGACGTCAGCCTGGATCTGTCGCCAGAGCGGGCCGCGGGCGCCGCCACCGCCGAGGCGGATTTTTTCGACCGGAATGCCGAGTTCGTGGAAGAGAGTGAAGGTGTCTTCGAGCGAGAAGGCGACGCCTTCCAGGACGGCGCGGATGTAGTGCGCACGCGTGGTCGAGGCTGTAATGCCGACGAAGGCGCCGCGGGCGTTGGGATCGAGGTGCGGGGTGCGCTCGCCGAAGAGGTAGGGAGCCCAGAGGAGGCCGTCGGAGCCGGGTGGGACGCCGGCGGCGAGTTCGGAGAGCTCGTCATAGGAGGCGGCGGGCATGAAGGTGTCGCGGAAGTAGCGGAGGCTGAGACCTGCGCCGTTGGTGACTCCCATGACGTGCCAGATGCCGGGCGCGGCGTGGCAGAACGTGTGGAGGCGGCCTTTGGGATCGAGCGTTGGGCCGGCGGTTGCGGCGAAGACGACGCCGGAGGTGCCGATGGTCGCCGAGACGGAGCCGGGCGTCAGGATGCCCATGCCGACTGCGCCTGCGCCCTGGTCACCTGCGCCGGCGGCGACGGGGGTGTTGGGCTGGAGGCCGGTGGCGGCGGCGCCTTCAGGGGAGACGCGGGCGCAGATTTCGGGCCCTTCAAAGAGCTGCGGGAGCCAGGACATCGGAATGCCAGCGATCTCGGCGAGCTCTTTAGACCATCGGCGGTGGGCAACGTCGAGAAGGAGGGTGCCGGAAGCCTCCTGCATGTCGATGGCGTACACGCCTGTCATGCGGTAGCGGACGTAGTCCTTGGGGCACAGGACGTGGGCGATCTTGGCGAAGATTTCGGGCTGGTGCTTGCGGACCCAGAGAAGCTTGGTAAGGGTGAAGTTGGGCAGAGCGGGGTTGGCGACGAGTTGGATCATTCGTTCGTAGCCGACGGTCTGGTTGAGCCAGTCGGCTTCGGGTTGGGTGCGCTGATCGGCCCAGATAAGCGCGGAGCGGAGGACGTTTCCTTCGGCGTCGAGCATGACGCAGCCGTGCATCTGGCCGGTGAGGCCGACGGCTTCGACTTTTGTTCCGTGGCCTGCGGCGCCGGCGGCTTTGAGGGCGCCGAGGATGGCCTCCTGCGCGGCGCGCCACCAGTCCTGGGGGTCCTGCTCGGCCCAGCCAATGTGTTCGGAGCGGACAGGCGCGTGGTCGGCGGAGTGCGAGGCGAGGACGTGACCCTCGCGGTCAATGAGAACGGCGCGGGTGCCGCCGGTGCCGACGTCGATGCCGAGGAACATTGGGAGAGGCTCCTGAGTTTGCAATATGGTGCAAAAAACTCAGTGTAGAGGCTCCGCATTTTTATGTGGCGAACATGTAAATCACGTTTGTGTGGCGAACATCTAAATCAGGGGCTAAAGCGCTGGGCCCTCGCACGATATCCGGACGGGAAGAACCCGGGCTCAAGCCGGAGGCTGCGAGGCTCGTCTTTTCGATAGGGCTGGAAGACAAACTTTTGAATATCCACCTGCAGGTGCTGCATCTGTATGAAGAAGAAAGCTACTGAGCAGGTCCTTGTACCACCGGGTGGAGCACTGCCACGGGTTAGCATGAGAGATATGTTTGAAAAAGGGAGACGCGCGTCGCGGAGCGCGACGGCGTTGCTGGCAGGCCTCGTATTATTGGCGGCCGGGTTGGCGAATGCGCAAAATCAGCCGAGCCCGACGGGGATTCCGCTAAACCAGACCTATTCGGAGCAGACGAACCTGCAGCAGGTGCAGCAAGTGCAACAGCAGCTGCAGCAGCCGGGGCCTCCGGTGGCGCCGCAGGGCGGGATCGATCCGAGCTTTCACGGCAGCATCGTGAGCGGGAAGGCGACTGCCGAGGTGCTGGCGCTGACGCTCGACGATGCGATTCAGCGGGGGCTGAGGAACAACCTTGGGCTGATTCTGCAGACTTCAAATGAGAAGAATGCGAACGGCGAGCGGCTGCAGCAATTACAGCATCTGCTGCCGACTGTGACGGGTGCGGCCTCGATTGAGGTCGAGCAAGTGAACCTTGCGGCCTACGGGTTGAAGTTCCCGGGAATTAATCCCATTATTGGGCCGTTCCAGGTGGTGGACTTCCGGGCATACCTAACGCAGAACCTGGTCAATCTACAGGCGCTCCAGAATTACATTGCCTCAAAGCACAACTTTGGTGCGGCGAAATTGACCGCACAGGACGCCCGCGAGTTGGTGGTGATGACGGTGGGTAACGCTTATCTACTATGTCTCGCGGATGAGGCGCGGATTTCGGCGGTGCAGGCGGAGATGGCGACGAGCAAGGTGTCGCTCGATCAGGCGACGCAGGCGCATGAGGCTGGCACGAGCCCGCGACTGGATGTGCTGAGGGCGCAGGTGGATTACCAGAATGAGCAGCAGCAGTTGATTGCTACGCAGAATGACTTCGCGAAGGACAAGCTTTCGCTGGCGCGGACGATTGGATTGCCGCTGGATCAGAAATACGACCTGAGCGACAAGGAGCCGTTTGCGGCGCTGGATACTCCGGATCCCGAGCAGGCGTTTCAACAGGCGTTGAAGCAGCGCAAGGATCTAGCGGCAGCGAGCGAAACGCTGGAAGCCGCCAAGGCAAACCAGAAGGCAGCGTTCGACCAGCAGCTTCCCGTGGCGAGCTTCTCGGGAGACTTCGGCGACCTGGGAACGACGCCCGGGCACTCGCATGGGACGTACTCGGCGACAGGACAGGTAAGTGCGCCGATTCTGCAGATCGCGAAGGTGCACGGCGATGAGAAGGTAGCCGAGGCGCAGTATGACCAGGCGAAGGCGAAGCTCTCTGACCAGGTGCAGCAGGTAAACCAGGATGTGCGCGACTCAATTCTGGATATCCAGAGCGCGGCGAAGCTGGTGGATGCGACCAAGAGCAATGTGGGGCTGGCGACCGAAGCCCTGAACGAGGCGCAGCAGCGGTTCAGGGCGGGTGTGAGTGACAACCTGCCGGTATCGCAGTCGCTATCGCAGTTGGAACAGGCAAACGATCAGTACATCAGCGCGCTGTATCAGCACAATGTTGCGAAGCTCTCGCTGGCGCGCGCGCTGGGTGTGGCATCGACGAATTACAAGGATTATCTCGGAGGGAAGTAGACGTGGCCGATCAGAATGAACATGGACAGCAGGGTCAGCCGGCTGAGCAGAAGAGCGAGGTAGCTCCGGAGAAGAAGGGCGGCCGGCGCGTGATCGTGATTGCCATTCTGGCGGTGCTTGCGATCGTTGCGATCTTCTTCTACTGGCGTTCCACCTATACGGAGGACACGGACGACGCGCAGGTTGACGGCAACCTGTATCAGGTGAGCTCGCGCGTGGCAGGGCAGGTCATCAAGGTCGACGTGGAGGAGGCCCAGATGGTAAAGGCCGGCGACCCAATTGCCGAGGTTGACCCGAGGGACTTCCAGGTCGCCGTGGAACAAGCGCAGGCGAACCTTGCGAACGCGCAGGCTGACTATGAGCAGGCGCGCGTAAATGTGCCGATCACAAGCGTGACGACGCGCACAGACGTGTTGACGTCGGGCTCGGATGTGCAGAACAACGAGGCGGCCGTGTCGCAAGCGGAGGCGCAGGTCCAGGCAGCGACTGAGCGGATCGCGCAGACGAAGGCGAATGCGCTGAAGGCGCAGATCGACGTGGACCGCTACACGCCGCTGGTGAAGAACGACGTTATCTCGAAGCAGCAATACGATCAGGCGATCGCTACGGCGACGGCGGACCAGGCCGCGTTCAATGAAGCACAGCGAAATGAGAGCGCGGCGAAGCAGCAGGTACAGCAGGCGCGCGCGAAACTGGCGACGGCCCTGAGCCAGCAAGTACAGAGTCAGCAGAACGGGCCGAAGCAGGTCGCAGTGCAGCAGGCTCGTGAAGCTGCGGCGCTGGCGGCCGTGCAGCAGGCTCAGGCCAGGCTGGATCAGGCGAATCTGAACCTTGGCTACACGAAGATCACGGCGCCAACTACCGGTATTGTGAGTCGCAAGACGGTGGTTGTGGGCGTGAACCTGAGCGTAGGCCAGTCATTGCTGACGATTGTGCCGCTTGAGGATCTGTGGATCACCGCGAACTTCAAGGAGACGCAGCTGAAGGAGATGCGCGTCGGCCAGCCGGTTGAGATTTCAGTGGATGCGCTGGGCGGGCGGAAGTTCGACGGGCACATCGCGCAGATTGGTGGAGCTACGGGTTCGGCGCTGAGCTTGTTCCCGCCGGAGAACGCGACGGGTAACTATGTGAAGGTCGTGCAGAGAATCCCGGTCAGGATTAACTTCGATAATCTGCAGCAAGAGGATAAGGATTTGGCGCTGCGCATTGGCATGTCTGTCATACCAAAGGTTCGAGTAAAGAACTGACGGACGATAATCGGCAAAAAGACCGGGCCAATGGCCCGGTCTTTTTATTTAGAGACGGACGCAAGTGTGGTTGCATCAGAAACAGCAAAGAGGTGAACGGTTATGGCAGTTGCGACAAAGAAGAATGGACATAAGGAAGACTTTGTTACAGAACGCTGGCACCAGAAGGCAAGGGAAATTCAGAAATTTGGTGAGGTGGTGAAGGACCTGCCTCACCCGCTGGAGGAGAAGGTTCGCGCGCAGATGTGCGAAAGACTGAACCAGCTTCTCGCGGACTCGATTGCACTGCGCGATATGTACAAGAAGCATCACTGGCAGGTTTCGGGGCCAACGTTTTACCAGTTGCATCTGCTGTTCGATAAGCACTTCGACGAGCAGCTGGAAATTGTGGACGCTATTGGTGAACGGATTCAACTGCTGGGCGGAGTCTCGATTGCAATGGGCGCCGATGTGGGTGAGATGACCAGGATCAGGCGGCCGCCGCGGGGACGGGAGGAGGTCCCGGTGCAGATCGCACGGTTGTTGGAGGCGCATAAGCTGATCATGCAGGACTGCCATGCGATCGCCGAGGCTGCAGACAAGGTTGGCGATGATGGAACCAATGATCTTGTGGTGAGCAACGTGCTACGGCCGAACGAACTGCAGTCGTGGTTCATCGGTGAGCACCTCGTGAAGATGCCGCTGACGGACGCAGAGTAAGTTCACCGGAGGTGGTGCGGCGGCCCGGCTAATTTGCCGGGCCATGTCGTTCACGGTCGCGGTTTGCCAGTGACTGGCTTCTTTGCTTTTTTATCGCTATCTTTTCTGCAACGAAGGCGTCAACATACACATCTACAGGACATCGGATAGTTCTGGGGGACCGTTATGGGTCTGATCAAGATGCTGTTTCTGCGGCACGTCTACTCGGTGTTGTTCGGCTGGGTGCTCGTGGAGCAGGCTGGGCTTCCGATACCGAGTGTGCCGCTAATGCTGGCCGCCGGAACGATGAGCGCCGCGCACAAGGTGCAGCTGGCGTTGATTCTTCCTGTCATCATGCTGGCATGCCTGATCGCCGATACGACTTGGTGGTGGATGGGGCGCCGCTTTGGCAGCCGCGTGCTGGACCTACTATGCAGGATGTCGTTGGATGCCTCGACGTGCGTGAACCGCGCGCAGGGTTCGATTGCGCGTCGCGGTGGAGTGACGCTGCTGTTCGCGAAGTTCGTGCCGGGGGTAAGCACCATTGCGGCGCCGATTGCCGGGCAGTCGGGAATGAGCTATCGCGAGTTTGCGATGTACGACATGACTGGCACGCTGGTGTGGGCGTCGGCGTGGCTGTTTGCGGGACGGTTCTTCGGAGACATGGTGGAGCGGTCGAACAAGGTGTTTGCCACCTTGACGCACTTTGCCGTTGCGCTCGTGCTGGTGATGATCATCGCGATTGTGATCTATCGCTACGTGCAGCGGCGACGGTTTCTTGCGGAACTGCGCGGATTGCGCCTAGAGCCGGAGCAACTGCTCGCGATGATGGATGAGGCGGAACGGGACGGAGAACAGGCGCCGTTCATCATCGATCTGCGGCATCCGCTGGACGTGTTGACGGATCCGGAGGTGCTTCCGGGCGCGCTGCGAATTGGTCCGGATGAGCTGAAACTCCATCGTGATGAGATTCCACACGATCGGGAGATCGTGCTGTACTGCACCTGCCCGAGCGAGCAGACGAGCGCGAAGGTGGCGATGGAACTGCGGCGCCTGGGCGTACATCGCGTACGCCCGTTGCGCGGTGGGCTTCAGGGCTGGAAGGATGCAGGTTATCCGCTGGAAGCTGTGCTTGTGAACGCGACGGCGGCGGCCGTTTAGCCGCCCATGCGGAAGTTGATGGTGATGGTGGTCTGCACCTCGGTGGGCTGTCCATTCAGCAGGAAAGGACGATAACGCGCCTGGCGCACCGCTGCGAGTGCGGCTGCCTGTAGCATTGGCGGCCCGCTGAGGACGTGGGCGCTTTCGATGGCGCCGCCACGCGAGATGATGGCGTCGACGATGACCGTGCCTTCAGTGTGGGTGATGCGCGCCATCTGAGGGTATTCAGGCCGGATGGGCGCGATGAGGTTGCCGGCGAGTACGCCTGAGGAGACGGGCATCGGCTTTGTAGGAGCTGTGGCGGCGGGTTGGCCGGCCGTTACATGTGGGCCTGCGGGCGCCTCAGTGTTGATG
>Ga0070765_100002071_pt1 | contig 12460 bp, 11 predicted proteins | sample HubBroMetageWFT5_FD_71516 | JGI IMG/M metagenome (GOLD analysis project Ga0070765, IMG submission 71516) | Warmed and freeze-thawed soil microbial communities from the Hubbard Brook experimental Forest, New Hampshire - Hubbard Brook CCASE Soil... | ecosystem: Environmental > Terrestrial > Soil... | reverse complement strand
TTTGCACGAAGAGAGGATACCTCAGGCAGCCGCTTGGCGGCGCACGAGGAGCAGCAGAACCATCATCGTGACAGCGGAGGCAAGCGGGACGAGCAATCCAATCCGTAAGCCGCCCGCGTGGCCGGAAACGAATCCCACGACTCCCGGAACGGCCGAAGATCCGAGCGACGACATCGAAAACATCAAGCCCCTAACAAGTCCCGCTCGTCGCCCGTACCACCTCGAGAGCCACGCAACGAAGATTGGAAAAATCGTTGCGCAACCCAATCCCGCTAGCGCCAGGCTTGCGAACGCTGTTTTCTGTTGTCCTGCAAGAAGGTACAACGTAGTTCCTGTTATAACCACCACCAGCGCGATCATCACGAGCCGATATTCATGGAATCGAGCAAGAAGAAACGGGGCCAAGGCGCGGCCGGCCAAAAGCGCGCCATAGAAAAACATTGGGGCGAGCGTGGAGATGCCGGTTCCTCCGCCTGCAAGACGGTTGTTGTAAGCCGCGGCCCAGTAGCCAAGGCTGGATTCGACTCCGACGTAGAGGAAGTAGAGAGTTGCGAGCACGATAGTTGTTATGAGTCCAACACGGGCCACTGCGGCACTTGTCGTGGAACTAGCTGTTGCGTGCTTCCCCTCAGGAAACGTCGAAAACAGAAACGAAACAGCCAGCAGACAGCCGAGCCCTGCAAAGAAATACAACAACTGAGGGAGGAATCCGTTTTTCAGCGCGAGCAAGACAAGCGGGGAACTCGAGAAGGCTCCGACACCCCACGCAAGATTCACTAGACTTACCAGCGACGCGCTGCGCGATCCGCCGATTTCTGCGACCGCGAGATTTGTGGGGGGCACAACTAAGCCGTAACCTATTCCCAAAGCCGCCAGCGCGAAGAAGGCGGACGTCAGCGAGGAGGCGTCCACTGTCGCGAGGCCTGCGCCCACCATGAAGTAGCCGAGTACAAGAGACGTGCGCGTCCCAAAATAATGCGAGATTAAGCTGGATAGCCAAACGCCGGCAAGCGAGCCGGAGAATTGCACGGTGGAAAAAACGCCGGCTTGTGAATCACTGAGCGACCACCGCGCTATGAACAACGGCAGCATCGGCCCCGCGACGGTGATCTCCACGCCCGTCAGGACAAATCCTGCGAAGAGCAGCACCAGCAAATAGCGCTGACGGGCTGCGGCGTTGATGGCGATGGCGTGCGTGCTCACTGGTTATCAACCATTTTGCAGGACTGTGGCGCCGCGAGCAACCGGGCGTTTTTAAAGTGCGGGATTCGCCTTCACAAAATGTAATGCTTCAAATCTCAAATCTGGGTGTCTGCAATCTCAAATCTTTGCCCTTGCAATTTCAAACTTAGTCCTCGCGATTTCAAAACTTCGTCCTTCTCGTTTAGCGATGCGATAGTATGGAACACCCTCCGCGATACGTTTGTGGGCGCTGCTCGGACGTTTTTATGATCCATTCTTGGATGCTTCGATGATCGACGTTGGTCTCATCGGATTTGGACTTGCCGGCCGCTCCTTTCATGCGCCGGTGATTCGCGCTGTCCCCGGATTGCGGCTGGCTGCGATTCTGCAGCGCAGCGGCAACGAGGCTGCCGCGCAATATCCCGATGTCCGCATCGTCCGCACGCTCGATGAACTCCTCGCCATTAAAGAAATTCGCCTTGTGGTCATTGCCACGCCAAACGATTCTCACTATCCAATCGCTCGCCAATGTCTCGCTGCGGGACGCGATGTGCTCGTCGACAAACCCTTTGCGACAACTCTCGAAGAAGCAATTGCGCTCGTCGAGTTTGCGAAGCAACAAGGCCGCTTGCTCACCGTCTATCAAAATCGCCGTTACGATGGAGATTTCCAGGCCATCGTGCAGCTCGTTGCGAGCGGTGCGCTGGGGCGCATCGTTCGCTTTGAATCGAATTACGATCGCTTTCGTCCGCAACTTCGGCCCGGTGCCTGGCGCGAACGTTCCGGCCCGGGCACTGGCATCTTTTTTGATCTTGCGCCGCACTTGATCGACCATGCGCTCCTACTTTTCGGAATGCCTGAAGCGCTGACGGCCGACATTCGCATGGAGCGCGATGGCGCTGTTGCGGACGATGCGTTCGACCTCGCGTTTCATTATCCTCGCGGCCTGCGCGCGGATTTACGTTCATCCATTCTGGCTGCCGTGACTCGTCCGCGTTTTCTTCTGCACGGAACGCAAGGCGCTTTCGTCAAACAATCCTTCGACCCGCAGGAAAGCAACCTGCGTCGCGGCTACATTCCCACTGACACTGCGTGGGGCGCCGAGCCGGAAGAAAATTGGGGGCTGCTGACCCTTTCTGGGAATGGGACGCTTACCCAGCGCCGAGTTCCCTCGGTGAATTGCGACTACCGCGATTTCTACGCCAATTTGCGCGATGCGATTCTCGGCAAGGCCAAGCTGGCAGTGAGTCCGGAGTGGGCGCTCGACGTGATGCGCCTGCTCGAATTGGCGCGCAAGAGCAGCAACGAACGCCGAACAGTTTCCGCACGCAGCCCAAGTTGAGCTCCCGTCTTTAACAGCGGTCGCCCGAGGATTGCTGCAGACGCCAGATTTGCAAATGTATCTCGCAGTCCTCGCGTATACTCTAATTTCGTTTGGGAGCGGAGGAGAGCTGCCTTGGCCACGGTCATTGATCTAGCACCCTCGATATTGTCTGCAAACTTTGCGCAGTTGGGTACCGACGCGAAAGCTGCGCTCGATGGTGGCGGCACGGTTTTGCATCTCGACGTAATGGACGGCCACTTCGTGCCGAATCTCACCATCGGGCCGCCCGTTGTCGCCTCGCTCCGCAAAACCCTTCCGGATGCGACTTTCGATTGCCACTTGATGATTGAAAACGCCGACGAGTTCATTCCGGCGTTTGCGGAAGCCGGCGCGAACTGGATTTCCGTCCATCAAGAAGCTTGTGTTCATCTGGACCGGACGCTTCATTTGATTGAGTCTCATGGGTGCAAGCCGGGAGTGGTGATCAATCCGGCGACTCCGGTGCACATGCTCGATGAAGTGTTGGACATCGCGCATCACGTTTTGGTTATGTCCGTGAATCCGGGATTTGGCGCGCAGCATTTCATCCCCAACTCGCTGAAGAAAGTGGAAACGCTCGCGCGCATCCGTGAATCCCGCGGCCTGGAATTCCGAATCGAAATCGATGGTGGCGTCGCGCTCGATACGGTCGGCGACATCGTTCGCGCCGGGGCGGAAATTCTGGTGGCCGGCAATGCCGTGTTTGCCCACGGGGACATTCGCGAAAACACCGGCAAATTATTGCAAGCAGCTCGTTCGGCTGCGACCGTGAAGGCGTCGCCACGCCTCCGGCGAACTGCTACTGCTCCTCGTAGTTCCAAGTCAGACCGCCATCGACGACAAACGTAGTTCCCGTGACATAGCTCGACTCGTCGGACGCCAGGAAAGCGGCGATGGAGGCAACATCTTCGGGTTTCCCCAGCCTGCCCAGCGGGATATTTTCCAAGAGACTTTTTAGCTTAACCGGATCGTTCAGCAAATTTTTGTTGATAGGCGTTTCGATTGCGCCGGGTGCGATGTTGTTGATGGTGATGCCGAGCGGAGCTAGCTCGATGGAGAGGTTGCGCGTAATCATCTTCAGGCCGCCCTTGCTGGCGCAGTAGGAAGAAAAATGAGGGAAGGGAAGCTCTTCGTGAACAGAGCTGATGTTGACGATTTTTCCCGGTCGCTTGGCCTGCATCAGGTAACGGACCATCGCCTGCGTCACGAAAAACAAGCCCTTCAAATTTACGTTCAGAACGAAATCGTAATCTGCTTCGGTCACCTCCCAAAAATTGGCGCGTTTTTCGACGCCGGCGTTGTTCACCAAAATATCCAGCTCGCCGAGCTGGGAAACCGTTTCAGAGATGAAGCGCTGGCCGTCGGCAAGTTTTGAGATGTCAGCCTGAATGGCAACGGCCTTTCCGCCGCCGGCCCGGAGGCTTTCGGCAACGCGCTCGGCGCCTTCCCGGTCGGATCGATAGCAGATCGCGACATCCGCGCCTTCCTGGATGAACCGCTGGGCGATTCCCAAGCCGATTCCCTGGTTACCTCCGGTGATGGCCGCTACTTTACCTTCCAAGCGTTTCGACACGGGTCGCGTCTCCTTTTCCACAAGGACGTTCCCAAAAGGGAACGCCGACAAGGGTAATACTTGGATGTTGCGGATCTGTTTTGGGCGCAGAGGAAAGAGGACAGGGCCCCCCGGTTTTCTCGTAAGTGCGGATTCTAAAGGGTTTTAAGTCCTTTGTTTTGGAAGTGCGGATTGTAAAGGGGTTACAGGCGCGTTTTTCGTAAGTGCGGATTCTGCGGGACTTAGTGGCGGATGAGGAGTACGCACTGGATAGAATGGCAGATGAGCGAATAAAGATGGATGCGGCCGGAAGATCGGAGTTAGGAAAGGGGTGGCGTCGGCGAAACATAGGAAATGGTAGCAGGTCTAGTACTGGTTGTCAACTAGTTTTCGAGTTTACTGTCTACTTATTCGAACGGAGAGGCGCGGATTCGAATGACAGTGGCGGAAGTAGAGAGGTTACAAGGAGTTGGCGGGATTGAGACGATTTCGTGAGACTGTGGAAATGTGTGGAAAAGTCAAAACCAGCGAATGCCGCAGCGGTTGCCCATATCAATCACACGGTGCTTGCAGCGGACTGTAAACTCGCACACGCAAATCCGGCATGCGCCCACAACCGCTAGATGAACAGATCGGCGCTTACATGGAAGAAAGCCGCCAGTTTTTTCGCCTGAGTTTTGCTGATGGAACGCCTGCCGTGGAACACCTCGGAAGTAATTCCTTTCGACCCAAAAACCTTCCAAAGGTCCTTTTGCGTCAGGCTACGGGCTTCCATCAAATGATGAAGCGTCTGGCGCGGGCTGGCTTGGCGTATCGGATAGCGACGCGCTTCATACTCGTCAATCAGGACGGTCAGGAGTTCAGCCAGCTCCTTTTCTTCGCGGGTAGCGCCCTCGTTTTCGTCAAGACGGAGCAGTTCGCTGGTGAGGCGCTCGCATTCCTCGTCCGTGCGGATGACATGGGGCAGTGCCCGGCGCAGCAATTGCCCGTATGTTTTCTCGTTGAGATCGATAGTCGTAGTGCTCATGGTTTCCAATCTCCCCGGTCATATTCCGCGTGTGTCAGGAGATACAAAACGAAGACTCGTTGGGTCTCGTAGTTCACCCTGGCAATCATTCGGTATTTATTCCCCGCGATGTTGAATATGGTTCTGCGTCCAACCAGATCGGCATTGGGGTACACTCGCTTCATTTCCACGGGTGTTTGCCAATTCGCCCTGCGCACCACGGCGTACCACGATTCGAGGCTGGCTTTCGCGTCAGGATGTTTGTGCCAGAACTGTTCCAGAGCGCCTCGTTTAATGATGCGCACGACTTAAGATGTTCTCATAATGAGAACCTACAGTCAAGCCCATATTGCTTGCTCCCGCAGGACGCGCCGGACGGGGCAGCGTTCGGGGATTAGTTTGGGAGGAAGCGGCCTTCAATTAGGAGGGCCAAGGCGGATTCGAGGGTTAGGCCGGAGGCAACCAGCGGTTGGATCCAGAGGCGGTGGAAGCTGTCGGGATGGTCCTCGACCTCGGTGAAGAGGTGGTCGAGGGCTTCGAGCTGCCAGCGGCGCTCGAGGTCTTCGCGATTCAGCCTTTCGCGGAATTCCTCAACACGCGTCTTGGGTTCTTTGTTGTCCGTCTTGTTGCTCATCGCTTGAAACCCTTCCATCATTTGATTCCTGGGGCCGGTCGCGGGTTACTACGTTGTGGGCTGTATGTTTCCCAGCAAAGATGCTGCCAAATGGATGACGACGTTGCACTCGGGCGTGTGCCGTTTTGGCTCCCGCTTCCGGCCAGCGCGGCCGTTTCTGGGCCGCGCTGGGAGACGGAAGGGAAGTCAGTGACTTAGGCAGTGATGAAGAGAGTGCGGCCGTCGCGGCTGACCAGTAGCAGAGGTTCGCTTCCGGCTTTGCGCATGACGCTCTGGAACTCAGAGACGTTGGTGACGGCTTGATGGTTGACTTCCTGGATGACGTCACCTTTTTGCAGGCCAGAGTCGGCCATTTTGCTGGCGGGGTCTATGTCGGTGACGACGACGCCCTTGGTCGATGAGGGAATGTTCAGCTGGCGAGCGATGCTGGCGTTGAGATTGCCGACTTCTACGCCGTCGAGCGCTTGGCTGCCGCCCTGGTCGTCATTAGAATCGGCCTTGGCGGATTCCGTCGGCATTTCCGCTAGTTTGACCGTAGCGTCGCGTTCCGTGCCGTTGCGGAGCGTCTTGAGCTTAAGCTCGGTGCCTGGCTGCATCATCGAGACGCTCATGCGGAGTTGGTTGCTGTCGGTAACGGGCTTGCCGTTGATCTGGAGGATGATGTCGCCGCGTTGAATGCCGGCTTCCTTCGCGGGACTATTGGGCGAGACATCGCCAACGACGATTCCTTGCGTGTCCTTTTCGCCAAAGGCTTTGGCCATCGCAGGCGTTACGTCTTGCGGGTAGATGCCCAGATAGGCGCGGGTGACGTGGCCGTTTTTCAGGACCTGGTCCATGACCTGCCGAGCGAGATTGGCCGGGACTGCGAAGCCGATGCCCTGGCTGCCGCCGGAACCGTGGGAGATGATGGCGGTGTTGAGGCCGACCAGTTCGCCGCGGTCATTGATGAGCGCGCCGCCGGAATTTCCGGGATTGATCGGAGCGTCGGTTTGGAGAAAGTCTTCGTAGTCCTCGATCCCGAGACCGCCGCGGCCGGTGGCGCTGATGATGCCTTTGGTGACGGTTTGGCCGACGCCGAACGGGTCGCCGATGGCCAGGGCGACGTCTCCCACTTGGACTTTGGAGGAGTCGCCGATGGTGATCGGAGAGAGATTCTTGCCGTCGATTTTCAGGACGGCGACGTCGGTTTTTGGATCGGCGCCGACGATGCGGGCCTTGAACTCGCGCTTGTCGGAAAGAGTGACGCGAACGTCCGTGGCGCCATCGATCACGTGGTTGTTGGTCAGGATGTAGCCTTCGGGGCTGACGATTACGCCTGAGCCGAGAGCTTTTTCGCGGGAATCGCGGGGCATGTTGAAGCGACCATTTCCCTCATTTCCTTCCTGTCCGAAAAATTGACGGAAGAACGGGTCCATCGGCATTCCTTCTTCAGTGCTCATGCGGTTGTGCACGACTTTCGAGGAAGAGACGTTAACGACAGATGGGAGAACCTCTTTGACGAGGGGAGCGTAGCTGCTCTTGCTTGGTCCTTCGCCGGGATCCGCCAGCTTCAGAGTGGCGGGAGGATTCGGAGAAATAGACTTCTCCGTGGTATGGGCGAGGCCCAAGCCTGCTGCGCCCAGTGCAAAACCAAGTACGAGAACTGCTGGCTTGGATCTCAGTAGGGATATCAATGAATTCATGTTTCCTCTCTTATTTCTAGCGCGATTTGCAGCAACCGACAGGTCGGGTGGTTGCTGCTATCCGGATGCACTTATTCAGACGCTGAAGGAGAGGGAGTTGATTCTCCCTGGTGACAGGGATATTGAGTGCCGATGATTGGGTAGGACGCGAGAGTGGCCGTACATGAGCAGGAAAAGCGTGAACACAAAGGTCAGATGCGGGAGCTTACGAAATGATGCCTCGGCGGACCGCGAAGAGGATGAGTTCGGGAATGCCGCGCAGATTTAGTTTTTCCATGATGTTGGAGCGGTGTGTTTCGACGGTGTAGACGCTGAGGTTTAGAAGGTTGGCGACGTCTTTGTTGGACTTACCCTCGGCGACTAGCTGAAGGATTTCGCGTTCGCGTGGAGTGAGCAGGTCGTACGCGTCTTCGGCGCCGCTTCGCTTGAGCTTGCGGACGTAGTCGTCGAGGAGGACTTTGCTGACGGCGGGGCTGAAGAAAGATTTGCCGTCGGCCACGGCGTGGACTGCTTTGATGAGGTCGGATTCCGCGGAATCTTTTAAGAGATAGGCTTTGGCGCCGGCTTTGAGCGCGCGTAGGACGTAACTCTCGTCGGAATGCATGCTCAGCATGACGATGGAGATTTCCGGACTGGCTTGGGTGATTTGAAGAGCGGCTTCGATGCCGTTGAGATTGGGCATGCCGATGTCCATGACGACTACGTCGGGGTTCAGGGATTTTGCGAGGGCGACAGTTTCGCGGCCGTCATCGGCTTCGCCGACGACGGTGAGATCGGGTTGTTGCTCGACGAGGAGACGCAGGCCGCCCCGGATGAGCTTGTGATCGTCGGCGAGGAGGATGCGAATTTTTCTCATGGTTGGATCATCGCTGGCTCAGTGCGAATCCGCTTTGTGGAGCGGGAGTTCGGCTTTCACGGTGGCGCCTTTTCCCGGTGCGGATGCGATCGTGAGGGTGCCGCCAAGGCGGCGGACACGCTCCTCCATGCCGAGGATTCCCATGCCGCGCTGGCGGGCGGGATCGAAGCCGTGGCCGTCATCGGTGATTTCTACTGCGATTTTATCGGAGTTTTGAGCAATGGTTACTTTCGCGTTTTTGGCGGAGGCGTTTGTGGCGGCATTGTTGAGCGCCTCCTGCACGAGGCGGTAGACGGTGACTTTCGTCTCGTCGCCTAAATCTTCAGAGACGTTTTCCGAGTGAACCTCCACTTCCATATCGCTGCGGCGGGAAATTTCGCGGGCTTGCCATTCGAGAGCCGGGACAAGGCCTAGATCGTCGAGCATGGGAGGGCGGAGGAGAAGGGCGATGTCGCGGATGGATTTGACGGCGGTTTCGGCGACGGATTTTATTTGGGCGATTTGAGCTTGTGTGGCGCGGTCTTCAGGCGGGACGAGTTTACCGAGCTGGCCGACTTCGACGAGGAGGGCGCCTAGCGACTGGCCGACTTCGTCGTGAAGCTCGCGGGAGATGGAGCGGCGCTCTTCTTCCTGGGCTTCCACGAGGCGGGCAGAGAGGCCTTCGAGTTCGAGGCGGCTGCGGGCTAGCGCTTCGTAGCGGAGGTGGGCTTGACGCTCGAGGCGAAGGATGTACCAACCGCAGATGAGGGACATTAGGACGCCAGCGATTAGAGCGAGAGAGACTAGCCAGACGAGGCGGGATTCCAGGGATTGAAAGCGCGTGGCGACGGCGAGGTTTTCGAGGGCGAGCTTGCGTTCGTCCAGCGAGGAAATTTGCGCCGAAAGTTCAAAGATGCGCGTGCGCCAGGGAATGAGCTGCTGGCCGATGAATTGATAGGCGCGTTGCTGGCGAAGATCGGAGCGCCAGGTCAAGACGATGGCGCAGGAAGTTTCTTGTTCCTGGAGTTGCTGTTGCATCGCCGCGAGAAGGAGTTGTTCATCGGGATCGCGATCGGGAGGGTAATCGAGCAAGGCGGCGCGGACCGCCGCGATTCTATTTGTGATGTCTGCGGGATCGGGGACGGATTCTTGAAGTTGATCCTGGAGCAGGAAGCGCTCGAGTTGGTCGTCATAGATGCGCACGGAAACGACGATGGTACCGAGAGCGTGATTACGAGCGGTAAAGCGGCGGCTCACTTCCTGGGAGGCGCGGTCGAGGCGGCGAACGGAGATTAGGGCGTCGACGCCGGCGCCGATTAAGAGGGCCAGGAGCCAGCTGAAGGAGATGAGGAGGAGTCGGCGGAGTTGTTTGGAATGCCGTTGGGCTTCAGGGTTGTCATCGCGAGACGTTCGCGCGAGAGCAGGCGCGGCATTTTTAGAAAAAGCTGGCACAGGATAAAGAATAAGACAAAGCTCGGAGAAAAGCGCGGGGCCAAAGCCCTGCACCTACTTGGACTTGCACGTGAGGACGCCGCGACCTAGGCTACCGTGACGTCGGGACTTAGGTAGACGTCCTGAATCGTGTTGAGCAGCTGGACGCCTTCGGACATGGGGCGCTGGAAGGCTTTGCGGCCGGAGATTAGGCCGGTACCGCCGGCGCGTTTATTGATGACGGCGGTGGTGACGGCTTCCTCGAAGTCGTTGGCGCCGGAGGCGCCGCCGCTGTTGATCAGGCCGGAGCGGCCCATAAAACAGTTGGCCACCTGATAGCGGCAAAGGTCGATGGGATGATCGCTGGCGAGGTCGGTGTAAATGCGCTTGTCGAATTTACCGTAGCTGGAGTCACCCATGTTGAGCGCCATGTAGCCGCCGTTATTTTCGGCCATTTTTTGCTTGATGATGTCGGCCTGGATGGTGACGCCGAGATGATTGGCTTGGCCGGTAAGGTCGGCGGAGAGGTGATAGTCCTTGTCCTTCTTGAAGGCGCTGTTGCGAAGATAGCACCAGAGGACGGTGGCCATGCCAAGTTCGTGGGCTTCGGCGAAGGCGCGGCTGATTTCGACGATCTGCCGATCGGCCTGGTCGGAGCCGAAATAGATGGTTGCGCCGACAGCGGCAGCGCCCATGTTCCAGGCTTCCTGCACAGTGCCGAAAAGGATTTGATCGAACTTGTTGGGGAAAGTGAGCAGCTCGTTGTGATTGAGCTTCACGATGAAGGGAATCTTGTGCGCATATTTGTGCGTGACGGCGCCGAGAACTCCAAAGGTGGAGGCGACGGCGTTGCATTGGCCTTCTATCGCGAGTCTCACGATATTTTCCGCGTCGAAATAGTCGGGATTCTTGGCGAAGCTGGCGCCCGCAGAGTGCTCGATGCCCTGATCGACTGGAAGAATTGAGAGATAGCCGGTACGGCCGAGGCGCCCGTGGTTGAAGATGCGCTGCAGGTTAGTGAGTACTCGGACATTTCGGTTCGACGCGGCGTAGATGCGATCAACAAAATCGGGACCGGGAAGATGGAGGCGTTCCTTTGCGATTTTCGGTGTCTTGTAGCCAAGATAGAATTCTGCTTTTGCGCCGAGATACGTTTCGATACTTCCACTGCTCGTCGTAGTTGCCATGTGAGTCTCCTAAGTTATTCGCGAATTGCCCGGGTAAGCAAGTTTCCCGCGGCGGTGTCCACCAGCCAGAGCAAGCTTCCGTTCGTCGGTTGAATCAACTGAGCCGGCAACTGATCCGGCTCGTAAAAGCGTTCGAGGACCGCCGTGAGCGCCGGGGCTTTATCGGCGCCGGTCACCATAAAGATGACGTTGGCGGCATTGTTGACGGCTGGGGCGGTTAGAGTGATGCGGTCCATCAGAACTTTTCCTACCCAATTATGCACTGCAATGCGGCGAGTTTCGCGCAGAGCTTTTGTGCCGGGAAAAATCGAAAGCGTGTGTCCCTCGCTGCCCATCCCGAGGAGGACCAGGTCAAAGCGCGGAAATTGTCCCTCTGCCAGTTTGTAATGCGTTCGAAGGTATTGGTCGTACTCCTTGGCGGCATCTTCTGCCACAGGGTACTCGCCTTTGATGCGAGTGACTTGCTCGGGTTTCAGAGGAGACTTGGAAATCATCGCCTCGGTGGCCATGCGGAAATTGCTATCCGGGTGGTCCGGCTTTACGTGGCGCTCGTCGCCGAAGAACACATGCATCTTGTCCCAAAGGACGAGGGAGCGCAGAGCTGGATCATCGACGAGCAGGCCGTAGAGGAGCTTGGGTGTGGAACCTCCGGCCAGGGCTACGTCGAAGGAGCCCTTTTCTCTTACGGCGGCCGCCGCTATTTCGACAAATTTTTGGGCGCAGCGATTCGCGATCGCGGCACCGTCCGGCAGGACTCGAACTTCGGCTTTGGATTGGTAGTCGATCATACGATCCGGTGCTACTTATTCATGGCTCCCGCGCTTTTCAGATTTTCGGTTGCCGTGGCGGAACTCTTCGCGTCTTCCTCGTCTTCACCGATCTTCCGCCATGCGCGGCCGTCGCGGGCCATGAGTTCGTCGGCTTCCTTCGGGCCCCAAGAGCCTGACGGATAGTTGGGAAAACCGCGAGCAGGAAGCGCTTTCCAGACGTCAATGACAGGCTCGATGGCAGCCCAGCCGGCTTCGACCATGTCGGCGCGCTGGAAAAGAGTAGCGTCGCCGAGCATACAGTCATACAGAAGGCGCTCATAGCCGGTGCTGTGAGAAGTGCCAAAATCCCGGGCGTAATCGAAATCCATGTTGACGAGGCCGAGCTTCATGACGGAGCCGGGAACTTTGGCGGCAAAGCGCCAGGAGATGCCTTCGTCAGGCTGGATGTGGATCACCAGGCGGTTGGTGCGCGGGTCTTTGATGGGCGTCTTTCGAAACAACATGAAAGGAGTCCTGCGAAACTGGATAGCGATTTCCGTGACGCGCTTGGCGAGGCGCTTTCCGGTGCGGAGATAAAAGGGCACATCGGCCCAACGCCAATTATCGATTTTGAGTTTGAGGGCGACAAAAGTTTCGGTGTTCGAATCCGGGGCGACGCTGGGCTCATTGCGATACGCGGGAACTTTCTCGCCTGCCTCCGTGCCCTCGCCATATTGGCCGCGAACCGTGTTGTGCAAAACATCCTCGGGTGAAAGGACTTGCAAAGCGTGCAGGATTTCGGCTTGTTTGTCGCGGACGGCGTCGGCCTCGAAGGAGAT
>Ga0070765_100002070_pt1 | contig 12461 bp, 7 predicted proteins | sample HubBroMetageWFT5_FD_71516 | JGI IMG/M metagenome (GOLD analysis project Ga0070765, IMG submission 71516) | Warmed and freeze-thawed soil microbial communities from the Hubbard Brook experimental Forest, New Hampshire - Hubbard Brook CCASE Soil... | ecosystem: Environmental > Terrestrial > Soil... | reverse complement strand
CTTCCATCCAAGGGTTGATGACATAATCGATCTGGTAGAACTCGGGTGGACACATTAGGTAGCGTTCGTGCAATTCCATAACAAAATGGATTCACACTAGCTTAAGGGGTGGCAGGAGCAAAGGGTAAGCGAAGGCTCCAGCCTTTGCCTCCGTCTACAAACTCCATGTAACCGAAGGGCTCCAGCCTTTGCCTCCGTCTGCAAAGCAAAACCTGCTCTTAGACAGACGCGCAGAGTCTGTCTAAGAGCTTTCTAACCCGCAATGAGCTCGTGGATTCTTAAAGCATGTGATTTTTGCGGGTTAGTCCATGAGGCAAAGGCTGGAGCCTTCGCTTACATGGGGACGGGCAAAGGCTGGAGCCTTCGCTTACATGGAGATGGGGCAAAGGCCGGAGCCTTCGCTTACATGGGGACGGGGCAAAGGCTGGAGCCTTCGCTTACTCGATGCAATGTCTGAGGGTCGAGCTCAAGGTCGAGGAGAAAGGCGAAATCAAAGCTCACTCCTGCACGAATTTTGGAAAATATATCGCAAGAGATCTTCTGCCGAATGTCCTTCCCTAAAAGGATCAACTATCCAAACAACCAAGCTCAAAAACTCATGAAGAACTTAATACTATCAGTTGTTTTGCTGGGTATCGCGTTGTCTGGCTTTGCGCCGCAAGCCAACGCCTACTGCTATTACCATTACCGCTACTATTATCGCTACAACCCTGTGACCGGTCGTTACTACTATTGGTACAGATGGTGGTATAGTTACTAAAAGTAAAAGCGCGAAAGAAGTTGATAAACCGTTCTTTCGACGTACTCTGGGCTCCTAGCGCAACGCTCAAAGCACCCTCGCTGGTCGGGGGTGGCTGTTCCCCCGTAGTGACCAAGACTTGCTCTTGTCAAAATACGAAGCGTGCGACCCTCGCCTCGCTCGGCAGGGGTGAGCCTTTACGGCTTATCTGCCGCGGCGGGCTGCGCTAGCGAACAACTGCTCAATTATCGACTGGAGTATGGCATGAATAAAAAAATCTGCGACAAGGCCCTGATAGGTGCCTTCGTTGGCATTGCATTAATCAGCGCGGCGCACGCCGACACGAAGAGTATGCGCATAGCGTTCTCGAATAACTATGCGGGCAATTCGTGGCGGCAGGCCATGTTGAAGAGTTACGACATAGTAACCAAGAAAGCCGTCGCTGACGGGGTCGTCGCCGCCGCCGACGTCTTCACTACGGCCGACAAGGAAGTTCCAACCCAGGCGGCACAGATCCAGAACCTGATTCTACAGGGCTATAACGCGATCGTGATCAATGCGTCATCGCCTGATGCCTTGAACGGCGCCATCAAGCAGGCCGTTGACGCAGGCATTGTGGTCGTATCGTTCGACGGGATCGTTACCGAACCTGGCGCCTGGCGCGTGGTAGTCGATTTCAAGGACTACGGCGAGCAGGAAGTCGAGCATCTGGCCAAATGGCTGCCGAAGGGAGGCAACCTTTTGGAGATCCGTGGCCTTGCCGGCACTTCAATTGACGACGCAATCCACTCCGGGATCGCCGAGGGAGTCCAGAAGCATCCGGAATTCAAAATCGCCAACAGCGTTGAGGGCGACTGGGATCAAACTGTAGCACAAAAGGCGGTCGCGACCGTGCTTCCTTCTCTCCCCGAAATCGCAGGTGTGGTTGACCAAGGTGGCGACGGATACGGCGCTGCACAGGCCTTCGCCTCTGGTGGACGCAAGCAGCCCATCATCATCATGGGCAATCGTCAAGACGAGCTGGCGTGGTGGAAGCAGCAGAAGGACAAGAACGGGTACACAACATGGTCGGCATCGATCGCGCCCGGCGTTTCGACACTAGCTTTCTGGGTCGCGCAACAGATCCTCGACGGCCGCAAGGACATTCCGCATGACTTGTTAGTACCGTATCTAGCGTTCACTCAGGATGACTTCGAGGCTGCGCTGCCCAACATCCCGGTTGGTGGTGTAGCCAGCCACGAATACACGCAGGAGGATGCCAAGAAGGCGATCGAAGCCAATATCAAGAAGTAACCTGCGATCAGGACATGCCGCAGCTTCCCTCCGATTGATTATCGCGTGTGATCTCCGGGACATCCGTAAATATCGTCAGATTGGACGGCGTCGAAAAGCATTTCGGCGCCGTCCGCGCGCTTGCCGGGGTTGATTTCGCTGTCGACGTCGGAGAATGTGTTGGGCTTGTGGGCCATAACGGTGCGGGCAAATCGACGCTGATGCATGTCCTGGCCGGCACGCTCGCCCCCGACAAAGGGCGAATCATCATCGGCGGAGAGCCGCGGCAAAGCTATTCGGTGGTGCTTGCACAGAAGCTCGGGGTTCGTTGCGTCTTCCAGGAATTGTCGCTCTGCCCCAATCTTACCGTTGCCGAGAATGCGCGCGTTCTTCACCCGTCTATCGCGGGGTGGGGCTGGCGCAGGCGGGCCGGCAAGCTAATCGGCGACAAGCTCGACGAGATCTTCCCGGACCACGGCATTGCTCCCGATGCTGTCGTCGGAGACTTGCCGATCGGTAAACGCCAGATGATCGAAGTGGCACGCGCATTCACGATCACAAAGGATCCTCTCCATCTCGTTATCCTTGACGAACCGACCTCGTCTCTTGACAGCCATACGGCCAGGCAACTGCTCTCCCATGTGCGGCGAACGGTCGGAATGGGCGCAAGTTGCGTGCTGATCTCGCACCTCCTCGGAGAAATCCTCGCATATTCAGATCGCATCGTGGTTATGCGCGACGGCGTGGTTGTCGCAGCCGATCGCGCTTCCGGCTTCAACCGCGATAAGTTGGTGACAGCCATGGGCGGCGCCGCTGCGAGCAAAATGCGATCGGTGACGGAAGCCGCCGTGCCGCGCAGGACGACCCCGGTCCGCGTTCGGGCACGCCCGGCGACCCAAAGAGATGGCATCGAATTCGTTGCCCACGAGGGCGAGATTGTCGGGCTCGCCGGCCTTTCCGGTCATGGCCAGACGGCTCTTTTGCTATCAATCTTCAATGGCGCGACCCGACGAGTCTCTGGCATCGAGGTGACGGATCCCGTGGCGCTTATTGCAGGCGACCGCCAGAGCGACGGGATATTCCCGCTCTGGTCGATCGCCGAAAATATCGGCATTCGCTCGATTAGGGCGTTGCGGAGCGGTTTGCTCATCTCTTCCGAGCTCGAGGATCGGCTCGCCGAGAGCTGGCAGAAGCGCATAAACATCCGCACACCCGACATGCGCAATAACATCCTCTCACTCTCCGGCGGAAATCAGCAGAAAGCATTGTTCGCCCGCGCGCTCGGCTCCGAAGCGAAGATCGTGCTGATGGACGACCCGATGCGTGGCGTTGACATCAACACAAAGCTCGAGGTCTACGATCTTATTCGCGCCGAGGGTAATGCCGGGCGCACTTTTCTGTGGTACACCACCGAGATGGAGGAGCTGGAGAATTGCGACCACGTCTACGTATTCCGCAACGGGCGCATCGTCGCCGATCTACGGCGCGGTGAGCTGACCGAGGAACGGGTCATACACTCCTCCTTCCAGGAGGCTGGGTTATCATGACGTCGGTCCCCGGCGCGAGCGCCGTAAGAATTCCTTGGGCTACCGGCCAAACGCCGCGTCGATTTCTGCGGGCAGCCCTGCCGGCCATCTCGCTTGCACTCGTCATCCTCGGCATAGCCTGGCTTAATCAACGCGCGATAAGCTATTTTGGTCTGAACCTGATGCTCAACCTGGGGATTCCCGTTGCCCTCGCCACCATCGCCCAGATGTTTGTTATCACGGTCAACGACTTGGATCTCTCGATCGGCACTTTCGTCAGCTTTGTCGGTTGCGTGGCCGCGACCTGGCTGCGCGATGCTCCGCTCTTGGGTGTCGCGGTCCTTCTCGCGGGCGTCGGCGTCTATGCGCTGATAGGTGCGGTAATCTACCTGCGCAATGTTCCTTCAATCGTGGTGACACTCGGCATGCTGTTCGTCTGGCAGGGTCTTGCAATTCTCCTCCTGCCCAAGCCTGGCGGCAAACCGCCCGACTGGCTGCACGGGTTGATGAATTTCCGTACGCCCTACGTTCCTTTTCCCATCATTGCTGGCATCGTCATTGCGGTGCTCGTCCATATCGGGTTGATGCGGACTTCCTACGGCGCCATTTTGCGTGGCTCGGGCGGTAACCCGAACGCCATTGCCAGGGCGGGATGGTCGCTGCTGAAGACCAAGATAATCATGTATGCGCTCGCAGGCATTTTCGGGGTCCTCTCGGGGCTGGCGCTAATCGGTCTGACCACGTCTGCCGACGCCAACATCGGCAAGGGTTACACTCTTCTATCGATCGCCGGCGTCATCCTCGGTGGCGGGGAATTCGTTGGCGGACGCGTCTCGCCGATCGGGGCGGTGATCGGCGCGTTGACTCTCACTCTTGCTGGCTCGCTACTCAACTTCATGCGGGTCTCACCCGATTGGCAGGTCGGCGCGCAGGGAGCGATTCTCATTATCGTTCTCGCCGCGCGCGCACTAATCAACCGGACCGACGGGAGAGCGTCGTGAGGTTTTGGCTCAAAATTTTTTCCAGACCGTGGATTTGGTCCTATCTCGGCGCCCTGCTGGTTTGGCTTGCGGCGATCGCCTTCACGCACGGCTATGGCGCCGGCGGCATGTTAACGGCCGGGCTCGCGCTCGCCGTCTTTTCGGTGATTACCGGGGTCGCGCAGATGTTCGTAATCACTCTCGGGCCTGGTAACGTCGATCTTTCGTTGCCCGCCAATATTGGGTTGGCAAGTGCCGTCGCCATGAAGGTTATGGACGGGTCCGATAAAATGATCGCCGCAGGTCTCGTTGCTGCGCTCTTCTCGGGCGTTGGTATCGGCATTGGTAACTACCTTCTGATCTGGCTTTTGCGCATTCCGCCGATCATTGCTACGCTTTCTGCGAGCTTCATTATCCAGTCCGCTGGAATCAGCTATGGTCGCGGCCTGCAGATCAAACCGCCGCCCGGCTTCGCTGAATTCACCAGTGCGCAACTCGCAGGGATCCCATTGCTGGCTATCGGGACTGCAATCTTCACTGCTGGGATCGGAATCCTCTTGCACAGGACGATCTATGGACGATCGGTGCTGGCGATTGGACAGAATACCCGTGCCGCCTGGCTCTCAGGAATTCCCGTGGAACGGATCCGGTGCGCTACCTATGTTTTGAGCGGCGCGCTTGGCGGCATTTGCGGAGCACTTCTTGCCGGCTATTTCCGGGGATCGTCGCTGGAGATCGGCGACGAATATCTGCTGAACTCCATCGCGGTGGTGGTGATCGGAGGAACCTCGGTCAGTGGTGGTAGAGCTAATGTGCCCGGATTGTGGGGAGCTGCGCTCTTTCTCGTGCTTTTGCTCACAATGCTCAATACCTTTGGCGTAAGTGCGGGCATTCGCTTCGTGGTCACGGGGCTTGTAATCATCGGGGTGATCATCGCGGCGGGTGGTCAAAAAGCGGCAAGGTAATTGGCAGTATGGGACGCGCGGTGCGGTAGGGATGCGCTCCCGCGCGTCCGGCGTTGCACGTTTGGAAGCCGTTCGATGCTTATTCCCGGCTTTTTGTGCGCTTGTTCACGTTCTATGGACGTGCAATGCCGGACCTGGTGCCAGGTTTCGCATCGCACCCCATTCTTGATTTCTCGACTTCTTGAGTTCTTGAATTCTTTTCGCTAGCTCAGATGAATCCAGCGAGCGATCGACGGTACGCCGCCTTCATTAACCAGGAACAGCATGTACCACCCGGTTGGCGCGATGTTCGGATTGTCGGTCACTTTGGCGCTTACTGTGCCCCCCGTTTGCGACTCTATTTCGAGGTCCACCAGTCGTTGGCTTCCATCAAACGAATGCGTGGTGACGCAGGGGCGCACCAGGCTTGCCCAACGAAGATTTCCCGCATCGGGTGTTTGAATCTGAATACTTTGATTGTATTTCCACTCAACCGGCGCCTCCGTGATCGTTGGGCGGGGACCGCGGAACAGGTAAGGTGGACTGAAAATATCAAGACGCATCTCCTCATGTACAGGATCTTGGTCCCATGCCACCTTGTCGGTCGCATCAGGGTTGCCGCCGGCCGCAAGAACCCGGGCATCCGGCAAAAGAATCGCCGTCGAATGGTAGAGTCGCGGCACACCGCTTGCCGCTGTCAATGTCCACGTATCGGTCGCAGGATCGTAAATCTCTCCCTGCAGCCGAGCCAACGGCTCGTCTTCCTGTTTTAGCGAGCCGCCCGTAACGAAAACTGTGTGATCCGGCAACAGTACGGCATTCAGATGAAGTCGCGGGAGATTCAATGGTGAAACCGCCGTGAAAACTGGGTTAGGCACCTCGAGGTCAACCACGTCGACATCGTCGATCGCATCAGTCTTGTCGGGCTTTCCTTGAGGTCCCCCTCCCATGATCATCACCCGCTGATCCTGTGCCGGCGGCAATAGGACGCTGGCCGACTGGTTACGCAGTTGGCGCCCCGTTACGCCCGGTACAGGGATTGTGCCAACTGGGTTTTTCGTCAAGTCGATGATGCAGGGATCGACCAGGAGCGCGTCGTCCATGCGGCCGCCGTCAAAGAAAATCCGACCATCCGCGAGCAAGAACAAATGCGCGTAGAGAGGGAGGCCGGCGAATCCGGGCGGGAAATGATGCAGTTCCCACTGATTCGAGGCCATGGAGTAAATCTCCAGCGTCTGGTTGTGAGCGCTATCGAAGCCTTCCATGAGTCCGCTGGCAGCGAGAACTCGGCCATCGCCCAACGCTATTAGCGTCGGATACCAGCGTCCGTGGGTCATTTGGCCGGCAAAAGCCCAGCTCTGGCTCTGTGGGTCAAACACGGTGGCATCCCGACGGCCGCGGTACGGATTATAACCCAGCGTACCGCCCGCGGAAAGTAATCGACCGTCCGGCAAGAACGAATCGCCGCCGCAGAAAAAATCGAAAGGCCGATTATCGGCTGCGATCAACGTATTTGGATGGAAGAAGTTGTTTGGCGGCTGAGCGGCCGGGTCCCAGACCACGCTCATATATATTCCCTTAGCAACGTTGCCGAAGTCGGGACTGGAAAAACGGTTAAAACTACTTCCGGAACCGGCAAATAACAGGACTTTGCCGTTCGGCAGCAAGGCGGCATGCACAGCTACAACGCCGGAATGGAATGTTTGAACATCCCATTGCCCATCCCGCTGCGGATCCTTATCCAAAGGCAAAATCCGATAATAACCCGCGTTCTGACCAGGAGGGTTATCGATCATCAGGACGACCATCGAGAGCTTGCCATCAGGTAGCATCGTGGCAATCCCGCCTCCCTGATTCTCCCAGGCGAACCATGCCGGCACCCCTAACCAGGAGACGTTCGCCTCGCCGCTCGGGCCCGGATTCGGCAGCCATCCGCCAGCAACATTACCGTTGATATCGATGCTTAGCCCGATCTTGTAGAACGCCTGTTTCTGTTCGATTGCGCCGTCAATTTGAAAGACAATTAAATCGTTGTGTCCCGAGCTCTGCGTATCCGCAATAGCGATACCCGCTCCCTGATTCACCCATGAAAACCAACCCGGCACATCCAACCAGGGGGTCCAGCCGCCAGTGACGTTGCCGGCGGCATCCAATTTTCGACCGATCCGGTAGATACCGCGGTTTGCCTGGTTGCCCGGATGGTCGACCATCAAGACGATCAGTTCAAGATTTCCATCGTTATCGAGATCGGCAAGTGCAATCGAACCATATTGGTTTTCCCAGGAAAACCAGTCCGGGATAGGAATCCATGGTCCCCAAGGACCGGCAAGGCTTCCGTCGTCCCTGAGCCCCGTTGCGACCCGATAATAACCCTGGTTCTGGCCCGGTGGATTATCAATCATGAATACGATCAGATCCTGCTTGCCATCTTTATCTACATCGGCGACTGCGACGGCAGCGCCCTGGTTCTCCCAGGGAAACCAGTCGGGCACAGGAATCCATGCCGTCCATCCGCCGTTAGGTATCCCCGTCGCATCGATATTGCGCCCGATCCTGTAAAATCCGGCATTCTGCCCGGGTGGATTATCCACCATGATCACGACCAAGTCCTCTTGAGCAGTGCCTGTAAGGTCTGCTACGGCAACGCCGCCACCCTGATTTTCCCAGGGGAACCAATCTGGAACCTGCAAATAACCCTTCGCCATATCTTCGATTTCCGCGTGTTTAGTTGAGAGAAGCAGTGTCGGAAATCAAAACAGCAATAACAAGCCGCGAAAAACACCACCACGACTTATCCGGGTATGCGTTCCGACCGAACGCCTACGCGAACCGTGCTGGGGGCTACAGGCGGTTTTGCGAGTTAGCTAACGTCGCCCTCCATCAACAGTACACCGGCTCATTCCGAACCAATCGGGCCGTTAACTTTCTTTCCTCGGTGCCAAACGGCAGCAATTTTTTCGGTGTTCGATATATCGTCCAGCGGGTTCGCGGTTAAGATGACGAAATCGGCAAGCTTTCCCGGCTCAAGCACTCCGCGATCAGTCAGCTTGAGAAGCGCAGCGGCGTTGCTGGTGGCACACTCTAAAGCTTGCATCGGCGTGAGCCCACTCTCGACCATGAGCTGTAGCTCGCGGTGTTCGGCCCAACCTGGGATCCGAAGGGGTATTGCTCCAGAGTCAGTTCCGAAGCCGATCTTGACTCCAGAATCAAACAGAACCTTTAGATTTTCTTTGTTAGTCCCAACCGCCTTTTTGAAAATCGCCAACCGCGGGTTTGTCCGCATCCTATTCAAGTAACCGAGATCGCTGAGTTGTGCGCGCAACGCCGGTTGGAGCGCTGATTGAAAAAAAGTACTCTTCATCCAGTCAGGCTGTTCGGCATAAATGTAAGAAGTTTCATCCAAACCGATCGTTGCGATGTAAAACGCAGATCTCGACTTCATTTCATCGATAAACTCTGCGTCCACCGGCTTGTCTCGCACCCCGTGCGCGATGATATCAACTCCGGCGCGCAGAACGTCTTTTGCATTTTGGAGGTAATAAATGTGGGCTGCGACACGCAGGCCTAGTCGATGGGCCTCCTCAATCACCGCTTGATAAATCTCAGGCTTCATCGTGGGCGCGGTATCAAGTAAAGGGTCGACCCAGATTTTGATCAAATCAGTATGACGGGCCGCCATCTCTCGAACCTCCGCCCTCGCTTCATCCGGAGTTTCGGGACGATAGAGTTGGTCCTTGCCGACGGGCAACAAGGCGGCTGGAGGCGCGCCGGACGGGGCGCCGATCCCGCAGTCGGCACCAAAGACGTCGGCCCCCGGCGATCGGCCTTCATGCTGGTCAGCGCGCAGTTGGTAGAACAAGGGCGCGTTCAAACCGAGAGCCGTAACGGTCGTCACCCCGTAGGCCTCATACTGTTTCAACTGACGCAAAATATTCTCCCGGTTGTAATTTTCCGGTTTAACACTTGTACCGTCCACGATGCCGATATGAGAGTGATCCGAAATCAATCCGGGAATAATAGTCTTGCCGCTACAATCAATTACGAGCGCTTCTGTTGGATATTTGTCGGAGCTCGGACCGACAGTGCCGATTTTATCTCCCTCGATTACGAGGGTTGAATTCTCGACCGCCGGGCGTCCACTGCCATCGATTAGCCTGGCCCCGGTCAAGACGACGACTTGATTCCCTACCTCGGCAACGGAGCGGCCGCCCGCCAAAAGAAACACCAGGGCAAATAACCACCGGGACCAGATATTCATTTTACTGATTGTTTCCTGGCGCATATTGACTGACACCTGCCCGAAAAATCCCAGATTTCCGCTCAATTTGTTGGTGCCTTCACAACGGACGGAACCTTACCGTTCCTTGCTCTTTTCCGTTAGAGATGACCGCTTCGAACAAGTTCGGGTCTGGGTCGGAGTGAATCGCTACGATTCGGAATTGATCATTGTTGGGCTCGGAAGTGATTCGCTCCACTTCGTTCGTCTCCGTATTCTTGACGTAGATAACATCCTTCCCGGCGTCATTCAGCCAGCTGACCAACACAAGCTTATCAAAGACGCCAAAGATGCCCCTCTTCGTTATCGAAGTGGCCGGAGGAACGAGTGTCAAAGGATCGGCAGGTGCTTCGGTTGGCTGGTTCGGCCCGGGCGTAACAATCTTATCTTGTCCGGCCGGTCCGTTCGAAACGCCAGGACTACCGCTGTAACTTGATCCCGTCGACTGCGGACTGCCGGAATTGACCACAATGGTTATCGGACCGCTGTTATTCGGGCGTGCGGCGAGTTCGGGTTGCTGTCGCGCGGCCGAACTGTTCCAATACTGATAGTCGTAGTTCGGTTCGTAAGACTCGTTGTCATTCTCTAAATAACCGTCGGGATCCGAGTAGTAGTAGCTCGGGTACCAAACGGGAAGGCCAAATGCAACGACATTAGAAACGGGGAAAAAACGATGGAACTGATGGTGAAAAAAGAGATGGTTGTCGTGACGAAATGCGGATGATGAGTGGAATTCCCGTCCGATAAAAGGGCGACGCCCGCCTCCCGCGAAACCTCCTATACGGCTACTCTGAACGCTCCGATGGAATCCACCGCCAAAAGGAGCCGCGCGAGAATCGGCCGATAACGCGAAAAAGCCGGTCCCGATAAGGCAGACCACGAACAGCGACATTTTCATACGATTCCGCCTTTCTTCTTTGCGCCGCAGAGCAGCAACTACTCCATTCTAACCAGCCCGCGTCCGCAAGCAATCGGGATGTTGGGTCGGGTAGGGCGTTGAAAAATGGCGCGCGAATTAGTGTGAGAATCCCATGAGTTGTCCAAAGCGAATTATTGGTGGCACGGCTCGGGGTAACGCCACGTCGGTCACGCGGGAGCGTGGACTGGAGCGCGTCCCGCAAGCAATTTGGTTCTTTACGAAGCATTTTAGTGTACCGTCTCGGATAGAATGGTGACGTCGTTGCGTTCAAAATGGGCCGCCCGCTGGGGGAACGTGTCGGCGGGTCGGCGGGTCGGCGTATCGGCGTCTATAATGATCAGAAGGTCTCGACGGAGTTGATGATGCTTTGCAAACGCCGACACGCCGATACGCCGATACGTTTCCCCCGGGGACGAAAGACTAAAATGAAGCAAGCGCCAGAAGCTGCTCCCATAGTTCGGTCTTGGTCGAAGCGACGCGACAAGAAGAAAGCACTTCTAGCGAAGGCGGGTTCATTCGCAAGCGGGCGTATTATTGCGCCGGAAAAAATCGTCGAGGCATTGGAAACCCTCATCCGGTCTGGAGATCGCGTTGCCTTGGAAGGGGATAATCAGAAACAAGCCGATTTCCTTTCTCGCTCCCTGGCAAAGGTTGATCCCAGGAAGATTCATGATATTCACCTGCTGATTTCCAGCATTAGCCGGCCTGAGCACCTGGACCTCTTCGAGAACGGCATCGCGCACAAGGTTGATTTTGCCTACGCCGGCCCACAAAGCCTGCGAGTTGCTCAACTCCTTGAGGACAAGAAGCTTGATATCGGGGCGATCCATACATACGTCGAGCTTTATGCCCGCATGTTTGTCGATTTGATTCCCAACGTCGCTTTGGTTTGTGGGGAGAAAGGTGATCCTGAGGGCAACATTTATACTGGGCCCAACACTGAAGATACCCCGACGATTGTTGAAGCCGCAGCATTTAGCCAGGGGCTCGTGATTTTCCAAGTTAATGAAATCACCGACAAGTTGCCGCGGGTAGATATTCCGGGTTCATGGGTCGATTTTATCGTCCAAGCTGACAAACCTTTTGCCGTCGAGCCGCTTTTCACTCGCGACCCGCGTCATATCAATGAGCTCCACATTCTCATGGCCATGTTGGTAATCCGGGGCATTTATGAGAAGCATCAGGTTACAGCGCTAAACCATGGGATTGGCTTTGACACCGCCGCCATCGAACTCATCCTGCCAACTTTTGGGGAGGAGCATGGTCTGAAGGGCAAAATTTGTCGCAACTGGGCGCTCAATCCGCATCCAACTTTGATCCCGGCCATTGAGAGCGGTTGGGTCGAAAGCATCCATTGCTTTGGCAGTGAAGTGGGAATGGAAGATTATATCGCGGCGCGACCCGATATTTTCTTTACCGGCAATGACGGCAGCATGCGTTCCAATCGCGTTCTCTGCCAACTTGCGGGTCTATACGCAGCGGATCTCTTTATCGGCTCCACCTTGCAGATGGATGGGGATGCAAATTCCTCCACGGTCACCGCGGGGCGTTTGGCTGGATTTGGGGGAGCGCCGAACATGGGCTGCGATCCTCACGGCCGGCGCCATACCAGTCCTCCCTGGCTCAGTCTCATCCAGGGGGAGAGCTCTATTCAACGGGGACGTAAACTGGTGGTGCAGATGGTCGAAACCTATGCGAAGGGCGGCACTCCGGCCTTCGTTGAATCTCTTGATGCAGTAAAAGTGGGCAAGGATAGCGGTTTTCCGATCGCCCCGATCATGATCTATGGTGATGATGTGACGCAT
>Ga0070765_100002068_pt1 | contig 12466 bp, 8 predicted proteins | sample HubBroMetageWFT5_FD_71516 | JGI IMG/M metagenome (GOLD analysis project Ga0070765, IMG submission 71516) | Warmed and freeze-thawed soil microbial communities from the Hubbard Brook experimental Forest, New Hampshire - Hubbard Brook CCASE Soil... | ecosystem: Environmental > Terrestrial > Soil... | reverse complement strand
GCGGTGGGTTTCCCGTCCGTCAGCGCAGGTTCGAATATCCACAACGCCACAGCGCGTTCCGCCGCATGCTGCAACAAACGCGGACCAGACAGCGGTTTCGTTGACCGCACGTTTCCTTTTTCATCAATCAACGCGTCGATTTGCACCACGCCATCCGTATCGAGACCCTTCGCCCACGGCGGAATGGCCGCCGGAGATTGCGACACGATCCGCGCAGGAATCGTTTCACCGCCGTTCGGCCCGCGCGCGTGGTGAGGTTTGCTCTGTTCCCCCGTTTCCTGATCGGCGCCATTGATAGTCTCGCGTACTTCGAGCTTTGGCGCGGACGCCGGTACAGCGGAAGGTGTAGCCGCAGCGGACGACGCGCTGGCATTATTCGCAACCACAACACCCGCATTGGGCGCGCCCGTCTGCTGCTGAATCTTTTGTGCTGCTTGCGCAGGCGTCGCTCCGGAGTTGTTGCCGTGCGCCGGCGCTTCCATCTCGGCGCCGGACCTGCCCGCTGCCGCCGGCGTTGACTGCACCGTCGCGTTTTGTTTCGCCTGAGCAACCGCGGCAGCCGCGCGGTTTTTTCTCAGCGTCGCGGCGTGGTGCGAGTGCCACGCAAATCCCAGCGCCACCGCAATCAACACCGAGGCGACGATTCCCACACCCATCGCGCCCTTCCCGTACGTAAGCCTGTGGAGCTTGTGACCCAGCGGCGTCAGCTTTGCAATAAGTGTTGCTTTCAGCCCGCCCGCAGCTTCCGTCTCGCCGTCCGCCGCGACGTCCGCGCTCGCTTCGCCGTGTTCCGCCGCATCCGCGGATAGTGCGGCTAATGCAGACTCATTCGTTTCCGCCGCAGCAGCCTCGCGCTTCGGTTTTCGCTTCGGGTCGGTGGCAATCAGCTTCGCCAGCAGCTCTGCGTCTTTCGTGTCGTTACGCGCCGCCTCATTTTCGGCATCGCCTTCAGACTCGGCCAACGCCTCTTCCGCTTCCTCCACTTCTCCCGCCGTATGATGCGCGGGAGGTTCGCCCGCTCGAGAGGCGCCACTTTGCGCGGACCCGGCAGCATTCTCTTCACTCCTGCGCGCGCTAGCGCTAGCCTCCATAACCTGCGCGGCAGTCGGAGCAGGCGCGGATGCCGGAAGCATATCCAGCGCCTGGAGACTCCTGGGCGCGACAACCGCAACCGGAGGCGCGGGAACAACTACCGGAGCAGGCAGAGGAGCAGCCGCCAGCGCATCCCAAAAATGCGCGTCGCGCGTCGTAAATTCCAAATCCACGTAGCCGGAGTCGGCCACCTGCCGCCACTCCAGCACTTTGCACAGGATTTCGCGGCCGGTCTGTTCGTTACGCAGAAAAACGCACTGCCCCTGCGACACCTTCGAACTCAGATTCACCACCGCGCCGTTGCCGAAGACGATCGTCGTCTTGGTCGTCTCCGTAAATATCTGGCGCTGCTCCGATCCCTCGACGTGCTTCGCCCCTTGAATCGTTACAGGGACTTCCCGCACGTCCGCGTTATCGTGTCCTGCGGATTCAGCCATGACTGTTCACACCGTCAATTGGAATTTGCTGCATTGCCGCTGTGCCCCCCGGCGCCCCCGACATTGGATTGCTGCCGTTGCCTGCTGCTCCGCGCGCGCCAGTCCCATGTCCGGCGGCCGCGCTTCGGTCCGGCAATGTCTCTATGGTGAGGTCCGGACCCGTCCGCTGCAATAGCCGGGAAGTACCAATTGCCCTATTACTACCGTCGCATCCGCAAGTTACAGGCTTTTCGTTCCGTTAGCGCACGCAAACCGTGTATCAGTTCGACACCCTGTGCCTGTTTCCGCCGCGCAACCCCGCTTGCGTCAGCGCAAATGTAGCCAGTCAGCAGTTCGCCTGGGACGGCCCACGGCTGACCTACTTCTCGGACATAATCGGTTCGAGAGTGACACATGTTAATCGGAAGATGACCAACAACCGCGTCTCGCGGACTACAGAGCTGTCGGGGAAACACCTTGTGATACATTCTTCGTCATAAGATGTTCATCCTGAGGACTTGCAAAAATGGAAAAGCGTCCATCTCGTACTTTCCGCGTACATCGTTTCAGCGTCCTCGCTCTCCTGCTTCTAGCTACGATCTCCGCCGTCGCGCAGAAACCCGCCAGCGTCTCGCCGTCCAGCGCACCCACGGCAGAAAATCGCACCGCGCATGCGTTCGATCTCGCTCGCGCGGATCCCTTGAATCTCTACGCGTTTCTCTTCCGCATGCCCAAGGGCGCAGACCTGCACAACCACCTCACGGGCGCGGTCTACGCCGAATCCTGGATTCGTTTCGCCGCCGAGGACAATCTCTGCGTGGACCTCGCCACACATTCTTTTTTCCAGTCGCGCGCCATGACGGACAGTCTTCCGCCGCAACCAGTCTGTGGCGACGGCAATCTTCCCGCGGCTCACGCCAATCAAGATCAGCATCTCTACGACGCGCTTATTGACGCATTCTCCATGCGCAGCTTCGTTCCCTCCACAGGCGTCAGCGGCCACGATCACTTCTTCGACGCCTTCGCGAAATTCCACGGCATTTCGCACGTCCACACCGGCGAATTTCTCGACGAACTCGCCACCCGCGCCGCCGCACAGAACGAACAGTACATGGAATTAATGCTCACTCCACCATTCGACCACACCGCCGCGATCGCGAAAGATCTCGGATGGCACGCCGATGAAAGCTTCAGTAATTTCCGCGACCAGTTGCTGGCGAAAGGCTTGCGTGACGACATCGCCGTGGTCCGCGCGAATCTCGATGAAGCCGAATCCACGCGCCGCCAGGCCGAACGTTGCGGCGAACCCAATCAAGCCACCGCTTGCGCCGTGCAGCTGCGTTTCATCTACCAGGTTCTGCGCGGATTTCCGCCCGAACAAGTTTTCGCGCAGACTCTACTGGGTTTCGAAGCGGCCTCAGCAGACCCGCGCGTCGTCGGCATAAATCTCGTGATGCCCGAAGACGGCTACGTATCCATGTCCGACTACGCCCTCCAAATGCGCATGGTCGGCTTTCTGCACGGTGTGTATCCCAAAGTTCACATCACTCTGCACGCCGGAGAACTCGCTCCCGGCCTTGTCACCTACGAAGGTCTTTCCTTCCACGTGCGCGAAGCTGTCGAAGTTGCTCACGCTGAACGCATCGGTCACGGTGTGGACGTGATGTACGAGGAACGGCCCTACGAACTATTGAAGGAAATGGCTGCGAAGCACGTCATGGTGGAAATTAATCTCAGCAGCAACGACCTGATCCTCGGCATCAGCGGCAAGAATCACCCTTTCCCGATCTACCGCAAATTCGGCGTGCCGGTCGCGCTCTCAACGGATGACGAAGGCGTCTCCCGCATTGACCTCACGCATGAATATGTCCGCACCGTGGAATCCTACGCGCTCACCTACGCGGACTTGAAACAAATCGTCCGCACCGGCCTCGAACACAATTTTCTACCGGGCCCAAGCCTCTGGCGCGAGCAAGATGTATTCACTCGCCCCGTAGCCGCGTGCTCCGCAGAATTCCTCGGCGCGGAAAAACCCTCAGCTGCGTGCGCCGCCTTCCTCAAATCCAGCGAAAAAGGCCGGCAACAATGGGAACTTGAGCGCCGCTTCCGCGCCTTCGAATCCACCAACTGACACCCGTGGCACGGCCACTCCTGGCTGGGCGCCTTGAGTTTAAGGTTCTCTCTGCGTTCTCTGCGCTCCGGCCTTTGCGCTCTCTGCGCTAAATCCATCGCGTCAAATGCGCGACGGGCTCCGCCGCGGTGTCCACTCGACGCCGCAGCTCTCACTCGGTTCGCCACGGCGAGCGTTCCGGCCAACGCCGTAACGCTTCTGTGGCCCAAGCGGTAGTCTTATCCGCGTGGCACGTCGTGCAAGGATTCGGGATCTGATATTCGTCGGTCATCGCGGGCGTGATGAACGCAAACGTATGTGCCCGCACCTTCACGTCCGCGATGGTCGTCTCGATTTTCGGCATGTGGCAAGCGACGCAACTGCTTCCGGCGGATCCTTTTTTGTGATGCGTATGCTCTTCCAGAGTTCCGGTGCGCGGGCCGTTCAACGAAAGCGGGCCGTGACAATCCATGCAAAGTTGATCCGCGGGTTTTCTCAATTGTGCGTAATTGTCCGTGCCGTGCGCGTCGTGGCAGCTGAAGCAGGTCACCCCGCGCCGGTACATCACGCTCTGCACGAAATCATTGCCTTGCATGCGGTTCTTGTGCGCGGTGCCGTCGGGGTAGTGAGTGAACGTAGTCTCGCCCAGTTTGTGTTCCTCCAGTTGCCAGAAATCTTGCAGTTGTAAACCCACGCGATACCCAACGGGCCAGTCGTAGTATTTGCCTTCCATCGGACTGGTTAGCGGCCGTCCTTGGGAATGGCACTGGATGCAGCTGTCGCTCGCCTGCACGTAATCAAGGCGCGCCGGATTCAGAATATTCCCGCGCGACGGATGCTCCACGTGCTCGCTTCCGGGGCCGTGGCACTTCTCGCATCCCACGTTCCACTCCGTCACCTGTTTCGTGTGGATGTTGTAATCCACCGAATGGCATCCATCGCAGGTAGGACCGGTGGGCCGCTGCATATTGTCCGGCGGATAAAACGGCTCCCACCAGTCTGTGCCCTTCGCCGCGAAATAAGGCCGCCACACGCGATGCGTCACATCCCATTGCGCTGGCTCCGGATAGTAATCGTCTCCCCTCTTTGTAAAGTAACGCTGCTTCCAGATACTTCCGTAAACCAGGGCGACATCGTCCTTCGTAAATTTGGCCACGGTATTTGTGGCAAGATCTGGAATAATCGCATCAGGGTGTTCGCGCGGATCGCGCACGACATTCGCCATCGGCGTCTTTCGCCAGTGTTCGTAGATTTGCGCGTGGCACTTCGCGCAGGACTGTGAACCCGTGTGGTGCGCCGACTGTGTGGTGGACGCCTGCTGCTGCTGCTCTTGCTTGCTTGACGCGCGCAGGCTGCGGATAAACAACACTAGCTTCCAGCTGTCGTCGCTTTGCTCGTCGTGCGGTTTCGCCCACCCCGGCATTCCCGTCAGCCGCACCCCATTCCTGATGATGTAGCGGATCTCTCCATCCGTCAGGTTCTGCGTTTCGCGCGAACGCAGGTCTGGCGCCCGAGGGTAAAGATTGCGGCCGTCCTGCGTTTGTCCGGAGCCGTCCGGCCCGTGGCAGACCGCGCAACGATCCAGGAAACTCTCCCGTGCTCCCTGCAAGGTTTCCGGAGTCGCCTCAAATGGATTCGCCTCCAGACTCGCCTTCCGCGGGATGGCCAGGTTGCGCGCCGTCCGTGCCACGACCGTCTCAAGATAGGACGGCTCACCGGCTGTGCTCAAACCATGCCGCAGCACACGCATTCGGTAAAAGCCCATGGCTGCCAGCGCCACGCCACACAGCAAAAGAACAAGTTTCCAGGCCTTCATAACCGCAGGTATTACAGCGCAGCATTTCTTGGAAAGCAAATCGGAGGCAATGCCAAACGCAACGGTCTGTTTCGGGGAAGTTCGCGACGTCAACCGCCAACAAAGCCTACGGCGTCGAATCACTCGGCGAACGGAACACATACGCGACGATCACATTCGCTTTCAATTTCTTATCGTTGAGCGTCGCTGGATTGACCGTCCAATTCTTTACCGCGGCGATTGCCGCCTCCGTCAAAGACGGCACGGAGCGAATCGGCGTCACCTCTTTCACTAAGCTGAACCTGTTTATCACCAAGGAGAGCACTACGGTTCCCGTCCCCACGCTGTTTGCAGGATAAACCGCGTACGACGCCTGAGCCATTTGAGGTGGCTGGTATCCCTGAGGAAGCGGCGGCGCAACCAGCGCCCCCTCCAGCAGCGGCAAATTCTGATTTTGCAGAGTGCCAGGGTTGAAGATCACTTGGATGTTGATTGTGGAAGGGACTGCGACCCCGTCGAGCTTGCCCGGCGAGAAGCTCCAGGTGCTCACGGCGCTGATCGCTACCGCGGTCAGACTCGAGATGCCACGCGCCACCTGCACGTTTTCAACCCGACCCCCCGCGCTCAGATTCACCGCGAGTGACACGAGGCCTGACGCGATGCTGTCGACAGGGTAGGGGATCTCGCCCGCAGCAGTGATGTCCGGCGGCTCAAAATGCGAACCGGCCGAAACTTCGCCTCTTGTCGCCGCGAATCCGGCATAAACCAGCAACAGCACGGCCAATATCAATTTTGAATTTTGCCTCATAGGCCCCTCTTTCTCCGCAGCCATGAATGGACTCCGCCGCCGCCGGGTCTTCCTGCAATCCTCTCGAGCGAGATTCGCTGCCCAATCAGAGACGAGGAGTCCGGCGTTTGGCGCTTATCCTAGGTTGAGCCGGAAGGTATGTCAACGAATCCAGAATGTTTGCAGGCAACGGCTGCAGAACATTGGGGTTCGACGGTTCGTTCGATGAAAACTACGCGTTGCGCAATACGTCTAATGCGCGGCGGGTTCTGCTGCGGGGTGCATGCCGTGCTGCGGCACTTCGTGAACTCCGCGCAGCGGCTGTTCCTGATGAAATCTGTACAGTTGATTCAGCGGACCGGCGCCTTTACCGATCGCGTACGATTTTTCGATCGCCTTCGTCACGTAAGCCTTCGCCAGAATCACAGCTTCGCGCAGTTGCTGGCCGCTCGCCAGTTGTGCCAGAATCGCCGAAGAAAATGTGCAGCCCGAGCCGTGCGTATTCGGGCTCTTCACGTGGTCGCCCCCGAACGTTTCCACTTCCGTGCCGATGCACAGCACGTCCGTCGGTTTTTCCAGGTGCCCGCCGGTGACCACCACCGCCCGCGCGCCCATTTCCACCAGCTTCAACCCCGCCACCTTCATCCCCGCGAGGTCTTTCACTTCCAGGCCGGTCAAAAATTCTGCTTCCGGCACGTTTGGCGTAATCACGCTCACGCGCTTCAGCAATTCGTCGCGCACGAATTTCAGCCCCGACGTATCCAGCAATTCCGCATTCCCCGCCGTCGGACGAAACACAGGATCCAGCACCACGTGCGCGAATTTGTGCTTGTCCAGAAATTCCGTCACCACCGAAGCGTTCGCGCGGTTGGCCAGCATTCCGATTTTCACGCCCGCGATCTCAATATCTTCCACCAGCGTATCCAGCTGGGCGCGCATCGTAGCCGATGGCGTCGCGTGAACGGATACAACTCCTTGCGTGGACTGCACCGTCAGCGCCGTCACCGCCGCGACGCCATAACAATTATGCGCCGCGAAAGTTTTCAGATCGGCCGCTGTGCCCGCGCCGCAAGAAGGATCAAATCCCGCTATCGTCAGAAGAATGGGTGGTGTGTGGCTCGTGTGACCGTTGTGATTACTCAAGTGCGAGTGCCTCCGCGCGAGGTCGCTACAGACAACTACGCCGGCACCGCCATTTTTCGCATTGGCGCACCGGCTAACGAAAATGTACGCGCCTTCTCGTACATCGCGCAACAACAATATTTGAAAATTGCTAGACAGGTTCGATGCGCGAAAAACCCGGCGAAAATCAACGAGGAAAAGATTAGTGAAATCTTATCCGTGCGCCAACCTCACGGAAAAAGCCCGCGCACAAGCGTGGCGTCTGCTACTCGGCCTACCGCCAGCACGTATGCTCCCGTGCGCAGATGCGCGCGATGTTTCCGCGCCGTCTCGTGCACTTCATGAAACGCGCGCCGCATCACCAGATCCAGCTTCGCGTTCACTTCCGCTTCCGACCAGAAGAAACTCTGCAGGTCCTGCACCCATTCGAAATAACTCACCGTAACGCCACCCGCATTTGCCAGCACGTCCGGAATCACCAAAGTGCCCTTGCGTGCCAGAACTTCGTCCGCATGAGGAGTTGTCGGCCCATTCGCCGCTTCCGCCACAATTTTCGCCTTGATCTGGTCCGCATTGTTCAAAGTAATCGAATTTTCCAAAGCCGCCGGCACCAGAATGTCGCACTTCATCGTCAGCAAATCATCATTCGAGATGCGCGAAGTCCCCGGCATGCCCACGACAGTTCCGGAGCGCTCCTTGTAACGCATCGCCTTCAGAGGATCGATCCCCCGCGAATTGAAAACGCCTCCACGCGAATCGCTAATCGCGATCACGCGTGCCTTTTTCTCAGAAAATAATTTCGCCGCGATCGAACCCGCATTCCCAAATCCTTGAATCGCCACGCTCGCTCCGCGCAGCGAAAGTTTTTTCACCTTGCAAGCTTCTTCCACCACGATCACGCAACCGCGCGCCGTCGCCTCATTGCGTCCTTCCGACCCCCCGATCGAAATCGGTTTGCCCGTCACAACTCCAAGCGACGAATGCCCCTTGGTCATGGAATACGTATCCATGATCCACGCCATTGTCTGCGAATCCGTGTAGACGTCCGGTGCCGGAATATCCTGCTCCGGTCCGATGATCGGCAGAATTTCCGCGGCGAATCGCCGCGTCATGCGCTCCAGCTCGGACTTGCTCATCCGCTTCGGATCGCAGATCACACCGCCCTTCGCCCCGCCGTACGGAATATTCACCGTCGCGGTTTTCCAGGTCATCCACATCGCGAGGGCCTTCACTTCGTCCAGCGTCACCGCCGGATGATAGCGAATGCCGCCCTTCGCCGGTCCGCGTGCCACGTTATGCTGCACGCGAAATCCCGTGAACACCTTGATCTGACCGTTGTCCATCTTCGTCGGGATGGAAACCTCCAGCACGCGCTTGGGCGTGCGCAAAATCTGGCGCAGTCCCGGATCCAGCTTCAGATATTCCGCCGCGATGTCGAACTGAATTTGCGAAATGCGGTACGGATTCAGGTCCTCGCGCGGTGCGATCCGCGGGATGGGCTGGGTGCTAGCAGGTTTGGCAACGGTTGCCATTCGATGTTCCTTCCTGACGTGGCGAGCTATTGGTGGTAAGGGCCGTAAGTCTTGCGCGAATCGAAGTTTAGTCAAGCCGTGCTGGATGTCAATGGAAACCAATCAGACCACAGCAAATGCCGCAGCGGTGTGCGATGCAATTCGCCCGCGTAGTCACCACCTCGGCCCTCGTAAATATATGTACAGAAAGTACTTACACGCATAGCCATCTCGGCACCAGCCGCCTGATTCCGGCACTCACATCGCCCCCCAAATTCCCGCCACAACTCCGTTGACCACGCCCTACCAACAAGTTACGCTCCCTCCACGGCAGCGCAATCGCGTGGTGCGACCTGAGATGCCAGCCCCGCGTAGCAATCCGGAATCCCTTCGCGCGCGTATCTATTAGGAGAAGCATTTACTTGGTAACGGCGGAGAAGCGAGCGGAGTTGAAGGCCACGGACGCGTCGCTCATTGACCGGATCGTTCAACGTGACGAGTCAGCGCTCGCGGCGCTGTATGACCGTTACGCTGGTATGCTCTCGTCCGTCTTGAACCGGATTTTGCGCGACACTCAGGCAGCCGAGGAAATTCTGCAGGACATTTTCTATCAGCTGTGGCGCAACGCTGCGCAATTCGATTCCTCGCGCGGTTCGCTGTCCGGCTGGCTGCTGGTAATTGCCCGCAATCGCGCCATCTCCCGTTTGCGGCGCCACAATCCGGCGAGCGGCGATGAGCTCAGCGAAAACACGGTCGTGGTCGCCTCCAATCTGGAAAGTTCCGTCGCGCAGAAGCAACTGATGGCCAAAGTGAATAGCGCGCTGGACAATCTGCCGAAGGAACAACGCGCCGCCATCGAGCTGGCGTACTTCGAAGGCCTGACGCACAGTGAAATCGCGCAGCGCACCGGCGACCCGCTCGGCACAGTGAAAACGCGGTTGCGCTCAGCAGTAGAGACTCTGAAACGGGATTTGCATTCATGAGCAGCGAACATCCAACTCGGCCGGAAGATTTCGATCTCTACGCGTTAGGCGCCCTCGACGACGCCGAACGTCAAGCGTTCGAATCGCACGTCGCTTCCTGCGCGGACTGCGCCGAAAAACTTGCCGCTGCGCGCGGACGCATGGCGATCCTGGCCTTCGCCGCGCCGCCCGTAGCTCCTTCACCCGGCGTGAAGGAAACTTTGATGCGCCAAGTAATCGCTTCCGCCGAAGGTCCGGGCGGGAGCGTCGCACGCGAAAAGCCCGGGCCGATCGCAGATGGCGGAATCTTCGCGCGCTGGTGGGCCGCGCTGCTGCCGGTCGCGACGGCCTTCGCCCTGGCCACCGTTCTGCTTTGGCTGCACAACGAGCAGCTCAATCGCCAGCTTGCCAATCTGCGCGCGACGATTCAGCAGCAGCAGCTGGAACTGGCGGAAACGCGCCATCAAGCCGACCTGATCGCCGCGCGCGAGACGCTCGTGGTTCCGCTCTGGTCCCAGAAAGGCGCGCCCGATGCCCACGGCGAAGGCCACGCGCGCGTTCTCTACAATGCGAAGGAAGGAATGATGACCTACGACGGCTGGCTGCCATCGGCTCCGGCCGACAAAAGTTACCAGTTGTGGCTCGTGCCCATGAACGGCGCGCCCATCAGCGCCGGCGTCTTTAATCCGCAGAACGGCGAAATGAGCCATATGATGAAGAAGCTTCCCGCGGGCGTCACTGCCAAGGCATTCGCCGTCTCGCTCGAACCCTCAGGCGGCGTGCCGCAGCCCACAGGCCCCATGGTCCTGGTCGGCCCCATTTCCTAGCACGCGCCAGCGCGCGGTTTCCTCGGCGCTCTGCGTCCCTAGAACAAGATCGCCTAAGTTTTCGCCGAGCCAGGAATGAAATCGACACCCATGTAACTCCGCAGCGCCTCCGGAACCGCGACCGATCCATCCGCCCGCTGAAAATTTTCGAGCAGCGCGATCCATGTGCGGCCGACCGCCAGGCCTGAGCCGTTCAAGGTATGCACAAACTCTGACTTCTTTCCGCCCGGCGGCTTAAAACGAATCCCCGATCTTCGCGCTTGGAACGACTCCGTATTCGAGCACGAAGAAATCTCCATGAACTCGCCCGCCGAAGGCAGCCACACTTCAATATCGTACGTTTTCGCTGACGCGAATCCCATATCGGCGGTACAGAGCAGCATGACGCGATAGTGCAGCCCCAGCCGCTGCAAAATCGCTTCGGCGTTTGTCACCAGCGCTTCCAACTCGTCGTAACTCTGTTCCGGCCGCGTGAATTTGAACATTTCCACTTTCTGAAATTGGTGCTGGCGCTTCAATCCGCGCGTGTCGCGTCCTGCCGCGCCGGCCTCCGAGCGGAAGCACGCGGTCCACGCGCACACTTTGATCGGCAGCGCATCGGCCTCGAGAGTCGTGTCGCGATACAGGCTGGTCAATTCCACTTCCGAAGTCGGCGTCAACCACAGGTCCGTGCCTTCCACATGAAACATTTCCGCCGCGAATTTCGGCAGCTGGCCCACACCGGTCAAAGATGCGGTGTTCACCAGAAACGGCGGCAGAATTTCCGTGTAGCCGTGCTCGCGCGTATGCACGTCCAGGAAAAAATTCGCCAGGGCCCGTTCCAGCCGCGCGCCCAGTCCCTTGTAAACCGCAAAACGCGACCCCGCGATTTTCACCGCCGCGTCGAAATCCAGAATTCCCGCGGCTTCGCCCAATTCCCAGTGCGCCTTCGGCTTGAAATCAAATGCCGGTGGCGCGCCCCAGCGACGCACTTCCACATTTTCCGGCGCGGATTTTCCCACGGGCACGCTGCCGTGAGGAATATTTGGCACGGTGAGCAGAAATTGCCGCAGCCGCTCGTCCAGATTGTTGATGGTCTCGTCGTCGCGCTTGATTTTGTCGGACACCTGCTTCATCAAGGTCAGCAGCGCCGTAGCGTCTTCGCCGCCCTTCTTCATGCGCGCGATTTCTTCGCTGGCCTTGTTGCGCTCCGCCTTCAACCGCTCCGCCGAAGTAATCACCATCCGCCGGTCCGTGTCCAAAGCGCGAAAAGGCCCAAGATCGAGCGTGATGCCGCGCTCCCGCGCCATCTTCTCGATCACGTCCAAATGCTCACGCACATATCCCAAATCCAGCATAGGCCCAGCAGAATACATGAATCCGGGAGGAAGTGAAAAGCGGACGCCTAAAGGCGCGATTCGTGAGTGGTGATGGATGAGTAGTGAAGCCCGGCGCTCGCGGCGCCCGGAATCTTGCGGGTGCTTTGTGCTGAAGAACGGTGATGGCTTGGCGAGATTCGCGGACCAAGCAGGCCGGCACAAATTCGGTCCACACCGCCAAAGCTTTCAAGGATATTTGCTTTGTCGCAAGCACCTCAGCCGACAAGACCGTTGCCAAGCCCGTCGCCTGAACGCTCGCGAAACCATAGCCTCGGCCAACGCGGCTTCCTAGGCGCGGCGGGGCTAAGTTGTGCGGTGTGTTCGACCCTCTGAATGCGGAGATGGCTGCGGCGTTTCTGTGCTGTGGAGCTTCCAGACGATTTGGCGCATTATGCCGGTCCACATGTCGGCGTCGCGGCTGGGGAGATTCAGGCGGCGGACAAGGCGGCGGATGCGCCCGTCGGCGTCGGCTACGGTGCGGCGGTC
>Ga0070765_100002066_pt1 | contig 12472 bp, 12 predicted proteins | sample HubBroMetageWFT5_FD_71516 | JGI IMG/M metagenome (GOLD analysis project Ga0070765, IMG submission 71516) | Warmed and freeze-thawed soil microbial communities from the Hubbard Brook experimental Forest, New Hampshire - Hubbard Brook CCASE Soil... | ecosystem: Environmental > Terrestrial > Soil... | reverse complement strand
CAGTAACTGTAAAGGTTGCGGTGTCGTCTTCAAGCTGGCGCCAACCTCGAAGGGTGGTTGGACTGAGAGTATCCTGTATAGCTTCTTAGGCGGAATGGACGGAGGGTATCCTCTTGCGGCTCTGGTTTTCGACGGAGCCGGTAATCTCTACGGCACCACAGACGGAGGTGGGCCCGGCGATTGTCTTGTTTACAATATCAATGGCTGCGGTGTCGTCTTTAAGCTAACGCCGACCGCGGGCGGAGCCTGGACGGAAAGTGCGCTCTACGGCTTTTCTGGAGGTAACGATGGGGCATTTCCCGTGGCTGCCGTGATCCTCGATGCAGCCGGGAATTTGTACGGCACAACCTTTTACGACACTGTGGGCGGCGGCGTGGTCTTTAGCCTTACCCCCAGCTCCCACGGAGCTTGGACGGAGACCGTGCTAATGACCTTCTACCTTGAAATTCAGGCCGGCCTGGTCTTCGATTCCGCCGGTAACCTCTACGGTACGACGCTTTATGGCGGGAAAGAGGGACTGGTCTTTGAGCTATCACCGACGACAGGCGGCTGGACCTATCGAATAATTCATAGATTCAACGGAAAGAACGGCGCCACTCCCACTGCTGCCCTGATTTTTGACCAATCCGGAAACCTCTACGGCACCACCACCCAAGGCGGAGCGCTCGGTTACGGCGTGGTGTTCAAACTGATGCCCAACTCCGGTGGCGGCTGGACCGAACGTGTACTCTGGAATTTCCGGGATCACCCCGGGGACGATCCCGCGGCGGCTTTGGTCCTCGACAACGCCGGAAATCTCTACGGCACAACCAGCGGCGACGGCAAAAAGACCTTTGGCTCCGTATTTGAGATCACCCCGTAGTTTTGTTTTCGGGGCGGTGGTCACCTGTCACCACACAACCCTGAATCACATAGTAAAGCAGGGTGCCCCACTCTTTCCGCGTTCTTTGCGGAAAGGGTGGGAGGCGAGAATGACGAGTGGGCCACAATGGCTAACGACCATCCGGGGCTACGTCTGTTTGAGCATCCGGGGCAGCTCCTCTTGTGCGCCATGCGGATCGCGCGTTGGCCCCTGCGGCCAAGTGTCCCAGCGTGGCAGGTTCCACGATCACATCTGGCCCCTGCGTCTTGCCGATGATGATTGACTTGTTCGGAATCGTTTCAAACGCGTAGCCTGTGAGCGTCGCGGTATTCAACCGATTGTTCTTGACCGTGAGGCTAACCCGCGCCCAGCCGTAATGGACCTTGCCGTTAAGCACAAACTTCAACCCGAGATAGCCGTTCTTCAGGCCTTTGCCGCCGTTCCCCCATTGCCCAAACCAGACGGTCGTATTGGTGCGGCCACCGAATTCGACGAACGCCATTTGGGCCCGCCCGCTTACACCCTTACGAGGCCCCATTCGATGTCCCGGACGCAGCGCAATGGCGGACCCATGGGATGTCACCGCAATCGACCTATGGCTGTTGTAGCCCAGCGCATCCATTCCAGAGTGACAGCCCGAAAGGGACTTACAATCGCGACCTCTATCGATTATGAAGTCGACGTCGCCCACCTTTGGCTGGAAGTTGAAATCCAATAAAAAGGAGCTACTTTGCCGGATTTGTACGTGCGTGGGCGTGTAAATGATCTTCGCCTCAGCGATTGGTGCCAATGACATAGCCGCCGCTCCAGCCGCTGCGGCAAACGTCAACCGGCAATTCGCTCTGGCTGCGAGCGTGTACCGGTTAAGTTGTTTGTCGAGGGACTTGGCAAGACGGGCTGTCCTACGGGGCTTGGGCGCGCCTGACATGATGCCTCCTGCGCAGACGCCGCATTATCCACCTGCCACATCCGGTTGGTCAACATGCTGCGACCCACGGGTAGTGTCCTAACACTGCGTTGATGGGATCTCCGATCCTTTTGGTGACCCTGCATTTCGCGTGGTACAACTCGTGCGCGTTCACAAGAGCCTGAGAATTACGCCTGCGATGGAGGCGGGGATTGCCGATCACGTATGGAAAGTAGGACAACTACTTGGCTCACGATTCGCAGAGGAAAATTGTGGAACCGTGGAGAGGGATGGCGCTATTACGGAACGCTCAAATGTTGAGTCTCAGGAGTCTTGCCGCCATCTTATGTTCAGCGGTACGCTTATCGCGCGCAGCTTTTCTTCGTTCGCCGCTTAGATCAAAGGCACTGATGAACACGCAGAAAAATGATACAGATATGGCCACAGATATGGCCACAAATACGAGTATAAATCGGACGGCTTCCATGTCAGTCTCCTACGAGGAGTCTACACCTTCCAAGACTCGGACGGGAATGCTCGGGCCGCGTCTCAGCCGATCAACGCACTAATAAAGACACTACCCGAAACACGGCAACAATACCCTAGACAGGGCGCCGCCGACGAGGATAGAATCGCGCGCTAGGCCGCTGCCCTAACGCCGCAAGCGGTTGGTCAGCGCTGGTCCTCGAATCGAATCCCCCTATTCGAAGTTGTTTGGAAACTCTACCCTGTAGACATTGGAGGCTGCGATGAACCGACGATCAATGGGAGGCAACAATCCCAAGAAGACCCGCCCAGCAGTCCGGGTCAGCGCGACCCTGGAAAAACGACTGTTGGTATACGCGGTTTCCGCCAGTGCGGCGGGCGCATCGCTGCTGGCAATGGTGCGACCGGCCGAAGCCAAGATCGTCTACACACCAGCCCACAAAAAACTTCCCCTTAATCGCGACTTCTCACTCGACCTTAACCACGATGGAATAAGTGATTTCAAGTTCCTTTTGTCGTCGAGACCCGTATCGGGGCGATCTTTTAGGGTCGGACTGGCGGCCTTTCCGGCTCCCCCGCACTCAGCCAACGGGATTGTTGGGTCGACTAACGTCGTGGGCGGTCCTTGTGCGGCGGCCTTGATCAAGGGGACGAAAATCGGCATGACGAATCAATTTGTACAGGCGCGTGTGTACATGTTCGCGGGCACCCCCAGTGGCAGCTATTGTTCCTGGCGGAATGCGATAGCCTACCTAGGCTTGAAATTTTCTATCAAGGGCAAGGTGCACTTCGGCTGGGCGCGATTTGTTACCAACTCGCGTCCGGTGCCACCCAGGGCTGAGCTGACTGGGTTTGCGTACGAAACAATTCCCGGTAAGGCAATCGTCGCAGGCGCAACCAAAGGACTTGAAGATGCCGAACAACCTGATCGTGCGTCGCGGAACACGCACAGTTCAAAGCCGGCGACTTTAGGCGCGTTGGCGCTCGGAGTTCCTGGCTTGGATATTTGGCGACGAGAGTAAGATTTGGGCGGCGGGTCAGTCCACCGATGCGCTGTCCACTAAACCCGGTAGGTCAACGGTCGCGGGCAAGGCGAGAAAGCCTGGACTCCCAAAATGGAACCAGATCACCCGCCCACCGCTTTTCTCTTGCTCTCACCCTCCATTTACGATAAGATGTCAATACATAGATTATCTACAAGATAATCTTGATCTTTGACAACCGATCCAAACGAAAGTGGAACGTGCTCGCGGCAGCCCCGACTTAACTCCAATGTTTCCAAGATTTTGCCTCTAACTACCTTAAGAACCATAGATCTAGGAGGCAAGAAAAATTCCGGTCATTTGTTTTCTATATTTTAGGCCGAAACGAGAGTTTTTTTTGACTTAGATGTTGCACCAGAATGTGTGCAACGGAACCGGGCTTTGGGATTCAGGACGGGCCGACCTATCGAGTTCTGGGAGCCGCGAAGCAGCGATCGAGCTCGCGCTAGCGCGCGTTTTCCGGAGCCTGGCTCTGCAAACCTCGTCGGGCAAAACCCAACTTACCTTTCGCTACGATCGTGGCGTCGACTGTTGCCACGGCTTCCACCAAAGCCAGATCTTCGATGAATTTGAGCACTTTTATCTCGATTTCCAGTCTGTTTCCCGGGATTACGGGCACCAGAAACCGCATTTCGTGGATCGAGCCCAGCACCAGGAACTCTCCCGGCTGCGTTCCGGTTCCGGTTGTCTTCGAGAACAGAATGGAAGCCGATTGGCCGATGGCTTCCACAATCAGCGTTCCCGGCATCACGGCGTGCTCGGGGAAATGACCCAGGAAATGGATTTCATTTCCCGTTACATTCTTGGTGGTTCGAATGCTCTTGCCCGGTTCGAGCGAGAGTACCGTGTCGACCATGATCATGGGGAACCGTTGCTTGAGAGCCGCTCGCACTTCCTCAAACGACATCAAAGGCGTGGTCATCGCTGAACTATCCTTTTCCTGCGAGTCTGTTTTGGATCGCCCGATTCATCAAGAGGACTTGCGTCCCACTCAGGACGCGCGGACTTCACCGCGACCTCAGAATCATGGCGGTAGCGCGTGGCTTGAAACGGAATCCAGGCGGCGTGGCGCTGGCATCGGACGCCAGCCGGGATACGCGCAGGCCGGCCCTCTCGGCCATTTGCAAAGGCTGGCTTTCCTCGTTGTATTCGAAAACGTGATCGCGTTGCGGCGACTCGAGGGCGGTGCTGAAGAAAACCAGTCCGTCGGGCAGCACTTGATGAGAAATCGTTTTGAAAAGCGGTTTCGGATCGGACAAATGTTCGGCCAGCATAGCCGAAATAATGCCGTGGCATCTTCCGTCTCCAGCGCCGCCGTCGCTGTTCAATGCGTCCTTCACTGCGAAGCAAACCCGGCCGGCGTGCCCGGAAACAGCGAGCAAACGATTGGCAACGGCCACCGCCGGAGGGCTGATGTCCGTGCCTTCGATCTGGAGGTCGGGTCGTTCTTCGGCGGCCAGAAGACTGAGAACGCCATGGCCCGCGGCCAACTCGCGGACAGTCGCGTTTCGCGGCAACCGCCTCACGAATTCGTCGCGAAACATCGCGATGTGACTGATCATGGATGGCCAGAACGGATAAATAAGAATGGCGGCCCACATATACGGCACCATATAGCCCTCGTCCTCATACACGCCCGATATGATTTCCGGCATGCTTTCAGGCGTGTACTTCCCGGCGCTCTCATAAATCTTCTGCGCCTTGGCAACACCGACGCAGTACTCGGCGTAGCCACGCGCTGCCGCGTCGAACACGGCGCTGCCATAAGCTGCCTCAGCCCAACGCGCCAGCGGGTTCATCAACCACGTACACAGCTCCCGGTTCGCATTGAAAGTTGCGCGCGCCGAGCGCGCGAACATCTTCGCCTTGCGATCCATGGCCTCCAGAAACAACTCTGCATGTTCCACCGCGATTACCTCATTTCCTCAATCCTCAGACGGCACATGACGCACCAGACGCACCATCGGACGAATCAGTTCCGTTCCGTCCCAGGGAGAACCGAAAACGTGCATTCTGCCCAGCTTTACGATCCGGTCCACGCCGTTCCGTCCTGCCGTCAGGGCCAGCAGCTCTTCTTTCCTGGCATCCTTTATACCCAATCCGAGAGTCTGCAGTGTTCCATCGAACTTCGATACTACTTCGACGAGATCATCGACTACCAGCACGCTCAGCGTTCGACCCTGCGTCGGATTGGGTATGTCCATGCCCGTACCAAGAAGAATGGTCCAGTCCGGTGAGGCAGGGAAGAGCGCGCGGTTCTTGTCATCACCAAGCAGCCAGGACGCGCGAGCCAGAGAGATGGCCGAAGTCAATGCTGGTTCGATTTGCTGGCGCGGGTGTTGCCGGTTTTCCTCTTGAAAAGCCTGCTTGAGATCTTCCACGAATTCAGCAGGATCACATCCAGCACCGCGCTCGAGGAAAAGTGTTTGCGGCGATGAGCAGGCTTGTTGATCAAACTGCCAGACATCGCGCGCAATGCGTCGGCACCATGAAGGCCGGTCGGTCTTGTTCCCCCAGGTCTCGGCATCCATGGCCGCAGCCGAGAGACGTGGTCCAAACACTACAACACGCGCCCAATGTGGAAATGGCAACCCACGCACCTGCGAGACCGCTTCCGCGCCGCCCCAGATCATCGCACCGTCCACGGATTGAGCCATCGCCTCTTGCAAATCCATACGCGAATGATCAAAACTCGTTAGGAAAATTCTCTCGGTCAACGACCCGGATCGATCGACCTCTTGCAACTTCTCCATGACTTGCCGAGTTATCTGAACTAAACGACTGGGCACACGCACCAGGCAGCTGTTGCCCCCGAGCAACGCACACGTCAAAGACAAGACTGGCTGGATCTCGACATTCCCCGCTGGCCAATGCCCGACCACTCCCAACGGAAATGCCCGCAGCCTTGCGCGCCCGTCTTCTCGCCACGCTCCGTTCACCGGACTCGGGCCTAGCTCGCGTAGAAGAACCGGCTCCAAATTACCGCGACGAAGCCAAAGGCGGAGAAACGTCACACCAGGCACGTCGTGCAACTCGCGGTCACCCAGTGCAGCGGCCCAGCGGTCGAAAACCTCGAGGACCGTCTGAGGTGCAATCTGATCTTGCCGGGCAATCTCGCGAAGCTGCCGCGCCGCGCCGGCGATCTCTTGCGGAGACGCGATTGGCTGAATGAGCTCCGTCATGCAACGCCCACCCCTTGTGGCTGCTGGTAGCGGCTATTTTCCAGATTGCCGCAGCCTCGAACCTCGGCCTTGGGCGCTCTTCCGGCAAAACGGAAACTGATGCCGCGTCTTCCGCACGGGCACCCGTCGTAGTCGATGACTGTAGCCATATCTTCGGTCAGAAGCAGAAAGCCGGGGAAACTCGTCGGCAGCACACTGCAAACCTGGATAAGGCCTCGCTGTCCGGCGTTAACAGGCGCAAGCGTGAGCGGATCCCTCACGATGACATCTGCAAATGCGGGCACATGCTTATTGCCGTGATCACAATCCGGATAGATCACACCGACATTCTCGACCATCCCGTAATAGTCAATCACGCGATCTGGCGAACAGCCAAATATCGATGCGACTCCGCGGGTGAATACGTCCCGAGTAACCGCTTGCTGCTGCAGGCGCTTCCATCCCCCGCTGTGCAGCACGCGGACATTGGGAACGTCGAGGGTGATGCCTTGACGCTGCAGAGGCTGGACAAGATTAGTCCAAATTACATAGGTAAATCCATAGACCAGCACATCGGCGTCTTTCCACTTTGCAGCACAGGCAAGAAGTTTCTCCAGATCAACACTTGAATCTCCGTTGTGGCCGGAACGCAGGCAAGACACAACTTCCGTCGCAAACGAGCCTAGAGCCTGAATAGCTGCGCCACGTGCTCCTAACTCAGCCTGCGCTGCCAGGTTCTCCGGCGTGTCGATGACCAAGTAGGGCCTCCGTGCCGGTCCGATAAAATCCCGGATGATCGTGATGACTCCTTTTGCCATTCTTCTGGCCGTCGCGGCATCCAGAACTACACGGCTGGGCACCTGACCGGTGGTTGCGCTTGAGCTCAGAGTACGCTTGACGTCGTCAGCGCCAACCAAAGCTAGCGGTGGATTTGCCTTAAAGACGCCCACTGGGAGGTAAGGCAGATCAGAAATTTTGTCCGCCTCACAAAAGTCGACGGGCCATTGCTCCACGTAATTTCGAAAGCGCGGATTTCGTTCGCAGGCGTAAGCCAGCTCTTGCTTGAACAATGCGAGCAACGCACTGTGCCGTTGCTGCGGATCGACACCATAAGGTGGCTGCAACAACAGGCTTTCAATCGCCTGCTCGATTTCTGCCAGTGTGTTCATACCAAACTCCTGTAGAGACGTAGTTAGCTACGTCTCTACGGCCATGCTGTGCAACTGAGACCGGGAGATTTTGCCGTTGGGGGTCTTTGGTAATTCAGCGACCACCTTCACCGAATTACAGGTCCACTGGGGAGGAAGCGCACGCCGAACGCTTTCGACGAGAGCCTGCGTTCCGTTGTCTCCAACGATGAAGAGGGCGAGCGCCTCGCCAGCTTCCGGGTGGTGGACTCCCGCAGCCGCGCATTCGTGAACACCGGGAACGGCCGCCACCCTCGCTTCGACCTCCGCGAAGCTCACACGGACGCCGCGAATCTTTACGAATTCACCCGTACGTCCCCTGATCCAAAGATACCCCACATCGTCGCGAGCGGCGAGATCGCCAGTTTTGAGCCAGCCGTGATCAAACTTGCGCTGGGTCGCTTCAGGATCATCGAGGTATCCGTCACAGACCGAGGGACCACGCACCTGAATCTCGCCAGTCTCTCCATCCGGAAGTTCGTGCCCCGTGTCATCCACGATGCGGACGGCCAGATTGTCCAAAGGGATCCCGGCACTGCCGAGCTTTTCGCCGAGGCGATCAGCGGGCAGACAGGAGATGCGGGAAGTGGCCTCCGTTTGGCCGTACATCACAAAGAAATCCGCTGTGGGCACGATACCGCAAAACTGCTGGACGTTTTCGGGAGCAAGCGCACCCCCCGCTTGAAGGAAGCGACGTACGCGAGGCAGCCCGATGGACCCAAGGTGTGAGCGCCTGAGCAGGATGTTGTAAACGGTGGGCACGCCCGCGAACGTGGTGCAGCCGAACTGGTTGATCGCATGCAATACCTTGTCCGGGAACATGAAGCGGGAGTCAAAAACGACTCCACCTCCCTGATACAGGTGGGTGTGCATAATGCTTGCGCCGTAGCAGTAGCTGACCGGCATGATGAGCATGGCTTTTTCGTCGGTCCCGAGATGTTGGCTTCGGATGATGGCCTCGGTGTTGGCGATCAGGTTGCCGTGACTGACCATCACTAGTCGGGGTACGCCAGTGGAGCCTGAGGTGGGCATCAAGGCCGCAAGGTCGTCCTCCGCGCAGGGTTCAGGTCGGACTAAGTGGGTGGGACGAGGATCGAAGATACCCTCAATTTGAGGAAAGCCATTCTTTCGCGCCCAATCCCAGCGAACGCCCTGGGCCGTCCACGCCGCCTTCGCGTGCGCTTTGGCGAACACGAGGTGCCCAGAAGCTGAGAGCGTGCGCTCGTCCACTAGCACTGGCACACATCCCGCATAGATGGCGCCTAAGTACGCCATGGAGCTTTGTGGACTTAGATTGCAACTGATGAGCAAGCGGTCGCCCGGTTTGAGACCGAGTGACAGGAATCCAGCCCCAAATCCGGCAATCAGGCCCGGAACATCCGCGGCAGGAAATGTTTGTCCAGTTGCTGCATCAATCAGGTCAGAACCGTTTCCCAGCCGCTCAACCAACCGACCCGCGAAATTCCAATCACTGGAGATGTGCACCTGCGACCTTACCGAGTTTGGATTGCACCACTCTGCAGATCTCCTTCACGTTCTCCATGGCCATCAAGTCATCCACGTCAAAAGTCAATCCAAAAGTGCTCTCGAGGCTGCTCGCCAGGTTTACATGTCCCATGGAATCCCAGGCGGGAACGTCGTCCGGTGATGTTTCAAGTGTGATAGTTCTCGGATCAACGTCGAACGCGGACTTAAAGGCGGTCTGCACTTTCGTCAACAGCTCTTCCATGATGCAAATTCCTCTTTATTCTCTCTCTAACGTGGTCTACCTATTTGTTAGGATGTCCGCCAAGGCTACACGTTTGCACCGGCTTCCGTAGCAATGGACCACTGACATCTAAAACTGCGATTTGAGATGCAACAGGAAGTGGCGAGTCTCCCGCACGAAGCGCGCTATCACAGGCCTCGAAAGCCTTCGGGACGCTGGTTGTGTTGGAGCCCAGTCCTGACACCGGAGGTCTCACCGCCAGACGCGAGGTTAGTTCCTGTCCCTCCTGAGCTTCAAACGCGCTGGACCAAGCCGGGCTGGACTTGGCCATTGCTGGCTATGCGTCCACCTACCCGAACCGTTAGCCGACCGCAAGAGGCGTTTGCGGTGCGTAGAGCAATCGCCATTCAACGCGTATTCTACACCATATGGTTCGATTCAATGGTCTTGAAAATGCGGCCCTTCGTACTGCCTTCGCTCTGGTCGAGTTCCCGCTTTTCCTATGGCCTCAAGAATCAATCAAAACCGTTTTCGGCTATTGCACCGTCAACGTGATCTTGGTCGAGCCTTGCAGCGATCCGCTGGCTGCGCTGACGGTAACGGTGCTGGTTCCAGTCGGCGTCCCCGTGTTCGGACGAGTGTTGCCGCCGCTGTTGCTACTGCCTCCGCAAGCAACCCACAGGGTCGAAAGGCCCAGGACCGCAATCAACGCCAGCAGCCGCAGGCCGCGCCAGGTGCGTCTGCGTCCTGCCATCGAGACCATGCCCAGAAAACCCGGCAGCAGGATGGCGTAGAACAGCTGTTGATGATGTTTGAACAGTGGTGAGCGCAGGGCGCTGGCACCCGTGGTGGTGATGTTCAAGCTTACCGTGTCGTTGCTGCCGACCGCGCCAAACGTGCAAGCGCTTCCCGACGGCAGTCCGGAACACGCGAAGCCAGTTACGCTCGTGGCTTTGAGGTTGCCAAGAGTCGCGATGGTTATGGTCGTCGAACCGCTCTGGCCCGGAGACGGTACGGTTATCGTGGTAGGGTTCGCCGTAAGGGTGAAGCTCTGGACGTCCAGCGTCTGCGCTGTCGAGGTCGACGGCAGGAAATCGGCGTCACCGGGGTAGCTGGCTACAACCGAGTAAGTACCTGCCGGAATGGTTGTGCTGATGAAAGTCGCCGTTCCTTTTGAAAGTTTACCGGTAGCCAGGGTGCCGGTCGCGTCCTTGAATGTCACGGTTTCGCCGTCGGGCGGAGTGCCTGATGGCGAACTCACTGTTGCGGTGAGTGTAACGCTTGTGCCAAATGCCGCTGTGCCGGGTGAGACGGTCAAGTTGGTGGTCGAAACGTTCTGCACGACCTGCTGCACCGCAGGTGATGTGCTGGTGGTGAAATTTGCGTCTCCGCTGTAAGTCGCCGTGACGCTGTCTGTGCCCACTGCCAGCGTGGAGGTCGTCAATGTTGCCACGCCGCTAGTGTTGAGGTTGGAAGTTCCGAGCTGGGTCGACCCATACGCGAAGCTCACCTTGCCCGTGGGTGCCTGCTTAAAGGCCAGCGACGTCACCGTCGCAGTGAAAGTCACAGGCTGCCCGGATGTGGACGGATTGAGCGAAGACGTAAGTGCGGTTGCCGAACCCCCAGCGCTGGCGTTAATGAGCACCCCCACCGCTCCGTTCGCTGCGCCACAGGTATTACTTACGCAGTTCGCCGCGACGATGTCGGGTTTGCTGTCCCCGTTCAAATCGCCCACCGCCACGCCGAAGGGAGTGTTTCCTCCCGAGCCAAGAGTGACCGCTGTTTGGAAGGTTCCGTTGCCGTTACCCAACAGCACGCCCACGGTGCCGCCGCCACCCACGCAGCTACTGCTGGTAGCGGAGCAGTTCACCACCACCAGGTCAGGCTTGCTATCCCCGTTCACGTCGGCCACCGCTACCGAGGCCGCACCAAATCCGCCCGAGGGGTAAGCAACTGCGGTCTGAAAGGTCCCATCGCCTTTGCCCAACAGCACGCCTACATTGCCGTCATCGACAGTGGTGCTGCTACTGCTGTTCGCCACCACCAGGTCGGGCTTGCTATCCCCATCGACGTCCGTTATTACGACCCAGTCGGGGAAGAGCCCGCCCGAGCCGACGGTGGCCGCCGTTCCGAAGGTTCCAGTGCCGGTATTCAACAGCACGCCCACATTGCTGCTGGTGCAGGTGCTGTCAATGCACTGGTTCGCAATCACCACGTCAGGGTGGCCATCGCCGTTCACGTCCGCTACTGCCAGCGCCAGGGGGCTAAGCCCGCCCGAGCCGTAAGTGACTTCCGCTTGGAAGGTTCCGTCGCCATTCCCCAACAACACGCCCACCAGGCCTGCGGTGTTAGAGCCAGTAGCCACAATCACATCGAGCTTGCCATCCCCGTTGACATCCGCTACAGCAACCGAGGTGGCACCATTTGCACCCAAGGAGTAGGGAACCGCGGTCTGGAAGGTTCCGTCGCCGTTGCCCAACAGCACGGCTACATTGCCCCTGCTACTGGTACTGACGCAGTTGCTCGGGCTGTTGGAGCCACAATTCGCCACCACCAGGTCAAGCTTGCCATCCCCGTTCACGTCTGCTATTGCCACCGAGTTGGCAAAAAGCCCACCCGAGGGATAGGCGACCGCTGTCTGGAAGGTCCCGTCACCTTTGCCCAACAGGACGCCCACTGCGCCGCCGGTGCAGGTACTGTCCGTGCACCAGTTCGTTACCACAAGGTCGGGAAAGCCATCGCCGTTTATATCCGCTATAGCTGCCGCGTTGGCACCATTTCCGCCCGAGTAGTACGGTACGGCGGCGGCAAAGCTCAGCCCCGATGCTGGCGAGTGGTTTGACAAGCCAGCAGTCGCCTTAGACGCCCTGGTTCTGTGCCCGGCGACAGAAGCCCTCGGGGACTGCGCCAGTAGCTGCACGCTGACGAGGACTGCGAATATGCAAAGCGAAAAAAACACACGAAGGCGGGACGCTGTGAGGGTGATCCTAGGATTCATTTCCGAAGCCTTATCTTTTATCTCTTGCAGAAATTTGAGATCTGGGGAAGACCGAGGTGGGGACACCCCCCCGGGCGCCAAAGCGACCGGATCATCTGATGTCGTATTCTAGCCGGATTG
>Ga0070765_100002063_pt1 | contig 12475 bp, 12 predicted proteins | sample HubBroMetageWFT5_FD_71516 | JGI IMG/M metagenome (GOLD analysis project Ga0070765, IMG submission 71516) | Warmed and freeze-thawed soil microbial communities from the Hubbard Brook experimental Forest, New Hampshire - Hubbard Brook CCASE Soil... | ecosystem: Environmental > Terrestrial > Soil... | reverse complement strand
GCATTCTAGAAAATCGCGAACCGGCGCTGGCTTCAACAGCGATTGGCCTCGATGGCACCGTGGCGGCATCGCCATGGTCCATGCTGGAAAATTCGGATCCCCAAGGCACTGGAAATGCTGCCGGCGGGCAAGGCGCGAGCAACAGCAGCAACGTGCTGACGGGCAACTTCTTCGCGCGTCTAGCGCAGTTCTACAAGCACGATTGGGCGGGCAAGAATCCAGCCGGACCTTCTATTACCAAACGCGGCCTTCCGGCTCCATTGGATTCCCCTCCGTTCCCATCTTCCGACTGGATATACGGCGGCGCACCGGACATCGGCGCTCCCGACGGCAATACCTATCCCTTAATGTCCGCGCTCAAACTCAACGATAGCCGTACCAAGATCTACGGATGGGTAGCAACCAGCATAGATTTCAGCACTTCCGGCACCTCCAATTTTCCAGTTTCCTACGACATCTTCCCGAACACGATCCAGCTTAATCAAGCGGTCATATACGTCGAACGGCTGCCGGACACCGTCCAGAACGACCATTTTGACTGGGGATATCATCTCACCGCCTTCTATGGCATCGACTATCGGTTTACGACAGCAAAGGGATACTTCAGTCAACAACTTTTGAAGTTCAACCGCCAATATGGGTTTGACCCGGTCCTCGAGTACTTTGATCTCTACTTTCCAGTCAAAGACGGCCTGAACATCCGAATCGGCCGGTTCCTCTCCGTTCCTGGAATCGAAGCGCAATTGGCGCCGAACAATTACAACATGACGCACTCGCTGCTCTACACCATCGATCCCTTTACGGACACCGGGATCTACGCCTCCCTGAAGTTAAACAAGCAATGGATGGTTCAGTTCGGGATATCGGGTGGTCACGATGTCGCGCTGTGGACGCCTGACGCTAAACCATCGGGCATCTTTTGCTTGAATTATTCCACGAAGAGCAACAACGACAATTTCTACGGCTGCGCAAACGGCATTAATGACGGCAAATATGCCTACAACAACCTGCAGGACTATGACTTCACCTGGTATCACAAGTTCAATAGCAAGTGGCACATGGCTACGGAGACTTGGTACATGTACGAACGCGATGTGCCAAACGTTGCCGGCAACGTGCCCAATCCGATCACACCGGAAATTGGCGCGAATGGCGCGTTCTGCAAGGTGGGAATGCTTCGTTGTACCGCGCCCGAGTACGCGATCGTCAATTATGTAAATCGCGAGATCAGTTCCAAGTTCATGGTTGGATTCCGCACTGATTTCCTGGACGACAAAAAGGGGCAGCGTACCGGGTTCGCCACGAAATACACGGAAAATACGCTGTATGCCACCCGATACATCGGTAGCACGATCATGCTGCGTCCCGAAATTCGTTTCGATCACTCATGGGATCTCGATGCGTACAACGCCGGGAAGTCCAATAACCAGTTCTTCTTTGGAATGGACTTGATCTACAAATTCTAAGCTGTCTCACAAACCAAAGCACCACGTCTACTTCCGACTTTAGAACGGGAATTCGGCAGGGCCTTCATTTGCCCTGCCATTCCGCATAGAGCTTCTTTACCGTGGAGCCCAGCGTAAACTCCCACGAATACATTCCGAAGGTCTTAAATTTTTCGGGGGTGACGTAGCGTTCCGCGGCTTCCGGAGCGGGCACGCCGGCTTTGTAGAGCTTCTCGGCTTGCTCGGCGATGTCGTCAAAAACTTCGATTAGCTGTTGGACTCCCTCTTGGCCACAGACTTGGCCGTGACCGGGAACGAAGATTGTCTTCTTGTCCCAGGAAGAGAAGGTCTTGAGCGTCGCGCGCCAACCGGAAACGGTTGCCTTCGCGTCGATGCACACGGGATACATATGACTGAAGAGCAAATCGCCGCTGTAAACGACATTTTGATCCGGGACGCGCAGAATCAAGTCTGTGCCGGAGTGGCCGGGATAGGGTTCGATGATTACCGCGAGTCCCCCAAGGTCCACGTTCAGCGGTAATTTCACCGGATCTAGACCGCGGTTCGGCAGCGTCTGCGGGGTTTTATTGGCCAGATCGAAGATGGCGCTGAGGGCTGCGAGGTCGGATTGCGCGTGTTGCTTTTGCACATCCGTCTTGGCGTCTTGCACACTCTGCTCCAGGGCGCCGAGAGCCTTGGCGCGGTCTGCGCCTTGAAGGGGAACGTAGCTCTCGAAGATGCGCTTCGGCACGTCCGCGTGCGCCCATAGCGGAATCCCATTCGCGCCATAGAACGAGTTTCCGAACGAATGATCGAAGTGGTAGTGCGTATCCAGCGCGCCAGCGGCGGGTACTTGCGAGACCTTGCGTAGCGCATCCATTTGGAAAGCCGCGCCTTGGGCTGAGGCATAGCCCTCGACCAGCAACGCGGCGTCTTTGCCAACCAGAAAGCCTCCATTGGAAATAGTGGTGTAGCCCTTCGAGGTGTCGGAAATCGTGGCGTATAGGCCGTTGCCGACGCTGCGCACCGAGGCGAAGCCGGCGTCAACGAGCGGTGCTTGCGCAACGCGCGGGTCGTCCGAGAGCGCACGGGAAAGAGCGGGAAGCGGAATAGCGCTTGCGAATGCATAAAAAGCGCCAAAGCAGGATCCGTGCGCCAGGAAGCGTCTGCGGGAAATAGCTGCCGTGGTTGCCAACATTTGTTCCTCCGGGTTTAGGTGCGCGGAAAAGCGTTGCTAGTCTACCAGAGCCGGTCCGCTGGCAAGTGGCAGGCGAGCCGTTCGCAGTCCACTGGGCACGCCAGTTCAGAAAATCTTCCGTAGGGAGGCAGATGCTCGGCTGAGATAATTTATGAGACGGCGCAATTCGTTACGATTGTTCGGCTCGGGGAACTATGACTGCCTTTGCCTTGGAAGTGGAAAATCTCGAAAAAGTTTATCGCGGCCACAATGGCTTATTTGGCGGGCGGAAAGAACCTCTGCGCGCCGTGGATGGTCTCAGCTTTCGGGTTCCGCAGGGCGCAATTTTCGGCCTGCTGGGCCCAAATGGCGCAGGTAAGACCACTACCCTGAAAATCCTGACGACCCTGCGGCGTCCCACCGGCGGAACCGCGAAGATTGAAGGCTTCGATGTGGTTAGCCAATCGTTGGAGGTGCGCAAGCGTATTTCGCTGGTATTGCAGGAGACCGCGGTCGAGCTTTTCCTTTCGGTGCGCGACAATCTTTTGACATATGCGCGTTTCCACGGATTGGACTCGCGGGAAGCCGCCAGGCGCGCGGACGAAGTGATGGCTCTCTTCGAGTTGCGGCCGGAATCCGAGCGCAAGGTACAGGATTTGAGTGGCGGCTACCGGCGGCGCGTGCAGGTGGCTAAAGCTTTCCTGGTTCAAACGCCGGTGCTGTTTCTGGACGAATTCTCTACCGGCATGGATCCTATCCTGAAAAGGTCGGTGATGGATGCCTTGCGTAAGGAAGCCGCACGCGGACGGACGATCGTTCTTACCACACAGATTCTGAGCGAGGCGGAAGAACTCTGCGACGACATCCTGATTCTCAGCAACGGAAAACAGATTGCCAGAGGCGATCTGAACACATTGAAACTGCTTTCGCAGACGGCCTATGAAATTGTGATGACGTTTGAAGCGTTGCCCGCGGGTATCGAGGAAGAGATCGCCAAGCTGAACCCGCTGCATCTGCACATCGACGGAAATACCGTGGAATTTGGCCTGAAAACCGGTGAAATACAGGCACTGGACGCTGCCGCCGCACTGGCTAGAAAGGGCCGCGTGTTGCGAGTGGAAATCGGCGGAGCGAGTCTTGAGGACGTATTTGTGGAATTAACGCAGAACACTCAACCGGCCAAATAATTGATAGCGACTTGGAAAAGAGTTAGGAACCTGATGCCTGCCATTTCCGCCATGTTGTACCGCGAAGCAAAGATCCGCGCGACAAACATTATTTTTGTGTTCTGGGACTTTTTCTACCCGCTCTGCTACCTGCTGGTGTTTGGCGTCGGAGTGTCGGCGGCTCTCGGCACGCCCGCTTCCATTCCTGGAGTGGACTACAACTCCTTTTTTCTTGCGGGCGTTTTGGGGATGGCCAGCTTCGGGATAGCTTCCAATAGTTCGTGGTCTTTCTTCATGGATCGCGACAACGGCATTTTTTACGAGATGCTGACCTATCCGATGAGCCGCACCGATTATCTCCTCGGGAAGGTCGCGTTCAATCTGTTGATCGCACTGGCGCAGGGGATGATCACGCTGGTTCTGGGTGCATGGCTGCTTCACATCCGGCTGCGGTTCGATCTTTTTCCCATTCTCTTTGCCGCAATTGTGGTGGGCACTTCCGGTTGGTTTTTCTTCTATACCATCTTTGCATTACGCATCCGCAGAAATGACTTGTTCAATAGCGTGACTTCTGCGCTGTATTTCGTGTTTCTATTAGCGAGCTCGATGTTCTACCCGCTCGATCCTTTGCCGAGGTTGTTTCGGATTGCCGGCATTGCCAATCCGATCACCTGGCAAGTGGATCTGATGCGGTATGGAACAATCGGATTTGGCAATCCCCGCACACTTTTATGGGAAGCCGCGGCATTTACTGCGTTCACGCTGATTTGCTTTGGAATTTCGGTGCGAAGCCTCAACGAGGAATAGCGTCGCTTACTTGCGGGCGCGATTTAGGCATGGGACAATTTAAGAAGTGTGTAAGCGGCTTTGCGCCGCTCCCTTCCTTTGGCGATATCGTCTAGGGGTCTAGGACGCCGCCCTCTCACGGCGGAAACCCGGGTTCGAATCCCGGTATCGCTACCAATACTGCGCTGGTTCTCAGGACATTTAATTTGCGACGGCATGACTTCCTCGTGACAACTGAGATTACCGGATTATCTAGAATTTTGACTTGGCCGGAATAGCCCTTGGCTCTTACCAACTGCGCGGGTGGAGGAGTTGGGTGCGACTTCCGGCTGAACCATTTTTGTACCTCTTAAAACATAGCTAGAAGTCGCTGCATACCTTCGCGAAATTCCACCACGGGCGTGAGCAAGCTCACGACCAAAAATCCGTCGGAAGCAAAATCGTAAAAATGGCCGGGATGTACGAGTACGTGATGGTCACGGAGGAGTTTAACCGCGAGTTCCTCGTCTGAAGCGCCGGAAGGCGTGCGGATGATTGCGGTCCAGCCGGCGTCTGCATGCAACAATTTGCAGCCGGTCTGTTGAGCCGCAAGCTTTTCGAGCGTGGCGCGATTTTCGCGCACGCGTTGCACGATTTGTGGCTGAATCGAACCGCGTTGCTCGAGCAGAACTGGGAAGGCATATTGCGCGGGCGCACTTAGCGACAGATAGGTGTCGGCCATGACGGCGAGGCGTTCCATCGCAGGAGAGCGCAGAGCTTGCGGTCCGCTGACGGCCAGCCACGCAATTTTCATCTGCGGCAATGCGGATATCTTGGACAAGCCGCTCAGCGTGAACGTAAGCGCATCGGTATTTCCCGCGAAGCTCCGGGCAGACTTGCCGGTGAAAGGAAAATCCAGGAAGACTTCGTCCACCACCAGCGCGAGATTGTGTTCGATGCAGATGGCGTTGAGCCGTTGACGTTCTTCTTCGCGGAGATAAGAGCCGGTGGGATTGTTAGGGTGAACCAGCAAAATGGCTCGCGTTTGCGGCGCGATTTTACGGATCAAAGAAGGGAAGTCGATAAACCAGCCATCCGCGTACTGCAACGGATAGGCCGCAAGACTGACATCCTGCAAATCACCGAGAAAATCGAATAGCGGATAACTCGGCTTCGGAACGAGAATCTCCTCGCCAGGGTTGCACAGCAGACGGAAAACATACGAATAGGCTTCGCTGGTGCTGGTGGTCAGAACGATTTGTTCGGGATCCAGCGAGATTCCGTGGTCGTCCTGGTAATAACGCGCGACTTCCTGACGCGCGCTGAGAAGGCCCTTCGGTTGCGGATCGTAGAAAAGGGAATTGGAGTTTTGGAACGCGCCCAGAATCGAGTGCTCATCATAATGCAGCCCTACGCGAGTCGGGTTGGAGATCGTAAGGTCCAACAGCGGTGCCCCGGAAGCGCGAACTTCCGCCAGCACTTGCGTGAGACGGTTCGGGGTAAGTGGCCAATTGGTGCGCCGCGAGAACATTGTGGAGACGTGAAGATAGCACAGCCAGGAACAAACTCAGGGCTTCTGACCTGCGTTCACGTGGCTTCCGCCGTTCCTTCGCGCCCCACGCCGAGCGCATCAGCGACTCGGTTAATGTAGTTGAACCAGGAGGCAATGAGCGTGATCTGCAGAATGCCCCGGTCATCAAAGCCCACAGCCCGCAGTTTCGTATGATCTGCCGGGCTGCACTTTGTGGCATCTTTCGTCAGCTTCACGACGTATTCGAGCATGGCCCTGTCCTGGTCGGAGATAGGGGCGGTTCGAAAATCCTTGCGAAGCGCCTGCACCATTTCGTCTTTCAAGGTTACGCGACGCAGAAACTCTGCGTGTGATTCGATTCAATAGAAGCACCGGTTGGTGACGGAAACCATGGTGGCGATCATTTCATGTTGATCGCGTCGCAGCGGCATATCTGGCGACAGCAACGCGCCGTAGGTGCTGAACGCGTGGTACAGCACATCTGGAAACAGGGTATGCGAGCCGACGATGCCGTTTTCGGCGCCATGATCCACGATCGGAACCGGAGTGGCGTATTCCATCGGGTATAGCTTGCGTTGCCCCATCATGGCGTCGCGCACGCGCTCATCGTCTTCCATTCGAATTGTCTTGATCCAAGTCATGCGAAATGTCCTTTGAAACCCATTGGAAAGAATAGCTGGGCATTACGTAAACAGCAAAAAAATGCGGCCGGAGGTCGTTGGTCCGGCCGCAAGTTAGGTTGGGGTGCTTCCAGTCGGCAAGAGGAAAAGCCTATGGGGAAGCGATTGCAAAAGTGCACTCTTTATAGATTACCCAGGAATAAGTGGCAATAATGCGAAACTACTAGCGCCGCGGGTCCTCGGTAATGCCGCTAGATTCAACGATTTGATAGGCTTTCCCCGCCAGCAGATTTTTGTATTCTTCGGTTCTGCCGTTCGGCCAATGGATGGTCGCGCGTTCGGCTTTATCCGCTTTTCCGACGCCAAATGTGACGGGCACCTCCGATTGCGAAAGATAGCTCGAGCCGCTATGTACCAGGCGTGTCTGCATTTCGCCATGATTGTAGAGCCTCACCAGGGCTCCGATGCCGTCGCGATTTGAACTCGTTCCCACTAACCGGATGCGGATGCTGCGATTGCCGCCGGTCTGCTCGTTGCGATACAGAAAAGCCGGGCCGTGGTTGGTGGTCATCAGGAGGTTCAATTGGCCGTTGCGATCGAAGTCGCCGACCGCAAGCCCGCGGCCTACTTTAGGAGTATCGAATCCCCCGCCCAATTCCGCACCCGCATCGCGAAACTTTCCGCCGCCAAGGTTCAGGAAAAACTGTGGAGGTTGCGCGTAGCCGACATTACCGCGAATGTTGCGCACCGTTTCGTCGATGTGGCCGTTCGCTACCGCGATGTCCAGGAGTCCGTCTAGATCCGCATCGAAAAATACGCAGCCGAAGCCAAGCGTGTTCCTGGAAGGTGCACCCACGCCCGCCACGAGAGCTATATCGTCGAAAGCATTTCCGTTCGGGCGATACAAACCAATCATCTCGTTGTCGAAATTGGTGATGACCATCCCCGGCTTGCCGGAATTCTCGTAGTCGCCCACATCCACGCCCATGCCTGCGCGCGCTTTTCCCTCGCTGCTGAACGCCAGGCCCGTTTCCACGCCGACTTCCTTGAATTTTCCATTGCGTAAATTGCGATAGAGTTTGTTCGGCTGCGTGTCGTTAGCGACCAGCAGATCGGGCCAGCCGCTTCCGTCAGAGTCGAGCATCGCCACACCGAGAGACTTGGAACTGCTATCGAAGACTCCACTTATGGAGGTAACGTCCTCGAAGGTGCCGTCCCCGCGATTGCGGAAGAGCCAGCAGGTGTCTCCTCGATACGCTTCTGGCGTGCAATATGCTTTGGTTTTTCCGTCAAGGCTGCAGAACACATCGTGATCCGCGGACCAATGAACATAATTGCAAACAAAAAGGTCAAGGTGCCCATCGCGGTCGTAGTCAAACCACATCGCGGAAGTGCTTAGCCCTTGTTTGCCGAGCAGGCCACTTTCGCGAGTGACGTCCTGAAACGTGCCCTTGCCGGTGTTGCGGAAGAGGCGGCTCTGACCGACGCAGGAAATGAAAATGTCCGGGAAGCCGTCGTTGTTGTAATCGCCCACGGCAACTCCCATACCGTAGAGTTCAACGTCAAGACCGGCGGCTTTGGTCACATCGCTGAACGTGCCGTTGCGATTGTTGTGGTATAGCTTAGGAGTAGACCGCTGCTTTTTGTGACCGGGCCAATCCGTTCCGTTCACCAGAAGAATGTCTTGCCAGCCATCCGCGTCGTAATCGAGAAACGCGCACCCGGAGCCTAGAGTTTCCGGGAGGAGCTTGCCGCCGTAAGCGCCGCTGTTATGCAGGAATTGAAGGCCAGCGCTGGCGGTGACGTCCACGAAATGGAAACCTGGCGAAGCTGCTGATAGTAGGGAAGGAAACGCTACGGAAGCCAAGCCGGTTCCCACTGTCTGATAAAGAAATTCCCTGCGGTTCACGGAAGGGTGACCAGACCGTTGCGGATGGCGTAGACGACCAATTCCGCTGTCTTGTGCATGCCCAGCGCGTCCATGATGTTAGCACGGTGGACGGACACGGTGTTGACGCTCAACTTCAGTTCCAGGGCGATTTCCTTGTTGGATTTTCCGGCGACGATATGCTGAAGGATCTCAAGTTCGCGCGGCGTCAAACCTGCGTCACGTTCGCCTTTCAACGTACGGCCAAGCGAAATCTGCGGATCGAGGACAGTTTTTCCCGCGGCGATCTTTTTAATGGCGCTGACCAAGTCCAGATCCATCGCGTTTTTCAAGATGTAGCCTTTTGCGCCGGCATCGAGAGCCTGACGAACGAGCGTATTTTCGCTGTGCATGCTAAGCATCAGGATCCCGATATGCGGTTGTTTCCGCAGGATCCGCCGGGAGGCTTCGATGCCATTCACCTGCGGCAAGGCGCAATCCATCACGATGACGTCCGGACGAAGCTCTTCGGCCCGCTCGATTGCTTCCTGACCGTCACTCGCTTCACCGACAATTTGAAACGACGATTCGTCCTCCAGCATGCGACGGAACCCGCGGCGCACCAACGCGTGATCGTCGACCAGCAGCACCTTCAGTTTATTCGCCATGTACTTCTACCTTATCGCGAGGGATGCGCAATTGCACCAGAGTTCCGCCCGCAACCGCCGCACCTACGTTCAACGTTCCTCCCAGGATGCCAGCGCGTTCGCGCATGGCGATCAAGCCGATGCCGGTGTGGCCGTTCAAGGGAGCAAATCCCTTGCCGTGGTCCTCGACGTCCATTTCCAGGCGATCTGCGTCGAAACGCAGTTTGATCCAGGCTTCTTTTGCTTCGGAGTGGCGGCTGACATTATTCAGCGCTTCTTGCAGGACTCTGTAAATCTGCACGCCTGGCGCAGCGCCGATGGGGAAAGCGGCTCCTGACTTTTCATAGTGCAGCACCAGGCCAGTCTGGTGTTCGACAGTGGGAATGTACCAGTCCAACGTATTCTCGAGGCCTGCCTCTTCCAAGAGCACCGGATGAAGCGCTTGCGAAAGACTGCGAATATTGTTCAGCGTGGACTGCGCAATTCCCCGTACTTCCTGCAAATCCTCCCGTAGGGTCGTGTTCTGCGGTGCTTGCTTTTCCGCGCGGCCCAGGAGTGAGCCGATTGCGGTGAGGACCTGGCCAAACTCGTCGTGAAGCTCCCGCGAAATATGGCGAAGCGTGGATTCTTGCGTGGAAATCAGTTTCTGCGCCAGTTCACTGCGTTGTGACGATAAATCGGCGACGTGCGCAAAAATACGGCGATTCGAATGAATCAGGTAAAGGCTGGTGACCACAATGGCCAGCAGAATGGCTGCAAGGAAGCCATAAAGCTGGCGCTGCACCTTGTCGTATATTGCGGTGATGCTGGCGGCCGCTTCTTCTTCGCCCTCGTTGTTCTGCACCAGTAAACGGGAAACGGCGGAGCTCAGAGTAGCTTGGCGCGGCTGCAGTGTGTCGCGAATCTGCTCGCGAGCCGCGCGCTCATCGCCGCCTTGGGCTAAAGCGAACATGCGGTCGCTGGCGTCCCAAAACTGCGCCAGAGACTGGCTCAGATAGCGGCGCTGATCGGCCGTTCTGGCCGCGTCGGCGAACACTTCCTCCTCCTTGAACGCCGCGTCGAGGTCGGTGTGCAGCCGTTCAAACTGAGCGGTCCACGCAGGAATCTTGTAGGGTTCGTTCTCGTCCAACATGTCGCGCATGGCAAGCCCGATGGAATTCAGATCATTTTGAATACGCAAAAGCCTCAGCGAATCCTTGCGGTTGCGGTCAACCATTTCACTCTGAAGCTTGCGTAAGCCCGTAAATTGGCGGGTGATGTAGCCAGCGTATGCCAACACTGCGACAACCGTGATCAATAGGCCGAAATAGAGGCCGCGCGCCGGCCCGCGTTTTTCTGGCGTGGCAGTTTCCACGAGAAAGAGAATATACCGGCCTTGCCCCGGCAACAAAACCGGGACGTCGCGCGGCGGTAATACTTCCAGTTCGGGTGCTACACTTTTCACGCTCACATTTTGCTCGGTCTGCGAGGGTTTTCGTGATCGAAGTTGGACTTGTCGGGTTCGGTTTGGCGGGGAAATCGTTCCACGCGCCAGTGATTCGCGCTGTGCCGGGTTTGCGCCTTTCGGCAATTGTGCAGCGTACTGGCGACGAAGCTGCAAAATTGTACCCGGACGTACGAGTGGTCCGAAGCCTGGACGAACTGCTGGCGATAGGCGCAATTCGACTGGTCGTGATTGCCACACCGAATCAGTCACATTTTTCGTTTGCCGCGAGATGCCTGGAGGCTGGGCGGGACGTCGTGGTCGACAAGCCCATGACGACCACGCTTGACGAGGCGAAGGAACTCTACGAAATCGCGGATCGGCGTGGACTGCTGTTGACCGTTTATCACAATCGCCGGTTCGATGCGGATTTTCAGGCTATCCGTAGCGTGTTGGGGTCCGGCGAGCTCGGGCGCGTTGTGCGCTTCGAATCGTTTTATGACCGCTTCCGGCCGGCGTCGAAGCCGGGCGCGTGGCGCGAGAAGCCCGAACCAGGAAGCGGGGTGCTGTTCGATCTGGCCCCCCATTTGATAGATCACGCGCTGACGCTGTTTGGCACGCCGGCCGGTCTTGACGCCGACATCCGCACTGAGCGCGAAGGCTTTCAAACCGACGATGCCTTCGATTTATTTCTGCATTATCCGGGCAAGCTTCGGGTTCAATTAAGCGCGACTATGCTCGGTCTTGTTCCGCGACCGAGATTTCGAGTCTCCGGAACGAAGGGTGGTCTCCTCAAGAAGGAATTCGATCCTCTCGAACCAACTCTGCGCGCCGGTAATATTCCTGCAGATGGCGGCTGGGTTGTCGAGAAGCAAGAAAACTTCGCGGAATTGACACTCGTGAAAGATGGTCAGACAACAACACGAAAAGTGACGTCCGTTGGCGATTGGCGTGAGTTTTATGCGAATGTACGCGATGTGCTGTTGGATAAGGCAGAACCGCTAGTGACGCCACCGCAAGTTCTGGACGTTATGCTGACGCTGGAGCTTGCAAAAGTCAGCAGCAAGCAACAAAAAGTCGTGGCTTGGGGCGAAGAGTCCTTGTCCGGCGTATAATCGGGAATCGCGAATAAGGAGTCCGAGCCGGTCCATGAGAGTCGAACTGCTTCCTTCCATTCTGGCCTCGAATTTTGCGCAACTGGGCGCCGAAGCGCACCAAGCGCTGGAAGGCGGAGCCACGGCCATTCACGTTGACGTGATGGACGGGCATTTTGTGCCAAACATTACCCTGGGTCCTCCGGTGGTGAGATCGCTTCGCAAGGTGATGCAGGTTCCGATCGATTGCCATCTGATGATCGAGAATCCCGATCTGTTTATTCCGGAATTCGCGGAAGCGGGTGCCGACTGGATTTCCGTGCACCAAGAGGCCTGCGTACACCTGGACCGCACGTTGCACTTGATTTCCTCGCACGGCTGTAAACCTGGAGTGGTACTGAATCCGGCGACGCCCGTGGAAATGCTAACGGAAGTCCTCGACCTGGTTCACCATGTCCTGATAATGAGCGTCAATCCGGGATTCGGCGGCCAGAAATTCATCCCAAATGCTCTGAATAAAATTGCAGCCCTGGCGCGTATGCGTGCTGAGCGGAACCTGGAGTTCCGCATCGAAGTGGACGGTGGCGTGGATCTGGAAACCGTGAGTGACGTGGTGAAGGCTGGCGCGGAATTGCTTGTGGCAGGGAGCGCCGTGTTTGGTCACGGCGATATTCGGGGACACGCAAAGCGGCTGCTGGAAGCGGCGCAATCGGCGACACTAACGCGTACTTAGTTAGCCC